>Ga0114931_10005933_pt1 | contig 15084 bp, 13 predicted proteins | sample 2SBtaG_FD_89579 | JGI IMG/M metagenome (GOLD analysis project Ga0114931, IMG submission 89579) | Deep subsurface microbial communities from Kolumbo volcano to uncover new lineages of life (NeLLi) - 2SBTROV14_V59a metaG | ecosystem: Environmental > Aquatic > Marine > Volcanic | place: Kolumbo...
ACCGGGTTGGACTGCGGCGGCAGCGTGTGCCCGGGGTGCGGCAAGCTCGTGTTCGTGTCGAGCGTCCGCTACACCGGCAACCTCGGGGGACTGAACGGCGCCGACGCGGACTGCCAGTCCCTCGCCCAGGCCGCCGGGTTCAGCGGCACTTTCAAGGCGTGGCTGTCGGACAGCACCACGACCGCGGCCGCGCGACTCGTGCACTCGACGGTGCCCTATGTGCGCTACGACGGCGCGGTGGTCGCCAACGACTGGGCCGACCTCACCGACGGGACCCTCCAGAACCCCATCAGCCAGACGGAGTACGGCGGTGCGCCGTCACACGGCGGGAGCACCCTGAGCGTGTGGGCGTGGACCGCGAGCAACACCGACGGCTCCCGGCACGGCAGCGGCACCAGCTACACCTGCTACGACTGGACCTACCAGGGCAGCTCCACGCCCTACGGCGAGGCCGGCTCCCCGACCGACACCAACCAGTACTGGACGACGGCGGCCGCCCGGACGTGCGATGTCGCACACCACCTATACTGCTTTCAGCAGTAGCCCTCAGGCCGAGTGCAGGTCGCCCGGAAGCCCAGCCGGCTCCCCGCGTGGCCAGAAGGTCAGCACCAGCAGTGCGATCGCGCCCACCAGCAGCCCGAGGTCCATCCACACCCCCAGGCGCAGGTCGCCGAAGAGCGCGTAGAACAGGCTCGCGGCGCCGAGGATCCCGGAGACCGCACGGGACTGCAGCCCGCCGAAGAGCAAGGCCAAGCCGCCCACCAGCGCCAGCGTCGGGCACGGCACCACGCCCACCGGCGCGGCGACGAGGTAGGCGAGGGTCGGGACCTCGAGGAAGTGCGGATAGACCCAGCCGAAGCCGATCAGCCCCGCGATGCACACGGCGACGAAAACGTGCCAGGCCACCGCGACGCCGACAGCGTGCTCGGTCAGGCGGGCGAGCGTGTCGAGGATCGATTCGGGCGTCGGCATCGATCACCTCCGCCTCCAACTCGTGCAATCGGCGTTCCGTGCCTCCACGCCCGACCCCGGCCTCAGGTGATCGCCGCCGAACCGATCGGCGCAGGGGGGGCTTCGCACCCCGATCCTCCGAGTAGCGAGTCGCGTGCGACACTCGGGCCGAGATTTCCCCTCCCCCACCGAAGTGAGGTTTCGCCCTATGGTGTGCTCGGGGTCCGCCATCCTTCTGTTTTTCCTCTCCGCGAGGGCGTATTAGGGTGGTCAGCCTCGCAAGCAACGGGACCGGTAGGAGACGATGGAAGCCCAGCCAGTCTGGCCGCTGGGGCTGTTCATCCTGGCGGTGGTCGGCACCTTCGTCGGCATGATGGTGGCGTCCTGGCTGCTCGGTGAGCGCCACCGCGAGCCGTCGACGGCCGAGCCCTACGAGGGGGGCATCCTCTCGACCGGAGACGCCCGCCTCCGCTTTGCACCGCACTTCTACCTGATGGGCATGTTGTTCGTGATCTTCGACGTCGAGGCGGTCTTCCTGTTCGCCTGGGCGGTGGCCGCCCGCGAGAGCGGGTGGGCCGGCTACTTCGAGGTCACGTTCTTCATCTTCGTGCTGGTCGACACGCTCGTGTGGCTCGTGCGCGTCGGCGCGCTCGACTGGGGCGCCACCGTCCGCCGCATCCGCCACGCGCCCCCGACCCGACCCGTCTCGAGCCGGCCCGTCTCGAAAACCCAACACCCCGAGTCCTGACCATGTCGTGGTGGACCGAAGACATCAACGACCCGCTCGCCACGCGGGAGAGCGCTCCCGGCGTGCAGGCCGAGAGCCTGAACCGCACCTTCCTGTTCAGCCGCCTGCAGGATCTGGTCGGGTGGGGCCGCAAGAACTCCATCTGGCCCTTCAACTTCGGCCTGTCCTGCTGCTACGTCGAGATGGCCACGAGCCTGACGAGCAAGTACGACCTCGCTCGATTCGGCTCCGAGGTCATCCGCAGCACCCCGCGCGAGGCCGACCTGATGATCGTGGCCGGCACCGTGTTCATCAAGATGGCGCCGATCATCCAGCGCCTCTACGAACAGATGATGGCGCCGCGGTGGGTGATCTGCATGGGGTCCTGCGCCAACAGCGGCGGCATGTACGACATCTACAGCGTGGTCCAGGGCGTCGACAAGTTCCTGCCCGTCGACGTCTACGTGCCCGGCTGTCCGCCGCGTCCCGAGGCGTTCATGGAGGGCCTGGTGATGCTCCAGGACCTCGTGGGTAAGGAGCGCCGGCCCCTGAGCTGGACCATCGGTCCCCAGGGGGTCGAGAAGGCCCCGACCTACAGCCGGCGTGACGCGATGGCCGACATCCGGCGGCAGGCCACCAAGCTGCGCACCATCGACAAGGTCCGCTAGGAGGCGCCGTGTCCGAGGCCGACAACAAATCGGGCGCCAGCGACGTCCAGCAGGAGCTCGAGCGCCGGTTCCCCGACGCGAGCTTCACGCCGCAGCCGACGACCGATCCGTGGCCGACCCTGTGGGTCGACGAGGATCACGCCCGCGACGTCCTCGAGTACCTGAAGAACGACGCCGAGGAGCACTACCCGCTGCTCTACGACCTCACCGCCATCGACGAGCGGGAGCGCGAGCACCGGGAGGGGCAGCCCGAGAGCGACTTCACGATGGTCTACCAGCTCGTCTCCTTCGACCGGAACGAGGATCTCCGCCTCAAGGTCGCGCTGAAGGGCGAGCACCCGACCACCCCGACGATCACCGACTTCTGGCCATCGGCCAACTGGTACGAGCGCGAGGTGTTCGACATGTTCGGGGTGCGCTTCGACGGGCACCCCAACCTGTACCGGATCCTGATGCCCCACACCTGGCAGGGGCACCCGCTGCGCAAGGAGCACCCGGCGCGCGCGACCGAGATGGGCATCTTCACCCTCGACCGCGCCAAGGTGGACCGCGAGCAGGAGTCGCTCCAGTTCAAGCCCGAGATGTGGGGCATGGAGCGCAAGCACGACGACACCGAGTTCATGTTCCTGAACCTCGGGCCGCAGCATCCAGGCACCCACGGCATCCTCCGCATCATCCTCCAGCTCGACGGCGAGGAGGTCATCGATGCGGTGCCCGACATCGGGTACCACCACCGCGGCGCCGAGAAGATGGGCGAGCGCCAGTCCTGGCACAGCTACATCCCCTACACCGACCGCATCGACTACATGTCGGGCGTCCACAACAACCTGCCCTACGTGCTCGCGGTCGAGCAGCTCGCGGGCATCGAGGTGCCCGAACGGGTCGAGGTGATCCGGGTGATGATGGTGGAGCTGTTCCGCATCATCAGCCACCTCGTGTGGCTGGGCACCTTCGCCCAGGACGTCGGGCAGATGTCCCCGGTGTTCTACACGTTCACCGACCGCGAGCGCGCCTTCGACATCGTCGAGGCGATCTGCGGCGGGCGGATGCACCCGAGCTGGTTCCGCATCGGCGGGGTCGCCCACGATCTGCCCGAGGGCTGGGACGACATGTTCCGGGACTTCCTCGCGTACCTGCCCAAGCGGCTGCGCGAGTACGAGCCCTCGATCATGAAGAACCAGATCATCAAGGCGCGCACCAAGGGCATCGCCTCGATGAGCACCCAGGAGGCCGTCGAATGGGGCGTCACCGGCCCGATGGTCCGGTCCACGGGCTTCGACTGGGACTGGCGCAAGCAGCGCCCCTACTCGGGCTACCAGAACTTCGAGTTCGACATCCCGACCGCCGAGTCCGGCGACCTGTACGACCGCGGCGTCGTGCGCATGGCGGAGATGTGGGAGAGCCTGCGCATCATCCAGCAGTGCGTCGACAACATGCCCGCGGGCTCCTACAAGTCCGACCACCCGCTCACGACGCCCCCCCGCAAGGACCCGGGCACCATGCGGGACATCGAGACACTCATCCACCACTTCCTGAACGTGTCCTGGGGCCCGGTGATCCCCCCGGGCGAGTCCCACTTCCGGGTCGAGGGCGCCAAGGGCAACCACAGCTACTACCTGGTGAGCGACGGCGACACGCGGTCCTACCGCACCCGCGTACGCACGCCGAGCTTCCCCCACATCCAGTTCCTGCCCGAGCAGTCGCGGGGTCTGATGATCCCCGACATCGTCGCGATCATCGCGGCCACGGACTTCGTCCTCGCGGACATCGACCGGTAGGCGGAGGAGACCCATGCTCGACCCCAAGGTCCGAAGCGAGATCGAGGCGCACCTCGACCACTACCCGGTGAAGTCCGCCGCGAGCATCGACGCCCTCAAGATCGTGCAGGCACACGAGCGCTGGGTGAGCGACGAGGCGCTGCACGAGGTCGCCGAGATGCTCGAGATGAGCCCCGAAGAGCTCGACGGCGTGGCATCCTTCTACAACCTCGTGTACCGCCGCCCCGTCGGCGAGCACGTCATCCTGCTGTGCGACAGCGTGAGCTGCTGGCTGATGGGGGGCACGAACATCGCCGCCACCCTCGAGCAGAAGCTCGGGGTCGAGCTCGGCGAGACCTCCGAGGACGGGCAGTTCACCCTGCTGCCCATGTGCTGCCTCGGCGACTGCGACCACGCCCCCATGATGATGATCGACGAGGACACCCACCGGGACCTCACCCCCGACGGGCTCGACGCGATCCTCGCCAAGTACCGGAGCGCGTGATGGACAAGCCCCTCACCTTCCGCATTCGCAAGGGCGAGCCGCCCCCCGATCTCGCCGCCTACGAGAAGCAGGACGGCTACGCCGCGCTGCGTGAGGTCCTGAAGGACATGAGCCCGGCCGAGGTCACCCAGGTGGTCAAGGACTCGAACCTCAAGGGCCGCGGCGGCGCCGGGTTCCCGACCGGGCTCAAGTGGAGCTTCGTCCCCATGGGCGACAACGCTCCGAAGACCAAGTACATCGTGTGCAACGCCGACGAGATGGAGCCCGGCACCTTCAAGGACCGGCTGCTCCTCGAGGGTGACCCGCACGGGCTCGTCGAGGCGATGATCATCGGCGGCTACGCCCTGCAGGCGACCACCGGATACATCTTCCTCCGCTGGGCCTACCGCGAGGCCAAGCAGCGCCTCGAACACGCCATCGAGGAGGCCCGCGCGGCCGGGCTGATCGGCAAGAACATCCTCGGATCGGGCTTCGACTTCGAGCTGATGGTCCACGGAAGCGCCGGCCGGTACATCTGCGGCGAGGAGACGGCGCTCCTGAACTCCCTCGAGGGCAAGCGCGCCAACCCGCGCTCCAAGCCCCCCTTCCCGCAGACGAGCGGCCTGTTCGGCAAGCCGACCATCGTGCAGAACGTCGAGACCCTCTACAACGTGCCCCACATCCTGCTGCGCGGTGCGGACTGGTTCAAGGACCTCTCCCCGAACTCCGAGGGCGGCACCAAGCTGTACGGCGCGAGCGGCCGGGTGAAGAACCCGGCGATCTGGGAGCTCCCGCTCGGCACCTCGCTGCGCGAGATCCTCTACGAGCACGCCGGCGGGATGCAGGACGGGTACGCGTTCCGCGGGTGCCTGCCCGGCGGGGCCTCCACCGACTTCCTCGTCGAGGAGCACCTCGACGTCGCGATGGACTTCGGGTCCGTCGGCAAGGCCGGCAGCCGCATGGGCACGGGCACGATCATCGTCCTCGACGACAAGACCTGCCCGGTCGCGATGGTGCAGAACCTCGAGGAGTTCTTCGCCCGCGAGTCCTGCGGGTGGTGCACCCCGTGCCGCGACGGCCTGCCCTGGACGGCGAAGATCCTGCAGGCCATGGAGCGCGGCGAGGGCACGGAGGCCGACATCGAGCGCCTCGAGCGGAACACCAGGCTGCTCGGCCCCGGCCGCACCTTCTGTGCCCTGGCACCCGGCGCCATGGAACCCCTCCAGAGCGCCCTCGAGTACTTCCGTGACGACTTCGAGCAGCACGTGCGCGAGGGGCGCTGCCCCTACCACGGGGACCACTGACCATGCCCACCATCCACGTCGACGGCAACGCTCACGAGATCGAGGAGGGTCAGAACCTCCTCGAGGCCTGCACCAAGCTCGGCTACGACCTGCCCTACTTCTGCTGGCATCCAGCGATGGGCTCGGTCGGGGCCTGCCGGCAGTGCGCCGTCAAGGTGTTCAAGGACGAGAACGACGACCGCGGTCGTCTCACCATGGCGTGCATGACCCCGGCGTCGGACGGCACCCGCCTGTCCATCAAGGACGTCGAGGCCAAGGAGATGCGCCAGGAGGTGATCGACTTCCTGATGGTCAATCACCCCCACGACTGCCCGGTCTGCGACGAGGGCGGCGAGTGCCAGCTCCAGGACATGACCGTCATGTCCGGGCACAACTACCGCGAGTACCGGTTCGACAAGCGGACCTTCCGCAACCAGGACCTCGGGCCCTTCGTGCACCACGAGATGAACCGGTGCATCCAGTGCTACCGGTGCGTCCGCTTCTACAACGGCCTCGCCGGCGGGCGCGACCTGTCGGCCCAGGGCGCGCACGACCACACCTACTTCGGGCGCGAGGAGGACGGCCCCCTCGAGAGCCCCTTCGCGGGCAACCTCGTCGAGGTCTGCCCCACGGGCGTGTTCACCGACAAGACCCTGCGCCGCCACTACACCCGCAAGTGGGACCAGACCGCCGCCCCGTCGGTGTGCACCCACTGCGCGGTCGGGTGCAACGTCACCCCGGGCGAGCGCTACGGCTCCCTGCGCCGCATCCGCAACCGCTACCACCCCGAGGTCAACGGGTGGTTCCTCTGCGATCGCGGCCGCTTCGGCTACGAGTTCGTCAACCGCGACGACCGGGTGAAGGCGCCGCTCGCCGCAGGCGAAGCGCTCGACGCCGACGGGCTGCAGGCCCTGCTCGACGGGCTGAAGGGCAAGAAGGTCGCCGGCATCGGCTCGCCGCGTGCCTCCCTGGAGGGCAACTTCGCCCTGCGGGCCATGGTGGGTGACGAGCGGTTCTTCGCGGGCCTCCCCGCCCGCGACCTGGAGCTGCTCGACGCCACGGTCCGCATCCTGCGCGACGGTCCGGTGCCCACCGCGACCCTGCAGCAGGTCGAGGAGGAGGTCGACGCCGTCCTCGTCCTCGGCCCGGACCCGTGGAACACGGCGCCACGCCTCGCGCTCTCCCTGCGCCAGGCCGCCCGCAACGCGCCGCTGGCCCGCGAGGCCGCCCGCCTGCGGGTGCCCCGGTGGGACGACGCCTCGATCCGCGAGGCGCTCCAGGGCGAGACGGGCAACTTCTTCGTCGCCACCCCCGCGGCCACGGAGCTCGACGAGCTGGCCGAGGGCACCTACCGCGGCGCCCCGGCCGACATCGCCCGCTTCGGATGCGCCGTCGCCCACGCGCTCGACCCGGAGGCCCCCGGCGCCGAGCTCCCCGCCGAGCAGGCGCAGCTCGCCAAGCGGGTCGCCGATGCCCTGCGGGGCGCCAAGCACCCGCTCGTCGTGAGCGGCACCGGCCTCGGCAGCCGCGCGGTGCTCGAGGCGGCGGCGAACGTCGCCTGGGCCCTGAAGCGCCAGAGCCGCCCCGCCCGCCTCTCGCTGGTGGTCCCCGAGGCGAACAGCCTCGGCCTCGCGCTCCTCGGCGGCAAGTCCCTCGAGGACGCCACCGCGCTGGCCGAGGGCGGCGGGGTCGACGTGCTCGTGGTCCTCGAGAACGACCTGTACCGCCGCGCACCGGCGGCGACGATCGACGCCCTGCTCGCCAAGGCGGGCACCGTCGTGGTGCTGGACCATCTGCAGACCGGCACCACCGCCAAGGCCGACCTCGTGCTGCCGGCGGCCACCTTCGCCGAGTCCGCGGGCACCTTCGTGAGCAACGAGGGACGTGCCCAGCGGTTCTTCTCGGCCTTCGAGCCCCAGGAGTGGGTGTGGTCCGGCTGGCGGTGGGTCGCCCGGATCGCCGCGGCGACGGGCGAGGAGGGCCTCGCCTGGAACAGCCTCGACGAGGTGCTCGACGCGCTGGAGACGGCCCACCCGCACCTCGCCGGCATCGAGCGGAGCGCCGAGCACGCGAGTTGGCGCCAGCACGGCCTGAAGGTCCCGCGCCAGTCGCACCGCTACAGCGGCCGCACCTCCATGCGGGCCCACATCTCGATGCACGAGCCCAAGCCACCCGACGACCCGGACAGCCCCCTCGCCTTCTCGATGGAGGGCACCAAGGACGTCGTCCCCGGTAGCCTCCGCTCCTTCGAGTGGGCCCCCGGGTGGAACTCGGAGCAGTCGGTCAACCGGCTCATGGCCGAGGCCCGGCAGCTCGGAGTGAACGAAGCCAGCGGGGTGCGGCTCATCGAGCCCCGCGAGGACGGCCAGGCCGGCTGGCTCGGCGAGACCCCGGCGGCCTTCGAGGCCCGACCCGGACGCTACCTCATGCTCGACGCCCAGTCCGCGCTCGGCACCGAGGAGCTCAGCGCCAAGGCCGAGGGCGTCGCCCAGCGCATCCCCGACCCGTGGGTGGAGCTGGGGCAGGGCGACGCGTCGGACCTCGGCGCGAGCGATGGCGACACCCTACGCATCCAGCTCGGCGAGCAGGCGCTGACCCTGCCAGTGCGCATCGACGCGGGCCTTCCCCGCGGCGTCGTTCGGCTCCCCCGTGACCTGCCGGGCCTCCAGGAAGCCTGGGGCGTCCCGCTGCCAGGCTGGGCCGAGATCGCCCGGTCCGAGGGGGCGGCATGACCTGGTGGATGCACGTCATCGAGGTGGTGGTCCTGTTCAGCGTCGTGATGACGCTGACCACCCTGACGATGTGGGCCGAGCGGCGCCTGCTCGGCCTGCTGCAGGAGCGCTGGGGACCGAACCGCGTTGGCCCCCTCGGGCTGCTCCAGCCGGTCGCCGACGTGATCAAGCTGATGACGAAGGAAGACTGGATTCCACCCTTCGCCGACAAGTGGGTCTTCCTGATCGCGCCGCTCATCGTGTCGAGCACCACGGTCATTGCCTTCGGCGTCGTACCGGTGGGGCCGGGCTTCGGCATCGCCGACCTCGACATCGGGCTGCTCTTCTTCCTCGGGATGGGCTCGCTCTCCGTCTACAGCGCGCTGCTCGGCGGCTGGGCGTCGAACAACAAGTACTCCCTGCTGGGCGGGCTGCGCGCCGCGAGCCAGACCATCTCCTACGAGGTGTTCATGGGCGTGTCGGTGCTCGGGGTCGTCGCGATCTCCGGGTCCTTCGACCTGCGACACATCGTGAACGCCCAGACGCCCCTGTGGTTCGCGATCACCCAGCCCGTCGGGTTCGTGGTGTTCAGCATCGCCGGAATCGCCGAGATGCACCGGACACCCTTCGACCTCCCCGAGGCCGAGCCCGAGCTCGTCGCCGGGTTCCACTCCGAGTACTCGAGCATGAAATTCGGGCTGTTCTTCGTCGGCGAGTACGCCTCGATGGTGGTGATCTCGGCGGCGCTCACCGCCCTGTTCCTCGGCGGCTGGCACGGTCCCTTCGTATCGGACACCGGCATCGGGCCATGGATCGGCGTGCTCTGGTTCACGCTCAAGGAGCTGGCGTGCCTGTTCACGCTGATCTGGATCCGTGCCTCGCTGCCGCGGCCGCGCTTCGACCAGCTCATGGGCTGGGGCTGGAAGTACCTGCTGCCCCTGTGCCTGCTCCAGCTCGTCGTGACCGGCGCCGTCCTGCTCGCCCTCCACCCGGCCTCCTGAACCCACCCTCGGGACTTCCCATGATCAGCAACTTCCAGACCATGTGGCACGTCCTCAAGATGCTGTTCCAGCCCAAGGTGACGGTGCAGTATCCGGAGGAGAAGCGCGAGCCGCCGCCCCGGTGGCGCGGCCGCATCGTGCTCACGCGCGACCCGGACGGCGAGGAGCGATGCGTCGCCTGCTACCTGTGCGCGGTCGCCTGCCCCGTCGACTGCATCGCGCTGCAGGCCACCGAGGACGAGCACGGCCGCCGATACCCCGAGACGTTCCGGATCAACTTCTCGCGGTGCATCTTCTGCGGGCTGTGCGAGGAGGCGTGCCCGACCTACGCCATCCAGCTCACGCCCGACTTCGAGATGGGTGAGTACGACCGTCGCAACCTGGTCTACGAGAAGGAGCACCTGCTCATCTCGGGTCCGGGCAAGTACCACGACTACAGCTTCTGGCAGCAGTCGGGTGTGGCGATCAAGGGCAAGGACAAGGGGGAGGCGGCCCAGGAGTCGCCGCCCGTCGATCCCAAGGGGCTGCTGCCATGATCGCCCTGTTCTACGTCGCGTCCGCGGTGGCGCTGGTGGCGACCGCGATGGTCGTCACCCGGCCCAACGCCGTGCACGCGCTGATGTACCTCGTGGTGTCCTTCCTCGCGGTGGCGCTGGACTTCTGGGTGCTCGGGGCGCCGTTCATCGCGGCCCTCGAGGTCATCCTGTACGCCGGCGCGATCCTCGTGCTCTTCATCTTCGTCGTGATGCTCGTCGACGAGGGGCCCGCCGGCGTCGCCCGCGAGAAGCGACGGATGACCCCGGGCGGCTGGGTCGGGCCGAGCGTGCTCGCGCTGGTCCTGCTCGCCGAGGTCGGCTGGATCGTCTTCCAGGGTGACGCCACGATGACCGCCGCCAAAGTCGTCGCGCCCAAGACGGTGGCGATCGCCTTGTACGGCCCGTACCTCATCGGCGTCGAGGTCGGTTCCTACCTGCTGCTCGCCGGGCTGGTCGGAGCCTGGCACCTGGCGCGCGGCAAGCGCGCGGCGAGGGAGTGATGACGCAGATCCCCTTCGAACAGGGCCTCATGCTGGCCGGCCTGCTCTTCGCACTGGGCCTGCTCGGCGTGATGGTCCGCAGAAACCTGCTGTTCATCCTGATGTCGGTCGAGATCATGCTCAACGCCTCCGCCCTGGCCTTCGTGGTCGCGGGCGCGCGGTGGGGGCAGCCCGAAGGACAGGTGATGGTGCTGTTCATCATGGCCACGGCCGCGGCCGAGGCCTCCGTCGGGCTCGCGCTGATCCTGCAGGTGCACCGCCTCCTGCACACGCTCGACGCCGACGAAGCCAACCGGTTGAGGGGGTAGCGAGATGGCACACGTCCTGTGGCTCATCCCGGCGCTCCCGCTGGTCGGGTTCCTGTTCCTCGCGATCTTCGGCCGCCGCCTCGGCGAGAACGCCGCGGCCGCGGTGGCCGTGAGCGCGGTCACCGGCGCCTTCGCCGTGGCCGTCGCCGAGACCGCGCACATCGTCTCGGGCAACCTCACCGGCGTCCAGCAGACCTTGTGGACCTGGATACGCATCGGCGACTTCGCGCCCCGGTGGGAGTTCTCGCTCGACCACCTCTCGGTGTGCTTCGTGCTCGTGATCACGGGCGTCGGCGCGCTGATCCACCTGTACGCCACCGACTACATGCACGGCGACGAGAGCTACTCGCGGTTCTTCGCCTACATGAACCTGTTCGTCGCCTCGATGCTCACGGTGGTGCTCGCCGACGACCTGCTCGTGCTCTACCTCGGGTGGGAGGGCGTGGGCCTGTGCAGCTACCTGCTCATCGGGTTCTGGTACAAGGACCCGGCCAATGGGCGCGCCGCGCGCAAGGCCTTCGTGGTCACCCGCGTGGGCGATGCCGCGATGGCGGTGGCGCTGTTCATCCTCGCCACCCACTTCGGCACCCTGCGCATCCCCGACCTGCTCCAGCAGGTGCCCCACACCTGGGTCGTCGGCCAGCAGATCGCCACGCTCACCGCGTTCATGTTGCTCGGCGGCGCGATAGGCAAGTCCGCGCAGGTCCCCCTGCAGGTGTGGCTCCCCGACGCGATGGCCGGTCCCACGCCGGTCAGCGCGCTGATCCACGCCGCCACCATGGTCACCGCGGGCGTGTACCTCATCGCCCGTACCCACCCGATCTTCGAGATCGCCCCGACGGCGATGCACGCGGTCGCGATCGTCGGCGTGGTCACCCTGCTCATCGCGGGCTTCGCGGCCCTGGCCCAGCGGGACATCAAGCGGGTCCTCGCCTACTCCACGATCAGCCAGATCGGGTACATGTTCCTCGCGTTGGGCGTGGGCGCCTGGTCCGCTGCGATCTTCCACTTCGTGACCCACGCCTTCTTCAAGGCGCTGCTCTTCCTCGCGTCCGGCTCGGTCATCCTCGCGATGCACCACGAGCAGGACATGTTCGAGATGGGCGGCCTGCGCAAGAAGCTGCCGGTCACCTTCTGGACCTTCCTCGCGGGCAGCCTCGCCCTGGCCGGCTTCCCGCTGATCAGCGCAGGCTTCTACAGCAAGGACGCGATCCTCGCCGGAGCCGCCGAGACCAACCTGTGGCTGTGGGTCGGCGGCCTGCTCGGCGTGGGCCTGACCGGCCTGTACACCTTCCGGATGGTGTTCATCACCTTCTTCGGCGAGGCCAAGCACGAGCCGCACCGGCTCCCGAGCCCCGCCGCCAAGACGGCGTTGATCACCCTGGCCGTGCTGTCGATCATCGGCGGCGGCCTGATGCTTCCCGACTACATGGGCGGCTTCGCGCCCCTCGGCCACTTCCTCGAGCCCGTGCTCCCGACCCACGAGGCGGGACACGCGCCGATGTCCGAGCCGGTGATGGCGCTCATCGCCTCGCTGGTCGCGCTGTCCGGCATCGGGCTGGCCTGGTGGCTCTTCGGCACCCGGCCGGCGTTCCTCGAGCGCCTGCAGTCGGGCGCCTTCGCTCGCGGGCTCGACCGGTTCATGTTGGGCGGGCTCGGCTTCGACACCCTCTACGATTTCGTCTTCATCCGCCCCTTCGTGGGTCTGGGCAAGCTGAACCACCGTGACGTCATCGACGGCGTCTACGAGGGGACGGCGGCCCTGACCGAGATGGGGAACCACGAGGTCGCGCGGACGCAGAACGGCAAGCTGCGGTGGTACCTCGCCGCCACCGCCGGCGGCGCCGCCCTCCTCCTCGGCCTGGCGATCTGGGGCTGAACATGACGCTCCTGTGGCTCATCGCGATTCCCTTCATCGGCGCCGTGGTCGCCGGCCTCCTCGGCCGGCAGAACCCGAAGCTCGCGCCGTGGACCTCCATGATCACGATGGTGATCGGGCTGATCGTCTCGGTCAGCGAGTGGGTCCGCGCGCCAGCGATGGGCTCGTGGATCGCGCAGGTCGACGTGCCGTGGATCCCGGCGCTCTCCGTGCGCGTCCACCTGGCCATGGACGGCATCAGCCTCCCGCTGATCGTCCTTACGTTCTTCATCGGCATCGTCGCCGTGGGAGCGTCCTGGGAGGAGATCCACGAGCGGGTGGGGTTCTTCTACTTCAACCTGCTCGCCCTGCTCGCGGCGGTGGTCGGGGTCTTCCTCGCGATGGACCTCGTGCTCTTCTACTTCTTCTGGGAGCTGATGCTGGTGCCGATGTACCTGCTCATCGGCATCTGGGGGTACGAGGGCCGGCTGCACGCCGCGATCAAGTTCTTCCTGTTCACCCAGGCGAGTGGGATGCTCCTGCTGCTGAGCATCCTCGGGCTGCACTTCGCGCACCTGCACCAGACGGGCGTGAGCACCTTCGACTACCAGGCGCTCCTCGGCACCGCGCTCCCGATGCACCTCGAGACCTGGCTGATGCTCGGGTTCTTCGCGGCCTTCGCGACCAAGGTGCCCGTGTGGCCGCTGCACCCGTGGCTCCCCGACGCGCACACCCAGGCGCCCACCGGCGGCTCGGTCATCCTGGCCGGGCTTCTCCTCAAGACCGGCGCCTACGGCATGATCCGGTTCCTCGTCCCGCTCTTCCCGCACGCGGCGAAGGCGTGGGGCCCGACCTTCATGACGCTGGGCCTGATCGGGGTGCTCTACGGCGCGTGGCTCGCCTTCGCCCAGACTGACGCCAAGCGGCTGGTCGCCTACACCTCGGTGAGCCACCTCGGCTTCGTGGTGATGGCGATCTTCGCGTGGAACAAGCTGGCGCTCCAGGGCGCGCTCTTCGAGATGATCTGCCACGGCTTCTCGACGGGCGCCCTGTTCGTCGTGGTCGGCATGCTCTACCACCGCATGGGCACCCGCGACCTGCGGGAGCTCGGCGGGCTGTGGGAGAACATGCCGCGGTTCGGCGTGGCCACTCTGTTCTTCTCGCTCGCCGCCCTCGGGCTGCCGGGCCTCGGCAACTTCATCGCCGAGTTCCTGTGCCTGGTCGGCACCTTCTCGGCGCAGCCGCTCATCGCGGCCATCGGCACGCTCGGCCTCGTGGCCGCGGCCGTCTACTCCCTGTGGCTCATGCAGCGCACCTTCCAGGGCAAGCTGCAGAAGGAGGAGGGCGCCCACGACCTGAACGGCTGGGAGTTCAGCCTGTACGGCGCGATGGCCGTCCTGCTCCTTTGGCTGGGCCTGTACCCGCAGCCGGTGATCGACGTAGCGTCCGGCGCCTTCGAACACCTCCTGACGACCGTGAAGCTGTGAGGACACGCGAATGACCGGCAACGATCTCGTCGCTCTGCTGCCCATGCTGATCCCGGCCCTCGCGGCCGTGGCGGTGCTGCTGCAGGTCGCGGTGCGCCGCAGCGCCAGCGCGGCCCTCGGCATCACCCTGCTCGGCCTCGCTGGCGGCCTCGCGACCCTGCCCGCCGCCTCCAGCGCGGGCCCGCGTCACGTGACCGCGCTGCTGGCCGTCGACGACTACACCCTGTGGTACTGGGGCCTGCTGCTGGCCGCCACCCTGGCCATCGTACCCATGGTGTATGCCTACCTGTCCGACAGCTACGAGCACCCCGAGGAGGCGCTGGTGCTGGTGCTGGTCACCGCGCTCGGCGCGTGCATCCTCGCGGCCGCGATCCACTTCATCACGGTATTCCTCGGCATCGAGCTGCTCTCGGTCTCGCTCTTCGCACTGGTCGGCTACCTGCGCAAGGAGGAGCACGGTATCGAGGCGGGCGCGAAGTACCTCGTGCTCGCCGCTGCCTCCTCGGGCTTCTTCCTCTTCGGCCTCGCGCTGATCTACGGCGCCACCGGCGAGATGAGCCTCACCGGGCTGGCCCGCGCCGGCCAGGCCGCCGCCGCCTCGGGCCTCGTCCAGGCGGGCGTCGCGCTGGTGCTCGTGGGCATCGGCTTCAAGCTGGGCGTCGTGCCCTTCCACCTGTGGGCCCCCGACGTCTACCAGGGCGCTCCCGCCCCGGTCACTGCGCTCGTCGCCACCGTGTCCAAGGGCGGGATCATCGCCGTCCTCGCCCGGTGGGTCCTCGACACCGACCTCGAGCACGACCCGACCTTCCTGCT
>Ga0114931_10005934_pt1 | contig 15083 bp, 15 predicted proteins | sample 2SBtaG_FD_89579 | JGI IMG/M metagenome (GOLD analysis project Ga0114931, IMG submission 89579) | Deep subsurface microbial communities from Kolumbo volcano to uncover new lineages of life (NeLLi) - 2SBTROV14_V59a metaG | ecosystem: Environmental > Aquatic > Marine > Volcanic | place: Kolumbo...
GCTGACGCGATCATTCGCTCCAGGCGAATGATTCACGGATGAATTAATCAGAGCTTCCCTAAGGGTGAAGCTAAGATTTTTTACAATCCACTGTGAAACCAATATCGTGCACTCTGTTATCCGCATTGAAGTCACGGATTCAGGAATATCTCATTCAAAAAAGAATGTCATCTTCACGCCTGCCACTTCGATGACATCATTGTTATGAAGTGCATGCGCCTTGGGGCCGATTTCGGTGTCGTTGACCCGTGGGCGTCCATGGTCAGGTGCGCCATCGACGTGAATGAGGAAGTAGCCGGTTGGGCGACGTGTAATCGCGGCAACCTGGACACCGGGTTTTCCCAGGGTGGTGAGGACTTTGGTCAGGGGTAATTCCTTGCCGCTGTTGGCGCCGTTTATTAAACGGATTTTTGCTGAACCGATATTGTGGTGTTCGCCGGAGTCTGCCGAGGCGATTTCCGCGGCAATTTTACCCACCGACTGGTCGATACTGGAATCACCTTCATTTTCCGGCATGCCTTCTGCGTCGGGGCGGATGATCATGGTTTTTTCAAACGCGCCATCATCAGCAGAGGCCGCTTCATTCACATAGCGCAGTTCATGCTTGCCGATCTTGATGACATCGCCATGCTTGAGGGACTGTTTTTTGGTCAGGCTGCCGTTGAGATAGGTGCCGTTGGTGCTACCCAGGTCTTCAATAAATGAGTCGTTCAGGATAGTGAGAATCTTGGCGTGTTTGCTGCTCACGGCCAGATTGTCTATCTGGATATCATTTTCCGGTTTCCGGCCAATAGTCATGGTCTCCCGATCCAGTGGAATCTCTTTCTGGGTTTCACCATTGAATATCAATTGTAGTTTTGCCATTGTCTTACCTGTCGGCCTTGTTTGTTAATCATGAGAATAAGTCAAAAATCCGAGAAAGCCAGCCGCTTTGGGCGGGGAAGGGTTTGATCGGTTTCGCAAGTACAGCCGATACATTGTCTTTGCCGCCGTGATCATTGGCCTGTCGGATCAGTTCTTTGGCAGTCTTGTCCAGACTGTTTTTGTAATTCATAAGGGTATCAGCGATGAGGTCGTCATCAATCATATCACTCAAGCCATCGGAACAAAGCAGGTAAATATCATTTACCTGGGCAATGTCTTCCAGCAGGTCAACCTGTACCGTTCCGCTGACACCAACGGCACGCGTGACCAGGTTTTTATTCAGCGATTCCCGGGCTTCTTCCTGGGAATAAAAGCCACGGTCCACCAGTTCCTGTAGCAGGGTATGGTCGCGGGTGAGCTGTTCCATGCTTTCTTCGCGCATACGGTACAGGCGAATCGCCTACATGGGCGACGGTAATGCGGTTATCGTAGAACAGCAGTACCACCACCGTGGTGCCCATGCCTTCGTACTGGGCATTCTGGCTGGAGGCAGTAAAGATGTTGCTATTGGCCTGCTTGATGGCGCTTTCTACGGCCATGCTTTCACGGCTGTAACCGGTGGTTTCATCGATTTCACCGGGTTTGATATTCGGCAGGCTCTGTTTCAGGCTGGAGATTATAGTATCTACCGCGATGGCACTGGCAACTTCGCCACCTTTGTGGCCGCCCATGCCGTCGGCCAGTACCACCAGGCCCAGTTCGGCATCGCTGGCAATACTGTCTTCGTTATGGTCTCGGACCATGCCCTGATCGGTCTGGCCGGCGATGAGTATTTTGTCCTTCAAATTCATTGCTTAATCAGGCCTTGTTGGATTTCTCAATGATTGCCATACATTTCTTCAGGTCGGCCGCCATTTGAGCACCGGTCTGATAGCGCTTTTCCCGGTCTTTTGCCAGGGAACGGTTAATAATGATACCGACACAACGAGGCAGCTCGGGACGTAGCGATTCCGGGGCCGGGTGTTGATCATTAGCGATCTTGTACATCAGGGTAGCCATGGAATCGCCCTGGAACGGCAGGCGTCCGGTCACCAGCTGGAACAGCATCACCCCCAGTGAAAACAGGTCGGAACGGCCATCCACTTTGGTCCCTGCCAGTTGTTCCGGCGACATATAGGATGGGGTGCCCAGCACCATACCGGTTTTGGTTTTGCTGGAGTCGGTAATGCGGGCAATACCGAAGTCGGTGATTTTCAGGGTGTCCGATTCGGGCTCGTACATCAGGTTGGCGGGTTTGATGTCACGATGCACGACATTAAGTTTATGCGCGTAGTCCAGGGCTTCGGCGGCACGTTGTACCAGGCTGAGTACCTTTTGTACCGGTAGTAGCGTATCCGGTTTGGTGTAACGAACCAGGTCATTGCCCTTGAGGAATTCCATGGCGATATAGGCCAGGTCGTGTTCTTCACCGGCATCGAAAATAGTGACGATATACGGATGGCTGAGGCGGCCAGCAGTTTCGGCTTCACGGAAGAATCGCTGTTTTACGTCTTCCAGTTCGTCGGCTTCAAATTCCTGGGACAGGGCCATGGTCTTGATAGCTACCACGCGGGAAATTTTCGGGTCCTTGCCCAGGTACACGGCACCCATGGCGCCTTTACCCAGTTCTTTTTCTACCTGGTAGCGGCCCAGCATGGGTTTCTCCATGCCGTCCTTGTTCAGCACCAGGGTGCCACCGGGCGAGCTGGAGCTGGCGCCACCGAGAATAACGGTTTCTTCCATGGCCTGGGCACGTTTGCTGCGCTGCTGGATGTCGCGGAATTTGGGATCGGTGTCCTTCATCACGGCATAGACGGAAGCCGCCTTGTTGAACTGGCGTTTGCGTTCGTAATCCTTGGCCAGGTTGTACAACAATTCCAGGCTTTCCCTGGAAGGCGGCAGTCGGCGGAATTTGTCAAACGCCATATCCAGCTGTCCCTGGCCCTGCAGTGACAGTCCCAGCATGCGGTTGCTTTCGGCGGATTCCACATCCAGCTGCAGTTTGCCTTTTTCGGTTAACAGGTAACGTTTGGTGGTCAGCAGGCCATGGCCGATCACCAGTAGTACCGCCGGAGTCATGATATGCAGCCACAGGCCTTCGTTGGTCATGAGCAGGTAATGGGCGACAAGAATACCGGCCAGTAAAATCAGGGTAATGGCAGCGGACAGGCCGGCCTTGAGGCGCGGCAGTAACACGATGATGTAAAGGGCGATGAACGCGGTCAGGCCCAGCTGTGCCATGGGAGCCCACACGGGTTCGATGAAAAAGTCTTCCTGCAGGATACTGGATACGGAATGAGCCAGGGTCAGTACCGGTGCCATGTTGGCGTTGATGGGGGTTACCATGGAATCGCCCACGCCGGTGGCGGTAGCGCCGATCAGGACAATCTTGCCCTTGTATTTGGAGGCGGGGATTTTGCCTTCCAGTACGTCATAAAAGGAATCCACCGGGAACACGCTTTCATCGGTTTTGGAGTGGTAGAAGAAGGTGTTCATCTGCAGGTTGGCGTCGGTGCGAATCTGTAAGCGTCCCAGCTTGATGCCTTCACCCAGGTTGACGGTGATGTCGTCGGGTCCCAGGTTGAGGCTGCGGGCTGCCAGCATTAGCGCCAGGGACGGGTAATACTGTTCGAAATAATCGATCACCAGGGGTTCGGAGCGAATCCCGCCATCAAGATCCGGGTAGGCCACCAGGGCGCCGATGGCATCGGCGTTTTTGCCAATCTCCGGCAGCGGATACAGTACATTGGCGGCCGGCAGGGGCAGGGCGCCATCCGGGTTGTTGGCCGGGTTGTTTTCTACCTTGTGGACCTGATTGCGTTTGACATAATCGGGTAATTCGAAATCCGGTTTGCCGATGGGGGTGCCAATGGAGAAATGCATGGCCAGGTCGACATTGCCGGCATCTTTCAGGCTGTGGGCCAAAATGCGGTCGGTATTGAGTTCCTGTTCCGCCTGCAGCAGTTGCTGGCCCAGTTTGCCCAGGTCGGTTTCCAGTTTATGGATCTTGCCCGGGTAGCGTTTGGCGACATCGGTGTAATCCGCCGAGAGGCTGGAGTTACCATAGAACTGGAGCAGGGAATTAATGTGGCGCAGGCCCGGATCGATCTGGGGTTCGATAAAAAAGGTAGTCTGGCCGATGACCTTGGCTCCGCCTTTTTTCAGGATTTCATGCATTTTCGCGTGGATGTCGCGGGGCCAGGGCCAGCGGCCCAGGTTGGCGATGCTGACATCGTCGATGGCGATGACGGCGATACGATCACTGGGGGTTCGGTCGGAAGAGCGTACGCCAAAATCATAGGCGCTGCGTTCCAGACTGCTAAAGATGCCTATCCATCCCAGAAAAATCACCAGTACAGTGATTAACAATCCAATAAACCAGTCCCGCGAAAATAGGCCTTTCTTCATTCATCCCCCAGCTGAGTTGCTGTGTTGTTATTTTTCCACCTGTCCATGCGCCGACGCGGGCAGGGCACTTCCTGTAGCATAGATCAAAAACGCCGGATCTGTGTGCTGGCGACAGGAAATTCCCTGTTTTTCTACATATTTAAGACTATTTTGTGGGGGAATACTTCAACTGTGGCGTGAGGCTGGATTCCGACAGGAAAGCCCCCACCGAAGCGCCAATGCGCCTGGAGAAACGATCGAAGAAATCCGGTTTCACGCTGAAGTCCACCAGGTTCTCGGCCTTTATGACTTCCCGCGCCACTGCGCTGGCGCTGGCCAGGTCATCCGCCAGGCCGATTTCCACCGCCTGGTCGCCGGTCCAGATGAGGCCGGAAAACAGTCCCGGTACCTGCAGGTTCAGGCGTTTACCTCGTCCCTGTTTGACCGCATTGATGAATTGCTCATGAATGTTGTCCAGCATGGTTTGCATATGCTGTTTGATCTTCGGGTCTTCCGGTGAGAATGGGTCCATCAGGGCCTTGTTTTCCCCCGAGGTGAGGGTGCGGCGTTCGATGCCGAGTTTCTTCATGGCGTCCACCACGCCGAAGTTATCCATGCGCACGCCGATAGAGCCGACGATACTGGCCTGGTCGGCATAGATTTTTTCCGCCGCCGAGGCGACGTAATAGCCGCCGGAGGCACAGATATCGCTGATCACGGCATACAGGGGGACATCCGGGTATTTTTCCCGTAGCCGCAGGATTTCGTCATAGATGTAACCGGACTGCACCGGGCTGCCGCCGGGGCTGTTGCAGCGCAGGATTACGCCGGCGGTGTCCTTGTTCTTGAAGGCCCGGCGCAGGCCGGTGATGACATTATCGGCGCTGGCGTCCGAGCCCGGTGCGATTACGCCTTTGAGTTCCACTACCGCGGTGTGTTTCTTGCCGGTTTCTATGCCTGCCAGGCTCGGTTCATTGTCGGTGAACAGGACCCCCAGTAATATGAGCAGATAGGCAAAGGTGAGGATCTTGAAAAAGATACCCCAGCGACGGGCGCGTTTCTGTTCCTTCAGACCTTCCAGGGCGATCTTTTCGAGGATGTCTTTTTCCCAGTTATTATCAGTCATTATCGGTTCCTGTTATTGATGGCGTTTGTTGGTGTAAAAATCCCGGCAGTTCGGTGATCTGGTGCAGCACGCCTATGGGTTGATGCTGCTGCAAACGTTCAACCGGGTGCACCCCGTAGCTGACCCCCAGCCGATCCATGCCGATGTTGGCTGCCATCAGCATATCGTATTCCGTATCGCCGATCATCAGGGCGTCAGCGGGATACAGGCCGGTGAAATCCAGGATTTCTTCCAGCATCTGCGGGTGGGGTTTGGAACGGGTTTCCGAAGCACAGCGGGTAATGGGAAAGCGTCCCTTCAGGCCGCTGGCTTTCAGCGACTGGTCCAGGCCCTCGCGGCCCTTACCGGTGGCAATGGCCAGCAGGTAGCCGGACTGTTCCAGCTGGTCCAGTATCCGGGTGGTGCCGGCGAATAATGCCGATGGGGTCTGGTCGTGATGCAGGTAATGGTGGCGGTAGGTGTCGGTCATGTTTTCCACTTCAGTCTGGCTGGCCCGGGGAAACAGCTGCTGGATGGCTTCCCGTAAGCCCAGGCCGATGACATTGCTGAAAAAATCATCGGTCTGGTCGTCCATACCGGCATCCATGGCGGCTTTGCGCAGGCAGTTGACGATGCGCGCCTCGGAATCCATCAGGGTGCCGTCCCAGTCGAAAATAATGAGTTGGTAGGGGGGTGTTCGGGTCATTTGATTTTACAGCGTATCCAGTTGTTGCAGTAGTCGTTGCCATTCGGGGTCCAGCGGGGCGGTGAACTGGTAGGCCTGGTCCAGCTGGAATGCCAGGGTATGGGCATGCAGGAACATGCGCTTATACCCCAGATTTTTGAAAAACTGGTTACAGCCGGGTTCTGCGTATTTACGGTCGCCGACGATCGGGTGGCCAGCCCAGACCGCATGCACCCTTATCTGATGGGTGCGGCCGGTGTAGATTTCAACTTCCATCAGGCTGGCTCGGTCGGTGTAATGCAACGGAATAAAGCGACTACGGGCCGGCTTGCCTTCTGGGTCTACCTGCACCATGCGCTCGACGCCCTGGAGGTTGTTTTTCTGCAGCGGCTGGTCGATGAGCTGCTCGCCTCCCTGCCAGCGACCACAGACCAGCGCCTGGTAAGATTTGCTGATGGCTTCATGGCTGCTGAAAAGTTCATGCAGTTTTAACATGCAGGGGCGGTTACGGGCGATCAGCAACAGGCCGCTGGTGTCCCGGTCCAGGCGGTGCACCAGCTCCAGCATCGGTTCCTGCGGGCGTGCCTGGCGCAATGACTCGATGACGCCAAAGCGTATCCCGGAGCCGGCGTGCACCGGCATGCCAGCGGGTTTGTTCAGCACCAGGAAATCGTCCTGTTCGTGCAGCACCGCGTTTTCCACCTGCTCAAGCAGGAAATCCGGTACCTGGCCGGGATCTCTCTCTACCAGTTCCACCGGCGGAATGCGTACCATATCACCGGTATTGAGACGATAGTCCGGTTTCTTGCGCCCCTTGTTGACACGGATCTGGCCACTGCGCAGTAACTTGTAGACCCGGCTCTTAGGGAGCCCCTTGAGTGCGGTGAAGAGAAAGTTGTCCAGGCGTTGCTGGTGGTGGCCGGGGCCGATTTCCAGGTGCTGTACCGATTGCCAGACTTTATTCATGGTAAATATTAGGTTGACCCCCGTGCCGCAATTTGCAACACTCTCATATTGTATTGCTGATGTAAGAGTTTCTTTTTTCTGGAATTTTCCGGATTATATCGGTTCCAACGCATGATTACATCGTTAGTGCGCTGGCTAAAATCAGTAATAACCAGTAGAACCAACCTTAACCAGCTGGTTTTAATAAGAATTTTGATCTCCACATTTGTGGATATCAGCCCCTGTCAGCCGCCAGGCTGACGCATTATCAAGACATATTTATGAACTTTGTCCTATTTAATCAGTTGTCTGAGATGCTCGATACTGCCCTGATGGGTAGTTATATGGCGATTGCCTGTTTCTGCATCATGGTCCATAAAAAAAACCACACAGAAAAAACCGCTTCTGCAGGCTCGATAGCTGACATGGGGCAACTAACCCATACAGGTTTATTAAGGAATGAAACGAATTTTAATCAATGCACGCCAGAAAGAGGAGATCCGCGTGGCCATGGTCGATGGTCAGCAGCTCTACGATCTGGATATCGAAGTCCCTTCCAAAGAACAACGGAAGGCCAACATTTACAAGGGAACTATTACCCGGGTTGAGCCCAGCCTCGAAGCCGCTTTTGTCGATTACGGTGCCGAGCGCCATGGTTTCCTGCCGTTCAAGGAAATATCGCGCAGTTACTTCACCGAGGAAGCCCTCAAGGGTGATGGCCGTCCGGATATCAAGACCGCCATCAAGGAAGGCACCGAAGTTGTCATCCAGGTAGAGAAAGAAGAGCGTGGCAACAAGGGGGCCGCACTCACCACTTTCATCAGCCTGGCAGGTCGTTACCTGGTACTGATGCCCAATAATCCTCGCGCCGGCGGGGTATCTCGCCGTATCGAAGGGGATGACCGCTCCGAAATCCGCGAAGCCATGGCCCAGCTGGAAATTCCCCAGGGCATGGGTGTTATCGTGCGTACTGCCGGTGTTGGCCGTTCCGCCGAAGAGCTGCAATGGGATCTGGACTACCTGGTCCAGGTCTGGACCTCCATTACCCAGGCCACCGAAGAACAGCGTGCACCGTTCCTGGTGTACCAGGAAAGTAACGTCATTATCCGTGCGCTACGGGATTACTTCCGTTCCGATATCGGCGAAATCGTCATCGACGAGCCGGACGTCTACGAGACTGCCAAGGATTTTATCCAGCATGTCATGCCCAACATCCAGCGCAAGCTCAAGCTGTATGAAGAGCCGATTCCGCTGTTCAACCGCTTCCAGGTGGAAAACCAGATTGAATCCGCCTTCCAACGTGAAGTGCGCCTGCCTTCCGGTGGTTCCATCGTCATTGACCACACCGAAGCCCTGATTTCCATCGATATCAACTCGTCCCGCGCTACCAAGGGGAGCGATATCGAAGACACCGCCGTCAATACCAACCTGGAAGCTGCGGACGAAATCGCGCGCCAGTTACGCCTGCGTGACCTGGGTGGCCTGGTGGTCATCGATTTCATCGATATGATGGCCAATAAAAACCAGCGCGCGGTGGAAAACCGTTTACGGGATGCCCTGAAAATGGACCGTGCCCGGGTACAGATCGGCCGCATCTCCCGCTTCGGCCTGCTGGAAATGTCACGCCAGCGCCTGCGTCCGTCACTGGGTGAGTCTACCCAGATTGTGTGCCCCCGTTGTTCCGGCCACGGCACTATTCGCAGTATCGAATCCCTGTCCCTGTCCGTATTACGCCTGGCGAAGGAAGAAGCCCTGAAGGAAAACACCGGCAAGCTCCTGGTGCAGGTTCCGGTTGATCTGGCCACCTACATCTTCAATGAAAAACGCGAAGAAGTGATCAGCATCCAGGCCTCACCGGCATCGACCTCACGCTGGTGGTGAACCCCCATCTGGTGACACCGCAGTTCGAAATGACCCGGGTACGCACTTCTGAAGCCAATGGCGATGAAGGCAAGAGTTCTTACGAACTGGTGGATACCACCCCTGAGCCGTATATCCCCGTGGTGGAGAAAGAAAGCGAAATGGAGCGGCCTGCGGTGCGCTCGGTGAAACCCGCCGCCCCGGCACCGGAACCGGTACAGCAAGGCAAATCCAAACCCGGCTTGTTGGTGGGTCTGATCAAGAACCTGTTCGGCAATGGCGAAGAGAAAGAGCCGGAGTCAACCAGCAGTAAGAAAGCCACTTCAGAGAAGCGCAAGCCTTCCGCAAGCAGCGCGGGAAACAGCAGTGGTCGGCGTAGTACCGGCGGTCGACGCGGTGGCGGTCAGCGTCGCAGCGATAGCGGCCGTAGCGAAGGTGGCCGTAGCGATAATCGTGGCGAAAAGCGTAACCCGCCGCGTAAGCAACAGAGCAGCGAGGCAAAAGAGCCACGCGCGCCGAAAGAAGCAAAAGACAAGGATAATCGTAGCGAAGGCGGAACCAGACCCAGCCGTCGTCGTGGTGGCCGTCGTCGTGGTGGTGCCAATCGCGGCCAGGACCGGAATGCGAACCAGGCCGATTCGAACCAGTCCAGCACCAATCAGCCAGCTGCTGACAATGGAGCCCCTTCATCCAATAACCAGCGCTCCGGATCACAGAAACCGGTTTCAGAGAAGCAGGTGAGGGATGTGTCATCATCAACCCCATCTGCGGCCCAATCTGCTCCGGCCAAACCGGCTGAGGCACGTGACTATGCGCCCAGGAAAGAAGTACCCGGCAAGGAGAGCAAACCGGAAGCCGCAAATGCCCAGCCGATGAACAAACCGGTTGAGCCAGCCGCACCCAGGACGGATGCACCCAGTTCTCCCAGTCGATCAGCGGACCGGGACCAGTCAGCGCACAGGGGAGAGAGGAAGCCAGACAGCAGTAACAGCCAGGAGGTTAATAAACCGGCTGTTGCGCCAGCGCCCAAGGCCGAATCCCGGCCTGAGCCTGCTGCTGCACCGGCACCGGCGGAAGCCAAACCGGCGGCTAGCAAACCTATCGTGCAGCAGGTAGCGGAAGATTTGAACAAGCATTAACTTTTCGCTGCACACACAAAAAAGCCCGGCTGGTCCGGGCTTTTTTTATGCCTGGGTGTAGCGCCTACAGCTGATGCTTGTGACGGATATGGGTCAGGAATCCTTCCGAGGCGGCATGCACCAGGTCCAGCACATGTTCGAAGCCATCCGCACTGCCATAATAGGGATCAGGCACTTCGTGGGTATCCGGGTTAGCGGCAAAGTCGAGAAACAGGAACAGCTTCTCGTGTTTGGCTGCATGATCCACCAGGTACTTCAGGTCAGTAAAGTTACTGCTATCCATGGCGAGGATATAATCAAACCGTTCAAAATCTTCAGCTTCGACTTTACGTGCCCGCTGATCAGTCAGGTCGATATTGCGCTCACGCGCGGCGGCGGTGGCGCGCGCGTCTGGTGGCTCGCCCACGTGATAGGCATGGGTGCCTGCCGAATCGATCTGGATGCGGTGCTCCAGTCCCGCCTGTTGCACCAGGTGACGAAACACGCCTTCGGCAGTGGGCGAACGACAGATATTCCCCATACAGACAAACAACACTTTTACCATTGATATTGATTCCTTAACCACATGGCTGTTACAGCAGCCGGAGTAAATTTGCTATGATGCGCGGATATTAAAACATCTGGCATTGAATTCCCAATGCCTTGCCGTTCGTCACAGGAAAACCTACACAAGCTGGTAAACCGATGCTGAAAATTTATAACACTCTCACCCGTAACAAAGACCTGTTCCAGCCCATCGAACCCGGCAAGGTAAAAATGTACGTCTGCGGCATGACCGTGTACGACCTGTGTCACCTGGGACACGCACGGGTGCTGGTGGTGTTCGACATGGTCACCCGCTACCTGCGTTACTCCGGTTATGAAGTCAGCTACATCCGCAACATCACCGACGTGGATGACAAGATAATCGCGCGCGCCAACGAAAATGGTGAAGCCATCGGGCAACTTACCGAACGTTTCATCCAGGCCATGCACGAAGATGCAACTGCCCTGGGGGTGTTGCCACCTACCGACGAACCACGCGCCACCACCTCCATGCAGCAGATCATCGACATGATCCGGACCCTGGTGGACAAGGGTTATGCCTATGTCGCCGACAATGGCGACGTGTATTACGATGTCAGCAAGTTCACCGAGTACGGCAAACTCTCGGGCAAGAAAATTGACGAACTGCGTTCCGGCGAACGTGTCGCGGTAGATGAAAACAAAGACGACCCGCTGGACTTCGTGTTATGGAAAGCCGCCAAACCCGACGAACCTTACTGGGAATCCCCCTGGGGCAACGGCCGTCCCGGCTGGCACATCGAATGTTCCGCCATGTCTACCTGCTGCCTCGGTAATCACTTCGATATTCACGGCGGTGGCCAGGACCTGCAGTTCCCCCATCACGAAAATGAAATCGCCCAGTCTGAAGCTGCCACTGGTGAAAAGTTCGTTAACCTGTGGATGCACAACGGCTTCGTGCGTATCGACGACGAAAAAATGTCCAAGTCCCTGGGCAACTTTTTTACCGTGCGTGAAATCCTGGCCCGCTACCGCGCCGAAGACGTGCGTTATTTTATACTCGCCAGCCACTACCGCAGCCCGCTGAATTATTCCGACCAGATGCTGGACAGCGCCGGTGCCGCACTCACACGTCTGTACACCGCCTTAAGGGATGTGGACATACCACAGGGCACCGCCATTGATGCCGCTTACGAACAACGCTTCAAAGATATCATGGATGAAGATTTCAATACCCCGGAAGCCATTGCCTTATTGTTCGAACTTGCCAACCAGATCAACAAGGAAAAAGACAGTAATCCCGCACAGGCGGTAACACTGGCCGCCACCCTGAAAACATTGGCCGGCGTGTTAGGGTTATTGCAGGACGATCCGGACCACTACCTCAAAAGCAGCGCCAGCGAAGACGAGCTGGACGCGGCCGCCATCGAAGACCTGATCCAGCAACGCCTCACCGCCAGGGCCGAGAAGAACTGGGGTGAAGCGGATCGTATTCGGGACGAGTTGAAAGCAAAAGGCATCGTACTGGAAGACAAGGGTGGGGAAACCACCTGGCGGCGAGAATGAAGAATTATGAGTTTAGGGAAGCTCAGATTAATTCATCCGTGAGTTATCAGAACACAGCCTTGTGCTGCGGAAACTCTGAATTAATCAGAGTTTCATTAGAATATTGAATTGAACGGCTTAAAAATTGACACGGAGTCACAGAGGCGCGGAGAAAGGAATAAAGAGTTATGAATAGTGAATTTAGTGTTTTAAAGGCGAACCAATTCTTCGACGCAAAGTCGCTATTGCGCGAAGGTGTTACAGGGAAAAAATTGAGTTGAAATTCCGGCCTGTTACACGATGTTTATACCGGCGTTATGCAAGAAACAAAGCGATGTAAATGCTTGCCAATATTTCAAAGTGAAAAGTAATTAATGACAATCGAAGTAACAACTCCGCCTGATGGCGAGGTGACCTGCGCAAGCTGCCAGGCCATCTGTTGCCGTCTGGAAGTCATGCTGATTACCGATACTGGTGTGCCGGATAGATTTATTGAAATGGATAAGTGGGGTGGGATGAGCATGGCGCGATTAGACGATGGCTGGTGTGCTGCCCTGGACCGAGATTCCATGCGTTGTATGATTTATGAGAATCGCCCCTTTATTTGCCGCGAATATGAGATGGGTGGATATGAATGTATTTCCGAACGTGAAAAGATGGGGAGTGTCTGAGCGTAATTGTTTCTAATATTAAACTCTGAAGAAATATCCAGTTGCAAAATTCACTATCGATGATCCGGGAAAATTCATGATGCTTGTCACAATCGTTCTGTTTTGTCTGGCGGTGCTACTTGGCCTGTGGCTGGTGGTTCTGGGGCTGCGCTATAGGCGGGGTTCACTGGTCCTGGCGCTGGGGCACGCCGGTGTTGCGCTGCTGGGTCTGGGGTTTCTGCTGAAGCAGGTCTTTGGCGGTGGTCCTATTCATATTTTGTACAACAATGCGGCATTGCTGTTTGTGCTGGCTCTGTTAGGCGGGCTGGTGTTGCTGGCAGTGCGCATGAGCAAGCGCGAACATCGCACACCACCGCCGATGTTTGTCGTCGGTCTTCACGCGGTCATGGCTATGTTCGCGCTGTTGCTGCTGGTGCTGGGTTACGCGCGTTATTGATCTGTATGGGATGCTTGGGTGTATCCTGATTTATGATGGATGTGTCCATGAAAAGTCTTTTTCTGTGAGCTAATCTATAAAAATCAACTACTTATCTATTTGTTGTTGCGTGATGCGCAATGCGCTATACTGATCCGATGATCATCTCATTTAAACACAAAGGACTGCAAAAGTTTTATGAGACCGGTAGCGCAGCGGGTATTCAGAATGCTCATAAAACCAAATTACGCATGATATTGGCTGCACTTGATTCAACGCAGGAAATAGATGACATGAATATACCTGGTTATAAGCTTCACGCACTTAAAGGAAAGCTGAAAGGCTTATGGTCAGTAACAGTAAATGGTAACTGGAGAGTGACATTTAAATTTGAAAATGGAAACATATACATCGTTAACTATGAGGACTACCACTAATGAGCATGCATAATCCACCTCATCCTGGCGAGTTTATTAAAGAAGTATACTTATCGCCTTTTAATATTAGTTCTCGTACTGTTGCGGAAAAACTACTGGTTTCACCTTCAACATTTAACCGGCTAATAAAAGCTGAGAGTAATGTCTCTCCAGAAATGGCTTTAAGGCTTTCTAAAACACTTGGTCGTTCACCTGAAAGCTGGCTGGCTATGCAAGACGCATACAATCTTTGGCACGCAAGAAACAATATAGATTTACGTAAGGTTAAAAAATTAAACATTGAAGCAGCCTGACAATCGACTGTGGTGTTCGCTCTATTAAAAATTAATTCATAATTCTCGATTTATTCTCTGCGCCTCCGTGTCTCCGTGACAAATCTTGTATCTTTAAATATCCTTCGCGCCTTCGCGTCTATGCGTCAAATCTTTTAAGCCAATCAGGTCCCCAGCAATCGCCCAAAATAGCGTGCCCGGTAATAATGCCGCTGGTGTTCTTCATCATCTGTGAACGCCGCCCGATCATGCAATACATTGTTGCTGATCAGACCCATGCCCGGTTGCAGCAGTCCGCGGTAGATGTAGGGGGAATCGCTGTGGAGTATGTCCTTGAGTGCAGTGGTAGCGTAGCTGGTCATGGCATCGTCGGCACAGATGACATTGTTGACGCGGATGGTGTAGCGCATGTGCAACTTGCCTTCGGGAGTGATGCTGAATACCGGTCCGGTTTCCTCACGCCTGGCGATCTTGCCAGCTTCGATGCGGGCCGGGATGGTGAGGGCATTGGGGGCCATGAGTGCGCGAATGTAATCCGGGTTCTTGTCGCGTAACAGGATGTAGGCGATTTCATGGTCCAGGAGCCGGTTTTCACCACCGCTGGCGGCCCGTTGTACTACGTGCAGTAACAGCGAATGAATCTGTTCATCGGCGCGGTTGTAATAACCGTCGGTGTGCCAGTTGATGGCGCGGTTGGTGTAGGGGATGTAATGCTGGCGTACGCCGGCCTCGCTCACCTTGAGGGAGGTGAGGCCGGTATCGTCGGCCAGCCAGTTCTTGTTCAGGCCTTCTACACCGAAGGCGCGTCCCAGTGCCAGGGGTATGTTGGGGTCCGGGTCGGTGCAGGTATTGCCGGCATAGATGACCATGTTGGTTTTGCGGCACAGCCGCTGCAAATGTTGGAATTCGGAATCGGTTAACTGCCGTGGATCGCCGATCTCGACAACCAGGTCCTGGATGTCCTGCGGATACTGGTGGAGTTTCTGCTCTCGCCATGCCAGGTAGTCGGCGTGGTTATCCGGGTGAAACGGGCTGGACTGGGCGGCGGGATGGCGTTGGCTCTGGATCGTGTTCATGGTGTTTACAGGGGTGGCTGACAGCAGTGGCTATTACCTGAATCCGTGACTTCACTACGGCACAGAGCACAAGCTCTTGGTTCCACAGCGGTTTAAAAAATACCCGCTTAACCTAAGGGTGAAGCTAAGATTTTTTAAA
>Ga0114931_10005935_pt1 | contig 15083 bp, 14 predicted proteins | sample 2SBtaG_FD_89579 | JGI IMG/M metagenome (GOLD analysis project Ga0114931, IMG submission 89579) | Deep subsurface microbial communities from Kolumbo volcano to uncover new lineages of life (NeLLi) - 2SBTROV14_V59a metaG | ecosystem: Environmental > Aquatic > Marine > Volcanic | place: Kolumbo...
CAAAAAAACATATAAACGTTTCAATAGGTGAGTCAGTTCGTATTATTCGTGAGCTTCAGGAATTAAGCCAAAACGAATTAGCATCATTAACTGGTATTCCACAATCAACGCTCTCTGCAATTGAACACGATAAAGTTAATTTAGTAATAAGGCACTAAACATTTTGCAAAATGGGCGGTGAAACACCGAATTCCCAACTATTAAACTTGGATGCTACCCTAATAATGCATCAGGGTGTCGGAATGCAATTCTAAGTAAAGCCATTGCTGGGCCTCTTGGTTTTCGTCTGCCTTGTTCCCACTCCTGGAGGGTACGGACACTTACCCCGATCAATCCAGCAAAGGCATTTTGACTTAAACCTGTTTTTTCTCTTACAACTTTTACACTTGCTGGCATTTCAACGGTCGTGCTTTCTCCTTGTCCGGCTTTAATTGCAGTGATACCGTCAATTAGTTCTTGTCCTATGTCTCGTTTCATAATTCCATTGCCTCCTTGATCTTCTTTAAAATGTGGGCTGGGATATTTTCGGATTCATTCTTAGAGTATATGGTTAGCATCCATAGTTCTTTGTTTGCTGCCTGCCAATAATATATGATCCTGGTTCCACCTCTTTTCCCTCTGCCTTTGGCTTTCCATCTAATCTTGCGAAGACCGCCACTCTTAGGGATTAACTTTCCTGCCTCAGGGCGTAAAACTAAAGTCCATTGCAGTGCCGCATATTCATCTTCTGTCAGATAGTCATAAATGAACTTGGAGAATAGCGGGGCCTCTGTAAATGTAATAATCTTATTATACGTCATTGCCGTACCTGCGCCTAGTTATTTGTTACTTTGTTGTTATAGTCTTTCATCTCAACAACCTTGCTTGTTGGTGTGAGTAATTTTCCCGATAAGTCTACGGCATCTCTTAGGGTAGAGTCTGACAGGTGTGCATACCTTTGTGTGGTGCTGACATCTTTGTGGCAAAAAAATTTCTGAACCGTGTAGATAGGTACACCTTAATCAATGTCAAGAAAGTCAATAAACCAGCGGTACTAAAATAGTTGTTTGATCTGGAAATTGTGCCTTACAAAATTTTCTTCGGCCTCTTTTGTTTCCAGGAGGCCATCCAGTTTTGCTTCTAACAGGCCATTCAGAATAATGGTGAATTTTGGCCCGGCCTTGTACCCCATTTTCAGCAGGTCATCGCCGTTAAGGATGGTTTTTATGCTTCGTAATTTGGTGACGTATAGCGAGACTATCTGGTGGCAGTTCTTATCGGTGCCTGCTCCCATTAAATACAGTAGTCCCTCTGTGCTTAGGTCGTGCAGGAGGGTATATATCTCACTTGGCTTCATCTGGGTGTGGTTTGGTTGTTCCTCTGCCCTGATGTTGCGTTTACCTGGGGCTGAATGGCCAAATTTACCCTCCCTGGGTGATGCTGCCAACAGGTTACGCTTTTGCAGGACATCCAACACCTTTTTTGCCCCTACCTTATCTCGCATAAGGCGTAGTTGATCACGTTCCAGCACCTCAAATTTCTTAAAAAATTCCGCAACCTGCCGAGCATTCAGGCGGGCGGTTAAGGCCAATAAGAAAACCTGCCATTGCCGGCAGGGTGTATTCAAATAGAGCCGTTTATACCAGGCCAGACTGCGGTGGGTTTCCCGCAGGATATTCTTCAGCCTCTGATCGAGAATCAGGGCCGGGTTGAGAAATTTTAGCAATTTAAATTGCTGCAATCGGTAAATGGCGGGTTGGGGATTTTCTTCGGAGAGAATCATTTTTAATTCGTGGAAAAAGCGGCCCACACTGAAACGACCATACATCTTCATTTTTATGGCGTTTTTCATGAGCTTGCTGGTTAATTTACCCAGGCTGAAGCCCATGCGCTGTTCAAAGCGGATTGCCCTGAATATCCGGGTCGGATCCTCCACAAAACTTAAATTATGTAAAACTCTGATTTGCCGGTCCCGGAGATCGTTCTGGCAATTGAAGAAATCTACCAAAATGCCAAATTTATCCGGATTTAGATGGATGGCCATGGCGTTAATCGTAAAATCACGACGAAATAGATCAAGTTTAATGGAACTTAACTCCACTATTGGCATGGCGGCGGGATACTCATAATACTCAAGGCGGGCGGTGGCCACATCCACCTGAAAGCCGTCAGCCAATATCACCACCGCAGTATTAAATTTTTCATGGGCCCGCACCTTGCCGCCCAGACGTTTGGCTAATTGTTTGGCAAAATCAATGCCGTCACCTTCAATAACGACATCCAGATCCAAATTACGAACCTTCAATAACAAATCGCGGACAAAACCACCCACGGCGTAAGCGGTGTAATTATATTCCTGGGCAACCTCGCCGATAACGCAGAGTAACTTCATCATGCGGCCAGACAACCCATCGACCAACTGATTCTGCAAATTTCGATTACGCTCGATTGACGGTTGGCCGTCCTGGTGAAATGAAGCGGGTGAGTGGGACGGGTCTTTAATCAGGATATTTAACAAATCTGTACGGGTAATTACCCCCAGCGTTTTGTCATTTTCGACTACAGGAATAAAACGCTGTCGGTGCCCAATTATCACTTCTTGAATATCTGCCAGGGTGGCAGTGGGGGGTAAAGTGGCAAAATCAGTGCTCATATAATCGCCAACCGCCAGTTCGCCAAGGCCATGAAAAATTGCCTTTTCCACTACCCGTCTGGAGATGAGGCCGACTACCCGCTGTTCATCTTCCACAATTGGCAGGACGGTTATACTGTAACGAGTCAGAATCTCATGGGCCTGATTAATGCTGATTTTTGGCCCAGATGAAATAACCGGCGCCGACATCAGATCAAAGGCCCGGCTGACAGGCAGGACGTATTTATGGAGGGCCTGCACAAGTTTTTCTTCCACCTCCACCAGGGTCATCCCCTTAACGGTTGCCGAAGCGGCTGAGGCATGGCCGCCGCCGCCAAATTCCTGGGCAATATTACCAACATTTACCTCTGGTATCCGACTGCGGGCAATCAGGTAAACACGGTCACCCATCCGAGCCAGGGCGAACAGGGCATCAAGATTCTCCATGACCATGAATTTCCGTACCAGTCGGGCAAACTCGTTGACATAGTCCTTGACGCTTAGTTTGGCAATTACCAGATCGACGCCCTGAATGGTATAAGTTGCCGCGCCATTAATCATATCGTTCAGCAAACCAAGTTCATAGGACGACAGCTCCTGGGCAATGAATTGGCTGAGCAGATTGAGTTGTGCCCCCTGCCGCATGAGCCAGACTGCGGCATCCAGATCATCGGGGGTGGTAGAATCAAAGGTGAATGAGCCGGTATCCTCATGAATGGCCATGAGCAGCAAGGTGGCTTCATCAACGCTGATTTCGATATTACGACGTTGGAATATATCCACCAGAATAGTGGTGGTGGAACCGACACTTCGTACCACTTCATGATCGCCGCTTATATCGCCCGGCGCATCGGGATGATGGTCAAAGAGATGAATTTCCAGATTGGGGTTCTTCAGACATTCCGCAAACTTACCAATGCGGCTCCGTTGGCGGGTGTCAACCACAATAAGCTTGGTTATTTGGGCAATGGGGATATTTTTTAGACGCTGAAACTCATACTGGCGGCCCTGATCGAGAAAATCCCGCACATTTTTTTCCTGTGAACCGGGGAAGGCGAGAACCGCCTCGGGGTAAAGTTTGTGGACGGCGACCATTGCAGCCAGGGCATCGAAATCGGCATGCAGGTGGGTGGTTATCAGTTCCATCGTTAGCAACACTCAGTATCAGGAGGAGCATAACCACCGTCGTTAAGCGCATAAGCACTGTCCAAGCGCGGCCAGGCAAGCCCTGTGGAGGCGTGGTTCAGGGCCTGATCAACCAAGGCATGATACCCGGCAGGTTCTCCGCCCCAAACGAGCTTAATTACATCGGCAGGGGTGAAACTGGCTATGGGTGCGCCCGGCACATAGCTGTCGTTTGTGCCTTCAACCTGACGCAGGAGGCCGCCTTTGACTAATAAGGTCAATACGGCAGTGATGGAACGGTGGTTGTATTGACTGTGCCTGGCACTTAAATCGGCCAAGGTGGTCAGGTGTCGTTCTTTAAAATCAATAAAGATATCATCCAGCAGATCGAAGGCCAGAGCCAGGCGGTTATAGGAGCTAAGTTTTGGGGGTTGCCATTCATAGTCCTTAAAAACCTGGCAGGCGAATGAAACCTCGGCCCCGGACAGGAAGACCAGCCAGGCGATATTCAGCCAAAGTAAAAAAAGAGGCAGCGTGGCAAAAGAGCCATAAATCGCATTATATTTCGCCACGCCAATCTGTAATTTAACATAAATAGTTTGGATCAAAAACCAGCTTATACCACCGACTATCCCCCCGGCCAGGGCGGGCAGCAATCGCACTTTAATATTGGGTAAAAAACGGTACAGAACAGAGAAGGTGGTAATGATAATAAGCATGGGGAGCATACTGAAGAAGAACCGTGACAACTGGGCTATGGGCAAAAGGCCATGCACAATTTTAAGCATGGCTGTATTCCTGAGCATTGCCTCGGCCGCAAAACCAAGATTCACACTGATGGGCAACAGGATCATCAAGGCCAGATAATCCATCAATTTTCGACCCATGGGACGACCGGCAGTGGCGCGCCAGATAACGTTCATTGCCTGTTCTATTCTGGTTAAAACGCTCAGAACCGCGATCACCAGGCCAATAATTCCAAAGGCACCCAGGGCTGCAAAATCTGTACGTTCAACATAGTCGAAAATTTTGGCTACGGCCAAATGGAGATGGCCCTGCATCTCGGTGTTAGTGGAGATGGGGGCCTTGCCCGCATTATTTGCCTCTGGTGATGGCGTTATACCGCTGTCTGCGGTACTTGCCGCCGCCGCTTCCTGGCGGGCGATAGATTGAGGGGAGGTTCCTTCTATTTGATCAACAAAACGATAGGCGGCCTCACGCATTTGATTCCCGGCCCCCAGGCCCTTTAAGACGGCGGTGCCAAGGGCCAGAGTAGGAACGAGAGAAAGGACAATGGTAAAAGTAAGGGCACTGGAACGTAGTGGTATATTATTACGCTTGAATTCACGGCAGAAAACCGCAACAATTCGAAAAAGTGCCCAAAAAAATTGTCGGAACGAAGAGGCTCCTGCCTCCGGCCGGGGCCATAAGCGCTGCCAAAGTGCCTTGGTAAACCCGGCGGCTGCCAATTTTTCCGGCGGTAGCGGGTTGTCTTGTCTGACCTGTCTGGGACTCAAAGCTTAGTGTCTGGGCTTTGATAATTGATTATCAATCACCCATGTCAGCCAATAATACTGTTTGTCGGAGAAGTTTTTTCGTTTGTGGTCAAGAAAAGATTTTAGGGCCGCACTTGAATTAAAAGTGACGGAATAAAACCCTTTGGAGTAGGCACCATGGCCCAAGAGCGAAATCTTGCCGTTACCCTCAACACCAATCATTAAATCATGATTTTTAAAGGTTTCTGAATCCCCAATAACAGAAATTGTGCCATATTTTTCTGTCTTTATGTATTGGTATGAAGCAATACCAATTACCACAAGCAGAACAACAGCGACAAGAGAAGTAATTTTAGTAGCACGGCCATAGACCTGTGGGTTAAAAAGATCCCTTATTGAAAAGGGGATATGATGTTTAATAGCCGCAGAGATGTCCTTTTCTCTGGCCAGCATGGGCTTAACCACCAGCCCTGTGTAGCCCTCGATATCGGCTATTGCACGATCGTCAGAGGGATCGACCATAGCTAGATTTAAAATATTTTGGTCTTCCTTGATTATGGGTGCGACTGTATATCTTTGGCAAAGATATCGGGGAATGAGCCTTTTGACATCTGGCGAAAACTCATCATCAATCTTGATAATCGGTACATCCAGCTGAGCGGACAGGACATCCATGAGTTGATCATCACTGATCACTCCCATTTTTATGAGAATATACCCCAGCCGACGGTTACCGCCAACCTGGATACGGACAGCCTCTTCAATCTGCCCGGCATTGGCCAAGCTCTTCTGAACCAAAATTTCGCCCAGACGCATTGTCTTTGTCATGACTATCCTCCTAATACTGTTACGGATACAAAGTTACGGGCCATTTTAGTGCCTTACAGATTGTTTTCCCGGAGTCTACGCTTAGCTCCGCTTACCTGTTTTTTTATGCATTCCCACGCAGGAGCGTGGGAACGAGGGAACCTCTGTAGAACTAGAAACTGGTTCATCACATTCCCACGCAGGAGCGTGGGAACGAGATTAAATATAAAAACTATCGTATCTTTACATCATTGCACAATAAAAGAGTATTGTGCAATAAAAAAGTTTAACCTTGGGGGGCGTAACGAAATTATGCATTCCCACGCAGGAGCGTGGGAACGAGATTAAATACATAAAAATAAAGATTTTATTCATAACGGCATTGGTGTATTTTCTAACATCCCACGGGGTATCATGTAGGGGCGAACCTGCATGTTCGCCCTTATTTATAAATATAAATTGCCCCAAAATGGGTAAATGTTTCAGAACTTTTGGGACGCATCATTAGGAGAAATTATGAACGACTGCATCTTTTGTAAAATTGCGGCTGGAGATATTCCGGCCAATAAACTCTATGAAGACGATGAGGTGTTGGCCTTTTGGGATTTGAACCCTCAGGCCCCAAAGCACTTTTTGGTGATTCCTAAAAAACATCTGGCGGGTATAGGCGATGCCGGAGAAGAGGATGACCTTCTTATGGGCAAATTGTTACGAACCAGGGTGCGTTTGGCGGCTGAAAACGGTATTGAGCAATTTCGCTTTGTGATAAATAACGGCGAGGAAGTCGGACAAACAGTCTTCCATTTGCACCTGCATGTCCTGGGAGGCCGCTCCATGAGCTGGCCTCCAGGCTGAGATCGTAAACGATCCATGAACACCACCCTGTACACGTTGACCGACCGCAATATACAGGGGTATTATTGCGTCCGGTCAACGTGTACAGGGCGGCGTCCCTGAATCGCTTACAGTTTAGTGCCTTACTCCCGATAGTCTGTCATAAAAAACGAGAAACTGGGAAATTGCTATTGAAATTGCTTAAGTTAAGCAAGCCACCAAGGCACTTATCCAGGGATTGTTATCAAAGTTTTGACTTTTTCCAGTTTATCTGGGTTGGGATTGTTACAAAGTTAAGATGTGGTTAGTTTGTAGCTTACCAGAGATAGATTCATGAAGATTGATACGGCTCAAAATGAAATCCTGCGCCTTGTGAGAAGTGGTGCTGTCGAAACCGTCCCCTTGCAAGAGGCCGTGGGCAGGATCAGTGCCGCACCACACAAATGTTGCCGACCCATACCCCATTTTAATTATGCCGGCATGGACGGCTATGCCATTGCCAATCCAGTTGTCGGCACGGAGTTGGGCGGGGAGCTTAATCTTAAGATTACCGCTGAATTGGCCGCTGGTGACACGGTAATACCACGTATTACGACTGGAGAGGCAGTACGAATCATGACTGGGGCCGCAGTGCCAGAGGGGGCGGATCGAGTTGTACCATTTGAAATATGTCAGGAGGCAGCCGACCGGGTAAAAATTCCATTTTCCCTGCCCTCTAAAGCCTTTATTCGCCGCCGGGGATCGGAGATGAAAACAGGCCGGGTAATCCTCCGTACCGGGGAACGTATTGCCCTCTGCCATCTTGCCGCTCTGGTGGCCAATGGTTTTGCGGAACTTAGCGTATTCGTGCAGCCGGAGGTACGGTTTTTTTGTACCGGCAGTGAACTTGTAGGGATTGACAGCACGCCACGGGCTGGCCAGAAGATTGACAGTAATATCTATTTATTAAGCCACCTGATTCACCAGGCTGGCGGCAGACCTGTTAATCTGGGGCGGGTGGTGGATAGTTTGCCGGATATAAAAAGGATGTTGGTGGATTGTCAGGAAGGGGCGGCTAAAAAAGGCGGCCAGCAGATCATCATCAGCACCGGCGGTATGGGGCCGGGGAAATATGATTTGGTGGCCAAAGCCTTTACTGAGGCTGGTGGTGAAATAATTTATAATAGCCTGGCGATTAGACCTGGCCAATCGACTCTGCTGGGCTGTCTGCCCAACCTTCTCTATTTTGCCCTGCCTGGCCCGCCGCCCGCCATTGCCACCCTATTTCCACTGCTTATTACCCCCGCCATCTTACGTCAACAAGGGGTGCGGCAGGCAAAACCGGACCGGGGCCGGGCCATTCTTGCCGAGGATATTAAAATACGTAAACCAGGTCTTATGCGGCTTAAAGAGGCCAGGCTCTCGCATCGGGGATCTGAGCGCAGGGTACGTCTCGCCCATGACCTGGAGCCCTCTGACTCCCTGCTGGTCATTCCGGCCCGTCGCCGATTCCTTAAAAGTGGCGAAAAGGTAACTGTATATCTTGTAAGCGCTCCATGAACACCCTGTTGCACGCCCCCAATATACAGGGGTATTGTCGGGTGCCTTGATCACGCACAACAGGGCATTCCTGAAACGCTTACATTTCGAGATGTTATAAAGTCAAGAATGTGGTTTATTAAGTGATTAATCCTGCTTGAAAAATATCATAAAATAGGTAATTAAAGAGGCACTCATTTACAAATTAAAGAAGGAAAATCATGCTGGAACTACGTTTTATTAGAGAAAATACCGAATTAGTTAAAGAAAAAATGGCCTATCGCAATATGGATGGCAGCAAGATAGACCGCTTTGTGGAACTTGATGAAGAACGTCGACAGCTTCTCTCGGAAGTAGAGGGCTTGCGGAATAAGCGTAAGACCGTCTCGCAGGTGATCGCCAAGCGCAAAAAGAAACAGGAAGATACCGAAGAGATGATGGCGGATATGCGGCAGGTAGGCAGCCGCATTAAGGTGTTGGATGCCCGGTTGGCGCAGGTGGATGAAGAGTTGCGGGGCATTGTTATGGAGATTCCTAATCTCTGCCAGGATTCTGTACCGCGCGGTAAAGATGACTGCGACAATCAGGAGTTGCGCACCCACGGCGAGCCTCGACAATTTACCTTTAAGCCCCGGCATCATTGGGAGATTGGCGAAGACCTGGGCATAATTGATTTTGAACGGGCTGCCAAATTATCGGGGGCCAGATTTGCCGTATTAAAGGGCATGGCCTCCCGGATGGAACGGGCTTTAATCAATTTCATGCTTGATTTACACACCCAAAAACATGGCTATAAAGAGGTTTTGCCGCCTTTTTTGGTCAATACCGCCACAATGACCGCTACCGGCCAGCTCCCCAAATTTGAGGAAGATCTTTTTCGAGCAAAGGACTGGGATCTTTACCTGATCCCCACCGCCGAAGTCCCCATCACCAATTTACATCGCCAGGAGACCTTGGCGGCTGGGGAACTGCCGATTAAATATGTGGCATATATTCCCTGCTTTCGTTCTGAGGCCGGCTCCTACGGCAGGGATACCAAGGGACTCATCCGCCAACACCAATTTGATAAGGTCGAATTGGTGAAGTTTACTACTCCAGAGACCTCCGAGGCCGAATTGGAGTCTTTACTGGCCGATGCCGAGGAGGTTTTACAGCTCCTGAAACTGCCGTATCGGGTGGTAACACTGTGTAGCGGCGATTTAGGCTTTTCGTCCAGTAAGACTTATGATATTGAGGTCTGGATGCCGGGGCAGGACAAGTATAGGGAAATTTCATCTTGTAGTAATTTTCTTGATTTCCAGGCGCGGCGCGGCGGTATCCGTTATCGGCCGCCCGGTCAGAAGAAAAGTGCCCTGGTGCACACCTTAAATGGCAGCGGCCTGGCAGTTGGTCGAACCCTGGCCGCCATCTTTGAAAATTATCAGCAGGAAGATGGATCCGTGGCCATTCCGGCTATTCTACAGCCCTATTTCCAGAACAGGTTTTAGAATTTTGCGTAAATTTTTGGCTCAAATTCCTAATAGTCTGACAATTATACGAATCCTGCTAATCCCGGTTATTATCCACTTTCTGTGGATTGGCGAGCATCAACAAGGGCTTTACATTTTTGTGATAGCGGCAATTACTGACGCCCTGGATGGATTTATTGCCAAATTATTTAATTTTACCAGTAAGTTTGGGACATATCTTGACCCGGTGGCCGATAAATTACTACTGGACTCCACCTACGCGATGCTGGCTATTATGGGGTGGCTGCCAATTTGCTTGGCAGCTCTTGTCTGGCTGCGAGACCTGATTTTGCTCACAGGGGCGGTGATCTTGAAATTTAAAGGGAATCAACTAAATATAAAACCGGCTCTGGTGGGCAAAGCCACGACTCTAACGCAAATTATCACTGTTTGCCTTTTCTTCGATGTTGGAGCATTACAGGGCTTACAGGACTGGCAATCATTATTTGTCATTATTACAGCCATTTTGACCTTTTGGTCAGGTGCCCATTACTTCATGATTGGGATGAGGGTGAATCGTGAATAAAACACCCTGCGGGCGAACTGCTTTTTTTTTAGCCACAGACACACACGGACGTACACAGAAAGTTAACTGCAATAGCAGGTAAGTGCAGACTCCGAGAACTTTAAAAGTGAAAAATTGCCTTTGAGTTGGCTGGACATTACAAATAATAATTTATTGTGGCTGGGAGTATTTTCAGTTGTTTCTTTTGTTGGAACTCTTATTGCTATTCCACTTATTCTGGTAAAAATTCCTGCCGATTATTTTCTCAAAGATACGTGTAAGAAAGATGATTCACGGCCATCCCTGCTTGTTGTGATTGGCAAGAATCTTCTGGGATTCGTTTTTATGGTAATGGGGGTTATTATGCTATTTACGCCGGGCCAGGGGATTCTGACTATTTTAGTCGGCTTGTCGTTGCTTGATTTCCCAGGCAAACGACGGCTGGAGGTAAATCTTATCCGCCGTCCAAAGGTACATACGGCCATTAATTGGCTGCGCACTAAATACGGCAAGCCACTACTACTGATCCCCTAACACCCCCACGAGGGGGTATCGGAGTCTACGCTTACCTGGAGTCTTCGCTTACCTGGAGTCTGCGCTTACCTGGAGTCTGCGCTTAATCTCGTTCCCACGCTCCTGCGTGGGAACGAATACCATACTTGTTCCATGTAACCACTACCACCATTTTTGGAGAAGTTACCGTGCAACGGGGTGTTCATGGGGCACTTACAAAAAAATCGTTCGCTTATTGCCGAAGAGCCCATTTTTTGCGTTTGTGGGTAGCAGGTCAAATTTATGGGATTATCAACGGAAGAATACAAAAAGGTGCTGTCTTTTTTCAGGAAGGCTGCCCGTGAGGAGCCGCAAAACCCTGCATACTGGTATGATATTGGCTTCTGTAAGGGAAAGCTGGGGCAATGGCAGGAGGCAGCAGAGGCCTTTGAAAAAATTGTGGCTGAAGAGCCAGACAGGGCAGCCCCCTTCAGCCTCCTGGGACATTGTTATATAAAATTACAGCGTTATCAGGATGCGGTAAACGTCTTAAAGAGAGCCATTGACTTGAATCCAGAAAAGATCGGAGCACTATATCGTTTGGCTGCGTCCTATTTTTACTTAAATCTACCGTATAAGGCTACAGAGCCGCTCCAAAAAATACTTACAATTGATCCAAACCACGCCAAGGCTAATTGCGGAATGGGGTTGATATTCCACCACCTTAATGAGCCTGAAAAAATGTCCCGCCAGATAAATATTTTGAAAAAAATATCCCCGCAAATGGCCGAAAAATTACGGCAGATAATTGCAGGGCGGCGTCCCTGAATCGCTTACAGTTTGCGGGTCAGGGTGAGGATATTCTATGAAATTACCGCAACTACTCCGTTAGGTGGAAAATCTTTACCATGATATGGCTGGTTTCCTTTAGTAACTCTGGAAAAAATCTCGGGTAGAGATACCCCCTGGAATAGATAAAAGTTTACCCTCTGATAATTACCGTCCTCATTAACCGGGGCGGCCATCTCCTGCCAGCTTGTTTCGACTTTCTTTAAGGCAAGGCGATCTACTCCCTCCCGAGATGCCTGTTTTAAGAGATTTTCAAAATCATCCAAAACAGCGTTACGACAACCATCGTCTGCGACGGATGATTTACGAAACTCATCCCGCTTGTCTAAATACTCACTTGCAGTATCATTCATTGAAAATTCTGGTAGAGTCATACTGCATATTTTTTCTGGTTGCTCATTCAAATTGACGCTGTAATAATCGGCTAACATCTCAAATACGTCAAGGCTTGCGGTGGTGACAATCCAGGGTTGTTTAACCTCCTTATCTGATAAAAATAAATATGCCCAGGCCCGAATCAGTTTAGGAATGTTCATTGCCACAGCAGAACTTAAACGGGGTGTGTTTGTTGTATGGGTTTCCTTATTCTTTAACTCATCAAGCAGGGATTCAGCCAGTAGGTTTGCTTTGTCCAGTTCAATGCTTATTTCCTCCTCTTCAGAGGTGGCAATCTCAGCCAAACGTAGAATTAATCGAGCCTCAAGCATAATTTTGGCGTGTTTGTCATCCTTACTTTCTGGTGACAGAATATCGGTTACCAACTGCCAGACTGCATTTTCATCAAGATGGTTGGCCGCCGCTGACATTGAAAAAAGACCACCACTGTAATATTCAGCCCTGTTTTTTTTAATGTCCTTAATAAGATTTTGAAATTTTTCTAAATCTTCAGCAAAAGGCAGAGGGGCATAATGTTTTAATAGATGATTTTGGGTATAAAGGTTATCATCACAACCATCCTCAGAAGCGGCATATAAAAAAATCTCGTCAAAAAAAAGCATAAGTTGGCGTAAAAGACGATCTTCTGGAATGGTAATAGGTGGTAAAAGAAATGTATTTAAATTCATGGTGGATAATCAGGTTATGGAGAAAAAATTAAAAGAATCGATTTCACTAGGGATAATAACCCTGGTGTACTTATTGCTCAGCGTTCGTTATTACCCTGGCAGCATACTTAAAACTTTGGCAGAATCTGTTATGCAGATAATAACCGTAGCCCCGCTTACCATTGGAGGCACAATTATCATTGTTTCTCTCTTGCAACGCACCATGGGAGCAAAGTTGCCCAAAGATCGTATTTTAAGAATATTTTTGACCCTCGGCATAATTACAGAGTTTCTTTATGGCCTATACAATTACGCCGGGGTAAAAGGTACCTAAAAAATGTTCTTATTCACGAATTAAAGAATTTGGGGGATGATATCCCGAATTAGATGTCGTATTGGGCATAAGCATAGATTTTTTTCCAAGCAGGGTGCCAGGATTAGTCACCGAGTTACAGCCTGTTTGTACCCCGTCAGCCAGGATGGCTCCCAACTTTCTGAGGCCGGTGGCAATAAGCCCGTCTACTGTTCTGATCGGTACCTCTCCGGCGGTAAATCTTAAATTGGCCATTTTGGTGCCGGCCCCCAAATTTACATCGTTACCTAAAATACTATCACCAAGATAGGCAAAATGACCAGCTTTTGCATCATCCAGAAAAATAGTTTTTTTAACCTCAGTTGTATGACCAATGACGCAGCGTTTTCCAGCCAGACAATACCCTCTTATATAAGCACCCTGCCTTATTTCTGTGCAATCTCCAATGATGATTGGCGTTTTAAGCATTGCACCAGACTCCACTAATACCCCTTTACCCAGGTTAATCTCTGGGCCACCGACAACAACTCCCGCCATAATAACAGAGGCGCCATCTATCTTTTTATCATTCTGATAAACTGCCAATTGGCCTTTGGCGGCATCACCGTATTCAATTTTTAATCCCTGGGAGGATATCAATAGCCCATCAACATAAACAAGGGTTTCTGGCAGAGGTTGACCATAAAGCAACTCCTCACCCCGCAATTTATGGTAACTGAAATCGTCCATATAGGCAGACAGGTTTTTCAGTGTTTCCCAAACATAGCCCTCCGCAAACACCTCTTTATGTTCAAAATTGCCTAATTCAAAAAAAGATTTACTGGTTAGCACTGCTCTACCTCAATAATTTAATTACCTCAGCCATTACCTCTTCCGAAGTAATATTTTCCATACAGGCAAAATCACTCTTACAATGTGTTTGCATACACGGGCTGCAGGGCAGGGGTTTGCGAACAATAACAGATTTTTTAGAAAAGGGACTGGTGGTAAGATGGTTTGTAGAGCCAAAAATAGCCACCAGCGGGGTTTTTAGGGCTGCCGCCACATGCATAAGTCCGGAATCATTGGTCACAAAGGCCGCACAGGAGTCAATCAGGGCTATGGCCTCAGCCAAAGACGTTTTACCTGTAAAATCAAGCACATTATTACTACTCCCGGCGATTAAAGTCGCAGCCTGATTATCGGCCTTTGTACCAAAGACTAAAATTTGGGCATTAAGATCTTTGATAAGTTTGGCCGCTAGCTCAGCGTATTTTTCGGCAGGCCAGCGTTTGGCTGGGCCGTATGCCGCACCTGGATTTAAGCCGATTATTGGCCCAGGGTGTTTGTTACCCAGGAGCTTTACAGCCTGTTCCTTCTCCTTTTCACCAACCTCAAGAAAAAGTTCATCAGAACCAATTTTAAGGCCAAGATCGGCCAGGAGCCCCTGATAATAATGTACCTGATGAATAGTTTTTCTGTTCTTCTTTAAGGCGATGGCGTGAGTGAGTAATAAACCACGGCAATCCCGACTGTATCCGGCCCGTAAAGGAATACCAGCCATATATGTGATCAGAGCTGCCTCAAAGGCATTTTGGAGAAGAATAGCCAGATCAAAATTTTCTTTCTTTAATTCCTGACTCAGGCGGTACATCCCCGCCAGACCATGATGGGTGGTTTTTTTGTAATAAGGGATAACCCTGTCAATATGGGGACTTTTCTTGAATACATCAGCGACCCAGGGATGAACCAGAATAGATATTTCGGCTTCAGGAAAATTTTGTCTAATTGTGCGAATTGCCGGAGTGGTCATAATAGCATCACCAATCCAATTGGTTGAACGCAACAATATTTTATGCGGATAAGAGGATTTTATATCTATGGACATATAAGGAAAACTATTATGACATATTGTATTTTTTGTGGGGATGAAACGTAATTTCTCCACCAAGATATGCATTCCCAAGCTGGAGCTTGGGAACGAGGAAAAAAGAAAATTATAC
>Ga0114931_10005936_pt1 | contig 15082 bp, 11 predicted proteins | sample 2SBtaG_FD_89579 | JGI IMG/M metagenome (GOLD analysis project Ga0114931, IMG submission 89579) | Deep subsurface microbial communities from Kolumbo volcano to uncover new lineages of life (NeLLi) - 2SBTROV14_V59a metaG | ecosystem: Environmental > Aquatic > Marine > Volcanic | place: Kolumbo...
CGCCCTGCCCAGGCGGATCCCGAGCCCGTACCATAGGGGCGGGCCGAGGATCCGGCCCGGAGGGAGGACCCGTGCGAAAGCTGCCCGTCCTGTTGATTCTGGTCGCCCTTGCGGGGGCAGGGAGCATCCTATCGCCCACCGCGAGCCCGGGACAAGCGCCCTTGCCCGGCCCGGTGGACCCCTCTTGCCCGGTCTGCCGGCTCTGGGGGCAACACCAGGAGACCCTGCTCCGGGCCACGCGGGAAGTGGGCGCCCTCGACAACGGGGTCATCTACTTCTTCGCCTCGGACAATTACCGGATCATCGAGGACCTCCAGCGCTTCGCTTACGAGCGCAAGAGCCTCGAGGAGAACGGCGCCGCCGCCTCGCATCCCAAGCTTCTCCTGAACGGCCGGGCCCATCGGCACAATCCCTCCGTCCATCTCGCGGTGGCCACCAGCGCCCACGGCGCCTTCGCGGTGCTGACCTCCACCAATCCCAGCACGGTCCGAGCACTCCGCGAGGAGGCCTCGTTCGCGGTTCGCAACAACAGCCTGATTCGCTTCTGATCGGATTCCCGACGTCATGAGGCGATACCGCAAACGCACGCTTCTCCTGATGGTGGGATCCGCTCTCGCCGTTCCCGCGCTCCTCCTGAGCCTGCTCAGCATCAAGCTGGTCCGCGATTTCGCCGACATCGGCCAGACCGTGGGCCGGGAATACGGGGAATATATGGCCACGATCGCCGCCGGAGCGGTGGAGAACGCCTTCCTCGATCGCGAGCAGGTCAACATGGTGGCGGCCCGGTTCGTCCCTCCCGAGGGACCCGGCGAGGTGATCCGGTTCCTGAATCGATTCCAAGAGGAAAACCCCCTCTACCTGCTTTCTTTTTTCGTCCTTCCCGAGGGGCTCGTCTTCTACTCCGATCTCGCCCCGGAACGATCTACCCCCTACCGTCCGCTTCCGGACTGGGTGACCGACCGAATTCTCGCGACGATGCTCAAGCAGGGCGAAATCCCGAGCGGCCTGCAGCACCTCCAGGCCGACCACCCGGACGCGCCGCTGCAGATCACCTATTTCACCGTCGCCGGCAGCGGCGGCCGGCTGTTGGGGGTGGCCGGCTTCATTTGGGACCTCGAGGAGGTTCGGACCAACCGCGACTTCTTCACCCAGACGCTCGACCGGATGGTCTTCAACAACGAATCTCTCTTCCGGGGCGCCTTCTTCGACTCCCCGGTGGCGATCACGATCCTGGACCAAAAGGGAAAACCCTTCTACAGCTCCTCCCGGACGGCGACCGACGGCTACATCGCCGAGCGGCCTTTCGAACGCCTCCTCCCCTTCTACCGGGTCGGCGTCCAGCTTCGGGACGACCGGTTCGCCTCGCGGATCACCACCGTGGTCTGGACCAGCTCGGCCATGATCGGGATTACGTTCCTGGCCATCATCGCCGCCCTTGCCTTCTCCCTCCGGTTCCTGCTCAGGGAAATCGAGCTGGCGGAGTTGAAATCGACCTTCGTCAGCAACGTCTCCCATGAACTCAAGACGCCCCTGGCCCTCATCCGGCTCTTCGCCGAGACCCTCCAGCTCGGGCGGGTCGAATCCGAGGAAAAGGAGAAGGAGTTCCTGGGCATCATCGGCAAGGAAAGCGAGCGATTGACCCACCTCATCAACAACGTCCTCGACATCAACCGCATCGAGCAGGGGAAAAAGACCTACCGCATGGTCCCGCTGGATCTGGCCGTCCTGGTCCGGGAAACCCTGGAGGCGTATAAGTTTTCCCTGTCCAAGGAGGGTTTTCTTGTAGAATCGGAAATCGAGGATGATCTGCCGCCGGTGACGGCGGACGGGGATGCGGTCACCCAAGCGCTGATCAACCTGATGGAAAACGCCATCAAGTATTCCCGCGAGGAACGGTATCTCAGAGTGACTCTCCGGCGGGACGGCGACAACGCCGTCATCTCGGTTACGGACAAGGGCATGGGGATCCCGGCCTCCGCTCACGAAAGAATTTTCGAGAAGTTCTTCCGGGTGGAGAAGGGACTCGTCCACGACGTCAAGGGCTCGGGACTCGGGCTTTCCCTGGTCAAGCACATCGCGGACGCCCACGGCGGTGAGGTTCGCGTCGCGAGCCGGCCCGGGCGCGGGAGCACGTTCACCGTCGCGTTTCCCTTTCACCCCCCCCGTTCCGGCGAAGACCGGGCCACCGCCGCGACGACTCCGGAAGACGACGAACCGCAAACCGGGAGATGATCGAACCATGAACCAGGCAGGAGAGACCGCCGCCGGAACCGCCGCCACCAAGATCCTGGTGGTCGAGGACGAGCCGGACATGCTGCTCGGGCTGGAGCACAACCTGAGTTTCGAAGGCTATGCGGTGGCCACCGCCTCCACCGGCCCCGCCGGTCTGGAGGCGGTCCGGGACCAGAGACCGGACATCGTTCTCTTGGACGTGATGCTTCCTGAACTGAGCGGCTTCGACGTCCTCCGGCTCATCCGGGAAGACCATCCCAAGCTCCCGGTGATCATGATCACCGCCAAGGGGATGGAAAAGGACAAGATCCAAGGGTTCAGTCTGGGGGCGGACGACTACGTCACCAAGCCCTTCTCCATCCGCGAACTCCTCGCGAGGATCGAGGCCGTGTTGCGCCGGTCCGGCCGCGGAGGCAATCGTCTGACCCACTACGCCTTCGGCGACGTGGAAGTGGACTTCGAGAAGCGGGAATGCCTGAAACGGGGGAAAGAGGTGGCCCTTTCCTACAAGGAGTTCGAGGTTCTGCGGCTCCTCATCGAGAATCGCGGGCAAACCATCACCCGGGAACGGCTGCTCCAGGAGGTCTGGGGGGTGGAACGCGGGGACCTCCCCACCACGCGGACGGTGGACACCCACATCGCCAACCTGCGCCGGAAAGTGGAAGGCGACCGCGATCGCAACAAGTACGTCCGCACGGTGCACAAGGTCGGCTACCGCTTCGTGGACGGAAACTAGCCGACGCTCCCGAGACGCCGCCCCGTCCGGACGAAGCGGAGCTAGGCCGAGCGTTTCAGCGGCGCGGATCGCATGATCTCACCGACCAGGCGCAACAGTTCGTGCATCTTGAAGGGTTTGGCCATCGTGCGGTCGATCCCGCGCGCGGCCACTTCCTCCGGGTCGAGGCTGGCTCCCCACCCGGTGAACAGCATGAGCCGGATCTCCGGCTGCAGGCGGCGGCACTCCTCGGCCACTTCCCATCCCCCAACGTCCGGCATGCCGAGATCGGTGAGAACGAGGTCGAAAGGGAACGCCCGTGCCAGGTCGATCGCCTCGGCTCCCCCCCCGGCGACCTGCACGTCGTACCCCGCGTCGGTCAGGATGTCCCGCACCAACTCCCGGATGTCGGGCTCGTCGTCCACCACCAGCACCTTCCCCGCCCCGATCAGCGAACCGGGCTCGACCGGATTCAGCACCGGGGGCTCGGCGGCCCCGTCCTCGGACCGGGGCAGGACGACGGTGAAGGTCGTCCCCTTGCCTTCCTCGCTCTCGAACGTGATGTCCCCGCCGTGGCGGGTGATGATGCCGTAGACGATGCTCATGCCGAGGCCGGTACCCTTGACTCCCTTGGTGCTGAAGAAGGGATCGAAGAGGCGCCGCTGGGTCTCCTCGCTCATGCCGGCGCCGTCGTCGGCGACGAGGATGACCAGGTTGCCTCCTTCGTCCCGCGTCTCCAGGGTGATGGTTCCCTCCGACTCGATGGCGTCCACCGCGTTGATCATCAGGTTCGTGAAGACCTCCCGCAGCTCGTGAGCACTCCCCTCCACGTAGCCTCCGTCGCAGTAGCGCTGCACGAGGGTGATCCGCTTCGCCTGGCGGCGGGCCTCATCCTCCCAGGTGTTCCGGGTGAGCTCCACCACCTCCTCGAGCATGATGTTCACGTCGATGTGATCGAAATCGCGATCGGTGCGGACCCGGCTGAAGTCCTGGATGCGCATGACCGTGGCCCCGCCGTCGGAGGCGGCCCGCTCGATGACGCGGAGACCCCTGAGAACCTCGTCGTCCTCGGTCTTCTGCTGGAGGAACTGGGCCCGGGCCAGGATCGCCCCCAGGATGTTGTTGAAGTCGTGGGCCACACCGCTTGCCATCTCCCCGAGGGCGCTCAGCCGCTCGTAGGAAACCATCTTGTCCTGGAGTTCCTTCTGGGTCGTGACGTCGACGAGGATCGCCTCCAGGGCGGGCTCCCCGGAGTAGTTGATCCAGGTGGAGCGGAAATCGAGGAACACGCGGCTGCCGTCGCGATGGATGCCGATCAGCTCGTTTCTGTGCTCGCCGTCGCCGCCATCGTCGTTGCGGTGGTCCATCTGGGCCAGGAACTCTTCCCGGCACTCGGGAGAGATCAGGCTCGAGACATCGAACTCGGGGGCGGAGAGTTCCTTCTCCCCGTAGCCGAAGGTCCGACAGAGCGCTTTGTTGAAGAACACGAGACGGTGGCCCTGGAAGATACAAATCGGGTCGGGGGAGAACTCGACCAGGATCCGGTACTTCTCTTCCGCCTCGGTGAGGGCCCGGGTGCGTTCCTTGACCTTGTCCTCGAGGCAGGTGTTGAGGGCGGCCAGCTCCCGGTTCTTGGACTGGACCTCGAATTGCTTCTGCCGCAGCTCGTGGGCCATCTCGTCGAAACGGTCGGAGAGGTATTCAATCTCGTCCCCGGTAGTAATTGCGGCCCGGAAATCGAAGTTTCCCCGGGCCAGCTCGTTGGTGGCCTCCATGAGCCGGCCGAGGGGGCCGGTGATCCGCCGCGAGAGTTCCCGCGCCACGAAGAAGGCGATCAGGAGCACCACGATTCCCAGGGCGAGGATGGCCATGCGCGTGCGGTAGAGTTCGTTGTAGATGGAGTCCATCGAGAGTCCGACCCGCACCGTGCCCCACTTGACCGGAGATCCCTCGACGAAGACCGGAACCGAGATGTCGAGGCCGGGACGGTGGCCCAGAAGCGGCGTCTGCACCTTCTGGACCAGGGTCTTGCGGCTCGCGGTGGCGGCGGTGTTGGTCCGGTCGTCGAGGGTCCGGCCCTGCCACTCCGGCCGGCCGCTGTAGCCGGCCACGGCGCCTTCCTTGTCGAGGATGATGACGTACCCGAGGCCTTCCTCCTTGGCCGCTCCTTCAGCGAGTTGCTGGAGAGAGACGTAATTGTAGGAGAGGAGCTGGCTGGAACTGGCGGCCTCAAGACTGTGGGCGATCGCCAGGCCCCGGTCCCGGCTCATGTCCAGGAGCACATTGCTCTTGCGATAGTCGATCGTGAACACGACCAGAGCCACCGCCCCCACCAGGACGGGCACAAAGTAGAGAAGGATCCTGGACTGCAGACGGATGCGGCGCGGTTCAAAGACCCGCATAGACGGCCTCCCGCTTCGTGTTCTCATGGAACCAGATCTTTTCCATGGGGATGCTGCTCAGGCCGAACGGGGACATTTCGACGCCCCGCACGGACGGTTGGAAAACGTAGGTCGTCATGAAATTGAACAAGGGAACAAGGGGCGCATCGTCGAGGATGAGAGACTCCGCCTTCCGGTAGAGCGCCAGCCGATCGGGGATCACCAGTTCGCTCCGCCCCTCGTCGAGGAGCCGGTCCACCTCGGGGTTCGCGTAGTTGAACATGTTGTAGAGCCCGTGGGATTCGAAAAGCGTGTAGAGAAAGCTGTCCGGGTCCGGAAGATCGGCGATCCAGGTAATGAAGAACGACGGGGCGGTGAGCGCGGTGATCCGGCCGTCCAGTTCGGCCCAGTCCACATAGCGCAACTCAGGCTCGATGTGGACCCGGGCCAGGCAGGCCACCAGGACGCTGTCCCGTGCCAGGGCGTGGTCGGTGTGGCTTGCGGTGTAGACCGGGAATCGCAGGGGGCGATTCACTCCGTACCCCGCCTCCGCCAGCAAGCGGCGCGCCTCTTTGAGGTTTTCGGCGGCCATCTTGGACTCGGGGCTGAAGCCGGGCATCCCCGGGGGGAGCAGCCCCACCGGAGTCTTGAACTCCTTCCCCGCGATCTCCACCATGCGGTCCCGATCGATGGCCATCAACACCGCCTTGCGGACCCGGGGGTCGTCGAAGGGCTTGAGGCGGCAGTTGAATCCCATGAACTCGAGGCTCAGCTCCGGTCGGCGAACCACGAAGAAGTTGTCTCCCCCCTCCATGAGACCGTCCATCTCGTCTTCGCGAACACTGCGGCCGCTGAGCTTCCCGGCCAGGAAGTCGGCCCGGATGGCGTCCTCGGCGTCGTTTCCGTAGGAGAGGAAGACGAGGGAATCGAGGTAGGCGTGGGCGCCGAAATAGTCGTCGTTGGCGACGAGAACCATCCGGTCCTTCGGAATCCATTCGGCCAGGCGAAAGGGGCCGGTGCCCACCGGATGGCGCCCGAATCCTTCCTCGCCCAGGCGCGCCACTTCCTCGGAGGGAAGGACCTTCGCCTGGTCCATACACAGGACGGAAAGGAACGAGGGGTACGGTTCGCTCAACCGGATGTGCAGGGTCAGCGAATCCGGCGCGCTCAGCCCGGCGATGTGGTCCGCGCGCCCCGCCACGTAGTCTTCCACCCCGTCGATCCGTTTCAGGTAGTCCTGGATGATCGACGGCTCGACGCGGCTCCGGTCGAAGAGACGGGTGAAAGAATAGACGAAGTCCTCCGCGAGCACGGCCCGGCCGTTGTGAAAACGGGCGTCTGCACGAAGGTCGAACTCGTAGTCGAGCCCGTCGGGAGAAATGATCCAGGACTGGGCGATGTCCGGCAACACGTTGAGGTTGTCGTCCCACTGCACGAGACCGTTGAAAAGCTGGTTGACGATGGTCGCCTCGTAGGCGTCGTCGGTGAGGTGGGGGTCGACGGTCAAGGGAAGCTGGTGCTCGAGGCGCAGGGTTCCGCCGAACACCGGCGTGTCGGCGGCGCGGCTGGGAGGAGAGGACGCCTGTCCTCCGCTCCCGGCACAGGACCACGCCAGACACCCCAGCAGGAGGACGCCGGTGGCCGCGATTCTTGTTTCTCTTGCCATGCGCATCAGGATCGATTCCAATCGGATGTCCGTCCCGGAGCGTTCCCCGGTTGCCATCCGGTAAAAAAACAAACCGTTAAGGTTTATCGGCGGATTCGGGAGGAAGGTTGAGCCCGGGGGCGGAGATGCGTCATGGGAAATTTAACCCGTTGGAATACGGTCGATTAAGGTGGATCTTGCTTTGGGACGGGTCGAGGTTTACAATACGGTTTGAGAAGGTTCCTGGTACGCGGTTCTCGACACGGAGGTTTGCGATGAGACAATGGGTACTCGGTTTGACCCTGGCCGTCGTCTGCCTGTTCGGCCCCGTGGGCCCGGCCTCGGCCGCGACCCACGTCGTCACCGTACGGAACTTCGAGTTCTCCCCCAAGAACCTCCTCATCCAGAAGGGAGACACGGTTCGTTGGGAGTGGGAGAGCGGTTCCCACACCACCACGAACGGCACCGGCCCCATCGACCCGAACGCCGGGACGCTCTGGAATTCGCCGATTGAGTCGACCACCCCGTCCTTCGAGTTCACCTTCACCCAGATCGGCGATTTCCCCTACTACTGCATTCCCCATTTTCTCGCCGGCATGACCGGCCTGGTCACGGTGGAAGAAGGCACGGCGGTGGGTCCGATCACCTGGAGCGGGATCAAGCGGATCTTCGACAACACCGCGCCGGGGACCAAGCTCCCCCGCTAACCGCCTCCGCCTCCAACGTGCGCCTGCAGGGCGCCGCCCCCCCGATCATTCCTCCGACCGAGGGGTTTTTCCGGGTGCCGCTTCGAGGTCGGCCACGAGCCGCGCCACGACGGAGCGGTTGGAGGGAATGATGTCGAGGCGCCGCAGGGAAGAGGGCCCGGACCACGTCCAGGCCTGGACCTCGACCTCGCACGGCTCACCCTGGAGACGTTCGGCGAAGTAGAAGTAGATGTCGAGGCGCACTCCCCCCAGCGCATCGTAGCGAACCGTGTCGTATAGGGCTCCCACCCGGGTCTGGATCGCAAGTTCCTCACGGAGTTCGCGCACCAGGGCCTCGGCGTGATTCTCTCCCGGGTCCACCTTGCCCCCGGGAAACTCCCACAGGTCGGGAAAACGGTCCGAGGCCATGCGCTGAGTCATCAGGGCCCGGCCCTCCTCGACGATGATCCCGGCGACGACCTCCACCACCGTGACTTGCGGCATCCCGGGGCGGTCGATCACGGGCCTTCTCCCGACGGGGGGGACTGCCGGCTCTGCGCCCGCCCCGGCCTGATCGGCATCCAGAGGACGTAGTCGGCCAGGGAGTCGATCTCCGCCGTGGAGAGCCGATCTCCGAAGCCTTCCATTTTCCCCTTGCCCGTCGCGATCGCCCGGTGCACCAGCCGGCGGGAGGTTTTCTTCCGCCAGACCGGATCCACCAAGTCGACCGGCTTGCCCGCGATGCGCGAGGCGCGCACCGACCGTCCGTCCTCGCCGTGGCACCGGGCGCAGTAGTGCGTGTAGGCGAGAAATCCAGGGCGCGCGGCGGCGCCCGGGGGGGGATCTCCGGGAAGGGTGTCGCAACCGAGCAGGGCGAGAAGACAGACCGCTCCCCGGGCGAGGCGGCGGGCGGCGATGCGATGCCGGCGGTCCCCGGTTTCTCGGTGCTCGGCGTTCGCCATCCCGCGGTCCCTCTCTCCTGGGCCGCCCGGCGCCGCCCCTCGGCGGCCGACCCCGCGGCGGCGCGTGAAGCGGCAGAGTGTAGCACCCGGCTTGACTTTCCCGGTACGGCCCCCTAGCGTTTTCAATTCTTTCGGAATCTTGAATCGGGAGGAACAAACGCTCGTGCGCGGCTGGATCGTGGTGGTTACTTGCCTCTGGCTGGGGGGATGTGGAAAGGCGGAGCGGCAGGTCGTTCCCGCCTCGCCGGCGGTCCTGCGAACCGACCGGATCCTCCTCAAGGGCCATCCCGAGGAGGCGGCCACCGCCCTGAAGCGCCTGGCGTCCGAGGACCGGGACACCTTCCACGCCCAGTATCGCTTGGGGGTGATCGCGGTACTGGACCACCCGGACAGCGCCGCCGCCTTCCTGACCCGCGCCGCGTCGCTCAACCCTCACCACCCTGGGCCGCCGTTTTTCCTCGGGCTCGCCGCGCTGCGACGAAACGACCGGGCCGCCGCCGAACCCCTGCTGGAACGTGGCTACGCCCTCGCCCGGGCCCGGGCCGGCTACGCCCTGGAGGACACCACAACCGTCCTCCGCGACGCCTTGCGGGCGGTCGAGCAGCTTCGGCCCCGCGACGGGACCGCCGCCCTGCGCGACGCCGCCCGGGCCGACTCCTCGAACGTGGACCTCTGGTACCTCTGGGCGAATGCGGTCTACCGCGCCGGCGATCCCGACACCGCCCGCGAGATCCTCGACCACGTGATCACCCTGCGTCCCGGGTTCCCGGAAGCCTTCGCCCTCCAGGCCGCCTGCCTCTATCGCCTGGGGCGCCGGCCGGCGGCGCAGATCGCGTCCGACCGGGCCCTCGAGCTGAACCCGGAGCAATCCCTGGCGCTCTACGTCTCGGGCACGCTGGCCTCGGACAACAGCCAGTACCTGGACGCCTTCCTCCTCACCTACCGTGCCATCCTCGCCGACCCGACGATTCCCGAGTACTACCAGTACCTGGGCTCAGACTTGATCCGCTACAGCTCCCTCGACCTCGGCTCCCGCTTTCTGGAACTCATGGAACTGGTGCGGGCCTTCCTGGGAACTTACCTGGGCTGGTCGGGCTACGTCCCCTCGGGGAGATAGCCCTTCCCCTAGGTGCAACGCCCGCTCATCTTCCCCACCGGTCCGGCGCGATCGGCGCGACCGCGCCGGCCAGGATCGGCGGCGGCGCCAGGCGGCGCACACGGGAAACCTCCAGGGTGGGAGCATCGTAGCGGGTCTTGAGACGCCCCTCGACCAGGAACGGCCCCAGGCCGTGGAGCCGGCCCCGATGGGCGGCCGCGACCGCGCCGAAGAGCGCGCATTCGATCATGCCGCTCTCGTCTTCCAGGGTCAGAAACTGCATGGGCCGGCCGCCGCGGGTCGCGATCGTGCGGCGAGCCGCGGTCATGCCCGCCACCGCCACCCGCTCTCCCTCGCGTTCCAGGGCCTCGCGGGCGGGAAGCACGCCCGGCGGCGGGGCTTCGGGACGAAAGTGGACCATCGGGTGTTCGTGAACGCAGAGACCGAGGGTCTCCCACTCGAGCCACGTCCGCTGGGCGGGGGTGAAGGGAGGGAGCGGGGGAACCGGCCAGGGCTCCTCGCCCCCGGGGAACAGGTCCTCGCACCGGCCGCGCCGGGCGGCGTGTCGGCGGTGGAACGCCCCCGAACCCGCGGCGACCAGGCAGAGCAGCGACGGGCGAGTGCGGCCGGTAAAGTCGAAGGCGCCGGCCCGGACCAGTGCCTCGGCTTCGGGACGAGCGAGGGAAACGCGGGCAAGAAAGTCCTCGAGACCGGCGAAAGGGCGGCGGGCGCGCTCGGCGAGAACGGCCCGGCGTACCCCTGCGCCGAGGCCCCGCACGCGGGCGAGGCCGACCCGGAGGGCGTCGCGCTCCACCGTGAATCCCTCCCCGGAACGGTTGACGTCGGGCAGCAGCACGCGAATCCCCCGGCGCTTGGCGTCTTCGAGGTGGACGCGCTTCTCGTACATGCCGCCGTGGTGGTTCATGAGCGCGGCGGTGAACTCGAGGGGATAGTGGGCCTTGAGCCAGCCCGCCTGGTAGGCGAGCACGCCGTAGCCCGCCGCGTGGGCCTTGCAGAAGGCGAAGGAGCCGAAGCGGAGGATGTCGTCCCAGATCGAGGCGGCTACGGCTGCGTCGAAGCCGCGGCGACAGGCGGCCCGGCGGAACACGCGCCCCAACTCCTCGCGCTCGGCGCCTCGCGCCGCAGCCACGGTGCGACGGAACAGGGCCCCCTCGGCCAGGGTCAACCCCGCCGTCTCGGCGGCCAGACGCATGACGTCCTCCTCGTAGAGCGGAATGCCGTAGGTCTCCTCGAGCACCGGCGCAAGACGCGGGTCCGGATAGGTGACCGGCTCCAGGCCGCGGAGCCGCCGCACGAAGCGCTCCTTCATGCCGCTCGCCGCCGGCCCCGGGCGGATCAGCGCCACCGCGGCGATGACGGTCGCGAGATCGCCGGTGGCGAGCATCCGATTCAGGTGACGCATGCCGGGGGACTCCATCTGGAACACGCCCAGGGTGTCGCCGCTCCGAAAGAGCGCCGCGGCGGCGGGGTCCGGGTCCGGGAAACGGTCCGGATCCAGGCGCCGGCCGTGGCGGCGCGCCACCAGTTCCACCGTCTCTTGGATGGTGGTGAGGGCGCGGTTGCCGAGCAGGTCCATCTTCACCAGACCCACCGCCTCGATCCCCCGCATGTCGTACTGGGTGGCGACGATCCCCTTGGCGGCCCGCTCCAGAGGGACGTAGGCATCGAGCGGGCGATCGGCGATGACCATGCCTCCGGGATGGAGGCCCAGGTGGCGCGGCATTCCCCGCAGGCGTTCCGCCTCGGCCAGGACCCGGGGCCAGGGCGGGCGATCGAGAGGGAAGCCCGCACCCCGGGGCGAGGCGGCCAGGGCCTCGGCCAGGGAGCCGTCGAGACGCCGGGGGACGGCTCCCGCCAGGCGGTTCGCCGCCGCGGGGGCCGCCCCGTGGGCCCGAGCCGCCTCGCGCAGGGCCGAGCGCGGCCCGAAGGTGTTGTGGGTGGAAATCATGGCCACGCGGTCGCGCCCGTAGCGAGCGTAGACGAACTCGATCACCTCGTCGCGGCGCTTCCAGCAAAAGTCGACGTCCAGGTCGGGGCAATCTGGGCGCTTTTCGTGCAGGAACCGTTCGAAAGAAAGCCCGTATCGAATCGGGTCCACGTTGGTAATGCCGAGAAGATAGGCGGTGAGAGCGCCGGCGCCGCTCCCCCGCCCCACGGTGGCGATCCCACGCTCCCGGGCGAAGGCGGTGATCTCTCCCACGATCACGAAGTAGTCGGTGAAGCCGAGGCGGTCGATCACGGCCAACTCGCGCTCCAGGCGGCGCTCGACCCGAGGCGGCGCCGGGACCGGGCGCCCCCCCGCCGGGGCGCCGCCGGGAGCGTCTCCGTAGCGCCGCCGGATGCCTCCGCGGCAGAGTGCCTCCAGGTAGGCGCGCGGGGTCTCCCCCGCCGGGAGGTCGAGGGCGGGAAAAATCCATCGCGTTCGTTCGGGAACGTAGTCGCAACTCTCGGCGAGACGCCCCGCGTTGCGGAGCGCCTCAGGGTGGTTCCGGAAGATGGAGGCCACCGCCGCCGGGGGCCTGAACCATGCCTCGGGGTGAGCCGGGGCGCCGCGCGACGAGGCCGCCGGGCGGCCGTCGCCGTGCCCGGCACGGACGCCCGGACCGCCCTCCCGGAACGCACGGTCTCCCCGGCTGCCCGCGTGACGACGCGGCGCCTCTTCCAGCCGGCCCACGAGGCCCCCCTCGCGGACGGCGGCAAGGGTGGCCTGGAGAAGGCGGTCCGACCGGTCGAGAAACGCCACCGCGGCGCAGGCGACGGTTCCGAGGCCGAGAGCGCCGGCGACCCCGGCAACCGCGGCGAACCCCGCCTCGCCGTCGCCCGGCGCGCAGAGTTCGCCCCAGAGGGCATCGCGCGGCACGTGGGTGGCGAGGCGCCTGAGCAGCCCCGGGTCGGCGGTGAGGACGTGAAGCCCGGCCCAGGCACCCGGATCGGCGGGACTCTCCCTCCAGGAAAAACCTCGGTCGAGCATCCTTTGGCTGAGCAGCCGGCAGAGGTTCCGGTAGCCCCGCGCGTAGCGAACCAGGAGGACGGCCAGACCGTCCGGGGCGTCGATCTCGGCGCCGAGAATCGGCCGGACTCCGTGGTCGCGACAGGCCCGAATGAAGGGAACGGCTCCGTAAAGGTTGTTGCGGTCGGTCAGAGCGAGCGCGGTGTGACCGTAGCGGGCGGCGCGTCCGGCCAGCGCCTCGACCGAGGCGGTTCCCCGGCCGAGAGAGTAGACGCTCCGAACATGAAGGGGCGTGTGGAGGGGCACTGGAATCTCCCGGGGGAGCGGGAGACGATGATACGATGCATGTGTTTAGTTGTCAAAGGCCTCGATCGCTGTCGTCGTGCCGGAAGAGGGTACGTCAACCCGGCTGCGCCGTAGCTCGGCGCGGGCTTGCGCGCTACACGAGAGAACTTCGGCTATCGCGAAGGCCCCCAGACGAAGCTCCCCTGGCGGTCGATGTAGCCCAGGTCGCGCCCCACCTTCACCACCGCCAGGCCCCCGTGGAAGGCCTCGGCCTGATCGAAGGCGGGCTCGATGACCCGGTTTCCCTCGGGGTCCAGGTATCCCCACTTGCCGCCCTCGCGGAATGGAGCGAGCCCCTCGGAGAAGTCGCTCACCGCAACCCCGACGCGGGGAGGGATGACCTCCTTGCCGTGGGTGTCGATAAAGCCCCAGTTCCCGTTCCGACTGACCGCGGCCAGACCTTCGTGAAAGGGCTTGATGAAGCTGTAGCCGGCCGGGATCACGACCTTTCCGTCGTGGTCGATGTACATCCACTCGCGCGGGGTGGGAAAACCGACCGCGGCGAGGCCGTCGGAGAACGCGTAGGCCGAGGCGTAGCGGGCGGGAATGACGACCTTCCCCTCGGCATCCAGGTAACCCCAAAGACCGCCCTCGCGGAACGCCCCCCGTCCCTCGGAAAAGCGCTCGGTGCGCTCGTACCAGGCGTCTCCCAGGATCTTCCCGTCGCGGCCGACGTAGCCCCAACGTTGCTTGTCCTCGGTCACCCGAGCCGCGCCGTCCTGAAAGCGGGCCAGGTTCAGGAACCGCGGCTCGATCACCATGGTGCCGGAACGGTCGATGAAGCCGAATCGGCTTCCCACCTGCACCGAGGCCAGCCCTTCGTAGAACCCGCCGGTGCGGCCGTAGCGCATGGGGATCACGAGCTTCCCGCTCCGGTCCACGAATCCCCAACCTCCGCCGGAAGAAACCGCCCCCATCCCCTCGGAGAACCGCTGGACGCTGTCGTACTCGATCTTCCCCACCACGGCGCCGGTCTCGTCCAGGTACCCCCATAATCCGTCCTTGCTGACCCGGGCGCGTCCGTCCGCGAAGGCTTCCACCAGCTCGTAGATCGGCTCCACCACGAGCGTTCCCCGGGCGTCGATGAACCCCCATCGGCCCTCGCGCAGGACGGGGAAAAGCGGCACCGCATCGGTCTGCTCCGAGCGATCGCCGCCGCAGCCGGCGGCGGTCAGGGCGATCATCAGCAGCATCAGGACTTGCTTCATGACGGGCTCCTTGTGAGTTTCGACCGGACATGATACACGAACCGGGGCGCCGTGACCGGCGCGGGTCCCCACTCAAGGAGGCGGTCGTGCGCATCGGCATCACCGGAGGAAGCGGGCTACTGGGACGGGCCCTGGCCGCCTCGCTGACCGGGACCGGCGAGGAGGTCGTGATCTTCTCCCGCCGCGTTCGCGAGTTCCCGGGGATCGCGGTGCGCGTCTGGGACCCGACCGCCCCCCTCGATCCGCGCCACCTCGACGACCTCGACGCGGTCGTCCACCTCTCCGGCGCACCCCTGGTCGGGCGGCGCTGGACCGCCGGGCGCAAACGGGTGCTCGCGGCGAGCCGGGCAACCGCCACCCGGAACCTGGTCGCCCGGTGGCACGAACTGGACGACCCGCCGCGGACGCTCCTCTCCGGATCGGCGATCGGTTACTACGGCGACCGGGGCGAGGAGATCCTGGACGAGACCGCCGCCCCCGGGACCGGGTTTCTCGCCTCGCTCTGCGCGGCCTGGGAAGCGGCGGCGGAACCGGTCCGCGCCGGGGGAACGCGGCTGGTCCTTCTGCGCACCGGGCTGGTGCTCTCCCGCGAGGGGGGCCTCTTGCAACGGATGCTCCTCCCCTTCCGGTGGTCCCTCGGCGGGCCGCTCGGATCGAGGCGCCGGTGGATGTCCTGGATCCACGTGGCCGACTGGGTGGGACTCGTCCGCCTCGCCCTGGAGCCGCCGGCGCCGGACGGGTGCACGAGGCACGCCTCGAGACCCGCCCTGGAAGGTCCGCTGAACCTCACCGCCCCCGAGCCGGTTCCCCACGCCGCGTTTGTGGCTGCACTCGGCCGGGC
>Ga0114931_10005937_pt1 | contig 15082 bp, 14 predicted proteins | sample 2SBtaG_FD_89579 | JGI IMG/M metagenome (GOLD analysis project Ga0114931, IMG submission 89579) | Deep subsurface microbial communities from Kolumbo volcano to uncover new lineages of life (NeLLi) - 2SBTROV14_V59a metaG | ecosystem: Environmental > Aquatic > Marine > Volcanic | place: Kolumbo...
CCCGGCCTGTCGAGCACGTCACCTTCCTGCTGAACAAGCCTCCGGGCGTGGTGAGCACGGTACGCGACGATCGCGGCCGCCGCACGGTCCTGGACCTGCTCCCCGACCTGCCTGGGCTCCATCCGGTCGGCCGGCTCGACATGGACTCCGAAGGGCTGTTGCTGGTCACGAGCGACGGCGACCTCACCCTCCGACTCACGCATCCACGGTACGGACACGAGAAGGAGTACCGCTTGTGGTGCGCCGAGGGCACGGTCGAGCCTCCCGCGTTGGCCGCCCTGGCGAGTGGCGTCGAGCTCGACGACGGACCGGCCCGGGCGGCCATCGCGTCGGCGGCCGAGGGCGGATGCGTCCTGGTGCTGACCGAAGGGCGCAACCGGCAGGCCCGCCGCATGCTCGAAGCGGTCGGGTACCGCGTCACCCGCCTGGTGCGCATCCGGCAGGGGCCACTCCGGCTCGGAGACGTGCCTTCGGGGCGCTACCGTCGGCTCACCGAGCGCGAGCTCGCGCGCCTTCGCAACGGCTGAGACGCCGGGCCGGCCGGCGCGGGGTCGGGACGTCACCGGCGGCGGCCTCGGGTATACTCGCGCAAGCCGTGCCGGGCGGCGAGCGCGCCGTGCCGGTCGACATCTCCACCGAGAAGGACCGCTCATGTCCGACAGCAGCATCTTCCGTGCCGGCGACGGCCCCGTGCAGATCACCCGCGAACAGATCGATGCCCGTGTCCACGAGATCGGGGAGCGCATCCGGTCCGATCATCGGGACCACGAGTTGCACCTCATCTGCGTGCTCAACGGCGCCTTCATGTTCATGGCCGACCTGGTGCGCGCCATCGACCTGCCTCTGACGGTCGACTTCCTGTCGGTATCGAGCTACGGCTCGCGTACCCAGTCCTCTGGAGAGGTCAAGCTCGTGAAGGACCTGGACCAGAGTCTCAAGGGCCGCCGCGTGCTGCTGGTCGAAGACATCGTGGACACCGGGCTCACCATGCAGTACCTGCTCGGGTATCTGCGCGGCCGGGGGCCGCTGTCGGTCGAGGTCGTGACCCTGCTTTCCAAGCCTTCGCGGCGCGTGGTCGAGGTGCCGCTGGACTACGTCGGGTTCGAGATCGAGGACGCGTTCGTCTACGGCTACGGTCTGGACGTCGCCCACCGATTCCGTAACCTGCCGTTCGTGACGAGCCAGAGCGAGGCATGAGGAGGCTTCGCCGACCCGCGTTCATCGTCCTCGTGGTCCTCAGCGCAGCCCTGGCCGGGCTCGCGGTGTCCGAGGCGCGGCGCGACACGACGCCCCCCAAGCTCTACGTCGATGCGCCCCCGCGCGCGGAAGTGGGGAGCGTCACGCAGGTGCTGGTCACGGCCGACGAGACGGTCACCTACCACGTGCGCTACGGCACCTTCGATGCGACCAAGGTGACCCAGGACTGGAACGTCTCGCTCACCGCCGAGGCGGGCGCGCAGCCCATCGAGATCGTCGCGACCGACGGCGCGGGCAATCGCACCGACGTGCAGTACACCCTCGACGGCGTAGCCGGGCCCGTTCCCGACGTGCGCGCCGAGCGCCAGCTCACCGCGGGCGACCCGCTGGGGGTACGGGTGCGCTGGGCTGCGCACAGCGCGCACGTGACGAACGTGAGCGTCAGCTTCGACGGAAAGGACGAACGTCTCCTGCTCGGAACCGACGGTGCCCGCGCCATCGTGCCCGTGCCTCTGGCCACGGTGCCGGGTGCCTACACCCTCTCGGTTCGCCTGACCGACGAGTTCGGCATCACCCACCGCGACACGCAGAACGTCGCCGTGCTGCCGCTGAAGGGCGCTGTGGAGACGATCCATCTGCCGCCGAAGGTGCTCGCGAGCGATACGCCGCAGGCCTGGGCGAAGGAGCAGCAGGCACTGGCCGGAGCGTCCGCGAAGAGCGCGCCGCGCCCGCTCTGGACGGATCCCTTCGAGATGCCCGTCCGGGGTGCAGAGTCCGCCGGGTTCGGCTCCGCGCGTCGTTACGCGCCGGGCGGGCCGGTCTCGTACCATACGGGGCTGGACCTCGCGGCGCCGGAGGGCACCCCCATCCACGCGACCAACGACGGTACGGTGGTGCTGGTGCGCGAGCTGCCCATATCCGGCAACGTCGTCGCCATCGACCACGGTGGCGGTGTCGTCAGCCTCTACTTCCACCAGTCCAAGATCCTGGTTCACGACGGTGAGAGCGTGAAGCGCGGAGACGTCATCGGGCTGGTGGGAACCACGGGGCTCAGCACCGGACCCCACCTGCACTGGGAGATGCGCGTCGACGGCGTTCCCACCAACCCGGTGGCGTGGGCGGGGCACACGTTCCCCTGAGGCGGCGCCACGACATGACCCGCGTTGTCTTCCCGCGCAGGCCTTCGCCCCCCGGGTGCCGATACGACGCCCGGGGCGAAGGTCCGAACGAACCCTGACGGGACGGGCTCGGGGCCAGAACGCGACCCTCCTGTCGTTGTCGTGGTCGACCACGATGAGGGCGTCGGAGGTCGCGACGAGCCCGGCCGGCTCGTACGACGTCCGGGCCGACGGCTGGCCGTCGATGGTCCGGTCCTGGTTGTCGTCGTCCCCGATGCAGGTTCCGAAGCCGCTCTGCCCCGGCACCGGGTCGACCGGGGCGCCGTCGCTGGTGAAGTCGGGTCGGCCCAGCACGAAGTCCGCTGCGGCACCGTTGGTCTTGGGGACGCCGCCCCTGTACCCCATCACGCGCGCGTCGTTGTGCACGGGCGCGTAGAACACGCCGTCGACCACGGCCGGGTTCCCGTGCACCCCGTAGGACGTGCTGCCGTCGGTGAGCGAGGACGACGACGTGAACTTCGCCTGGCCGATGGCCACGCTGGCCTGCTGGAAGTTCGAGACGTCGAGCTTCGTAGAGGTCGGTGGGCCGGTCCCCACGTTTCACGGCGACGCCGCGCAAGGGCAGGCCCGGCCCTCCGCGACACCATCGGACCGCTCGGTATACTGGCCCGATGAGCGCCACCGATCCCGCGGCAACGGCCGCGCCTGCGTCCCCCACGTCCGGTTCGGCCAAACCCCGCGTCTTCTCCGGCATCCAACCCACCGGCGACCTGCACCTCGGCACGTACCTCGGGGCGCTCCGGCAGTGGGTCGAGCACCAGGACGAGCGCGACAACATCTTCTGCGTCGTCGACCTGCACGCGCTCACCATCCCCGAGAGCGTCGATCCCGCGCGCCTGAAAGAGGACGTGCGCCGGGTGGCCGCGCTCTACCTGGCCGTCGGCCTCGACCCCGACACCAACATCATCTTCGCGCAATCCCACCTGCACGAGCATGCCGAGCTCACCTGGCTGCTCAACTGTGCCACCCCGTTGGGGTGGCTCTACCGGATGACGCAGTTCAAGACCAAGTCCGAGGGGCGGGAGAGCGTCGGTACGGGCCTGCTCGACTACCCGGTCCTGCAGGCGGCCGATATCCTGCTCTACGACACCGAGGTGGTTCCCGTGGGGGAGGACCAGCGTCAGCACATCGAGCTCACCCGCGACATCGCACTGCGCTTCAACAACCTCTTCGGAGAGGTCTTCGTGTTGCCGCGGGCGGCGGTGCCGGCCATGGGCGCGCGCATCATGGGCCTCGACGACCCCGAGGTCAAGATGTCCAAGAGCATCGCGGCCCAGCGCTCGGGCCACGCGGTCAACCTCCTCGACGACGAGCGTACCGTTCGCAAGGCGATCATGTCGGCCGTGACGGACTCCGGTCGGGAAGTGCGGTATGAGCATGCGTCTCCCGGCGTCAGGAACCTGCTCGGCATCTTGCAGACCCTCGACGGGCGTCCCATGGAGACGTTGGAGGCTGCGTTCGAGGGCAAGGGGTACGGCGACCTGAAGAAGGCGGTCGCCGGCGTGGTGCTCGACACGCTGCGGCCGATCCGCGAACGCTACGAGGCGATCATGGCCGAGCCGGGCCGCATCGACGAGCTGCTGGCGCACGGCGCACAGCGGGCGCGGGCGGTGGCCGGCCCCACACTGGCCCGGGCCAAGGAGGCGATGGGGGTTGGCTGAAGCGGACGCCTCCGAGACGTTGCGGCGGAGCGGGCGCGCTCCGGCCGGCGTCGTGATGGTGTTCCTCGATGGCGTCGGCCTCGGCGAGAACGACCCCGAGCGCAATCCGCTGGCGGCGGCCCGCATGCCGAACTTCCGAGATCTGATCGGCGGCGCTCCTGTTGCGGGCACCGCAGCGCGCAGCGAACCCGGTACCGTGTTCCGGCCCATCGACGCCCGGCTCGGTCACGAGGGGCTACCCCAGTCCGCCACGGGGCAGACCAGCCTGCTCACCGGCCGCAACGGTGCGGCCATCATGGGGCGCCACTACGGTCCGTGGCCGGGGCCCACGCTCATCCGCGAGCTCCAGGAGGACACCCTGTTCCACCACGCGGCGGGCTCCGCGGCGCTGGCCAACGCCTATCCGGAGGGCTACTTCCGTGCCCTGAAGGGTCGACGCTTCCGGTCCAACGCCCCGGTGACCGCCGCACGCGCCGCCGGCGTGACCCTCTTCGGCCTCGGCGCGTACCGCACCGGGGACGCGCTCGCGGCCGACGTCACCGGCGGGGCCTTCCGGGCGATCGACGCCACCCTCCCCACGCTGACGCCGGAGGAGGCGGGGCGCCGGCTCGCGCGGTTGGCGCGGCGGCACGCGTTCACGTTCTTCGATCTCTGGGTGACCGACCGCCTCGGCCACGAACAACGGTTCGCCGACGGCGTGCGTCTGTTGGAGGCGATCGACGGCCTGCTTGCCGGCGCACTCCCGGGGCTCGGCGACGCCACATTGGTGCTCACGTCGGACCACGGCAACCTCGAGGATCTCGGGTCGAGGAGGCACACGCAGAACAGGGTTCCACTGCTGGCCGTCGGTCCGGGCGCAGGCGCCTTCGACGCCGCCGATGACCTGATGGACGTGGCGCTCGCCGGCCGCAAGCTCGTGCTGCGGGCCTGAACGGGCGACTCAGCCCCCCAGGCGCAACACGACGAACGCCTCGTACCAGGCGCCGAGCAGCAACATCACCATAGCGAAGGGGAGCATGGCGGCGAGCTTGCGGAACGCCTGCGGCAACGAGCCCAGACCGCGCCGCACCAGGGTCGCAAGGAACATCCCGCCGCCGGCGACGACGATGAAGTAGGAACTCAGCTCGATCAACAGCAGCAGGAGCACCAGGACCAGCTGGCCCGGCGAGGCCGTGCCGATGAGGCCGAACGGGATGCCCTGCACGAAGTACGAGGCCGCGCTCAGCAGGTACGCGGGCACGCCGAACAGCAGTGCCAGCGTGAACGTGACCGAGAGCGTGACCACTACGAAGTTCTGGTAGTAGGTGGTGACGGCCGCCCGCACGATGTCCCCGCTGCCGTAGGCCTGCGTAGCGCCGACGCTGGTCACCGCCGTCTTCACGACGCTGACGATCGCCGTCTCGCACTCCTTGGGGAGGCTCGAGCCGACCAGCGCGCCCAAGGCGAACATGGCGTAGAGGAACACGAACGTGCCGATGACGAGGCGGCGGTGTTCGCGGACGTAACCCCAGCCCTCCCGCAACCAGCGCCGCAACGGGCTCGGGCGCACCAGCCCGAGCGCGATCAACAGGCTGAAGGCGATGAAGAGCCACGACGCCGTGCGCCCCTGCAGCCAGGCGCGCACGCCGCTGGGTTCGACCGTGGTCCGGTAGCCCACGTCGTCGACGGTCCAGGTGGCGCCCTTCCGGCTGAGATCGACCTCCACGACGTCGAGCTGGTTCCCGGGCCGCACCGCGCTGAACGTGAAGCGCTTACGGTTTGGGTCCTGGGTGGGTTGTTCCTGACGGTCGTCGAGGTGGACCTGAGTGCCCGGCTGTGGGGCAGGGTGCGTGATCATGCCGGGGAGAGCCTGACAGAGCTGCTTCGTGTTCAGTGCGGACAGCTGCTTCAGGGTGACAGGGCTGCGTTCGAGCCAGGTGGTCACGGCCTGGTCCGCCAGCGACGCGGGATCTCTGCCGGTCATGCCGATGGCCGAGACCGTTCCCGACGAGGACCCGCTGCCGGCCGCCGGGGCGGTGACGGTGCCGGGTGCGCTCGAGCCCTTGGCCGCGTCTGGGCTCGCCGGCGCGCCTTGGGCGGCGGCGGCCGCAAGCAATGCGACCACGAGGATCACGACGACGATGGCGGGGGAGGGTCGAGGCTGATGCATCGGCAGGGCTCGCTTCCGGGGCGTTGGGGACCTCCGGCGAATCGCGCCAGCCAGCATACCCCAGAAGGAGCGGTCTGCCGGCGCGCGAACGCAAGGCGCGAACGTCGAACCCCGAGGGCGAGGCGGTAGACTCGTTGCGCGATGGCTCGGACGCCCGTCTGGTACTTCAACGCCGCGCGACGCACGCTGCGCGCGGTCGTGCCCGTGCTGGCGCCTCCCGACGACGCCTTCGCTCGGCGGGCGCTCCCGGATGCCGAGTATCGCATCTACCTGCGGATGGACTCACGTGACCGGCACCACGCCTGCGAGGTGGCGAAGGCCCTGCTCGCGCGCCACCCCGACGTACCCGGAGAGCTCGTGCGGGCGGCGTTGCTTCACGACGTCGGCAAGTCGGAGCGGCGGTACCGGGTGCTGGAGCGCGTCCTGGTCCACCTGTTGCCGGAGCGGCAGGTGCCGGCCGAGCCGCGACGCGCCGGGCTGGCGGGTGCCCTGCAGGTCAAGCGGCACCACCACACCTACGGCGCCCAGATGATCTGCTCGGCAGGCGGCAGCGAAGCCGTCGCGCGGCTCGTCGAGGCGCACCACGAGGTGGGTGGGGACGCGGAACTACTGCGCCGGATCGATGACGAGACCTGAGCGCGGCGATCCGTTGCGGTGGGTGCTCGAGCGTCAACGCTTCGGTGTCCGGCTCGGGCTCGAGCGCATGCGGCGCCTGCTCGATGCGCTCGACCACCCGGACTTGGCGTTCCGGTCGGTCCTAGTGGGCGGCACCAACGGCAAGGGAAGCACGGCAGCGACGCTCGCCGCCGCCCTCCGCGCCGCCGGCGAGCACGTCGGGCTCACCACCAGCCCCCACCTCGTGCGATTCGCCGAGCGCTTCGTGGTCGATGGTGCGGCCGTCTCCGATGCGGCCGTTCGCCGGGCCCTGCTGCGGGTGCGGCCGCCCGCGGAGCATGTCGGCGCCACCTACTTCGAGATCGTCACGGCCCTTGCGCTGGTGCTGTTCGCCGAAGCGGAGGTCGACACCGCCGTGCTGGAGGTCGGCCTGGGCGGGCGCTTCGACGCCACCAACGCCGTCGAGCCGGCGCTGTCGTTGATCACCGGGGTGGCCCTCGACCACGTCGGCGTGCTGGGGGACACCGTGGAGCGGATCGCCCACGAGAAGGCGGGCATCCTGCGCGCCGGCGTGCCGGCCTGGACGGGAGCGTCGGGCGCCGCGCTGCCGGCGCTGCGTAGCGAGGCGCGCATCCAGGGAGCGCACCTGCGCACGCTGGAAGGAGAGGTGGGTCTCGAGGTCGGCGATCGCGGTTGGAACGGGCTGGACCTGGACCTGCACACGCCCTTCGGCGCGGCCCGAGCGTCCACGCCGCTGGTGGGGCGGCATCAGGCGCGTAACGTGGCCCTGGCGCTCTTGGGCGCCTCGGAACTCGGCGTGCCACTCGAGGTGTCCGCCCGCGGTGCAGCTCTCACGCGCTGGCCCGGACGACTCGAACGCGTGCGTTACCGGGGGAGGTGGCTCGTCCTGGACGGGGCGCACAACCCGGACGCGGCGGCCGCCCTCGCCCGAGCGTTGGCGTCGCTGGAAGGGCGCGTGCCGGCGCTGCTCCTGGGGGTGTCGGCGGACAAGGATGTGGAGGGAGTGCTGGCCGCCCTCGCGGGCGTGGCCGATCGCGTCGTGGCCACGCGGGCGAGCTCGAGCCCCCGCGCCATGCCCCCCGAGGAGCTGGGCCGCGTCGCCGGAGCCGATGCCGTGGCCGCCGACCCGGCCGAGGCCCTCAGGATCGGCATGCGATGGGCGGGTGAGGGCGCCACCTTGGTGATCGCGGGGAGCCTGTTCCTGGTGGGAGAGGTCCGGGCCCTGGCGCTGGGCCAACGCGCCGACACCGGCGAGCGCTGGCAGTGAGGGCGTGCGCACCGTGCCGCGATGCCAGCGGGGTGGGGGGTGGCCCCGCGCCCCGCCTCGAGGGCGGGCTCAGCCCCTTCGCAGCTGTTCGCGGCGGAACGCCAGGTAGTGGCGCAAGAGCACGACCACGGCCATGGAGGCGACGCCGCCGGCCATCACCCATGCCGCCCCGGCATCGCGGCCGGCCAGGTACTGGGAGAGAAGCACCAACGCCGGATACACCGTGACCGTGACGACGGCGGCCAGGCCCGTGCGGCGGCGCCAGGCGAGGGTGAGGACGATCAGTAGCGCGGCTGCGGCCGCCCCGGCCAGAGGGTAGAACGGCAGAGCCACGCCCAGGGCCGTGGCGAGACCCTTGCCCCCGCGGAAGCCGACGTATAGCGAGAACGCGTGACCCACGATGGCGCCCAGGCCGGCGGCGACCGGAGGCAGCAACGAGGCGGCGGGGCCGGCCGGTGCGCCCGGAACGCGCGCCAACGCGAGACCGACGACGGTGGCCGCGGCGCCCTTGGCGGCGTCGAGGAGCAGGACCAGCGCCCCGAGTCCGAAACCGAGGTTGCGCGCAGTGTTCATGGCGCCCATGTTCCCCGATCCCACCTCGAAGATGGTGGCGCCCCGTAGACGGGCGATCCAGGCGGCGAAGGGGAGCGACCCGAGGGCGTACCCCGCGATCAGCGCGGCACCGATGTCAAGCACGGGCGACTCCGACGGCTGCGTGCTCGAGCGGTGCGGCGAAGGCATGCAGCTCCCGCACGTGGTAGGCCAAGTAGCGCTGCAGCACCCGCCAGTGCAGCGCACGGTCGACCGGCGGCATGCGCAGCAGGCCGTGCAGGTTCCCGGCGACCAGGCGTCGGAGCTCGGCCGCGGCATCCACGCCCAGAGGCATGCCCGTGGCGCACGCCGCGCAGGTCAGGCCGCCGCCGGCAACGTCCAGCGCTGCGAGCGGAGGCGCGGCGCCGCATGCGCGACAGGTCCCGGTCGAGGGTGCCAGGCCGGCGAGCACCAGGAGCTTCCAGGCGTACGCGAGGGCCACCAGGTCGGGGTCGGGGTGGCGGTTGAGGCCGCGCAGGCCGCTGGCGAGATAGGCGTACACCTGCTCGCCCAGGTGGACGTCGACGGTGAGGGCGTCGGTCAGCTCGGCCAGGACGTGTGCGTAGGGATAGACCTCTGGTCGGCTCAGGTTCGGCAACGCCCCGTTGAGGCGCACCTGGGTGATCAGCGCCAGGTCGTCGTCGTGCTTGCGGTAGTACTGCACGGTGACGTCGTGGAACAGGCTGAGGCGACCCAGGTTCCCGCCCGGCAGGCGGCCCTTGCGGGCCACGGCCCGCCACTTGCCGTGCTCGCTCATGAGAGTGACGACCACGTCGCCGCTCGGCAGGGCCTTGCGCCGCATGACGATGCCCTCGGTCACGGATGTGCGTCGCACGGCTCCAGTCTACGGGGCGCGGCCGCAGATCACGTGTCGGCGGCAGACCTCCACACCACCAGGGCCTCGCCCTCCACGGCCTGCAACACCAGGTCGAGCCCGGCAGGCAGGTGCAGGGCGTCGCCCCGTTCCAGGATGCGGAAGTCACCGTGCGGGAGATCCACGATCAGGCGCCCTTCCAGCACCAGCACCCAGGTCGCGGCCGCCGTCGTCTCCCGGCGGCGCTCGGACAACCTGCGGACGCTCAGGTCCGTGCCCGGCACCATCGCCGCACGCTCGCCCGCGGCGCGCGCCAACCCCAGCAGGTTGAGGGGGTCGCCGACGCTCACTGGAACCGCGGTCGCTCAGACCGGCTCGGCCTGGCGCTCCTGGTTGCGGCTCTTGCCGAAGGCCATGCGCAACTTGAACATGCCGCGCTTGTGCAGCCGTGCGATCTCGTCCGTGCTCAAGCGCATCGCCCTGGAGACCTCTTCGGGCGACTGCGCCCCGTGCCCGTTCATCCCCTCGACCCTCGCCACCACTTCGGCCACCTGCGGATCGAGCTCGCCCAGGAACGGGGCGAGCTCGGCCTTGCCGGCCTTGGGACGCTTCGCCCGCGCGCTCGCCGCGGTCTTCTTGCCCTTGGCCCCGCTCTTCCCCTCGCCCTTCGCGGACCCCTTGCCCTTGGTAGACACCTTGCCCTTGGTAGACCCCTTGCCCTTGGTAGACACCTTGCCCTTGCCCGAACTCCTGGCGCCCGCGATGCTCTTGCCCGTCTTCGCCGCACGCGCCGCGAGCAGCTCCACCGCCCGCTCCAACGTGACGTCGTCGGGGGAGAGGTCGTTGGGCAGCGAGGCGTTGAGCCTGCCGCTCTTGACGTAGGGTCCGTAGCGTCCGTCCCGCACCTCGACGGCCGCGCCGGCCTCGGGATGCTCGCCCAGGACCCGGAGGGGCTTGTTGCGTGAGGCCTTCTTCCGGAGCAGTTCCACCGCCTGCTCGAGGGTCACGTCGAGGACGAAGGTGTCCTTGGGGATCGAGGCGTAGACGCCCTGGTGGCGCACGTAGGGCCCGAAACGTCCCACGCCAACCTCGACCGGCTTGCCCGACTCCGGGTGGTCCCCGATGGGGGCCGGTAGGGCCAGCAGGCGTGCGGCCAGCTCGGCGTGGACATCGTGTGGGGAGACGCCCGGCGGCAGCGACACGCGCTTGGGCTTGCGCTGCTTCTCGCCCTTCTTGCCCTCCGACGCTCCGTCGGCGGGCACCTCGCCCAGCTGCAGGTAGGGCCCGAACGGACCGCGCTTGAGCAGCATCGGCAGGCCGGTCGCGGGGTCGTCGCCGACGACGACGTCGCCCTTGTTGACTTCGACGAGGTAGTGCTCGAGCATCTCGCCCGTCACGTCGCCGGGCGCCAGGTCGTCCGGCAGCGACGCGGTCTTGAGCTCCCCGCCCTCGACCGGGCCTTCGACGTAGGGGCCGTAGCGACCGACGCGCACCACGTAGGGGTCCCACCGACCGGAGCGGATGGTCGAGATGTCTCGCGCGTCGATCCCCTCGAGGCCTTCGTTGACGCGCGCGTCGATGCCGCGCTCGCCGAGGAAGAAGTCCCGCAGATAGGGCGTCGACGCCAGCGCTCCGGTGGCGATGTCGTCGAGCGCGGCCTCCATGTTGGCGGTGAACTCCGTGTCGACGAGCTGCGAGAACTGACGCTCGAGCAGGTTGTTGGTGGCGAAGGCCATGAACGTCGGCACCAGCTGCGAGCCGTTCTTGCGTGCGTAGCCCCGTCGCATGATGGTGTCGATGATGCTGGCGTAGGTGCTCGGGCGACCGATGCCCTCGCCCTCCAGGAGCTTGACGAGGGACGCCTCGGTGTAGCGGGCGGGCGGCTTGGTCTCGTGTCCTTCGGCCGTGACGTCGCTCGCGGTCAAGGCGTCGTCCTGGGCGAGCTCCGGCAACGGCTGCTCACGGTCGTCCAGCGCGGCCTCGGGGTCGTCCGAGCCCTCGACGTAGGCCCGGAAGAATCCGGGGAACAGGATGGTGCGCCCGCTGGCCCGGAACGTGCCCTCGCCGCGGCCGGTTGCGGCCGTGATTCGGGCCGTCACGAACTTCAAGCGTGCGTCGGCCATCTGCGTCGCAACCGTGCGCTTCCATACCAGCTCGTACAGTGCCGCCTGCAGGCCCTTCAACCCGTGTTCCTCGGCGGTGCGCATCTCGCGCCCCGCCGGGCGGATGGCTTCGTGCGCCTCCTGGGCGTTGCGTGCCGTGCCCTTGAACTGGCGTGGCCGGGGGCTCAGATAGTCGCTGCCGTAGCGTTGCCGGATGGCTTCGCGACTGCCTTCGATGGCCTCCTGCGACAGGTTGGCCGAGTCGGTGCGCATGTAGGTGATGTAGCCGTTCTCGTACAGCTCCTGTGCGATTCGCATGGTGTCTTTGGCGGCGAGCCCGAGCTTGCGGCTCGCCTCCTGCTGCAACGTCGAGGTGGTGAACGGTGCCGACGGGGAGCGCGTGGCGTTGCGTTCCTCGACGGAACCGACCCGCCAGGCGGCATCCCGTGCGGCCTCGGCCAGCTCGCGCGCACGCGCCTCGTCGAGCAGCACGACGTCCCGCCCTGCCTCGAGACCGTCATTGAGGCGGCCGGTCTCGGCGTCGAAGTCGCGGCCGCCCACCAGGCGCACGCCGTCCAGGTGCGTCAACACCGCACCGAACGTGCCGGTGCCCTTGCGCAACTGCGCCTGGAGGTCCCAGTAGCCGGCGGGAACGAAGCGCATCCGTTCCTTCTCGCGCAGCACCAGCAGCCGCACCGCGACGCTCTGGACCCGCCCCGCGGAGAGTCGCGGCGCGATCTTCTTCCACAACAGCGGGCTGATGCTGTAGCCGACCAGACGGTCGAGCACGCGCCTGGTCTCCTGCGCGTCGACGAGGTGGACGTCGATGTCACGGGTCGCGTCGAGCGCGCCGCGGATGGCGTCCTCGGTGATCTCATGGAACACCATCCGCTTCACGGGGACGTCCGGGCGCAGCACCTCGACGAGATGCCAGCCGATCGATTCCCCTTCGCGGTCCTCGTCGGTCGCGATGTAGAGCTCGTCGGCCTGCTTGAGCGCCGAGCGGAGGTTGTTGACCACGCTCTTCTTCCGCGCCGAGACCACATAGAGCGGTCTGAAGCCCTCGTCGACGTCGACGCCTAGGCGGGCCCAGGCCTGCCCCTTGAGCTCCTTGGGGATCTCCGCGGCCGATGCCGGCAGATCGCGCACGTGGCCCATCGACGCCTCGACCTGGTATTCGGCCGGAAGGAAGCGCCGGATGGTCCGGGCCTTGGTGGGCGATTCCACGATGACGAGGCGTTTGGTCGGTTTCTCAGCAGTCAATGGGGTTCCACCTTCAAATGCGCCGCCATTATACGGACCGTCCCGCGACTGTCAATGGGGACCCGGGCCCCGTCGCGGCCCGAGGACGACCATGGTCCCGGGCGGCATAACGGCGTGCTTTCGGAGCGTGGGACGCTCGCGACGGCCGGCTCAGAGCGGCCGTCGGTGGCTGATCGCCCTGCCGAGGGTCACCTCGTCGGCGTACTCCAGGTCGCCTCCCATGGGGAGACCGTAGGCGATCCGCGAGACCGACAGGCCGAGATCGCCGAGCTGGCGGCCCAGGTACATGGCCGTGGCTTCGCCTTCCACCGTCGTGGAGGTCGCGAGGATGACCTCCCGGAGCCCGGTGGTGGCGGTGCGCTCGAGCAACGCGTGGATGGTGAGCTGGTCGGGCCCGACGCCGTTCATCGGGCTCAGCGCGCCGTGAAGCACGTGATAGAGCCCCTGGTACTCGCCGCTGCGCTCGATGGCCAGCACGTCCGCAGGCTGCTCCACCACGCACACGACTGAACGCTCGCGCTGCGCGTCGGTGCACACGGCGCAGGCCGGCTCTCCCCTGGTCATGACGTTGAAGCACACGGGACACCGGTCGAGCGACGCCTTGCCGTCCCGGATGGCATCGGCGAGACGGCGCACGTCCTCCTCGGTCTGGTTGAAGAGGTAGAAGGCCAGGCGCTGGGCGCTCTTGGGCCCGATACCGGGCAACCGGCCCAGCTCCCGGATGAGGGTGACCAGCGCGCTCGGGTACCTCATGCTAGGGCGATCAGAAAAGGCCAGCCATGCCGCCGAGGCCCGACAGCCCGCCCATGGCGCCGCCGAGCTCCTGTTCCTGGAGCTCCTTGACCTTGTGCTGGGCGTCGTTGATGGCGGCGGTGACGAGGTCCTCGAGCATCTCCAGGTCATCGGGGTCGACGGCCTTGGGGTCGATGTGCACGCGCGTGACGGTACCGTCGCCGTTGGCGCTGGCCCGGACCATGCCGCCGCCGGCGCTGCCTTCGACGGCCATGCCGGCGAGGCGTTCCTGGGCCTCGGCCATCTGCTTCTGCGCGCGTTGTGCTTCCTTCATCAGCTTCTGGATGTTCATGCGTTCTCCCAGGGCAGTCTAGCCCGCGTCGGCGCGGTCGTGGGTCGTGTTTCCCGGGCCGTCCCCGGCTTCGTGCTCGGCTTCGTGCTCGGCGTCGTGCTCGGCGTCGTGCTCGGCGTCCTCCGTGCCCGGGTCGTAGTTGCCGGCCCCGTTCGAGGGGTCGTCCTCGTCGGCTCGCGGCGTCACCGCCAGGAGTTCGCCGGGGAAGAGCTCCTGGAGCGCGTCGACGGTGTCGCGAAGGGCCTCGGGCAGTTCGTCGGCGGTCGCCTCGCCGCCGAGCAGGGCGCGTTCGAGACCGCCGTCGAGGGCGGCGCTGCGGTCGTGCGCGCGGGACGCGCGGGCCCGCTCCGCATCGCGCGGGGCCTTTCGTGCCGGTGGTGGCTGCGTCGCCCGCTGTGTCGCTCCCGGCGCCGTCCGCTGTGTCGTCCGCTGTGTCGCTCCCGGCGTCGCTCCCTGCTCGTGCGCCGGCGCCGGGGCGGCTTCGCGTTCGGGCGGGTCTTCCCCCTGCGCGCGGCGGGTGCGGGGAGGGGCGGGAGCCGCCGGTGCGTCCCAGAAGCCGTCGGGGAGCTCCTCCCGACCCGTCGCGACGTCGTCGGGGATGGCGGGCTCGTGCGTCCCGTCGTCCGAGCCGTCGGGTGAGGGGACGTCAGGTCCTGCGGCAGGGGCCGGGGCGGCCGCGCCCTTGCCGCTGGCGCGGTCGCTGGGTGCGGTCGCGGGTGTCGCGGCGGGTGCGGTGGCGGGTGCGGGTGCAGTAGCGGGTGCAGTAGCGGGTCCGGTGGCAGGTGCGGTGGCAGGTGCGGCGGCGCCGCCGGTGCGGTCCGGTGGGGCAGAGGCAGGGGGAGGCGTGTCCGGGGCACCCGCGGCGCGGGGCCCCGTCAGGATATTTTTTTTGGCGTGCCCCCCTCTGGCCCCTCGACCAGGACCGTGTAGCCGGGGCCGGCGACCTCTTCGACCAGCGCGGCGAGCTCGTCGGAGCGCTCCAGCAGCTGGCCGAAGTGGAAGCGGTGGACGGCATCGAACTTCAGCCGCACCACGGTGTCCTCCACGCTCTCCTGCGCGGGCATCAGGAACGCCTTGAGCTGGGCTCCCGCCTTCGCCTTCACCGCGCGCCACGAGAGCGGCTTGCGCGGGGCGTCGACC
>Ga0114931_10005938_pt1 | contig 15077 bp, 12 predicted proteins | sample 2SBtaG_FD_89579 | JGI IMG/M metagenome (GOLD analysis project Ga0114931, IMG submission 89579) | Deep subsurface microbial communities from Kolumbo volcano to uncover new lineages of life (NeLLi) - 2SBTROV14_V59a metaG | ecosystem: Environmental > Aquatic > Marine > Volcanic | place: Kolumbo...
CCACGCCCTCGGGCAGGACCGGAACCACGGCCCCGGAACCCGCCGCCCCCTTGAGATATGCCGGGGGGTTGTCAACACCCAGCGCCGACCATGTCCCCGCATCCCAGAACAGGTTGATCGCGATCCCCACCACCACGCCAAGGAGCAGCCCGACGAGGATCTTCCAGTGCAGGGCGAGTCTCTGCCGAGGTGTCCTGTTCACGCGGCGTCCTCCGGGTCCGCGTGGCACGGTACGGGAAGTGTGCCCCGCGAACAACCCGCCCTCCCCCTGTGCGCCGGCGTCGGTCGGGTGGCTACCGTCCCACGGGACGGCGTTTGACGGCGCCACCCCCGCCCGCCCGAAGAACCGGGGAACCGACCTGCCGGCACGAGGGATACACGCGTGCGCCGAGGCTCGATGACAAGCCGACAGCACTTCGAGCAGTACCTCCAGCGGCTGCGAGAGCGCTCCCGGCGCAACGGGCACGTTGGGGGCGGGGGCGTGCACGGCCCGGGCGCCGGGGCGGCTCGTCATCGCCGGCGACGCTCACGCCCGTTTCTTGCGCTGCTGGGCGGGTTCTGGCGGATGCTCCGCGGGCACCGCCTGGTCACCTGCCTGGCGCTGGGCACGCTCTCGATCGCCACGATCGTGGGCCTGGCGATGCCGGCCTCGACCAAGATCGCCATTGACTACATCCTGACCGGCAATCCCGGGCCCGAGGGGCTCCCCGCCTGGGTGCCCTACGCCCACGGCGCCGGGGCACGACCCAAGATGCTCCTCGTGCTGCTCTCGGCGGCGATGATCGGCGTGACGGTCGTCAGCATCGCCCTGCGCGTCTGGGGGCGATGGCAGGCGACGCGGATCACCAAGCGGCTCCAGGCGCACATGCGACGGCGCGTCTTCGACCACGTTGTCCGCCTCCCTCTGCACCGGATCCACCAACTTAAGAGCGGCGGAGTCGCCGGGATCCTGCGCGAGGACGCGGGCGGGGCCGCCGAACTGATGTTCTCGCTGATCTACAACCCCTGGCGGGCGATCATCCAACTGGTCGGCACGGTCGTGATCCTGGCCGCGGTGGACTGGCGACTCCTGCTCGGGTGCGTCGCGCTCATCCCGACGATCTGGCTCACGCACCGGACGTGGATCGGACGGATCCGCCCGGTCTACCGCGACATCCGCGAGTCGCGCTCGCGCGTTGACGCCCAGTCCACCGAGGCGTTCGGAGGGATGCGCGTCGTCCGCGGGTTCGGGCGCGAGGCCGGCGAGGCGGCCCGGTACATCCGTGGAACCCACTTCATGATCCGACAGGAGATCCTGGCGTGGTGGTGGGCTCGCGGAGTCGAGATCGCATGGCAGATTCTCATCCCGGTTGCCTCCTCGGCCGTGCTGCTCTACGGCGGGTCGCGGGTGATCGACGGGACGCTGACCATCGGCGACGTGATGATGTTCAGCGCGTATCTGCTGATGCTGCTGGGTCCGCTCGAGGCGTTGGTTTCCAGCGCCACCAACATGCAGAACAGCCTGTCGGGGTTCGACCGCGTGCTGGACCTGCTCGACGAGCCGCGCGAGTTCGAGGCCTCCCGCGGCGGCATCGAGGTTTCCCCGCCCACCTGCCGCGGGCGAATCACGATCGACGACGCCTGGTTCACCTACCCCGGCAGCGCGGTACCGGTCATCCGCGGCGTGTCGCTCGAGGCCCAGCCGGGGCAGACGATCGCCCTGGTCGGGCCCAGCGGCGCGGGCAAGACGACGCTGTGCAATCTGGTCGCCCGGTTCTATGACCCGACACGGGGCTCGATCCTGCTGGACGGCACGGACCTGCGCCGGATCGACGTGGACGCGTATCGGCGCCTCCTGGGCATCGTCGAGCAGGACGTCTTCCTGTTCGACGGGACGGTCAAGGAGAACATCGCCTTCGCCCGGCGCGGCGCCACGGAGCAGCAGGTCTACGCCGCGGCCCGGGTCGCCAACGCCGACGCCTTTATCGAGTCCTTCCCGGACGGGTACGAGACGATCATCGGCGAGCGGGGCGTGCGCCTTAGCGGCGGGCAGAAGCAGCGCATCACCATCGCCAGGGCGGTCCTGGCCGACCCGCGGATCCTGATCCTCGACGAGGCCACGAGCAACCTGGATTCCGAGTCCGAGGGGTTGATCCAGCAGGGGCTGTCGCGGCTGATGCGCGGGCGGACGAGTTTCGTCATCGCCCACCGCCTGAGCACGATCCGCCACGCCGACCGGATCGCCGTGATCGAGGACGGGCGGATCATCGAGACCGGCTCGCACGAGGCCCTGCTCGACCGCGACGGGCGCTATGCCCAGTTCCTGCGCCTCCAGATCCAACAGGCCACCTCCTGAGCGAGCGGCGGGGGCTTCATTCCCGCACCGGGCCGCATGAACGTTACAGTTTCGCACCGGATCGAGCGCATCACGAGTCCGACCACGGGAAGACCCCGGGACATGCCGATGCGTGCGTGCTCACCCACCCTCATGGAGGATCCGATGGATACGAAGCGAACGACGAGCATGACCGTTATCGGCGTGATCAGCATTGTGTTTGGATCACTTGGTCTGGTCGGAGGCGTGTTCACGACGCTCGCGGGCGGCGCGATCGCGGCCTTGGGATCGGCGGGGACCGCCTCGGGCGCCCAGGAGGCCGGTCAGGTCACCGGACTCGGCCTGGGCGCGGTTGTGATCGGGGTCGTGGGAATCATCGCTGCTGTGGCCCTTCTCGTCGGCGGGATCGGCATTCTCAAGGTTCGCCCCTGGGCCCGGACGTTGTGCCTGGGGTACGCCGGGCTGAGCGTCGCGACCAAGGCTTCCGCCCTGTTCCTTCTGGGGACCGGCGGGATCGGTCTGGTGATCGGGCTCATCTACCCGGGCGTGCTGCTGTACTTCTTCTTCGCCAATGAGAAGTGGAAGCGGGCCTTTTCAACGAGCCCGCTCTCCCACGGGTTCGGGAGCGACGAATCGCTCGACCATCGCGCCGCGGCCTGACGACGTGCGCGAATCTGCCTTTGTTGAAGCCGGCCCGCCCGATCTCGGACGGGTCGGCTTTCGTGCGCACGGAAGGGGCCTCAACCACTAGTGTTGTCAGGATCTGGATCATCAGGAACACGAGTGTCAGCATCGCCGCCGGCACGATCCACGGGTTCCGATCCCGGCGGGCGCCTTGGCGACGAAGCATCGTCAGCGTCACGCCCACAGTTCAGGCAATGGTCCCGGCCGGGCAGAAGAGAGCGCACGCACACGGGGCAGACCCGTGCCCCCGCTGGCGCCGCGCCGCCCTCGCCCACTGCTCCACTCCCGTCATCGGCCCGTGTTTCACTGGATCCGCGGATCCACCCATCGGTACAGCACGTCCACAGCCAGATTGAACAGCACCAGCATCGTCGCGAAGATCAACACGACGCCCATGATGAGGAACAGGTCCTTGTTCTGCACCGCGTTGATGAAGTGCTGCCCGATCCCCGGCACGCGGAAGACGCGCTCGACGACGAACGACCCTGTCATCGCCAGCGCCGTCGCCGGGCCCAGGAACGACAGCACCGGGAGGAACGCGTTCTTGAGCGCGTGCCCGAAGACGACGCGCCATTCCGACGCCCCCTTGGCCCGGGCCGTGCGGACGTAGTCCGAGGAGAGTTGTTCGATCATGCCCATCCGTGTCAGACGGGCGATGTAGGCGGCGAAGGGAAGGCTCAGCGTGATCGTCGGCAGGATCATTTGTCCGATGCGTCCCCAGCCCCCGACGGGCAGCGCCCCCAGCCACACGCCGAAGACCAGCAGCAGCCCCGCCCCGATCACGAAACTGGGCAGGCTGATGCCCACCAGCGCCACCGCCAGCGTGGCAAGGTCCGCGATTGAGCCCGGGCGCACCGCCCCGACGACGCCTGCCGTCACGCCGATCAGCACGGCCAGCAGGATCGCGGTCCCCCCGAGGGTGACCGAGACCGGCAGCGAGTCGGCGACGATCTCGTTGACGCGCCGATCCTTGTATTGCAAAGACGGGCCCAGGTCGAACACGAACCGCTCAGGGGGCGCCAGCCCGCGCTGGATCAGGGCCGACCGCTGCCGGCGCTTCTCCGGGCTGATCGTGTCCCGCACCCACCGAACGCCCGTCGCGCTGGACAGGTACGAGAAGTAGAACCGCCAGAAACTGTCGAGGTTGTACTGGCGCTGCATCGCCTTGACCACCTCGGGCGGCGGGCGCCGCCCCTCGGGGTTCTACAGTGGATTGCCCGGGATCGCCCAGGCCAGCGTCAGCGTCAGCGTGTAGATCACCAGCAGGATCAGCGGCAACTGCGCCAGGCGGCGGAGAATCAGCCCGATCACGACGCCCCCCCCCTCGCCTCCCCCTTCGCCGGCTCCCTCGCGCTCGCCGGTGCCCGCCACCGATCCGGTCCGTCGGGATCGTCGGGTGCCGCCGCCCTGCGGGGCTCGTGCAATCGCTCTCGTTCTGGCGGCTCAACCGGGTCGTCCACCGTTTCACGTCCTCCGTTTCCGCACGGATCCGCTTGCGCGGCGCCGGACCAATCGACTCCCCGAGGCTCTCCGCCCCGCCTCCGCGCCAAGCCTAGTCCGGCGGCGTCGCTGTCGCCCCCCCCTCCCCCCCGTCCCCGACATGGACGCCCACCAGGCCCGGGTCGTGAGCAGGCGGGGGGGCGAGGGGGGGGGTGCGCGTGCGCAATCGGTACGATCCTGCGACCCATGTCCCTGCGCATCCTCCACATCTCCACACGGCTCATCCTCGGAGGCTCTCAGGAGAACACCGTCCTGTCCTGCCGGGGACAGGCCCGCCTCGGGCACGAGGTCCACCTGGCGTTCGGGCCGATCTACGGGCCGGAAGGGTCGATGCTGGAGTGGGTGGAGGGAGAAGAGACGAAGAGAGGAAGAGACGCAGAGAAGGGACACAGGGACGAAGGCACAGAGGCACAGAGGGGGGAGATGGAGAGAGAAAGAGACGGAGAGAGAAAGAGACGGAGAGACGGAGAGGCGGAGAGACGCAGAGATGAAGAGGGAGATGGGGTTTGTGGGTCGGCCGGGCGGATCACGACGCACGTCGTGCCCCACATGGTCCGCCGGATCGATCCGATCGCGGACCTGCGGTGTTATTGTGAACTCAAGAGCCTGATACGGCGCATCGGGCCGGACATCGTGCACACGCACTCGTCCAAGGCGGGGATCCTGGGGCGGGCCGCGGCGTGGAGCATCGGTCGGAGCACACGGGCACAGGGGCGCACGGGCACGACCGGTTCGATCGGGGTCGTTCATACGATCCATGGCCCGCCGTTTCACCGTTATCAATCGCGGATCAAGAACGCGGTGTATGTCTTGGCCGAGCGACTGGCCGCCCGCCGGTGCCACCTGATCGTCTCCGTCGCCGACGCGATGACGCGGCAATACCTGGCCCGCGGGATCGGGCGCCCCGGGCAGTACGTAACCGTGCGATCCGGCATGGAGATTGAGCAGTTCCTTGACGCGGCGCCGGGTCAGACTCGCGCGGAGGTGCGCCGAGCATTGGGCCTGGGCGAAGATGACTTCGTGATCGGAACAGTCGCCCGCCTCGCGGAACTCAAGGGGCATGACGATCTGCTCGATGCGCTGGGCGAGGATCTGCGCCGGAACCGGGACTGGAAACTGCTCTGGGTCGGCGACGGATGGTGGCGTCAGCGGCTGCTCAAGCGCGTCGGGGAGCTGGGTCTTGGGGCACAGGTGGTGACGACGGGGCTGGTGCCGCCGGAACGGATCCCGGGCATGATCCGGGCGATGGACGTGCTCGCGCACCCCAGTTACCGCGAGGGGTTGCCGCGGACGGTGCCGCAGGCGTTGCTGTGCGGCGTTGTCCCGATCGCCTACGACGTGGACGGCACGGGCGAGGTCTGCCGCGAGATGGAAACCGGACGCCTGATCGCTCCCGGCGATACCGGCGAGCTGCGCGAGGGAGTACGCTGGCTGCACGCGAATCCCGAGGCGTGCGCGCGCCTCGCCCGTCGCGGCAGGGACGAGTGCCGCGACGCGTTTTCCGACACGCGGATGGTCGACGAGTTGGAGAAGGTCTATGCCCGGGCGCTGGAGTTGGCCTGATTGTCGGCGCGGGCTCGTCGCCTGCGCGGCGGCGAGCCTGGCGATCGGGACTGCCCGGGCCCAGACGCTGGATCTGAGCGGACCCAAGCCTCCGGCCCCGGGCGACGGGCGGGCGGCGCTGGCCCTGGGCGAGCTGATGGACCAGCAGGCGTCGGCGTTGTTGCCCCGGGACGGACCGGGCGTGCGGGCGACGGCCGCGCTGCGAGTGCTCGCCCGCGATCTGCTCACGCGGGGCGAGCGAGCCGGGCCCGACGGCTCCGAAGCGATCGTGCTGGGGCGCACGATCGCCCGGGCGCTGCCGGGGCTGGACGCGATGCTCGTACCGATCGGGGATGACGACGCGCTCGCGCCCGTGGCCGACCTGCTCGCGTTCGACCTTGACCGGGTCGGAGAGGATCCCGACTCGATCGACAGCGTGTGGCGTCTGCTCCGCGACGCGCTGGCCCCGCTGCTGGAGCAACTGGATCCGCCGCCCGGCGGGCACGGATGGAACCCGGGCGGGGAGGTGAACGACGCGCCCGAATGGTCCGACCAGACCTACGAGGCTTGGCGTCAGGGCGGCCTGACCCAGTCGGCGATCGATGCGCTGGGACGATTCGCCCGAGTGCTCGATGCGGGGCAGCGCTGGCACGCCTACGCGGAATCCGCCCGGGGCGTGCGCGCCGTGATCACCCGTGCCGGAGGGGTGTTGGCGCCTCATGCGTGGCTTCAATCCGATGCGCGCGCACGCCTGGTGGACGCTTTCGACGACGCCGCCCGCCAGATCGACGATCCCGCCCGGCGCATCCGGGCGCTGGAGTCGTTTCGGGCCCTTGCCACCACGGCGCGGGTGCTGCACCGGTTCGATGCGCTCGATGCCCCGGAGGCGAGGTCCGCCCTGTCGGCACGCCTCGCCCAGATGACCAGCCCGCTGGAATCGGTCGGGGCGATGGAGGCGATCGATCGCCTCGCTCTGCTGCTCGGGACCGATCCGGGTCAGGAACGCACGCTTGCCGGACCAGTACGCCCGCCATGGCGGGCCATCCGAACACAACTGCGGTTCACGCGGCAGAGCCTGGAATCGGCGCTTGTCAGGTCGATCCGGGGTCAGGGGGAGATGAGCGACCCGGGTGTCCTGTCGGCGGTTGCTGGGCACCGGCGGACTCTCGATCAACTCGCCCGCCTGCGCCGCCTGGGCGAGCGACTCGATCCGCCCGGGGGCCACAAAGAGCAGCCCGCGGCCGCCCATCGGCGAACGCGGCTCGGGCGAGCCGTCCTGGCGATCTGGCGACGCGCGGGCAAGGACATCGACCAGCCGGCGGCACTGGGGGCAATCGGGCGCCTGGCGACGGGGCTGGAACGGTTCGAACCAATGCCCGGGGAGGCGGAACTGGCCCGGGCAGCAGGCGATTCGGGTACGGATCCGGGCGGCGACTGGTCGGCCGCCATCGGAGCGACCGAGGGCGAGCTGCTCGACGCGATCCATGAGGCCCGCGACGCGTGGCTGGATGCCTGGATCGAAGATCCGCTCTCGGGAGCGACGGCACACGCTCGCGGGCGCGCCGAGCGCCTGGCTCTGCTCATGGAGACACTGCGCGACGCGATCGCCTTGTCGGCCCTGATCGACCGGGGCGACGGGCAGGGTCCGGGCGGGACCGACGCTGCGCCCGGCGCGATCCAGTCCTGGCCCGGGTGGGAGATGTCGCCGGCGGCGATGCGATACTGGGCGATGGGGCTCGACGGGGCGACAGCCGAGGCGACGCCGGCAGCCATCGACGCCGCTGACGACGCGGGGAGGAAGATCACGGCGCTGCGGGAGCAGTTCGCTCCGGCATTGCTGATCGGTCGCCTTGAACGCCTGGCCGGCGCCCGCGGACTGGGGCAGGATCCGAACGCAACGCGGTCGGTCCTGTACGAGCTGGCCTCGGGCGTGCCCGGAGCCGGAGGGTTCTGGTTGGGTGACCTGCGCCGCGATCTGGCGCACGTCTGTCGATACTCGGAGGAACTGGCTGCGGCCCGCGCCGCCGGCGACGAGGACCGAGTGGAAAACGTTCGCGCGTTCGTGCTGGATCGAGCCGCGCGCGTTCTGGAGCAGATCGCCGGGCGGTGATGGGCGGCGAGGCACGTACGCCCACGCCGCGGGGCGCCGCGTCGAAGATTGAGCGCTGGGTCTGCCATCGGCTCGCCCCTATCGTCCGGCGATGCGTGAATCAGACCTCTTGGCCCATATTTTCGAGCGGTCGGGCAGCCTCACGAGGCGGTTCGATCACGTCATCGTCGGGCCCGGGGACGATACCGCCGTTGTGCGCACGCCCGCGGGCGATCTGCTCCTGCTGGGCGTTGATCAACTCATCGAGTCTCGCCATTTCAAGACCGGGACGCCTCTGGACCTGATCGCCCGCACGGTGGTCGCCCGCTCGCTCTCGGACATCGCCGCGATGGGGGGCACGCCGATGTGGGCGCTGGCGACCGGCGCCCTGCCGGCGGGCTTCGAGGGGGGCGATGCGTTGTTTGACGCGATGGACCGCTGGTCCATGCACTGGGATTGCCCGCTCGTCGGGGGGGACATCGCCGCGACGCCCGGGCCGCTGAGCCTGAGCGTCGCCGTGATCGGGCGACCGGACCCGCTGCGCGGGCCGGTGCTGCGCTCGGGCGCCCGACAGGGGGACGTTCTCTACGTGACCGGCACGATCGGCGGGGGCGGGGGGAGTGGGGGGGGCGGCGTCAGTTCGGAGCGTCATCTGCGGTTTGAGCCACGGCTGGCCGAGGGCGCGTGGTTGTGTCAGGTTCTCGGCGATCGCCTGCACGCGATGATCGACGTTTCCGACGGTCTGGGGCGCGATGCCGGGAGGCTTGCGCTGGCGTCGGGGGTTCGCGTCCAGATCGAGGCGGGGCGAATCCCGCTGACCGATGAAACCCAGGCGCCGCCCCGGGCAGCCGGCGAGGGTGAGGACTATGAACTGCTCTTTGCAGCCTGCGAGGGCGTGGAAGTCCCCGATTCGTGTCCGGCGACGGGAACGAGCGTTACGCCGATCGGTCGGATCGTCGAGGGGGCGGGGTGTGTTCTGGTCGGGGCCGACGGCGCCCAGACCGATGCCGGCGATCTGGGCTGGGAGCACGCCACCGAGCCCCAATAATCCGGCGTGGACCTGGAGCTGGACAGCGAGGCGGGGACGGTTGAACTCGGGCGGTGGCTGGGGGCGATGTTGCGCGGCGGGGACGTGCTGGCGCTGGTCGGGCCGCTGGGCGCGGGCAAGACCACGCTTGTGCGCGCGATTGCCGGGGCGATGGGCATTGATGCGCGTCTCGTGTCCAGCCCGACGTTCGTGATCGTCAACGAATACCCCGGCGGCGATGGGCCGGACCTGGTCCACGTGGACGCCTATCGCCTGGGTTCGGCGGACGAACTGGAGACGGTCGGGTGGGACCGGGTGTTGCACCGAGCGGATGCGGCCGTTGTCGTCGAGTGGGCCGACCGGATCGCCGAGTCCCTGCCCGGGAGCGATCGCCTGGGCCGGGTGCAGATCGAGGCGACGGGTCGGACGAGCCGGCGCGTGAGGCTGGAGATTCCCTCGGCGTGGTCGGATCGGGCGACGCGCCCGCTGCCGGCGCGTTCATGCGGATGCCTCACGAGAAGGCAGAACACGGAGGCTCCGGACGATGCGCAGAGAACACGGAGGGGAGATTCGATGGGATGATCCTGTTTGCAGTCATCCGATCGCTTTGATTCCTTCGCGTCGTTCGCGTTTGAGTCTCTTGTGCGTGTTCTCATCGCTCCCTTCTCGTCATCACCGGTGAATCCAGTTTCTTGGCGTACCGACATCGCGTTGATCGGGCGCACGGGTGTGCGCAGCAATCCGTATGATCGCCCGGCGTGGAACAGTCGGGCTGGATCGCCCGGATCGGGATGTAGGCGGGTTGGATCTGGATCGATGGCTCTTGGGACGATCCTGGTGGTGGAGGACGACGCGGCGATCCGTCGGGGCCTGGCCGACGCTGTTGCATTCGCGGGGTACTGCGCGGTCGAGGCGAGCGACGGGACCGAGGGGCTGGAATGGGCGCTGGGGGGCGAGGTTGATCTGGTCCTGCTGGACGTTCTCATGCCGGGCATCGACGGATTCGAGGTTCTGGATCGCATTCGCCAGGCCCGTCCGGGGCTGCCCGTGATCCTTTTGACGGCGCTTGGTCAGGAGAGCGAGCGGGTGCGGGGTCTGCGGGGCGGGGCGGACGACTACGTGGTCAAGCCGTTTGCCATCGGCGAGGTGCTGGCGCGGATCGAGGCGGTGCTGCGCCGCAGCGCGGAGCGGCCCGGGGCGGTGCGGCGGGTTCGCGTCGCCGGGCGGACGATCGACGTTGAGCGCAGCGAGGTGGTGCTGGCTGACGGCACGCGCACGAGCCTGAGCGAGAAGGAGGCGGGTGTGCTGGCGTACCTGTCGGCCAACGCGGGACGGGTGGTTTCTCGCGATGAGTTGCTCGGTCGGGTCTGGGGGCTCGATCCGCGCGGGATGCACACGCGGACCGTGGACATGACCGTCGCGCGCCTGCGAGATCACCTTGGCGATGGATCGGGGGCGATCATCGAAACGGTTCGGGGGCGGGGGTACCGGCTCGCCGGCGATGCCGAGGTGGACCCGTGAACCAGGCTCGGCGGACGGCGCTGGCGTTTGTCGTGCTGGCCGGTGCGGTCGTGGCGACGATGGCGTGGCTGAGCGTTCACCTGCTCCGTGCCGAGCGGATCGGGGGCGAGGCTCGCGTGGAGTCGGCCTTCGGCGACGCGGTACACCTGGCGCTGTGGCGGATGGAGTCGCGGGTGGTGCCCGTGCTGGCCCGCGAGTCGGCCCGACCGTACTTCGAGTACCGGGCGTTCTACCCGGCCGAGCGGGCGTACACGCGGATGTGGGAACAGGTCGAGCCCGGCGAGGTGCAGGTTCCCTCGCCCCTGCTGACCTCGGGCGGCGAGTTCGTCCGCCTGTATTTCCAGGTCGATGAGGAGGGCACGGTCACCTCGCCTCAGGCCCCCGAGGGGAACATGCGCGACCTGGCCGAGAGCCGATTCGTCGCGCCCGAGGTCGTGATCGAGGCCCAGGCGAGGCTGGATCGGCTCTCTCGGCTCGTCTCGGGCTCGCCCGGGCGACTGGGGTTCGCGGACGCGGATTCGCAGCGTGCGATCTCGGGGAGCCCGCCTTCGCAGGCAACACGTCCCGAGGCGTCGTCCGCCCGAGCGTCCAAGTCCGCCATGGATCTTACGGATCGTCTGGCTGCCTCGCAGCGCGCATTGGAACCGATGCAGGGACCCATGCAGACCGACGCACCGAGTCAGTCGATGCTGGTGGAGGAACAGGCGGTCCAATCGCCTGAATCTGCCCTCGGGGACGAGGGATCGGAGGGCGATGCCGAGCGGTCCGCGGGGCGCGTCGCGGATTCCAAGGGGACTGAGGGGTCGGTCGCGGCGGGGGTCGCGGCGAGTCGTGCAGCGACGCCGATGAGCGTCGAGCGTTCCCGTTCGGCGGGATCGGGGCGAGCGGGCGATGGAGGGCGCGGGCGTGCGATGGGCTCGCCGATTGTGGGGATGTTCCGGGCCGTCTGGCTCGACGGGGATGGGCACAAGCCGGAACTGGTGCTGGTTCGGCGTGTTGAGATTGGTGCTCGGCGGGTGATTCAGGGGATGTGGCTGGACTGGCCGGCGCTTCGCCAGCAGATGCTGGCCGAGGCGAGGGGCCTGCTGGTCGATCCGGACCTGATCCCGGCTCGGGGGGGGGCCGGGTCGTCGGCCTCGGGCAATCCTCTGTTGCTGACCAGCGTGCCGGCGCTGCTGGTTCCGGGTCCGATGCCCGTGGCGGTCGGGGGATGGACGCCGGCCCGGATGACGCTGGTTCTGGGCTGGGTTGCTGTTCTGGCGGGGATCGGGGCGATCGGTCTGGTCCTGCGGGCGAGCATGGGCCTGAGCGAGCGCCGGGGGCGATTCGTTTCGGCGGTTACGCATGAACTGCGCACGCCGCTGACGACCTTCCGGCTGTATACCGAAATGCTCAGCGAGGGGATGATCGAGTCTCCGGATCAGCGAGGGCGATACCTGGAAGTTCTTCGCCAGGAGTCGCTGCGTTTGACGCGGATCGTCCAGAGCGTGCTCGAGTACGCGCGACTGAGCGACCGTGCCGCGCGATCCCCGGCCGAGCCGATTTCGGTTGTGGAGGTGCTGGATCGACTCGAGCCGGAGGTTCGATCGCTGGTCGAGCGATCGGGGATGATCCTGTGCGACCAGTGGCGTCAGGCGGGGGGCGTGCGTATCGCGGGGGACGCAGCCGGGCTGGAGCGGATCGTGCTCAACCTGGTGGGCAATGCGTGCGTCTACGCGGGGCAGGCGGAGGATCGGCGTATCCATCTGTATTGTGAGGTGGTGGGGCGTTGGGTCCAGGTCAGCGTGCGGGACCATGGGCCGGGGGTTCCGAGACGAATGCGCCGGCGAATCTTCGAAGCCTTCCAGCGGGGCCGAATCGACGGGAGCCAGGGCGGTCTGGGGCTCGGGCTGGCCCTGTGCCGCAGCATCGCGCGATCGATGAGCGGGGATCTGACGCTGGGGCAGATGTCTGAGGGGGCGATGTTCGTGCTGAGGATCCCGCGGGTGCGGGACGGGGGCGACGAAAGCCGAACGTCATCCGATCAGGATTGCCCAGAGTGACCGGCAGGGCGGTGTGCCAATAATCTTGGGACATTTTTCGACCTTTTCCCCCGATGGCTCTCGACACGGGCCGGGAATCTGGTATGGTGCGGGCACGTAGGACTCTGCTGCCCTGTGAGAGTGTGGACTTCTGGGGGACGCGATCACTGAAGCAGGAGAGGATAGGACGAGGCGGTCGGTGCGGCCGCCCGGAGAGATCAACCCGGAGGCGCCGCCGAGGCAAAGGTGTCATTGGCTCGGTGGTGACGGAATCGCGGCTCCTCGGCGAGCGGGAGAGAACAAGATGAACTCAGGGTGTGTTCGTGTCGTGCTCTGTGGAGCGTGTGCGGTGGTGGCCTTCGCAGCGGGCGCGAACGCGCAGGTGCCTTGGGACAACCCCAGCGGCTCGGCGGGGTTCTTCGACTGGGCGAATGGTCAGAACCAGACTGGGCTGTTCGGCTCGCCGATCATTGTCGGCGGCGACACGTTCGTCTTCTTCCCCAACGCGTTCGAGGCGTCGGCGACCGACGGCGCCACGACGATGACCAGCGATACGTTCGAGGTCGACCTGATCGCATCCAAGGGCTTCCGGTTCACCGGCATCCGAATCCAGGAGCTGGGGACCTTTGCGGTCTCGGACGGCGGCTCGTCCGACGCGACGGGCATGGTCCAGATCGAGGACCTGGCCAGTGAGCGCTTCGTTGAAAGCGCCCTGGTGACGGATCCGGTTCTGCCTGCCACCAGCGGCGCCGGGGAGTGGACGGGGATCGCCGAGGTCGGGTTGACCGGGGTCGTGCCGTTCACATTGATCCACGTCTCGTACTCGAACGATCTGCTGGCGATCAGCACGCCGGGTGGGACGTCGTTCATCGGGCTGGACGTGGTCGGAGCGCCGGTGGCGGTTACAATCGTTCCGGCACCGGCGGGGCTGGCCCTGCTTCTGGGTCTGGGAGCCCCGGGTTTGATTCGCCGCCGCCGCTGAGGTATCTCTCGTGGCGGAGTGAGGGAAATAGGGCCCGTCGGCCCGAGCAAGGGATCAGGGGTCGACCGGGCGGTTCTGAGAGCGGATTTCTCAGGATGGGAGGTCACCGTGAGAGAGCAGTCATGGGCAATAAGCCTTGGCGCGGGCGTGTTGGTGCTCGGTGCCGGGCTGCCGGCCCAGGCATTCGTGCCTTGGGATAATTCATCGGGCGAGACGGACTTTTTCTCTTGGGCCGGGGGCGGGAGTGATAATGGCCTGTTCGGTGACCCCGTTATCGTGGGACAGGATACATTCGTCTTCTTCCCGCAGGATTTCATCGCCACCAGCGTGGACGGGGTCTCGGATCTGGTCAGCGATCGGCTTGAGGTCGAGCTGACAGCCAAGCCCGACTTCCGGTTCAGCGGGATCCGGATCCAGGAGTTCGGCGATTACGGGATTGATGGTTCCGGCGCGGTTTCGGTCTCGGGCGGGCTGTTCATCACAGACATCGGCGGGTTCTTCCGCGTCGAGTCCGACGAGCTCACCAGTACGCCTGGTTCACCGATCACCTCGGGCGCCGGCGACTGGGAGGCCAACGCATTCGTGGACCTGGACGCGGCCCCGCCGGACTGGACGCACATCCAGCTCGTGCTGGACAACGTGCTCTCGGCACTGAGCGACGCCGGCTCGACCAGTTTCATCGAGAAGAAGGTCGCCGGGGCGGGCATCATGATCACCATCGTTCCCGGTCCCGGGAGCGTCACGATCCTGGCCTTGGGCGGGCTGCCCTTGCTCACACGTCGTCGGCGATAAGAGAACTCGGCTCGACACACCCAGCGCCCGCGATGTTTCGTCGCGGGCGCTGTCATGCGCCCAATCAGCGTGAAGGCGACGCCGGAAGGAATCAGGACTCACCCACAGAGTGCACCGAGATCGCGGAGAAGTGTTGCGGCTTCTCAATCGTGATCCAAGTCCTTCGAGTTCTTCGACCCCTTCGCGCACTTCGAGTTCTACCTCCTCCTCTCCGCTTTCTGTGAGGAGTCATCCGCGCGCTCCGCGTTCATCCGAACGCCTCAAGAGAAGATGGAACACGGAGGATACGGAGCGACACAGAGAAGCACGGAGCGGATTCGGTACGGTGGATCGGAGCCGCCCACAAGATGGGAACTCTTCAACAACCCGGAGGGCGGGCTCTCAGCCCGCCGAACTGGGGCGCTCCGACCTGCGCGAATCACGCGTGGATGTGATACGCATCGTGATTATTCGTCGCGCTCGATTTGGGCGAGGCCCGGGAGTGTGCCTCGTTTGCACACATCGGCATCGCATCGCGTTCAATCCTTATCCCCGTGCTCCCAGCCTGAAGGGCTGAGCGTCAATAGCCGGGGGCGCAGCCCCCGGTTGCTAACCCAACCCCCAAC
>Ga0114931_10005939_pt1 | contig 15077 bp, 9 predicted proteins | sample 2SBtaG_FD_89579 | JGI IMG/M metagenome (GOLD analysis project Ga0114931, IMG submission 89579) | Deep subsurface microbial communities from Kolumbo volcano to uncover new lineages of life (NeLLi) - 2SBTROV14_V59a metaG | ecosystem: Environmental > Aquatic > Marine > Volcanic | place: Kolumbo...
ACTGCGTCACCAAGGGCGGCACCAAGGACGATGGCAAGCCGATCACTTATGTAAGCTGGAACCGCATGGGCCGCTGCCAGTAGAGGCCTCGGTCAAGGCATCCTTTGGCGGCTGTCATTGCCGGCCATGCACGCGGCGGGCGAGCGATTGTGCGCGCCAATGCGGCGGCCCGGCAGACCAAGCCCTTAATTTGACTGCAAGATTCCTCGACAGGTGTCCTCGCAGGCCGGCAATTATAACCTGTATATTTCGCTGATTGTCGGTTGGATGTCGGCCAGATGATGTCGAAGTCGGCAACAATCCTAAGCAAGACAGTAAACCTGCTGCTGGTTTATTTCCGCTTCAGTGCGCGTTGCGACCCTGTTGCCGAATTGCCACAGTTTCGCGGCAAATCGTTCTTGCCGTTCTTTTTGATGGTTTTGACGGCGAGAACGGTTAATAATTCATTAACGGAAGAGTGGGCCGGTCTGCTCAAACGGACGAATAACAGTTCGCGGGCAAGCGGCCGATGCAGCGCGGGGACAATTATGACATCTGTATTGAATATTGCGGCGGGCCGATTTGCGGAATGGCGGCCTGACGCGGCAAGCCCTTCGGTCCGGGGACAGTATGCGGGAACGTTCTTTGCGGTAGTGTGGCGGATGATCATCGCAACCGTTGTGGTTGCCGCGTTCAGCCTGTTCACAACCATTGAACCGGTTTATGCGGACGAAATTGTCAATCAGGCCCACAGCAACGTGCTGAAGAAACTGCGCCCGGATATTGACGCCAAACTGACAAGAAAACTGAAGGAGATCGACAGGGCCAAGGGGACGAAAAAGCAGAAGGACGCGGCCCGCGTGCGTGCCTTCGAAAAACGAATCGAGAGCGCCCGAAGCGATCTCAGGATCGCGTTGAAGACGGGCACGAAGGAACAGCAGGAAAAGGCTGCAAGAGTTGTCAAAGTCCTGGAGGGCTACAAGTTTTCCTACTTCGGGCTTCCACCATTAATTCGGGAAGTGCTCGATGAAGTGATCCGCCTGCGCAAACTGGCCGAGGACAAAAAGAAAAAGAAAACCGCGTCTGCCGGAAAAAACGGTGTTCGTTACGATTCGCCGACAATTGCCGGGTTCACGCTTTCCGCCGCATGGGGCGAGGATGATCCCTGGGATGCCGCTCTCAGATACGCCGGCGAGTTTGGCGGTCTCAGGGTCGCCGCCGGCCTGAACCGGAGCATCGCCTATGGCGGTGATGGCGGCTGCCGCGCCGGTGCCTCGGCCTCGATGGGACTCACCAGTTTCGATAAGGACGGCAAATTTGCCCGCGAGGAAAACGGCGCCGTCGTCCTGCGCGAACCGGTTGTCGCGGTCGATTACGACTTCCAGACCCAGAACGGCTATCATATGCTCGGGTGCAGCGTTGGTGGCGGCGAGTTGCGCGCCGGTTTCATGTATCAACCGGAAACGCGCGTCGACGAACGCATCAATTCGATCAACCTTGTCGGGCTCGGCCTGCCGGACCAGAACGGGTCCGGATTCTTTTTCCCGGCCGGCAACATCACGAATTTCTACTACGAAAGCAAAATGAGGTCGATCGGCTTCAGCGCCGGCTGGAGCAAACCGTTTTATGGCGGCAAGGGTCCGCTCGGCCCGATGGTGGTCGTGCCCGGTGTGTGGGGCTATTACGGCCACTCCGACACCAAGAACTGGACGATGGGCATGACAAATGCCGGCTTCAGCGATTTCGACTACAATACCAAGACCGACGACGACCGCTTCGGGCTTGGTGTCAGCCTTGAACTCAACAATGTGCTTGAAACCGCCAAGACGGGTCTTGGCGATTTCGCCCTGGTCCATTATCTCTCCTATAGCGGCGGCATCGTGTTTCACGACGTCGATGCCAGGAGCACGCTGACCATTACCGGCGTCGGCGCACAGACCCGCAGCGGCTCAAGATCGGCCAGCAAGACCAGTTATACGGGCACATTATCGACCGGCTTGCGGGCGTTCATCACCAACAAGGTGGGCATTGAGATCGGTATCACGGGCGGCTATGAATCGAACTATCCGATGGCGCAAATCAACGCCGAGAAGGGCCTGTTTATCGATACCACGCAAGTTTGGTCCGCCAGCGGAAAAGCCGGTTTCTGGTTCTTTTTCTAGGGACCGGTATGACTTTGCAGGTTTAAGCGCAACCCGAGGCTGCGCACGCGGGCGCGGAACTTGTTCGAACGTGTCTCGTTGCGGGCGAGGTCGATCACAGGGTCTGTGGCGAGCGGCCTGGCTGCCGGCAGATTCAGGCGGGCCGCCGCATTTCGATGGAATTTCCGATCGGGATTCCCCTGTCGGCAACATTTCGCCAGCCGCGGGATTCTCAAACCCACACGCCATGCTGCCCGGTCCCGCCGTCAAGCGCCGTCGCATATTCTGACTTGACCCGCCCTGGTTGCCCAACCAACAATAAAAACTGTTTGCTTTTTCGGATTTGTTCGTTATTTAATACTCATCGTATGTTTTAAGGGTTTTCCCGGAAAATGACGAATCGTCATATGCGACCAGAGGGCGAGCGTAATGGATACGGCGGACAAGGTTTTCATCATTCATGAGAACGAGGACTGGCTGCCGCCGCTCAGGGTGGCTCTGAGCGCTCTTGGCACGCCATTCGAGGAATGGCAGCTGGACCGCCATGTGCTGGATCTGGGCGCCGCGCCACCCCGGGGAATATTCTTCAGCCGCATGAGTGCATCGTGCTTCACGCGTGGTCACTGGCACGCAACCCAGAGCACCGGGATTGTGCTGCGCTGGCTGGAATCGCACCGCCGCCGGGTCATAAACGGCAGTGCCGTGCTGCGCCTTGAGGTCAACAAGGCGGCCCAGCAGCTGGCGCTGCAGCAAGCCGGCATCGCCACACCGCGAACGATTGTTGCGGTTGGCCGCGATCAAGTGGTGGCGGCGGCCCGCGCGCTGGACTTAAGCCCGATCATTGTCAAACCGAACCAGGGCGGCAAGGGCGTTGGCGTCGAGCATTACGCATCGTTTGACGACCTCGCGCGCGCCGTGGCCGCCGGTGAAATGCCGTCGTCAGTCGATAATGTGTGGCTGGTTCAGGAGCGGATCACAGGCAGTGAGGATTTCATCACCCGGCTCGAATTTGTCGGCGGCCGGTTCCTCTATGCGGTCAGGGTCTTCACCGGTGGCAGCTTCGAGCTTTGTCCGGCCGATGTCTGCGAAGTCGATCCCGGGCACTTCCGCCCGGCCAACGCCAACACTTCGCAAATCCCGCAAGACGCGCTGCCGTGGTTTGAAGTCGAGGACGGCTTCGCTGATCCGCTGGTCGCCGAACTCGAGCGGCTGCTGGCGCAAAGCGAAATCGAGGTTGCCGGCGTCGAATTCATACGCCGGGCCGATGGAACTCCGGTGGTCTACGATATCAACACCAACACCAATTACAATTCGGCGGCGGAAAGCCGCGCCGGCCTGAAAACCGGCGGCATGCAGGCTATTGCCGAGTTTCTGACCCGCGAGCTCAACAGTCTCCGCCAGCGCCCGGCACTGGCGGCGGCGATCTGACGTCGCCGGCCGCCACCGCAGGTGGCGCGTCGTGAACCGTGGCCGGATTGCGGGCACCGTCGCAGCCCCGTCCGACACGGCTTTCCTGCCGATCGGTTTCGTCACGCCCGTGTCAGTCTTACCACCTGATGCTGATCGTGTTGCTTGTTGCCTGAATTGAAGCCCAGGGACTCGATTGTCCCCAGATCGGTCAATTGCAGACCGTTGCGCACGGCCGCTGCGCAGTAGAAGTCCAGGCTTCGCCGCACCAGCGGAAATACCTCGCACGAACCGACCCGGTATCTGCCCCGGACCACAATCGGATGCCGTTCTCGTTCAAGTCGCGGGGGCCGGGTCTCGGCATTGCCGATCATGATATTGGCAAAGAAGGCACCAGAGGATTTGAGATGTTCCCGCAGGATCACCAGGAAATCGTCCAGAACCTCGTCGGACAGGTGGATCAGTACGGAATAGGCCCAGACAAAGTCAAATTGCCGGCCCAGTTGCAACGAAGATATGTCGTCACGGGAAAGAAGCATCGGATTCTTGTGGGTGAGGCCGGCTTCCTGTAACTTGATGCGGCCCTCCTCCAGCACTTCACGCCGCACTTCAAACCCGACATAGTGGTTCTCCTGCAGATATTCGATAAGCGGAATGCCGCCGCGCAGGGTGCCGCAACCAAGGTCGAGCAAGGTGTGATGCGGTTCGAGCCCGAATTGCTTCAGAAACGCGATCTGAAATTCGCGTTTGGTCCGCCAAAGCTCCGCTGGCCCGACCAGCGCATGGCGGATGGCGGACACGTCTGTCTCCTGCGGTATTCTTGAACGTTCATCGCCAGCATCCCATTTCAATGCGCCCCGCTTCGACGCAGCGCGCCGCAAAGCCGACCAGCCCTGCCCGGCATATCGGCTGACGAGCTTCTTCTCATCCTCATCCAGGCAAAACCTGGCGGCCCGGTCGCCGATAATGCCGTCGATCTCCCGGACCAGGTCGCCGACGCGCTCCTGCTCGCGCGACGGCAGGGCATACCTGTTGACGTTGCGCATGATCTCGATGCCCGGCACGCGCATCGAGACGTTCTGCACCTGGTGTTGTCGCGGCAGGGCGTCAATGCCGAGACTGGCCAGGAAAGCCGCGACCGTATCGCCTTCATGGAGGAAAGGCCTTACCCGCCGGCGTCCGAATAACTCCCCGGCCTCGTAATAAAACCCGAGATAATCGAGATGGCGCCGGAACCAGCCATCCGTCATGGCGTCACGAAAACTGATGTCCCGGCCATACACATTCGTTGTCGCGCCCTGATTGCGCGGATTGCGGACATATTGCGCATACAGCGCCGCGGCGAACGGGACGGGTTCGCGAAACCACACCCAAAGTTCGAAATCAAACAGACCGGCGAGCTGGCGCAGCAGGGCCTTTGCCTTTGGCGGATAGTCCCACCAGTGATTGAAAATTCCCTCGGTCGTGAAAATGATCGTATGGGCATCGTCGGGCATGTCGCGAAGCGCTGCTTCGATATAGTCGGTAAAAGCCGTTTCATCCGCCTTGTTCAGTATTTCGACAAGTTGCTGATGTTTCGGCATCCTTGTGTCGGACGGCGGCGGGTACCAGAAACCCTGCCCGGCGAGCAGTTCCCGGTTTGATCCCAGATGCAATTGCAGTGATGACGTACCGGTCTTCGGCGTGCCGGCATGCAGGACAAGCCGCCGTTTTCTTCCCCCGATCCGGGTGCGGACCAGGAATCGCTCGGAGAACAGTGGCTCCTCGAAGATCGGGACGGCGCTCACTGCTTCTTTTGCCAGATGCCGTTTATACATCTCGAAGAACATCGACCCATCACAGTCCGAGATCGCATCGTTCGCGCGGTCAACGGCCTCATTGATGAAGTCTGGGTCAGAAAATTCCGGCGCAATCAGGCCGAATTCGTCCAGACATTGATGGTAGTGCAGAACTTGCACCGTCTCGTCGGGCCGAAATGTCTTCGGCACCCTCTCGGAGTGGCACGGGAAATTGTGGTTCGCGACCAAGTGGCGATAGGGCAGCCGGTCCGATGCAACCGCCATGGCAAACGCAACCTGGTCGGTATGGATGCGCTGGTCCGGTATCGCGAACAGGTCCGGTCTGATAAAGAGAAACTCCGCCCACCTGCGCCAGCCGGCGCGCAATGCCGGAACGAGCGTCATCGGAACATAGTAGAACCCACCGTTGAAATTGGTGGCAATAGTGTCGTGGTTGCCCCAGTCGCAGGGCACGACAGCCGGAATTTCGATATCGGCTTTTGTGAATATGCGCTCAAGAACTTCAAGCGGCGGATTGGGCCCATCGACGATTTTCCCCCAGATGACGCTCCGATCGAGGACGTCGAGGGGTGCAAGTACCGCCATGTCGATATCAAGCAGGAACACACCATCAGCATCGCCCTGCTCCGTCTCGACAAACCAGTCGAGCTGGCGGATCTTGTTGCAGTGCCGTCCATCGAGATAACGCGGGATCCGATGTACCCGGTAGCCGTTCCCGACGAACCTGTTCCGTACCTCTTGAGACACCCGTTCGGTGCACTGCACCACGATCCGGTCTCGCGGAACGGCGCCGAATTTTTCCAGTGTCAGGAGCAGTATTTCCGCCTTGTAGGGATGATCGGAAACCGCGTCGACAACCATGGAGCAATAAAAGGGATATCCCGCCACGATCCAGTTTCCACAATATTCCAAAGTCCTACCGCGCCATCAAGCACACCCTGGAGCCGCTTTATTGGCACATCGCATGCGCGTCGTTATGGTATTTTCCAGTATGTCCACACAACTGTCCGGGGTCCATGTTTTTTGCATGTCGCCGCGATGGGCAACTATCAACGATCAGCTCTCGTGCGCAAACTGTGGTCGCGCATTGCGCCAACATCGTAGTATGGCGCCTTGCCGCCAACATAGCGGCAGGTCCTGTCCAGCCCTACGTCGTGCGGATTGTCACGCAGCAGTTCGACCTTGATGAAGGGGACACCGGCTTCGATCATATGGTGCCAGAGTTCGTGATTGGGGTTCATGGTTTTTGTGCGCATGACACGGCTTGTAAATTTCAGACTGCGCAGTGGCGCACGCGGGCTGATGTCGGACATGATCAGGCGCAGTTTTTCCAGCGGGCTCAACCAGTGCGGCTCGAACAGGGCGCCGATCGAGTAGCCGCGCTCCTCGACAAATCTGCTCAGGCCGATCTCATAAGCCCTGACCGCCGTCATCTTGTCGGCGAGCGGCCGCACACCGTCCCAGAATTCCGCCATTACGCCGGATCTGATCAGGCTTTGGCGAAACACGAAAAAATAGGACTGCACATGGCGCGAAAACTGATGGTTGATGCACAGCCCCCACAGATCGGCCTCGATCGACCTGGCCCGCTCGTAAACATCGGCCAGTGGCGATAGCGGGCCATAGATGCTGTCATTGGAGAAGACCAGTTCGTCATAGGCTTCGACATCTTTGAGCAGGGCCAGTCCCTGCTTCCAGCTCATGAAGTCAATGCCGACATTGTCCCTGACAAGGATCTGGTCTGCATATTGCCCCGCCCTCTGCTGCTGGCGTTCATCCAGTGCCGCGGTGGACACAAAAATGACCTGATCGGCGGTTTCACGATGCGCGCGCAGGGCATGAAGCACATGGTCATCAACCACACCGTCCCGGTCATAATGGGCATAGATTAGCGCCCGTTTCATACTCCCCCCGCAATCAACTGGCCCGCCTAACGCCGCAGCGAGAAGTCTTCCGCCGACAACGTCAGATGCGGCGAATAATAGGGGTCGGCATCAAGTGCCTCGCCCCAGCGGCGTTTCATATAGTCCACTTCCGCACGAAACCGCCTTTTCTTTTTCCTGGTGTTTTCCCGCCCGCGCGAGATGCTTTCATGGTGGTAGAGCTCGGCCCCCGGTTCAAACAGGTTGCGGTAGCCGCGGTCGCGCACTTTCAGGCAAAAATCCACATCGTTAAAGGCGATCGTCAGGTCTTTTTCATTAAAACCGCCGACCTCGTCATAGGTTTGCGCGCGCACCACCATGCAGGCCGCGGTCACCGCCGAAACATTGTGCGTCAACATCAGTCTCGAAAAATGGCCCTCTTCGGAACGGGCAAGATATTTGTGGCCATGACCGGCAATACCGCCCATGCCGAGCACAACACCGGCATGCTGGATACGCTCGTCCGGGTAATACAGCTTGGCGCCAACACAGCCGATTTCAGGGCGCATCGCATGGCCGGCCATCAGGCTCAGCCAGCGCGGCGAAATCACCTCCACATCATCATTGAGCAGCGCGATCAACGCGCCGCCGGCCCGGTCAGCGGCAAAATTGTTGATGGCGGAGAAGTTGAACGGTCCGGGAAAATCAAGCACCGTGATTTTCTCATTTCGCGCGATCGTCGCCAGATAGTCGATGGTCCCTTGCTCTTCCGACCCGTTGTTCACGACAAGGATTTCGTAATTGTCGTAGGTCGTCTTTTCCAGAACCGACGAAATACAGCTTTCAAGAACAGTCCGGTTGTCCCTGGTCGGAATGATCAGGCTGACGGCGGGAGAAGGATCGGGGACGTCATAGACCACATGGCAATAAGGAGAATCACGATCGACCGACGCCCTGACGCCGGTGCGCTGCAAATGGTCCGCGACGGCTTTCCTGGCGGCGTCCTTGCCGTCCGATTTCGGGGCACTCTCCGGTTCCGGCGCCCGTTCATGATAGAGCACCTTGGCAACATGGATGATGGCTTGAGGCGGGATGTCTTCAATGAGCCGCAAGGTGAGATCATAATTCTCGGCGCCCTCGAACCCGTCGCGCCACCCGCCAACCCTCTTGATGTTGTCGGTCCGGTGAACCGTCAGGTGACCAAGGTAATCTTGTGACAAAAACAGATCAGGCGCCCAGTCACATTTGAACCAGGGATCAAGACGGTGCCCGTCGCCGGCGATCTTGTCCTCGTCGCAGTAGACGATTTCCGCTTTCGGGTGGGCGCTGATCGCAAGCATCACTTCAGCCAGTGCATGTTCCCGCAGTGTGCCCCCGCACCCGATGACGGTGGCATATTTTCCAGACGCAAGCTCCAAAGTCCTGTTGACCGCGGTGTGGGCCGGCGCAAGCTCGGCGCCCGAAACCATTTTGATGCGGCGGTCTTTATCGCACCAGCGCCGCAGAGTTGCGCCAAGGTCCGATCCGGCCGGGAAAGCACCAGCCACCAGCAGCTCCCAATTCTGGTAAACCTGCCGGTGTAGCGAGCGGACGGTTTCGTCCAGATCTTTCACCGAGTGATCGAGTGCCGGAACAACAATGGAAATCACGGGTTTTTCTCTCAGGCCCCCGATCTTCTTCTCGATGCCCTTCCGGTCCGCAGCCGAATAGTCATATCTGGCGATCCAGTGCCGGTAACTGGTCGGGCGGAATACCAGCATGCCGGTCTCGAAATCGAGATGGCAAAAGCTGCCGGGATTTTGAGGCAGTGATGCGATCTCGCAGTCCGGACCCCGCCGCCGGCCGCACCCGACAAGCCGGAAGAACCGATTGGCAAGCGAGGAGAGCATCGACGCGCGGTCCAGCCGGAACAGCCTGACCTCGGGATCTCGAAAATCAGCTCTCGAAGTGTGCGGGAAGAGATGCAGCGAGGCGGCCATTTCGGGCAGGAAAACAAGCGCCTTGAACGAGCCGCCGGAGACCGCCGCCAGCTTCACGCCACAGTTTTCGCCGCACACTGGATCCAGGTCGAAAAGCACTTTCGGGTCCAGGTCGCCGCGGCCCGCCAAGGTGACATCCAGGCGATACCATCCGCGCATGAGGTTTTTCGGTGGTTCGATTGTGAAACAGGCATCCCCGTTTACTGACGAATACTGTCCGTCACGGACCGAAAATCCGACATTTGCCACAGTGGGGAATTGATCCGGCCGAAGGTGAAACACAAGCATCTAGAACTGACTTGCCAAATTGCCACGGATGGCCGAAGCGTGAACAAGGCTGTTCCGCGCCGCGGCCCGGCGTCAGGGCATTGTCCAGGCTCCCGCCAATGGTTCACCCGGCATCGCCATGTGGTGCGAAACGGGCGATGGGGTTCTCCTGTTCGGCAGGTCAGCTGATCAGTCAAGCCTTTGTATGCCGTAGGAGATGCCGACAGCATTTCCAACCGATGATGTCGCAAAGTTGAGCAGCCTCAACACCTTGCCGATCTCGACACTTGCCGCGTTGGCGACATAGATTGAATCCTTGTCCTGAAGCAGAAACGACTGGGCGTAAAAGTACGATCTCGCGTGGCGCATGTTGATCCGGTAGATCGTCGGCACCCGTCCCCTGATGGTCGTCTTGTAGGACACACCCATCTTGTCCAGCACATCCGGGGTTTCGTAGCGGAAGACAAACAGACCGGTTGAATCGGCCCGCAAGTCGTTCAGCCCGCCGGCACTGGCGACGGCTTCCAGAACACTGACACGGGGCGCGTCGAATTTGTAGATACCCGGCTTGTTGATCGCCCCGAGAACCGTAAACCTTTGCGGATCGTGGCTCAGATAGACGCGGTCGCCGTTGGCGACGTAAATGTTCTCGTTGGGCGTCTCGATCACCGCCTTCAACAGCTGAACGCCGCGCTTGTCGCCGCGAACGAAGCTGACATAGGTCTCCCGCGCCGGATATTTGGTACCACCGGCTTCCGCGATCATGTCAAGCAATCTGCGGCCCCGCAGCGAAATCGGGTAAAGGCCCGGCTTGTTGATATCGCCGCTGACGGCAATGGTATTGTTTTCGTTCTTGATGATGTTCACCACGGCCTGGGGCTGGATTGCCTTGCCCTTCAGCTTGCGAACGATCATTTCCTGCACCTGATAGGCCGTGCGCCCCTTGACCTTGATCAGACCGGCATAGGGTATTGATATCCGTCCGCGCCGGTCAACGGCGACCACCGGAAATTCCGCACGACTGCCTTCCGAACTAGAAAACAAGCCCCCTTCACCGGCCTCGTAAACGGTGATTGCCAGCACATCGCCGACACCGATCGTGTTCTTGGCCGCGCGGAAATTTGATCGCGTGAAGCGCCTGGAAAGGCCGACAGGATCAAATGACGCAAGTGTCTGGACAATCTCGGCATTTACATCAATGACGACATAATCGCTCTCGGCGCCCTGCTGCTCGATCTCGGCAGACAGCGGCCCCTCGCTCGGCATTGCCGAGCATCCCGCAACGACAAGCATAAGGGCGGCACTCACCAGCCACAGCGGCGATTTCTTGTTCAACCGTCCGATCATTTCCCCGTCCGCAGCGCCCGATAGACGCAGTGCCCCATGATTCAGCCAAGAGTGATGGCGAAGAGGCCCCTTGTCAAGAATTATAGCATAACCTGCAAAACACGCGAAAAAGTAAACAAGTCGTGAGATTAAGGTCGATTTTTGCGGAGACGCCACAGGAGTGAGGAGGTTACCTGCGGGCTCCGGATTGTCGGAAAAAAGTATTGTTATGAATATCGAACTTTTTTGTGCAAATTCGGCCTGTGGCGTGCCAGTTTCTGTAGTAACCCTTATACGCCCAATCGTTCGGTCCGGGTTGACTGTTGCAGGCCGCAGCCCGACCACACACGGGAACTCCGAACTGCCGCTTCCTCTTTTTGCCTTGACCGTTGTTGTTCGAAACAGCGACCGTGATGCAGTCCCGCAATACCTGATCTAAGTCAAGGCCGCGCCGCGGCTGATGGCGTTACCGTAAATGCGAACCGCCCGCAGGACGGGCCTCATCTCACCGCACACGCGATCACCACCAAATATGTCTGCCATCACCGAATTTGTGTTTGCCCTTGCGGGTTTTTTGACGTTGCACATGGTGCCGGCCCGACCCGGCATCCGGAACGCCCTGATCTCGCGTCTCGGCCGGCGCCGCTATCTCGCAATTTACAGTGCGTTGTCCATCGTGGCGATCGGCTGGCTGTTGAGCGCGGCTATCCGCGCGCCGGTGATCGACTTGTGGCAGCCACGGCCATGGCACGTGGTGATCGCGATCGCGATCATGCCGTTTGCCGCAATATTCCTGGTGGCGGGTCTGGCCACCGCCAATCCGCTGTCAATCAGCCTTACCGCCCGGCCGTTCTTGTCCGAGCGCCCCGGCATCGTCGCCGTGACCCGGCACCCGGTGCTGTGGGGATTCGGACTGTGGGCTCTGGTTCATGTGCTCGCCAACGGTGATCTGGTTGCCGTCATCCTGTTCGGCGGGCTTGCGCTGTTCGCCTTTGGCGGCATCGCACTGGTCGAAAGCAGGGCCATAGCCAGACTTGGCGAACAGCAATGGCGCACGTTCGCCCGATCAACCTCCATCCTGCCGATGGCGGCAATCCTGGCCCGGCGCGCCCGCCTGCCGCGCGATTTTCGCACCATCGTCCTTGCAGTTGCGGCATTGGCATTTTATGCCGCCTTCCTGTTTGTCGGCCACAGTGTCCTGTTCGGCCTTGCGCCGATTGACCGGCTGTAACCATCGACCGCGGAGCCCAGATCCTGACCACACGCCGACCCATATCCCATCCCCCGCTGTTACGGATCGGGTTTCGCCCGTTCTTTTTCGGCGCTGCGGTTTTTGCCGCCTTTGCCATCGCCAGCTGGGTCTTCGCGTTCACCGGGCATGACATCGTCGCCCTGGCGATATCCCCTCAGCGCTGGCACGCTCACGAAATGGTGTTTGGTTATACCGCCGGTGTGGTCACCGGGTTTCTGCTTACAGCGGTGCCGAACTGGACCGGGCGCCTGCCGGTCGCAGGATGGCGGCTGGGTGCGCTGTTCATGCTGTGGCTTGCTGCACGAATCGCCATGGCACTGTCGGCCTATACCGGCATATGGCTTGCGGCGACCCTTGATATCGGCTTCCTGATTGCCGTCACTGCACTGCTGGTGCGCGAGATCACCCATGGCAAGAACTGGCGCAATCTTCCGGTATCAATCATCACCGGCATGCTCGCGGTTGCCAGCGCACTATCGCATTTCGGCGCGGCCACGGGCCTGCCCGACGGCATCGGCCTCCGGCTCGGCATCGCCACCGTGTGCACGCTGATTGCACTGATCGGTGGGCGCATCATCCCCAGCTTCACCCGCAACTGGATGGTGAAAAAATCGCTGGCGCCGCTGCCTGCCCCGTTTTCCCGCTTCGACCGTTTCGCGATTGCGTCGGCCGCCCTCGCGCTGGTGTCATGGACGCTGTGGCCCCATGCCAAGGTATCAGGCGGCCTGTTGCTGCTGGCGGCCATCATACATCTGGCGCGCCTGGTACGCTGGCGCGGCATCGCAACCTTCAGCGATCCACTCGTTACGATCCTGCATATCGGCTATTTCTGGCTGCCGGCGGGTTTCGCCTTTCTCGGGACCTCGATTATCCATCCCGGCCTGGTGCCAGGCGCAGTGGCGCTTCACGGGCTCACCGCCGGTGCCATCGCCGTCATGACGACCGCGGTGATGACGCGTGCCTCTCTCGGTCATTCCGGACGTCCGCTTCGCGCCGACGCCATCACGATCACGATCTACGGGCTGATCAATCTCGGCGCCCTGCTGCGCGTTTCATCGCCCTGGCTGCCAGTCGACTACGCCACCGCGACCATGACCGCCGGGCTGGTCTGGGGAGCCGGATTCCTGCTGTTTGCAGTGGCCTACGGGCCGCTGTTGCTGGGAGCCCCAAAAAAGGCCGGGCAAAAAAAATAGGCCGGGAGGCGACTGTCTGCGGCTGGCCGCGGGCGATTTGTTGGGCTATAGGTGATGACTGAAAACGACAGTTACCTACCGGCCGGTGGAGGGGAGTGCACCGTGGCCCTGACCCAGGATGACATCGAGGTCTTGAGCAAGACGGCGCTGTTCGCCGATCTTGACCGTGATCAGTTGCGCGCGCTCATCGGCAATGCGACACCCCGGCTCTATCCCAAGGGCCGGGTGCTGTTTCAACAGGAGGATTCGGCGGACCGCTTTTACGCGGTGCTCGATGGCTGGGTCAAACTGTCCCGCCAGTCGCGCGGCGGCGATGAGGTTATACTCGGTGTGTTCTGCCGGGGCGAAACATTTGCCGAGGCCGCGATGTTTCTCAATTCAACGTTCCCGGTGACCGCGGAGGTCGTCGATGATGCCCGCCTGCTCACCTTTCAGAACGATGTTTTTCGTGCCCGGCTGCGCGATGACCCCGAACTGGGGCTTGGCATGCTTGCTTCCACGTCGCGCCACCTCAAGCATCTGGTCGAGCACATAGAACAGGTCAAGGGCCGGCCCGGGCCGCAGCGCGTCGCGGGTTTCATTTTGAGCCTGTGCCCGATCCCCGATGGCAGCGCGGTGGTCGGCCTGCCTTACGAGAAATCACTGATCGCCGCGCGCCTCGGCATGAAGCCCGAAAGCCTGTCGCGGGCACTGGCCAGATTGCGCCGGCTCGGCATCCGCTCCGAGCGCAACCATATCGTTGTTTCCGATGTCGCCATGCTGGCGGCCTTTGTCGAGGACGGCGAAAGCGGATTGCGGGCATTTCGCGGCTGAGCGCGGCGTCGGCCTGCCGATGAATATCGCCGCCACCGCCTAATGGCTGGTGCCGGCGGAAAACGTGATCTTGTTATAGACATTGTATTTGCCCGACGGTTTGACCATCGGAATGCGTTTGACCTCCCTGAAGGTCCTGGCGTCATAGACCACCAGAGCACCGTCGTTTTCCCAGATGCTGACGAGCGCATAAGCGCCATCGCGTGTGAACTCGACATGGGCGGCCGTCTTGCCGGGTGCGGGTCGTAATGTCTTCACGATCTTGAGCGTGCGCTTGTCGATGATGTGGATCAGATCCCTGTTGGGGCCAAAAAACACACCGGCCCAGGCGTAGGGCGTATTGTCATGACTGCGCATGAAAAAGCCCGGACCCTTGGTCTTGATGGTCCTGATCACCTGCCAGCTCTTCATGTCGATGACGCTGATCCGTCCTTCGCCGAGATTGGGCGTTGCCATGACGGGGCGCCCTCTGTAGCGCCAGGTGATTCCCGACCCCAGATGGGGCAGGCCGGGCAACGGCACTTCCGCGATCACCCGTCCGACATTGAGGTTGACCACCGCGGCCCCCTTGCCGCCACGTGACGAACCGATCAGATTGCGATACGGCTGGTCGAAAAAGAAATCATCCATGGGACGATCGATCAGGATCCGGCGCCGCGCAAACAGGCCACTTGATGACGGCAGCGCTTCGACCATGCCCTGCTCACGGGAATGGACAAAGCCTTCGTAGACCGGTTCGGCATTCGGGTCGGTTGAAACCTCCCAGATCTCCGGCACATCCTTCAGGGCGACGACAAAGCTGTTGCGCGGGCGGGCCTGATAAACCGCGCTCACCCGTGACGGTACGCCGGTGCGGCTGCGGACGTCGAATATTTTCCTGACCGTGAGGTCGCGCGCATCGAGCAAAACCAGCGTGTTGGGCAGGTAATTCGCCACCGCGACATATTTTCCGTCCCGCGACAGCGCCAGATTGCGGGTGTTGATGCCGGCGCGCACCTCGGCCAGCACCTGCAGGGTCCAGAGGTCGAACTTGGTGATCCAGCCATCGCGCGAGGCAAA
>Ga0114931_10005940_pt1 | contig 15076 bp, 10 predicted proteins | sample 2SBtaG_FD_89579 | JGI IMG/M metagenome (GOLD analysis project Ga0114931, IMG submission 89579) | Deep subsurface microbial communities from Kolumbo volcano to uncover new lineages of life (NeLLi) - 2SBTROV14_V59a metaG | ecosystem: Environmental > Aquatic > Marine > Volcanic | place: Kolumbo...
AGGGAGCGGTAGCGCGCGGACGTCGCCTGATTGAGAATGTTACGCCCTTGCGGTCGAAGCGTGGTTCGGCAACCGCTTCCTGACGGGCGCGGCTCTGATCGGACGCTTCCTGACGGGCGCGGCTTTGACCGGACGCCAGGTTCCGCGGCTTCGCGCCGCGTATGATCTCGAGAACGCTGGAGGTGGTGCATATTCGATTCCGCCGAGATATGATGAACTCCTTCTGGGACGGAGCGTTGCGTCAAGTAAAAAAGCTGGCGGGATAATGCCGCCCGCTCGTCTAGTCTCACAAGTCGCGGATTAACCCGAGGAGGAGTGCGCAATGGGAGCGAGAGGATTGCGGCCGGCGATGGTCGGTGTGTGGATGGCGTTGGCGGTCGGAACGAGTTACGCCGACCAGGTCGCGCCGCACGCCGGCATGTTGCAATACCCTGACGTCAGTTCGTCCGACATCGTATTCGTCTACGCCAACGACCTGTGGCGCGTCCCCCGCGCCGGTGGAACAGCGACGCCGCTGGCAAGCCCGCCGGGAAAGGAAGCGTTCCCCAAGTTCAGCCCCGACGGCGCGACGATCGCCTTCATCGGAAACTATGACGGCAACCGCGACCTGTACACGATCCCCGTCGCCGGCGGTGTGCCATTTCGCGTCACGTACCATCCCACCAGCGAGGTGATCAGCGACTGGTCACCCGACGGGCGGCTCATCTTCTCGGCCAGGGGCATGAACGGCTACCCGCGCGCCGTTGGTATGTACATGGTCGATTCGGCCGGCGGGTTGCCCGAGCAAGTTGCGGTTCCCTACGGCGCCAACGGAACGATCAGTGCCGACAGGAAATGGCTCGCCTACACCCCGCACTCGCGCGACGCACGCACGTGGAAGCGCTATCGCGGCGGCATGGCGACCGACATCTGGCTGTTCAACCTCTCCACGCACAAATCCAAGAAGATCACCAATTGGGAAGGCACCGACAGCATCCCCATGTGGCATGGCCGGCACGTCTACTACCTGTCCGACGGCGGCGAGAACCATCGGCTCAACATCTGGCGCTACGATACAAAGAACGGCCGCGTCGAGCAGATCACGCGCTTCAAGGATTTCGACGTCAAGTGGCCGTCGATCGGCCCCGGCCCGAGTGGGCAAGGCGAGATCGTGTTTCAGCTTGGCCCCGAGCTGCAATTGCTCAATCTGGAGACTGAGCAGTCCGCCGCGGTCAGTGTCCTGATCCCCGGCGACCTGCCCAAGCTGCGCGCCAAGTCGGTCGATGCCTCGAAGAACATAACAAACATGCGCGTATCGCCGTCAGGCAAGCGCGCCGTCGCCGCCGCACGAGGCGACATCTGGACGTTGCCCGCGAAGGATGGATCCCCGCGCAATCTCACACGGACCAGTGGCGTCGCGGAGCGCGATCCCTCGTGGAGCCCGGACGGGCGCTGGATCGCATATTTTTCCGATGCGACCGGCGAGTATGAACTCTACATCATGCAGTCCGACGGAAAAGGAGAGACGCGGCAACTGACGAAGAACGGCTCGGCGTTCCGATACGAGCCGACCTGGACGCCTGATTCCAAAATGATCGCGTTCGGCGACAAGACCGGGCGGGCGTTCCTGCACAACGTCGAAAGCGGCGAGACGAAGCTGATTGACCGCGACGACATGGGCAACATCAGCGGCACATTTTCGCAGGACTCCGCGTGGTTCGTGTATGCGAAATCCTCGAGTGACCATCAGTCGGCCATCTGGCTTTACAACGCCGAATCCGGAGAGAAACACCAGGTCACGTCCGGCATGTTCGCGGACTCCTCTCCCGTTTTCGACCGCAAAGGCGAGTACCTCTACTACGCCAGCAATCGCGAAATCTCGTCCCCGATCTATGAAAACCTCGGGACGACCTTCGTGTACGCCAACACTGGCCGGTTGATGGCGGTGCCGCTGCGGGCCGACATCAAGTCACCGCTCGCACCCAAGAGCGACGAAGAGGAATGGGACAAGAAGGACGCCGACGCGGATGAGGACGCCGCGGACGAGGCCGACGAGAAGGACGACGCAAATGGCGACAAGGCTGACGAAGACGACGCCGGAAACGATGCCGACGACAAAGCCGACGCCGAGCCTCTGAAGATCGACATCGAGGGGTTCGAGCGTCGTGCCATCATTCTCCCGATGGAGCGCGGCAACTTTTCCAACCTCGCGGTCAATGACAAGGGCCAACTCCTCTATGTGCGCCGCCCGCGCCCGGGAACCGACGAAAAATCGAGCATCAAGCTCTTCGATTTGAGCGCGGACAAGAAGGAAGAGAAGACGGTCGCGCAGGCCGGGGGATTCGATCTCTCCGCCGACGGCAAGAAGATTCTGGCCGGCGCCGGCGGAAAGTTCGCGATCGTCGACGCGAAAGCGGACCAGAAGCTCGACAAGCCCATCTCGACCTCCGGCATGAACGTCACGATCGACCCGCAAGCGGAGTGGCGACAGATTTACAACGACGCTTGGCGCATGCAGCGCGACTTTTTCTATGACCCCGGCATGCATGGCGTCGACTGGCAGGCCGTTCACGAGCAGTACGCCGCGATGCTCGACGACTGCCGCTCACGCGAAGACGTCAGCTTCGTCATCCGCGAGATGATCTCGGAATTGAACGTCGGGCACACGTACTACTTCGGCGGCGACGTCGAGCATCAGCCCAGCGTATCGGTCGGGATGCTCGGTTGCGATTTCGCGTATGACGCGGGCGCGTATCGGATCGCCAAGATCTACGAAGGCGGCCCCTGGGACGCCGACGCGCGCGGCCCGCTGAGTCAGCCGGGCGTTGATGTGAAGAGCGGCGACTATCTGCTCGCGGTCAACGGCGTTCCGGTGGAAACGTCGAAGGCGCCGTGGGCGGCATTTCAAGGGCTCGCCGGCAAGGTCGTCACGCTCACGCTGAGCGACAAGCCGGAGATCACCGACGATGTCCGCGACGTGGTCGTAAAGCTGGCCGCCGGCGAATCCAATCTGCGCTACCGCGCATGGGTCGAGAAAAGCCGCGCCCACGTAGATAAGAAGTCCGGCGGTAAGGTCGGCTACATCTACGTCCCCAACACCGGCGTCGACGGCCAGAACGAGCTGTTCCGCCAGTTCTACGGGCAAATCGACAAAAAGGCGCTGATCATCGACGAGCGCTGGAACGGCGGCGGGCAGATTCCGTCGCGGTTTATCGAATTGCTCAACCGGCCCGCGACCAATTCGTGGGCGCGGCGCGACCACAAAGACTGGACCTGGCCGCCGGACAGTCAGCAAGGCCCGAAGTGCATGTTGATCAACGGCCTCGCCGGCTCGGGCGGAGACTGCTTCCCGTACTACTTCCGCCAAGCGGGCCTCGGCAAGCTGATCGGCACCCGCACCTGGGGCGGGCTGGTCGGAATCTCGGGCAATCCCGGCCTGATCGACGGGGGGTACACCTCGGTCCCCACCTTCGCGTTCTACGAGAATGACGGCACATGGGGAATCGAAGGTTATGGTGTACCGCCCGACATCGAGGTGATTGACGACCCAGCGCTCATGACCGAAGGCGGCGACCCGCAGCTCGATGCCGCCATCGCCCAGATGCTCCAGGAGATCAAGACCAACGGCTACACGCCGCCGAGCCGCCCGAAATACCCGAACCGCAGCGGCATGGGCGTGCGAGAAGAGGACAAGTAACGCTCGAGAAACCGCGTCCGGCGCGAATAAGCAAGCGCCAACCGCGAATAAAGAATCAGATGAATTAGGCTCCCATGGGCGGCTGTGACGCATCCATTTCCCTTCAGCGTCACGGCCGCCGTTCATTTGCGCGCCATCGCCTACCAGCCCGCCGCAAGAGTGTGGCACAGCCGCCCCCGGCTGTGTTTCCGTGGCGCCAGACGCGGTTCTCCGTACTCGTGCAACTTGCCCGGCGGACTGCTACACCCTCACCTGCGCCCGCGGGCTGCTCAGACCGTTTCGCCGCACACCGAGCCCCCGCGTTGTCCGCGTTTTCCCCCGGCGGTATAGTGCCGCCGGAATCGTCATTTACCGTCGTTTCAACGCCGCGCCCGTAGCTCAGCAGGATAGAGCGGCGGTTTCCTAAACCGCAGGTCGCAGGTTCGAGTCCTGCCGGGCGCGTTTGATAAGCGCGGAAAGCGGCGGAGGTTGCGAGCGATCGCGGCTTTGCCGTTTCTGCCGGTGCGAGAACGTACTTGTCGCAAGCCTGTCAGGTTTCTATCAGTCCGCCGCGAAAGTAGCTTGGGTGCGGAGAATCATCCGCGACACCGCGGAAACACAGCCGAGGGCGGCTGTGCCACACTTTCGCGGCGGACTGCTAAGGTGCGACGGACGGTCGACGGAAGGGCGAAGCACCCGCTGAGTTGTGTTTCGCGATATTCGCGCGTCGCAGGACGAACGCGAACGCAGTATCATGCCGTTGCCGGGTATCGACCGCGAACCAAGCGGCGCGACGAAGGCCGTGGAGGTTCGGCGTCGGCATTTCTGACGATTCGGTTCGAGAAGTCGCGGGTCGGAGCGTGCGTTCGGCTCAATATCCCAGACGCATTCTCGAGCGAAAGGGTGACCGTGATGCAACGCGGCAACACTACGGTCGACGATCGCGTGAAACGGCTGGAGTCGCAAAACCGCAGCCTCCGCTTCGGGAGTCGCGGGAACTATTCGCGCCATTAACGGCGAGGGGCAGACACTTGTGAAGATCGGGACCATCGACGGCCGAGGTGTGGCAGGCGTCCTCGACCCCAGGGGCAAACATTCGTCGGGCATTCTCAGAACGAAACCGAAGTAGAGCGGCGTCTTCGGAAAAACATCGTCGGCGCGCGGTTGGCGCGCTGGTCTTGCGTGGCCCCGTGACGCCTTGGGCGGATTCTGTGGCACCGGTTTTCCAACCGGTGCGGACGATGGGGCGGTCGTTCACGGGATTCCTGCCGGTCGCGTGAGAACTTTCTGGAGAACCACACCGGTTGCAAACCGGTGCCACAGGTGGTTGGGATCGCTGCTTGAGGAGTGTAGCCGATCGTCGTTGCGAAAAGTAATTCTCCGAACGACCCTGGCCGGTCGGGCGAATGGAGCGCGGGCGCGTCGGACGATGACGCGCCGATTGCGGCGGCGCCATCCAACCCGTGGCGAACCCGGCTGCTCGTGCTGCTGATCCTCGCCGGGTCGGCGGGGCTGAAGTTTGCGCTGATCGCACCGGCGGGGGGGCTGGAGCCGCGCGGGGATGAGATCGCTTATCTGATCGCGGCCCGGAGCATCGAGAAGACGGGGGTTCCGAAGTATCCGTACGAGCAGTGGGACGAGGCGCATGCGTCGCCCGTGATGCCTTACTTTCTTGGTGCGTGCCGCAAGGTTTTCGGGCGCGAGCGGTATAGGGCGGCGGCGCGGGCGATTCAGGTCGTGCTGAGCACGCTGACGGTTCTGCTGATCTTCCTCATCGCGCGGCGGCTGTTCGGTGCGCGGGTCGCCGTTGTCGCCGCGGCGGTGGTTGGGTTCTATCCGCCGCTGGTTGCGTTTTCGCATTATTTTTATGCGGAGACGATTTATATTTTTCTTGAAGTTGCGGTGGTGGCGGCGTTGGTCGGGCCGTTGTTGGAGCGTCGCGCCGGGGCGCGGTCCACGTCCGCCACGGGGGGCGGACGCTACGAAGAGGGTGGACGCTACGAAGAGGGCGGACGCTACGAAGAGGGCGGACGCCGCGCGGGGGTGTCATGGCGACGCGGTCTGGCGGCGGGGTTGCTGGGCGGGGCGGCGGCGCTGACGCGGAGCGTGTTCGTCCCGCAGGCGTTGTTGATTGTGGGTTGGCTCTTGTGGGGTCGCGCCGTCCCGTGGAAGCCGCGGCTCGCGACGGCGGGCATTTTTCTGGCGGGGATGGCGCTGGTGATCGCACCCTGGTCGGTTCGCAACACGCTGCGCTACGGGCACTTCCTGCTGATCGACACCAACGCCGGCAACGTGCTCTACAAGAATCTCAACGCGATTCTTCCGGAGAACTACGACATCGGCATGCAGAATCGCTGGTCGCTGGAACGGGCGGCGTACCTGGGCGAGCCGCGCTTCCGCTCGCGGGTTCACGTTGACGACCCGATTGAGCGAGAGCACGCCGAAGTGCGGGCGGCAATCGCGTACGCGTTTCGGCACCCGGCGCGCTACCTGCGGAATTGCTGGATGCGCGCGTTGGAACTGTTGAACCCCACGTCTTTCCTGGTGCGCGAATTGCGATCACCGGAACAGTATAGGGGCCTCGGACCGCGTTTGCGTGGGGCCGTCGTAATGCTCTCGATCGGCGCCGCGATGGCTATCATGCTATGCTCGGTCGCGGGTCTGTTCGGTGCGAATCTGATGAAGAATCACTGGCTGCTGGTCCTGTTGATCGCGGCAAACACGGCTATGTGCGTGTCGATCATTTCGATGTCGCGTTATCGGCTGCCGATGATGCCGCTGTTGATCCCCTTCGCGGTGGCGGGCGTGAGTCGATTCCCGCGAATACTCCGCGGCAAGCGCACGGCGGCGGCGGCGATCGCGCTGGGCCTGTTAATGCTCTGGTCGTGGGTGTGCTATGTTCCACTGAGTTTTCATAGCAAGTGAACCGATGAACCTGTGTGGCGACGCGGCGGGTGGGTCCAGGATTGGTCACGAGGCCCGCAGAGCGTTTCGCCGGAATATCCAGCACGGACCGCAATGGAGACGTACGCCTCGTGCCTGATCAGACGGTACAACGTTCGGCGAGAGGAAGAGCGGCGTGGGTGCTGGCGGCGATCCTGATCGCATCCACCGGCGTCAAGTTCGCGCTCTTCCTCTCGGCCGGTCGCATCATGTTCGGCGGAGATGAGAAGCAGTACCTTGCCGCGGCGGTATCGATCGTCGAGCAAGGCATCCCGATCTATCGAACTCCGGTGTGGGACGAGGCGCATGCGTCTCCGTTGATTCCATATTTTCTCGCCGCGTGCTATCGCGTGTTCGGGGCGGAAAGTTTCGCCGACTGTGCTCGCTCGATTCAGATCTTGCTGAGCGGGGTCAGCGTGTGGCTGCTGTACCTCATCGCACGACGCTTTCTGGACCGTAGGACGGCGTTACTTTCAGCGGGGGTGGCGGCGTTCTATCCGGCGCTGATAGGCTTTTCGCACTTTTTCTACAGCGAGACAATCTACATATTTCTTGTGCTCGCATGCGCCGCGGTGCTAATCCGCCGCAAGGCTGAGCTCGGTTGGGGCGCGGCGTTCGCGGCGGGGTTGCTTGGCGGCTTTGCGTCTTTGACGAGAAGCGTGTTCGTGATGCAAATGCCGTTCGTGATTCTCTGGATTTGGTTCGCGGCGCGCTGCTGTGCGTGGTCGCGGCGGATTGCGGTTTGCGCCGCATTCGCGGTCGGCATGGCGCTCGTGATCACGCCGTGGACCATTCGCAACACATTGCGCTATGGGCACTTCATGCTGATCGACAGCAACGGCGGCAACGTTCTGTACAAGAACTGGAACGCGCTCAAACCGGAGAACCACGACTATGGTCTAACGACGCGCTGGAGGATCGAAGAGGTCGCTTACGTTGGGAGAATTCCGCTTCGGGCGCGGTCCGCTGAGGAGAACATCGCCGTGCGCAACAGCGCCGAGATTCACGCGGCGCTCGCATTCGTACTGCGATATCCCGGCAGATTTCTGCGCAATTGCGGGATTCGTGCCGTTGAACTGTTCAATCCAACCTCGTTTGTCGTCAGAAAGGTTCGATTCAACGGGTACAAGAGGCTAACGCCGTTCTGGCGCGAAACCATCGTCTATGCGAATCTGTTCAGTGCAATGGCCGTGATGCTGTTCGGCATCTTCGGCATCGTATCGCGGCGTCTGAGTTTGGCGTCGGCGCTCGCGCTGCTTCTGATCGTCGCAAACACCGCGATTTGCATTCTGATCATTTCCGGGTCACGCTATCGGCTGCCGATGATGCCGCTGCTGATCCCGTTCGCCGCGGACGGATTTCTGCGGATGCCTGAGTTGTTGATGTTTCGCCATCACGGGAAAACGTGGATCGCGGCCTTGCCGTTGATCGCGTTCGTAGTCTGCTGCTGGGTTGTGTATGTGCCGTATAGTTTTCCGAACTAGAGTTCATTCGGGCGCGCGAGCGTCAACGAGGTGCTCGATTGCCGGCGTCCTTGTCGCGCTCGCGACGGGGATGTGCGGTTGCGATCGAAACGAGATCGCGCCGACGGACACGCCGGCGAAGCGCGCAAAAAACCTGATCCTGATCTCCGTCGACACACTCCGCGCGGGCCGGCTGGGGTGCTATGGGTACGACCGTCCGACGAGTCCGGCGATCGACGCGTTCGCGGCGCGCGGGGCGCGATTCGACACGGTGATCGCCGAGTGCTCGTTCACGCTGCCGTCCACGCTGACGATCTTCACCGGACGGCCCCCGACGGCTCACGGCGTCACACAGCGCACCGGTAGTCTTTCCAACAAGGTTCCGGTGCTTGGCAGGATCCTTCGGGCGGCGAGTTTTCGATCGTTCGGATACACAGCGGGCGGATTCGTACGGGGATGGCGGGGTTTCGCGCGCGGGTTCGAGGAGTACACGGACAAAAAGGAGGACCTGAGAACCGTGCTGGGCCGCGCGGAGAAGCGCATCGCCGGTCTGCCGGAGGAATCGCGCTACTGCGTTTTCATCCACACCTACGACGTGCATTGTCCGTATGACCCTCCGCCCGAGTACGTCAGAATGCTTCAAACGAACGAGGATGCCGACCGCATTCCGGTCGCGGGCATCTGCGGCAATCGCGGCGAGCCGTCCTTTAATAGCATGGATCTGACGCCCGGCCAGGGGGCGTTTCTGTCAGACCAGTATGACGCGGGCGTTCGCTGGGCGGACGACGCGCTGCGCGAGTTCTTCGCGTTCCTCGACGCGCGAAACGAACTGGACGACACGCTGGTCGTGCTGGTCTCGGACCACGGCGACGAGTTTCTCGAGCACGGGCGAATCGGCCACCAAGGGACGCTGTTCATCGAGTGCCTGCGCGTCCCGCTGATCATCGTCGGCCCCGGAATCGACCCGCAGGTCATCACCAGCGGCGCGGGGCTTGCCGACGTGTTACCGACGGTCTTGCGGTTGCTGGGCGTTGAGCAGCCGCCGGGCGTGTTGGGGCGCGACTTGAGCGCGTCGTTCGGCGCCCAGTCGCCAGAGGCACAGCGAGTGCGGTTTTCCGAACTGAGTTGGAACGCCCAGCTTCGGAGTGTCTACGATTGGCCGTATCATTTCATCGCGAATGTGGAGGTCGATTCGGACCGTGATCTACGGATCACGTCGACGATGCTGTTCGATCTGCGCAGCGATCCGACCGAGCAGAACGATTTGGCGGCCCAATTAACCGATCGGACCGCGCAGTACGCCGACGCGGTCAAGACGTAATATGGTTCGCTGAGCCGGCCCGACCAGCAGCGTCAGGAGCAGCTCAGCGCGGAGGAGATCGAGCGGCTGCGTGCGCTCGGCTATTTGCCTTGAGGCGAGGTTTCGGGATTGAGGTCGCGGCTTTCGGAATCGCATTGGAAGGCTGCCGCCCGGACGCGCATTTTGCGGTTGCTGGGCGTGCTGGCGGCGGCATTCGGGGTGTGTTGTGTCGGATGCGGTCGTTCGCCGCGCGCCTCCGAACGACGAAATGCGCAGCCGCGCCCCAACATCATTCTGATTTCGATTGACAGCCTGCGAGCCGATCACCTGCGCTGTTATGGATACGAGCGCGACACGAGCCCCGTGATCGATGCGCTCGCGGCCGACGGCGCCCTGTTCGAGCAAGCGGTTGCCGCCGCCCCGTGGACGCTGCCTTCGCACGCGTCACTCTTGACGTCCTTGCACAGCCGCACGCATCAGGCGAATGATCCGAAGCGCAGATTTCCGCGTGAGACGGTCACGCTGGCGAGTGTTCTCAAGAGCTCGGGCTACGACACGCACGCCGTCGTGAGCGGTCCGTTCATGCAGACTCGCTTCGGCATGAACACCGGTTTTGAAACGTATGACGACGAGCTCGCGCGGGAAACGCATCGCGAGAGCCACGCTGCGGTCACAAGCCCCGCCGTTCACGCCAAGGCCGAAGCGCTGCTCGGATCGATGAAGCCGCCGTTCTTTTTGTTTCTGCATTATTGGGATGTGCATTACGACTACATCCCGCCCGAGCCATACGCGAGGCGCTTCGATCCGGACTACCGCGGTTCGATTTCGCCGACTGATTTCATGCAAAACAAGGCGATCAGCAGGAAGATGCCGCCGCGCGACTTGGCGCACATCGTCGCGCTCTACGACGGCGAGATCGCGTGGGTCGATCACCATATCGGTCTGCTGATGGATGAATTGAAGCGGCGCGGCTTGTACGACAACGCGATCATCATTTTGACGGCGGACCACGGCGACGAGTTCTTCGAGCACGGCGGGAAGGGGCACCAACACTCGCTGTATGAGGAATTGCTCCATGTGCCCTGGATTATCAAGGCGCCGCGTGTCGAGCGCGGACGACGAATTGCACAGCGTGTGTCGCTGATCGACGTGATGCCGACGCTGCTGGATGCGCTCGCGCTCGAGTTGCCGCCGACGCTTCAGGGCCGTTCCGTCTGGCCGCCGGCGTTGGGCGGTGATCTCGATCCCACGCCGGTGTTTTCGGAAACGACCAAGGCCCGCAAGTCGCACAGGAACAAGCGCAAGAGCACGTCGTGGGCGATGTACTCGGGGAATCGGAAACTGATTCTGTTCGACAAGGATCGCTATCCGCCTGAGTTGTATGATCTCGCCTCCGACCCACGCGAGACCCGGAACCTGTTCGGACACAGCGGCGATTCGGCGATGTTGAGCGAGTTGAAGGAGTGGTTCGGACGCACGCCCGTCGGAGTAGCCGCGCTGCACGAGGGACTCGACGCGGCCACGCTGCGCGATCTGGAGGCGCTCGGCTATATGGGGGGCGGCGAGGACGACGACGAGCCTTAGCAGTCCGCCGCAGAAGTGTGGCACAGCCGCCCTCGGCTGTGTTCCCGCATAGGAGTGTGGCACAGCCGCCCTCGGCTGTGTTTCCGCATTACCAAGGGCGATGTTCTGCACTTCGGGGACTGTTGCAGTGGGTAGGGCGGGTTTGACCCGCCTCTTTCGGCGCGGCGTGGTATTCGGAATCGAGACAGGTTGTTCCCCTCTGCCGGCGGCGGGTAAAACCCGCCCTACATTCGGGCAATCACAATCGACGCGCGGTCGTTTTCCTGCCGGCGGCGCCGTGCTAGACTATTCGCATGGTGTGTTCGGGATCGGGGGAGCGGCGAGGGCGTTTCGAGATGGACGCGCTCGCGTCCGGACTGACTCGAGCTGGGCTGAAATGAGCATCGATGGCGACGGACTACATCGTCTACAAGCGCTCGCGCTTCAGCACGCGGCTGCCGACCGACCGCGTTTATGCGGCGAGCCATTTTTGGATTCTTCGACAGGATCAGGAAGTTTGTCGCATCGGCTTCACTAAGTTCGCGGTCCGTTTTCTGGGTGAGCCGGTAGAGTTTGACGTCGAGGTGGGCCGGGACGAGCGGGTCGAAACCGGGCAGGTGATCGGCTGGCTGGAGGGATTCAAAGCGGTGACGGACTTGTATTGCCCGATGAGCGGAGTGTTCGCAGGCGTCAATCCCGCATTGGCCGAAAGAATCGAGAACGTACGCACCCATCCGTATGAGGGAGGCTGGCTGTACGAAGTGTGCGGCAGTGCCGGTGCTGATTGCATGTCCGCCGAAAAGTACGTTGAACTGCTCAATCGAACAATCGACACGATGACCGGCAGGGGCGCATGATGAGCCAAAGCGAGCGAAAGGCGCGCTACATCATGACCGGCGGCTTCCTCGGCGCGGGAAAAACCACAGCGGTGGTGCGGCTTGCGCGAAACCTGACCGATCGCGGGCTGCGCGTCGGGTTGATCAGCAATGATCAGAGCCGCGGCCTGGTGGACACCGCGGCGATGCGTTCGCATGGGTTCGCGGTCGAAGAAATCGCCGGCGGCTGTTTCTGTTGCCGCTTCAATTCGCTGCTCGACGCGACGCGCAGTCTGACGCGCGCGACGCGCCCGGACGTGTTCATCGCCGAGCCGGTCGGCAGTTGCACCGACCTTATCGCGACGGTCAGCTATCCTCTGCGGCGGATTTATGGGGACGAGTTCGAGATCGCGCCGCTGAGCGTGCTGGTCGATCCCAACCGTGCGGCGCGTATCCTGGGTTTGTCCGAGGGACGCTCATTTTCCGAGAAAGTGATCTACGTCTATCGCAAGCAGCTCGAGGAAGCGGACATCATCGTCATCAACAAGTGCGACCTGCTCGATGCGGAGTCGCTTGACCGATTACGCCGCGCGTTGCGCGACGCGTTTCCACGAGCTGAGCTCTTGGCGTGCTCGGCGCGAACGGGCGACGGCCTTGAAGACTGGTTTGGAAAACTGCTCGAACCCGGCCGTCACAAGATGCACGCCTTGGCGCTGGACTACGCTCGCTACGCGGATGGAGAAGCGCTGCTGGGCTGGTTGAACGCAACCGCGGCGATATCCGCGCAACAGGAGTTTGACGCGAATGCGTGGCTGCTCGATTTGGGACGCCGTCTGGGCGCTGCGCTGCGCCCGCAGGTACGCGAGATTGCGCACCTGAAGATGACGTTGGATGTCCGCGACATTGCGGGAAGCCTGTGCGTGGTCAGCCTGGTCGGCGGCGATGCCGAGCCCGAAATGCGAGAAACGCTTGCTGACCGCGTGGATGCGGGGACTCTGGTTATCAATCTACGGGCCGAAGGTGATCCTGAACTGATGCGGCGCGTTACAACACAGGTGCTGAATGAGTGTATCGACAACGTGCCTGGACTGTCAGCCACCATCGAGCACTTGGAGCGTTTTCGGCCTGCCAAGCCGACCCCGACGCATCGCCTGACCGTGCCGGTGTGACCTTGCGGAGCCGCGGAGAAAGCCCGTTGGAAAGTCAGACCACGAAACTCGTGTATTGCAACTGCACCTACGCCAAGGTCGTGCCGGAGGACACCAAGCGCCAGGTGCTGGCGCAGCTCGCGGCGGCGGGTGTCGAGTTTGACGCGGTCGCCGATCTGTGCGACATGTCGGCCCGCAAGGATCCCGCGCTGAAGCGTTTCGTCGACGCGGGCGACCTGCGAATCGCCGCCTGTTTTCCACGGGCGGTGCGCTGGTTGTTTCACGCGGCGGGTGCGTCGCTCGACTCGGACAAGGTGCGGGTCTTGAACATGCGCGAGGACAAGGCCGACGCGATCGTGCCGCTCATGCTGCGCGGGCAGACGTGCGAGGCGGGCGCTGAATCATGAGCAAGCTGGACGGCGTCAATCTGCGGGTCGTGTTGTACGAAGGTCCGGGGGCGGCGACGCTCGACGGGGACGCGCGTTTCGAGATCATGTCGTCGCTGCTCAACGCCGGTCACGAACTCACATTCACGACCAGCCGCGATCGTATCGATTCGCACGGCTCGGACTTTCTGCTCGTACTCGGGCGCTTTGATGAGCGGCCGCCGGACGACGTGTCCGCGGGGAACGGCGTCGTCGACGTGTTGTTTCGCGAGGTCGGAGGGCTTGACGCCGAACACGTTCTGGCGCTCGTGAATCAGGTGACGACCGATTCGGCCGTGCGACAGCGCGGGCAGTGGAAGCCGTGGTTCCCGGTGATTGATTTCGACCGCTGCACGAACTGCATGCAGTGCCTGAGCTTCTGTTTGTTCGACGTGTACAGTGTCGATGCGGACCAGAAAATCACGGTCCAGAAGCAGGACAATTGCAAGACCGATTGCCCGGCGTGCTCGCGCGTCTGCCCCGAGGCGGCGATCCTGTTTCCCAAGTATCGCAAGGGCCCGATCAACGGCGACGTGGTGCGCGAGGAAGATCTGAAACGTGAAGCGATGAAGGTCGACGTTTCGGCGCTGCTGGGCGGCGATATCTACGCGGCACTGCGGACGCGGCAACGCGATGCGCGCGAACGCTTCTCGACCGAGCGCGACGAATCACGCGCCCTGCTCGAGCGCAAACGCTGTTTGAAGAAACTCCAGGACAATCTCGACATTCCCGACGAAGTGCTGATGAGTCTTCCGTCGGCCGGCGACATTCAGGAACGCGCCGCGCGGGCCAAGGCGAAGAATGAGAAGCGCATGCAGCGCTCGCAAACCGTCAAGGACCAGCGCCCCGCGCCGTCCGTCGACGATTGGGGAATCTGATGATCGACGAGGTCCGCGAATGATCCCCGCGCTCGCTTACCGCATGTGGAGCACGACCGACGCGCGCCTGCTGTGGAAGTTCGCGTACAATTTCGGCTACAAGGGCATGCGCTCCGTGCAGCGCTTCAAGAAGCGGCTCAAACAGGGCAAGACGTTTCCGCCGTTCCTCTACATTTCGATCACCAACAGTTGCAACTTGCGCTGCACGGGTTGCTGGATCGACGTCGAAGCGCCGCAGTCGGTCATCACGCTCGACGAGATGAACCGCCTGATTCTCAATGCGAAGCAGCACGGCAACAGCTTTTTCGGCATTCTGGGCGGTGAGCCGTTCATGCATGCGGGCTTGCTCGACATCCTGGCCGAGCACCCCGATTGCTACTTTCAGATCTTCACCAACGGGCAGTTCATTACCGACGAAATCGCGGCCCGCTTGCGGCGCATCGGCAACGCGACCCCTTTGATCAGCATCGAAGGCACCGAGATCGTCAGCGACCAGCGCCGCGGGCGGCTCGGCGTGTTGAACAAGACGCTCGCCGGCCTCGACGCGTGCCTGCGCAATCGTCTGATCACCGGCGTCGCCACCAGCGTATGCCAGACAAACATCGACGATCTCGTGCAAGAATCGTGGATCGATACACTGATCGAGCGCGGCGTTCACTACGCCTGGTTTCATACCTACCGACCGGTCGGTCCGAAGGCCTCGCCAGAGCTGGCGCTGCGGCCCGAGCAGGTGTTGCGTGTTCGCCGCTTCGTCGTCGAGATGCGCAAACGCAAGCCGATCGGCTTCGTCGACGCCTACTGGGACGACAAGGGGCAGGCGTTGTGCCCCGCTGCGACCGGAATCAGTCACCACATCGGCCCGTGGGGCGACGTCGAGCCTTGCCCG
>Ga0114931_10005941_pt1 | contig 15075 bp, 12 predicted proteins | sample 2SBtaG_FD_89579 | JGI IMG/M metagenome (GOLD analysis project Ga0114931, IMG submission 89579) | Deep subsurface microbial communities from Kolumbo volcano to uncover new lineages of life (NeLLi) - 2SBTROV14_V59a metaG | ecosystem: Environmental > Aquatic > Marine > Volcanic | place: Kolumbo...
AGGAGCCAGCTGGCGCGGGCCATGTGATCGCTGATCAGCACGGCCCAGATCCAGACCAGGGGGGCCTCGAAGACGTGCGCGGCGACGAAGGCCAGGGGCACGCGGAAGACCCAGTTGCCGAGGAAGGCCGCCACCAGCGGCGTCCAGGTGTCGCCGGCGCCGCGGAAGGCACCGGCCAGGGTGAAGTGCAGCTGCATGGCGGGCTGGGCGATGGCCAGGCACAGCATGAAGGGCCCGAGGGTGAGGATGGTCTCTGGATCGACCGTGAAGAGCGCCGCCAGGGGATGGCGCGCCAGTGCCGAGATCAGGCCCATGACCACCGCCGTCGCCAGGGCAAGACGCGCCGCTCGCCAACCTGCCGCCCGGGCTCCCTCGGCGTCACCTGAGCCGAGGTTCTGGCCTACCAACGTGGCAACGGCCTGGGCGTAGCCGGTGCCGGGGATCCAGGAGAATGAGAGGATGCGGATCCCGATCGTGTAGGTGGCGGCGGCCACCGCGCCGTAGGCGCCGAGGAACGCGAAGTAGGAGAGCATGGCCAGGTTCATCACCAGCCGCTCCAGCACCCCGGGCACCGAGATGCGCACCACAGCCGGAAGCAGTGCACCCGCGCCGCGCCAGTCGCGCCAGCGCAGGGCGGTAGGCGCATCGGCGGGGCGGCGCAGGGTGACTGCGACGAAGAGCAGCAACGCGACCGCCTGGGCTACGAGGGTGGCGATGCCGGCGCCCACCAGCTCGAGACGGGGGAAGCCCAGGGTCCCGAAGATCAGCAGCACGTTGCAGACGATCTTGACCAGGGTGGCGGCCAGGGTGATACGCATGGGGGTGCGAGTGTTGCGGTCGGCGCGCAACGCGCTCTCCAGGGAGAGGGCCAGGGCGAAGAGCACGGAGGAGCTCATGAGCCAGCGCAGGTAGGGAACGCAAAGGGGCACGACTTCCGGTGCGGCGTTCAGCCAGCCGAGGATCCGCTCGGGGTAGGCCCCGAAGGCCGCGGCCAGAGCCGCAGAGATTGCCGTGGAGAGGCCCAAACAGGCGGCCAACGCGTGGCGGGAGCGCGCCGGGTCGCCGGCGCCAATGGCGCGCGCCATCAACGCCACACAGGCCATGCTGATGGCGAAGAGCGCCGACTGCGCCACGAAGAAGAGCTGCGCGGCGTAGCCCACGGCGGCCTGGGCCACCGGGCCCAGCCGTCCCACCATTGCCACGTCTGCCAGGCTGACGGAGCTGGCCAACGCCTGGGAGAGCATCACCGGCCACGCCAGCTGCCAGATTTCGGCATTGCTCCCCGGAGTGGCCGCGCCCACAGCCCTTGCGGAACCCCCCGCGGCCGCCAGGGAGCCGGTGGGGTTGGTCGGCGACCCCTCCGGGTCGCCGAGCTCCTCGACGAGGTTCTCCACCTCGGAGGCTTGCGGCGGGCCAGCCTGGGTTCCCCGGCTACCTCGGAACACGCACTCCCCGCGCCAGCTAGGCGCGGAGCTCCGCGGGCAGCTGGAACACCACGCCCTCGTCGACCGGGGGCTGGGAATCCACCACGCACTCTTCGCCCGCGAGGCTGCGGAGCCGGGCGACGACCTGCTCCACGGGAGCTCGGGTGCCGAGGCGCCGGCGCTCACGCCGACGCAGCGGACCCCAGCGAGCCAAGCCGCCTGGATCTCCCCCGCGTCTTGCACGAGCTGGGCGGCAATCTCGCGCTTGCGCGCCAGCTCCACCAGGCGATTGCTGTTGGAAGACTCCGGTGCCCCGACCACGAGCACCAGGTCCGCCTCCTTGCACAGCGCCTTCACCGCGTTCTGGCGGTTCTGCGTCGCATAGCAGATGTCATCCTTGCGCGGCAGCTGGATCTCCGGAAAACGCTCCTTGAGGGCCTCCAGCACGTCGCGGGTGTCGTCCATGGAGAGGGTGGTCTGCGTGAGCACCGCCAGCTGCCCGACATCCGCGGGCGCCAGCTTTTGCACGTCTTCTACGTTCTCCACCAGGCGCGTGCGCTCCGGCGCCTGGCCCAGGGTGCCCTCCACCTCCACGTGGCCGGCGTGGCCGACCAGCACGATCTCGTGGTCCGCGCGCGCAAAGCGCTGGGCCTCCCGGTGCACCTTGGTCACGAGGGGGCACGTGGCGTCCAGGGTGCGCAGGCCTTGACCCGCGGCCGCGGCGCGAACCGCCGGCGAGACGCCGTGAGCAGAGAACACCAGCAGGGAACCCTCCGGAACCTCGGCCGGATCCTCCACGAAGATGGCGCCCTTGGCGCGCAGGCTCTCCACCACGTGGCGATTGTGGACGATCTCGTGGCGCACGTAGATGGGCGGGCCGTGGAGCGCGAGGGCGCGCTCGACGATCTCGATGGCTCGATCCACGCCGGCGCAGAAGCCGCGGGGGTTTGCAAGCAGGATTCGCACGGCACCGAAGCTAGCAGCCAGCACGCCGATGGCCCGCGGTCCAGGGGGGCACCCGGGCAGGGCCCCGCTACACTTCGGGCCCGTCGCTGGATGAGTCAATCCCGCTACCCCGAGGCACGACAGCATGGCAGATCTCGAGGCGTTTCGGAGCGAAGTCCGGACCTGGCTCCAGGAGAGTTGCCCAGAGTCCCTGGTCGGAGGCACTGGCTCCGCGATCGAAGGGGTATGGGGCGGCAAGAAGTGGCAGCCGGAGAACCCGGATGAGCGCGTCTGGCTGGAGCGTGCCGCGGCGCGCGGCTTCACGGCGCCGACCTGGCCCAAGGAGTACGGCGGGGGCGGGCTTTCGAAGCAGGAGGCCAAGGTCCTGGCGCAAGAGATGAAGGCCGCCAAGCTGCCGCCGCCGCTGATCGGCTTCGGCCTCACCATGATCGGCCCGACGCTGCTCCAGTATGGCAACGAGGAGCAGAAGCGGGATCACCTCCCGAGGATCTGCCGCGGCGAGATCCGCTGGTGTCAGGGCTATTCCGAGCCCGGCGCCGGCTCGGACCTCGCAGGCCTCCAGACCAGGGCCGAGGACCAGGGAGACCACTACCTGATCAACGGCACAAAGGTGTGGACCTCGTACGCGGACAAGGCCGACTGGATCTTCGCCCTGGTGCGCACGGATCCCACCGCCAAGAAACAGGAGGGGATCACCTTCATCCTCATCGACATGGACGATCCGGGGGTGCAGGTCTCGCCGATCCTACTGATTTCGGGCTCCTCGCCCTTCTGCGAGACACACTTCACGGATGTGCGCGTGCCCAAGAAGAACGTGGTCCACAAGGTGAACGCAGGCTGGACCGTGGCCAAGGCCCTGCTTGGCCATGAGCGCACCATGATCGCCGACGCCTTCGGCGTGGCCGGAGGCGGCGGTGGGCGCCGGCGAGGCCTGGCCGATCGCGCGCGGGAAGCCGTCGGCGCGGATGCCGACGGACGCATTGCCGACGCCGCCCTGCGCGATGAGTTGGTCCGGGTGGAGATGGACAGTCGCGCCTTTGGTCTCACCATGCAGCGCACGAGAGACGCAGCCAAGGCGGGCCATCAACCCGGTGCGGAGAGTTCTTTCTTCAAGCTCTACGGCACCGAGCTGAATCAGCGCCGCTCGGAGCTGCGCTGCCACATCGCCGGGCCCCAGGCGCTGGGCTGGGAAGGGGAGGGCTTCACGGCAGAGGAGCTGGCGCTCACCCGCGACTGGCTGCGATCGCGCGGCAACACCATCGAAGGCGGCACTTCGGAGGTGCAGCGTAACGTCATCGCCAAGCGCGTACTCGGCCTTCCGGGCTAGTCGCGACCCGCACCAGGAGACCCCCCGTGCAGCTCGTTCTAAGCGAAGACCAGGAGCTCATCGCCAAGACTGCGGCGGACTTCATGGCAGAGAAGTCCCCCATCTCCCGGGTGCGCGCCTTGCGCGACAGCCACGACGCGACCGGCTTCTCCCGGGAGCTGTGGAAGGAAATGGCGGGCCTCGGATGGGTCGGCATCCCGCTGCCGGAGGTGCACGGCGGGGCGGACCTGGGCCTTGCCGAGCTATGCGTGGTGATGGAGGAGCTGGGCCGCAGCCTGGCTCCGGAGCCGTTCCTCTCGAGTGTGTTGCTCGGTGCCGGCGCCCTCCAACAGGCTGGCTCCGAGGCCCAGCAGGCGGCCTGGCTGCCGGGCATCGCCAAGGGCGAGAAGCTCCTCGCACTGGCCTACCAGGAGCCTCGCAGCCGCTACGACCTCTGCCGCGTCGCCACCTCTGCAGCGACCTCGGGAGACGGCTACGTGCTGGAGGGTGAGAAGATCCAGGTACTCGACGGCCACGTGGCCGACGCGCTGTTGGTCAGCGCACGCACAGCCGGCGGGGAAGGGGACGCCGCTGGCATCACGCTCTTCCTGGTGCCTCACGAGGCCAAGGGCCTGGAGATCGTCCGCCAGAGCCGAGTGGACGGCCGCAATGCAGCGATGGTCCGCCTCTCCGGCGTATCGGTGGGGCAGGGCGCCGTGGTGGGCGAGGTGGGTGCCGCGGGGGCGCTTCTCCTGTCGATCGTGGACCGCGCCACGGTGGGCCTGTGTGCCGAAATGCTGGGCGCGATGCGGCAGGCCTTCGAGCTGACACTCACACACCTGAAGGAGCGCAAGCAATTCGACGTTCCGATCGGGAGCTTCCAAGCGCTGAAGCATCGGGCAGCGGACCTCTTTGTCGAGATCGAGCTCGGCAAGTCGGTGGTGATGGCGGCGGCCCGGGCGGCGGACGCAGGCGATCCCGAGCTGCCTCGGCTCGTCTCCCTGGCCAAGGCGCGGCTCTCCGAGGGCTTCCTGAAGCTGGCCCACGAAGGCGTGCAGATCTTCGGCGGCGTCGGCATAACCGACGAGTACGACATCGGCTTCTACCTGAAGCGCGCCCGCGCGGCGGAGCAGACCTTCGGGGACGCCGCCTTCCACCGCGATCGCTGGGCGCGGCTCTCGGGCTATTGAGCCCGCCCCTGGACCCGACCACTCGGCTGCTCCGCGCCTGTCGGGGCCAGGAGGTCGATCGTCCGCCGGTGTGGCTGATGCGTCAGGCGGGGCGCTACCTCCCCGAATACCGCGCGGTGCGCGAGGGTGTGGGCTTCCTCGAGATGTGCAAGGACGTGGCACGCGCCGTTGCGGTCTCGCTGCAGCCCGTGCGCCTCGTGGGCAGCGAGGCCGCGATCGTCTTCAGCGATATCTTCACTCCCGTCGAGGGCCTCGGTGTGGGGGTGGAGTTCGCACCCGGACCCGTCATCACCGACCCCATCCGCAGCGAGGGCCAGGTGGCGGCCCTGGCTCAGCCCGATCCCCGCCACTCCGTGCCCTTCGTCTTCGAGATCCTGCGTCGGTTGCGCCGAGAGCTCGCTCCAGATCACATCCCGTTGATCGGCTTCGCTGGCGCCCCCTTCACCCTCGCGACCTATCTCGTCGAGGGCAAAGGCGATCCTTCGCGGGCCTTCGCGACCCTGCGTGGCCTGATGGAACGGCAACCGGCCACGTTGCGCGCCCTGCTGGAGCACCTGGCGGACATGACCGTGGCCTACCTGAATGCCCAGATCGAGGCGGGGGCGCAGGTGGTGCAGCTCTTTGATACCTGGGCGGGAAGCCTCGACGAGGCGGACTTTCGGAAGTGGGTGTTGCCCGTGGACCGGCGCATCCTCGCGGCGCTTCACCGGGGGCTCGCACCGGCGATTCTCTTCGTGAATGACGCGCCTCACCTGGTGGAGGCCATGCTCGATTGCGAGCCCGACGTAATCTCCATCGGCGCTAGCGTAGACGTGGCCCGGGCCGCAGGCCAGGCGGGGGCCCGGGCGAGCCTCCAGGGAAACCTCCACCCCGAGGAGCTCGCGCTGCCCCGCGAGCGCATCTTCCTGCGCACGCGGGAGATCGCCGAGGCTGCGCGCCCCGCCCGGGGCCTGGTGCTGAACCTCGGGCACGGCTGCCTGCCCGACACGCCGGTGGAGGGCGTGCGTGCCTTCACCGACGCGGCAAGGGCCCTGGCGCAAGGGTGAGGACCCAGGACGCCGACACCCTGGTGGTCGGGGCCGGTGCGGCCGGACTGGCGGCGGCCCACGAGCTGCGGGCCCGCGGGCGCGAGGTGCTGGTGCTCGACGCCGGGGATCGCCCGGGCGGCGTGATGCGCAGCGAGATTCGCGGTGGCTTTCTCTTCGAGTGCGGCCCGAATACCTTCCAGCTGAAGGCCCCGGCCCTGCGTCTGCTGCGCCGCGCGGGTCTGGAAGCGGCGTTGGTCAAGGCCTCGCCGGCCAGCCGTAAACGCTTCCTGCTGCGTGGGGATCGGCTCGTGCCGGTTCCCCTCGGCCCGGGTGCGTTGCTGGGCACGTCCCTGCTCTCCGGCCGCGCCAAGCTGCGGCTGCTGGCAGAGCCCTTCATTCGCCGCGGCGATGCGCGAGAAGAGAGCGTGGCGGATTTCGTGGCGCGCCGGCTAGGGCCGGAGGTCGTGGACGCGTTGGTGGGCCCCTTCCTTACCGGGGTCTACGCCGGGGACGAGCGGGTGCTGGGTGCCGAGGCCGTCTTCCCCGCGCTCGTCGCCTGGGAGCGCGAGAGCGGCTCCCTGGCGGGGGGCGCGTTGCGGGAGATGCTGCGGCGCGGCGAGCGCGGCGCCCCCGGGAGCTGGTCCGCAGCCAAGGGCCTGGGCCCGCTGGCGCGCCTGCTGGCAGACGGCCTGGGCGAGGCCGTGTGTCTTGGCACCCGGGTGCGGGCGGTGGCACGCGAGGCGTGGGGTTGGACGGTCTCCCTGGACGGCAGCGAGCTGCGCGCGCGTACCCTGCTGATCGCCGCAGATGCGGCGGGCGCCGCAGAGCTGCTGGCATCCCTCGATGCCGAGTCTGCGGCTTTCCTGCGTGCGGTGGACTACGCACCCATTGCTAGTGTCGCGCTTCCCGTCGATCCCACCCGGGCGAGTAGGCCCGTCGATGGCTTTGGATTCCTCGTGCCGCGAGACTCCGGTCTCGACCTGCTGGGCGCCCTCTTCATGAGCCGTCTCTTCGCACGCCGCGCTCCGATCGACCGTGTGTTGGTCACGGCCATGATCGGTGGGGCGCGCTGGCGTGGGATCGTCGATGCTGCGGACGACGAAATCCTGGCGCGTGTGGCCCAGGGCCTGGAGCGGGGGCTTGGCCTGCGCGAGCTGCCGGATCCCTTGGCGATCACGCGCTGGGCGCGCGCCGTGGCGCAGCCCGGTCCGGACCACCTCCCGCGGGTGCGGGCACTTCGTGCACGCCTGGAGGCACCGGGCCAGCTGGCCCTGGCGGGCTCCTACCTGGATGGGGTCGGCCTGGCCGACAGCTTCGCCTCGGGCATGGCGGCGGCGGCACGGCTCTGTGCAGGTTAGGCGCCTGCGCGCACCCTCGCGGCCAAGGCGGCTACGAAGTCCGGCGAAGCATTTACGCACGGAACGAGCGTGAAGGCTTCGCCGCCCAGCGTCGCCCACTGCTGGCGAGCGCGCAGCCCGATCTCCTCCAGGGTCTCCAGGCAGTCCGCCACAAAGGAGGGACACAGAACTGCGAGGCGGCGCACCCCCGCCTTGGCGAGCGCGGGAAGGATGCGGTCCGTATGGGGTCCGATCCAGGGCGTACGCCCGAGGCGCGACTGGAAGCAGGTGGTGGTGCGCTCCGGCGTGAGCCGCAGCGCCGTGCACAGGGCGCGGCTCGTGGCGTAGCACTGCGCGCGGTAGCAGTGGCGGTTGCCGACGCCGAGCGTGGCGCAGCAATCCCCGCCCGCCAGGCAGTGCGAGCCACTGGGATCGCTCCTGCGCACCTGGCGTTCTGGCAGGCCGTGATAGCTCATCAGCACATGCTCCGGATTCAGCTGCTCGAGGGCCGGGCGTGCCCGGGCGGCGACGGCGGCGATGAAGCCCGGATCGTCGTGAAATGCTCCGAGGGCCAGTACCTCGGGGACATTCCCGTGTGCCGAGACCGCGGCGAGCACCGCCTGGCTGGCGGAGCCCAGGGAGGCGGCGGCGTCGTGGGGGAAGAGGGGCTGCACGACGATCCGTTGCGTGTCCGCAGCCACCAGCCGCTCTACGGCCGGAGCGATGGCCGGCGCGCCGTAGCGCATGGCGAGCTCCACCCGGAAGTCGGGTCCCAGGGCCTCTGACAATGCCTCAGCCAGGGCGCGGCTGTGGACGAGCAGGGGCGAGCCCTCTGTCGTCCAGATGGCGCGGTAGGCTGCGGCGCTACGCGGTGCTCGGAAGGGGGCAATGATGGCATTCACGAGCAGCCAGCGCGCGGGCGCTGCGATGTCGATGACCCGCGGATCCGACAGGAACTCGCGCAGGTAGCGGCGCACGTCCTTTACCCGCGTGGAGGCGGGCGTGCCGAGCTGTACGAGGAGGACGCCGATGGGGCGGTCGGACATGGCGGAAGCTTAGCTGGCGCGGCGGCGGAGCCAGCCCCCGAGCCACACCGACACCGCAATGTACCAGGCCGGATACAGTAGGGAGAGTTCGATGGCCGGCAAGCCGCGGAAGGCCCGGGGCCAGGCAATGGCGGCCGCGAACCACACGACCCAGATCGCGGCGCCCCGGTTCGTGATGCGCGCGAAGCGCGTCATGCGGCTCGGGTAGACGTAGCGGTTCGGGACGAAGACGGCCAACGAGAGCCCCACGAGCCAGAGGGCCACCACGCCCGAAGAGACGTCGAGCTTCCAGGCGTAGAGCGCAACCACGTTCCAATAGGAGGGAAAGCCAAGGAAGAAGTGGTCCTCGGTCTTTGCATCGTCCTGGGAGAAGCCATAGGCGCTCGCCAGGAGCGGCAGTGCGGCGAAGCTCCAGTGGGGCAGTAGGCCGGCATGGGTCATGAAGAAGGCGGGCACCACCACGTAGTTGAGATAGTCGACGATGTCGTCGAGGCGCCGCCCGTCCAGGTGGGGCACGAAGCGGCGCACCTGTGCCCGCCGGGCCAGCGCGCCGTCTACGCCGTCGATCACCAGGGCCAGGAGCATCCACAGGCCCGCGCCGCGCAGGTCTCCGCGGGCGACCGCGAGCAAGGCCAGCAGCCCCACCACCGCGCCGCTCGCGGTGAGCGCGTGTACCGCCCAGGCCCTCGTGACGTCGACGGCGCTGCCGACTGCCCTGCTGGCTCCCCGTTCCACCGGGCGCAGGGTACCAGAGTGGCTATATTCGCGACCTCAGGGACGGGGAGGAGGCCATATGGCTGGAGAATCACGCGGAGCGGCGCAGGCGTACTCGCCCGATGCCCGAGCCCAGGAGCTGGTCGAGCGCCTGCGGGTGGAGAGCGTCCGGCAGGGTGCGGATTCCTTCCTGACCACCCGTGCGGATACCGTGATGGGCTGGGCCCGCAAGTATTCGATGTTCCTCTACCCCTTCGTGACGGCGTGCTGCGGCATGGAGTTCATGTCCGTGGCCGGGCCGCGCTACGACGTGGATCGCTTCGGCTGCGCGCTGCCGCGCTTCTCGCCGCGCCAGTCCGACCTGCTGATGGTGGTCGGGACCATCACCCAGCGGCAGGCGCCGATCCTGAAGAAAGTCTACGACCAGATGGCGGAGCCCAAGTGGGTGATGGCGTTTGGCGCCTGCACCTGCTCCGGGGGGCCCTACGACAACTATGCGACCGTTCAGGGGATCGATCGCATCGTTCCCGTGGACGTCTACATCCCCGGCTGTCCGCCGCGGCCGGAAGCCGTGCTCGACGGCCTGATCAAGCTCCAGGCCCGGGTCCAGGCGGAGCGGGTGCCCGCAGACGGCCGGCACCAGGAGCTCGGCGCCGTCTGAACCGGGCGCAGTGCCTGAATCGTCAAGAGAAGGGCCCGATCGACCGAACCAGGGAGCGGGCCGGTCGAGGAGGGGTCTGGGTTGGCAGCGTCCAGGTTGGCGACAGAGGGAAGCTACGACCTCGCCGTGGTGGGTGCGGGTCCCGGCGGCTATGTCGCCGCGATCCGCGCTGCTCAGCTCGGACAGAAGGTGGCGGTCGTCGAGGCCGACCGGGTTGGCGGCGTGTGCCTGAACTGGGGATGCATTCCCTCCAAGGCCCTTCTCACCGGTGCCGAGCTGGTCGAGAACCTGACCCGCCACGGTGAGACCTTCGGCGTGAGCGTCTCGGGAGTGCTGCTGGACTACGGCAAGCTCATCGACCACAGCCGGCGCACGGCGGAGCGACTCTGCAAGGGCGTGCGCTCGCTGTTCAAGAAGAACCGCATCACCCTGGTCCAGGGTCGCGGCCGCTTGGTGGGGCCCACCAGCGTGGCCGTCTCCGGGCCGGACGAGCAGCTGGTGGAGGCGGCCCACGTGCTGCTGGCCACGGGCTCCACGGAGTGGGTCCCGCCGGGCCTCACAGTGGACGGGAGCCACGTCCTGACCTCCCGGGAGGCTCTCGAGTCGAAGACCATGCCCGAGAAGCTCGTGGTGATCGGCGCGGGGGCCGTGGGGGTGGAGTTCGCCTACGTCTACGCGATGTATGGCGCAGAGGTCACGCCCCTCGAGATGGCGGACCAGATGCTCCCAGGTGCAGACCCGGACGTGGCCGCCGCGTTGCAGCGCGAGTTCCGCCGCAAGGGCATCGAGGTGCGGCTAGGCACGCGCTACGAGGCGGTCTCGCGGAGCGCGAACGGTGTGATCGTAGAGGTATCCAAGGACGGGGAGAGCGAGGCGCTCCCCGCCACGCAGGTGCTGGCGGCGCTCGGCCGGCGGCCGCTCTGCGCCGACCTGGGCCTTGCCGAGGTCGGTGTCGCCGTGGACGAGAAGGGCTTCGTAAAGATCGACGAGCAGCTGCGCACGACGCTGCCCACGGTCTCCGCGATTGGTGATATGGCGGGCGGGCCGCTGCTGGCGCACAAGGCCTCCGAGCAGGGCATTGCCGCCGTTGAGTTCGCGGCGGGTTGTTCCCGCAGGCCCCTCGACCCGCACCATATCCCGGGCTGCATTTACGCCCAGCCCCAGGTGGCGTGGGTGGGGCTCACCGAGGCCGAGGCGCGTGCGCGCTACGGGGAAGAGCTGCGTGTGGGGAAGTTTCCCTTTACGGCATCGGGCAAGGCGATTGCCTCCGGCCACACAGCGGGCTTCGCAAAGATCCTGGCCGAGCCGCGCTACGGCGAAATCGTGGGCGCTCACCTGGTGGGGCACGGTGCCACCGAGTTGATCGCGGAGATTGGCCTGGCCATGAGCCTGGAGGCCACCACCGGCGAGGTGGCCGCAACCTGCCACGCCCACCCGACCCTCTCGGAGGCGATCCTCGAGGCGGCCCTGGCCTCCGAGGGTCGCGCCATCAACTTCTAGTAACGTCCAGGAGAGCACGGCATGTCGGTCGAGGTCACGCTGCCCGAGCTGGGAGAGAGCGTTGTCGAGGGGACCATCGCCAAGTGGCTGGTGAAGGAGGGCGACCGTGTCGAGCGCGACCAGCCCCTGGTGGAGGTCACCACCGACAAGGTGGATGCCGAGATTCCGGCTCCTGAGGGCGGCGTGGTGGAGGTCATCCTGGCGGCCGAGGGCGAGACGGTGGACGTGGGCACGCCGATCGCCCGCATCGATCCCGCCGGGAACGCGGCGGCAGGCGAGCAGGAGTCGACCGTGGAGCCGGCTCCCCCCGAGCGGGGGTCGACCGTGGAGCCGGCTCCCCCCGAGCGGGGGTCGACCGTGGAGCCGGCTCCCCCCGAGCGGGAGACCGAGGCCCAGGAGCCTGTCCGAAGCACGCCGGTTGCGCGGCGCATGGCGGAGGAAGCCGGGATCGATCTCCGTGACCTGCGCGGAAGTGGCGTCTCCGGGCGCATCATGAAGGGCGATCTGGCGGCACCGCGCCCCGCTTCGGCACCGCGAGGCCGGCCCCAGCTCGAGGAGCCTGCGCGGTCGCCGCAGGGGGAGGCTCCGCCGCCGTCCGCACGCCAGCCGGCAACGCAGGTCTTCGACGAGGCCCGCGCCCGCTTCGGCCACTACGCCCTCCAGGAGGGGGATCGCGTGATTCCCATGTCACCCCTGCGGCGCATCGTGGCCGAGCACATGGTGTACTCGAAGCACACCAGCCCGCACGTGGGCACCGTGGCGGAGGTCGATCTCAACCGCGTGGTGCAGCTGCGTGCCCGGCACAAGAAGCGCTTCCAGGAGGCGAACGGCTTCGCCTTGACCTACCTGCCCTTCATCGTGGCCGCGACCGTGCGCGCCCTGCGCGAATTTCCGGCTCTGAACGCCTCGGTCATCGAGGATGCCATCGTCGAGAAGCGCGATATCCACCTGGGCATCGCAGTTCAGGCCGACAAGGGTCTGGTGGTGCCCGTAGTGCGCAATGCGGACCGACTCTCCCTCTCGGGCCTGGCTGCGGCCATCGACGACCTCTCCCTGCGGGCGCGCAACAAGCGGCTCTCCGCCGACGAGCTCAAGGGCGGCAGCTTCACCGTCTCGAACCCCGGCCGCAGCGGGAACCTCTACGGCTTCGCCATCATCAACCAGCCCCAGGTGGGGATCCTGCGTATGGGCGAGATCGTGAAACGGCCGGTGGTGCGGGAAATCGACGGCAACGATGCCATCGTGGTGCGGCCGATCATGCACCTGGCCCTCTCCTACGACCACCGCGCGGTGGACGGAGCGCCGGCGAACGGCTTCCTCCACCGCGTGCGGGAGCTGTTGGAAGAGGGCGACTTCGACGTCTAGGCTTGCGGCGATGGGCAACCCGATCGTCGTCGAGTGGCTGGGCAGCGTTCCCTACGGGGTGGCCCTGGCGCGCCAGGAGCAGGCGGTGGCGGCCTGCCGCGCCGGGCGCAGCCCGGATCGGCTGCTGCTGCTGGAGCATCCGGCGGTGATCACCTTGGGTCGCGGGAGCCAGCCCCAGAACCTGCGTACCTCCGAGGCCCAGCTGGCGACCCGCGGGATTGCGGTGCACCGGGTCCCGCGCGGGGGCGATGTCACCTGGCATGGGCCGGGACAGCTCGTAGGCTACCCCATCCTGCATCTCGAACGTCGCGGGGAGAAGGACGTGGTGGCCTACCTGCGGCGCTTGGAGCAGGCGTTGATCGCGGCCCTTTCCGGGTTGGGCCTCGCGGCACGGCCCGTCGCTGGCAAGACCGGCGTCTACATGGCGGACGCGCAGCAGCCGCTGCGCAAGATCGCCTCGATCGGTGTCGGAGTGAAACGCTGGGTGACCTGGCACGGCTTTGCCCTGAATGTCACCAATGATCCCGCGGGCTTCGATGACATCGTGCCTTGCGGCCTGCAAGGAGTGGAGATGACCTCCGTGGCCCAGGAGCTCGGCGGTTTGCCCGAACGCAAGCTCTTCGACGCCACGCGTGCGCGGGTGGCCGAGGCCTTCCTCGAGAGCTTCTGCGGATGAGCCGCGCGGATCCGGATCAGCGTGTTGCGCGCCCGCTGCAGAACCGGGAGGTTCCGAACCGGCGCGAAGGGCGCCCGCCGTGGCTGAAGGTGCGCGTGCGCAGCTCCCCGCAGCTCGAGCGGGTGCGCGCGCTGGTCAGGTCCCAGGGCCTTCACACGGTCTGCTCCTCCGCGTCCTGCCCCAACCTGGCGGAGTGCTGGTCGAAGGGAACGGCCACCTTCATGATCGGCGGCGACCACTGCACACGGCGCTGTGGTTTCTGCGATGTGGCCACCGCGCGCCCCGAGGCGCTGGACCCCTTCGAGCCGGCGCGCGTGGCGCGGGCCGTGGAGCAGCTCGGGCTGGGCTTCGCGGTGATCACCTGCGTGGCACGCGACGACCTCGCCGATGGCGGCGCGGGCCAGATGGCTGCCACCCTGCGCGCCATTCGCAGGCGCTGTCCGCAGACGGGGATCGAGGTGCTGATCTCCGACTACAAGGGCTCGGAGGAGGCGCTGCGGACGGTGCTCGACGCAGCCCCCGACGTGCTCAACCACAACCTCGAGACCGTGGAACGCCTGCAGCGCCGCGTGCGGCCCGCCGCGAGCTACGCCGGCTCCCTCCGCGTGCTGCGCCGGGCCGGCCAGCTGAGGCCGGAGATCCCCACCAAGAGCGGGCTCATCCTGGGCATGGGCGAGCGGCCGGAGGAGATCGACCAGGCCCTTCAGGATCTAAGGGATGCGGGGGTCTCGCTCCTTACCCTGGGGCAATATCTGCGGCCCTCCGATGACCACCTGCCCGTGGAGCGCTGGGTGCCGCCCGCTGAGTTCGATCACTGGGCGGCGCGTGCGCGCGCCCTCGGCCTACGTGACGTGGCCGCTGGGCCCCTGGTGCGAAGCTCCTACCACGCCGAGCAGCTCGCGGGTCGGACACCTCCTGCTAGATAACCGTAGGGTAAAACCCTCGTTTTTGGTCACGGCTTGTAAGTTAGTAAATATTTACTAATATATGAGAGAATTTTTCGTTTTCGCGGAGCGCAGTCATGCCCCGATCCTCCCAATCCCCCGGCTCCTCTGCCCGCTCCCGTCCGGGGCGCGAGAAGCGGCGTCACCAGATTCTCCAGCAGGGCATGCGCTGCTTTGCCGAGCGGGGCTTCCGCGGCACCACCACCCGCGAGCTGGCGGAGGCCGTGGGCATTACGGAGGCCGCGCTGTACCGCTACTTCGAGAGCAAGGAGGCGCTCTACGCCGCCATCGTGGATGAGAAGGTGCGTCAGCCGGGCTGGGCCGAGTCCCTGGAGGACGCCGCCCGCGCGGGAGATGATCGCGCCGTCTTCGAGGGCCTGGCTCGCTCCATGCTGGAGAGCGTCCAGGCGGACTCCTCCTTCCTACGTATCCTGCTCTACACCGGCCTCGAAGGGCACGAGCTCTCCGAGCCCTTCTTTGCCAGTCGGATTCGCAGGCTGCGCGACTTTCTGACCGGCTATCTCGAGCGACGCATCGCCGACGGCGCCTTCCGGCCCGTGGACCCGGTCCTCGGGGCGCGGGCGCTGCTCGGGATGGTATTCGACCACATGCTCGTGCGGGAGATCTTCCACCAGGATCCGGTTCCGGATACCGCCGCCGCCCAGGTTGCCGAGAGCTTCGCCTCGATCTTCCTGAATGGGATCCGGAGTGACGAGGAGCGTCGTCGTGTCCGAGCCTGACGAAGACCAGGAGCGTCGTCGTGTCCGAGCCTGACGAAGACGAGGAGCGCCGCCGTGTCCGAGCCTGACGAAAAGCAGGGGCGCCGCGTGCGCCGGGCGGGACTCGCCATCCTGGCGGCCACCTTCGTGGCCGCGGCCACCATGGGCGTGCAGTGGCTGCGCGATGGTCGCTTCCGCG
>Ga0114931_10005942_pt1 | contig 15074 bp, 11 predicted proteins | sample 2SBtaG_FD_89579 | JGI IMG/M metagenome (GOLD analysis project Ga0114931, IMG submission 89579) | Deep subsurface microbial communities from Kolumbo volcano to uncover new lineages of life (NeLLi) - 2SBTROV14_V59a metaG | ecosystem: Environmental > Aquatic > Marine > Volcanic | place: Kolumbo...
ATGATCAGGCGATCCTGCTCTTTGAGCCCGCGGGTGAGGTATTCACGAATGAGCTCGCGTTCGGTGTGCTGCACGGGGCTCGGTCCCGGATCCGCCGGTACCAGCGACCCGACGCGCGTATCGTCGCGTCGCTCGGTTGGGGACTCGAGCGGGACGCAGTGAGAGGCAAGCACGGTCCGTTTCATTTTCATGAACTTGGTGAGCGGGATACCCATCTTCTCGGCGTACTCTGACGCGGATCCGGCGCGCCCGCTCGCTGCTCGAAAGCTGCTTTCCAGAGCGGTGAGGGTTCGTTCGAAGTTCCGCCCCGAGCGACCGAGCGGATCGATTTCACGCTGCCAGTCGCGAATCGCGCCCACGATTCGCTGCCGGCAGTAGGTCTCGAATTTCACGCCACGCTCCGGGTCGAACGATCGGACGGCGGAAATCAGCCCGTCGTAGCCTGCGCTGGCGAGTTCGTCGGAAGTGACCCGCGGCCAGAGTCTGCGGGCGATGATTTCCGCGATCTTCTTCACGATCGGCATGTAGTGCTCCACAATCCGGTTGCGGAACTCGGTGTCATGCGTCTCGAAGAAGCGATCCCAAGCGGCGTTGATTTCTGTGTCTTTGGCGGGTCGTGTCATGGGCGTGTTGCTCCTCCGTAAGCGTGGCCACGTCATCCTTGGTGCCGAGATTTCTTTTTTTCGGGGGCCTCGAAGAGGCCGTGATCGAACGCAACACGAATTGCGGACATAGGAAGGATAACTCATATTTTTCAGATTTCCACAGAATCGCGCAGAAAGTTTATCTATCTTAACATCCAACGTGGTAAACCTACCAGAATAAACGGCTTGCCCGACGCGAAAAATTTCCGAGAGATTCGACGATTCGCAGCAGCTCGCAACATCGTCGCCGGTGGTCGCGTCACGAACACGCGCCGCTCTGAATCAATTCTTGCCGAGTTCGATGAAGCCGCGATCCTCGTCGTAGCGTGTTAGCAACAGCGGTCGCTTGAACTGCTCCGCGGATGCGCCGCGTTTCTCGAGCAGTCTGCGGTCGAGGTTTGTGAAGAATGTCGGAGACGCCGCAAAGAGTTGTATCTCCCCCAGACGGCTTGACTTGCGACGCGATGCGTATTCCTCGTTCTGCCTGCAAAGCTCGGCGTCGAGACGCGCAGGCAGGCTCTGAGGAACCTCGTGATCGGCGTAGAGCCGGTAGAAAGGGGGATCCGCCCATTGAGGCGCGAGTAGAAACTCGCGCGTTTCGACATTTTCGCGTTCGCACGCCGTGCGGATCGCGGCGGCGAGCTGATCCTCGGTGAGTTTCTCGCCGGCGACTGACGCGACGCGGCCCTCGCGGTGCAGAAACTCGAGCATCGGAGTTTCGGCGATCCAATCGGTCACGCGCACGATATCACCGAGCCGGTAGCGGACGAGTCCGGCCGTGTTCGTCAGCACCACCGAGTATTCGCGCCCCGTCTCCAATTCCCAGGGCCAGAGCGTCTCCGGCACCGGTTCCGCTACGGATTCGATCGGGATGAATTCAAAGCAGGCGGCGCCAACCGCGAGCGGTCCGGAAGCGCTCCCGTCGGCGAGCGGGATCGTCACGCGCCCTTCGCTGGCGAGCAAGCCGATGTCTCGAACTGGAATTGGGCCGTACCAAGCCGCCAACCGATCCAGGTAATGCTTCAGGCTCCCGCCGATCCAGCATCCCAGAAACTCGAGCTTCCAGAAGTCGCGCGGACGCAGCAGCCCGTGTCGGGACCGAAGCCGTTCCAACTCTGTGGCGCGGGCCGGATTGGGTTTCAGGCGGCGCGTTACTGCCGCCGGCAGTGATTCGTCGTGCTCGAGCGTGAGTGTGCCGTCGCGGACGTCCCTGATTACGGCATCGCCGCGGGCATTGACGACCTGGGCGAAGCGGATCAGCGTGGCGGGGTTGGCGGTGATGGCGAAGGCGACATCGCGGGCGATGCCGCAGCGCATCAAGGCATAGTAGCGATCGTCTGGGTTGCCGATCCGGGCGAGCTCGGGGTCGCCGACGTAGAAGCGGCGAACGATCGGCTTTTGCGTGCGCGCCAGTAGGCCCGTGATCGCGCCGCAGGGGACGCCGTCGCGCGACAGGCTCTCGTCAAAGCGGCCGCTGCCTTGCAGGATGGCGCGCAGGATGGCGCGCGGATGGTCGGCGAGTAACTTGAGTCCGAACGTGTTCCACCCTTTCCGGTAGTCGCGGACGAAGGCCGGGGTGACCGGGATCAGCTTACGCTTGGCCGTCGTGCCGCTGCTGGCGGCGAACATCAGCGGTCGCTGCTTCGGAGCGAGCAAGGCGGCGTAGTCGCCGTCGAAGAGTCGCTCGATATACGGGCGAAATCCGTCGTCAAAAGTCGTCGGGGGGAGTGCGCGGCATAGATCGTCGATCGTCCGAACGCCGGCCAGGTTATGCGTTTTTTCGAAGGCGCTTCCCGCGACGACGGCCAAGGCCCGCTTCAGAACGACTTGTTGCTGGATGCGCGGGTTCGCCAGTGATGCGCTGAAACGGCGATAGACGCGCCGCGCGTGATGGAACGCGATACGCGCCAGAAGACGGTCGACGACGGAAGGCATCCGCGGCTCCCCGGCGCGCTAGGCCGATGATGAAGCGGACGCCAACGGCGCCGGCGGTCGCGCGGCGCGTGCCTGTGCCGCTTCGGGCTCGCTCGTAGTACGGCGCCGCGCGAGGTAGCGGTCAAAAAAATCTCTCGTCAGCGCCGCGTAACGCTCGGGATGCAGGACGACGGCCTGATTGTGCCTGGCTCGCGGCGCGACCCACATCCACTTGGGCTGAGCCGCGATCGCGTACAGCAGCCGGCTCTGTTCCACTGGCAGGTAGGAGTCCTTCTCTCCGTGAATGAAGAACATCGGCCGGGGCCGCATGTGTTGGATCGTCTTGTACACCGACGGAAACGCGCAATCGAATGTCCGCTGCGCGAATTGCATCATCGTCCAGCGCAGCAAGCGCCAGAATCGCGGCGTGTGGTTTTCGTAGACGAACTTCACCGTGGCGAAGATGTAGGCCCAGCGTTTCATGAGGTATTCGATCGTGCGGTCGGTGCTGAACGCGCCGTCGGCGATGAGGGCGGCTACACGATCGTTTTCGGCGGCGGCGAGAATCGCGGCGCACGCCCCGCGCGAAATCCCGAACAGGCCTATCTCACGCGGCAGCTTGCGGGATGCCAGCCACGCGTCGACGCAGGCGATCGCGCCGCGGATGTCGTGCAGTTCGCGGTTGGTGACCCATTGCCGCGGCGCGTAGCCCGCGTCGCAGTCCGACTGCCCGTGCCCGCGGAAGTCGAACGTGAATACGTCGTACCCCGCCGCGCACAACGGGCGACAATAGCGGGCGCAGGAATGCATGTCGGAGCAATACTCGTGGGAGAAGATGATCAGCCCGCGGCGTGGGACGTCCGTGGCGGCGGGTACGAACATTCCGTGCAGCCTGATCCCGTCGTACGCCGAGAATGCGACGGTCTCGCCTTCGAGTTTTGCGTAGTCCAGCGGCGCGCGGGCCAGCGGCGGCTTGGTGCTGCGCATGATGTTGAGCGAGATGCGCACATATTTGAGGATCACCAGGGTCGGGACGACAACGACGATCGCGACCGTCGAAACGATTGCGACGAGCGCCCAATTGCGCGTCAGCGCCTCGATGATCGACGAAACGGGCAGCAGCAGACACCTCGATTTCCGACGCGAAAGGTGTTCGAGACCAAGCCGAGCAGGTCGAACTCCGAAATCCTAGCCGCCGGCGCCGTGCGCGTCTATTCAGCGGGAGAATAGGTCGCGGCGTCTGCGCGGCGCAGCAACACGGTCGCCAGCGCGGCGATTGCACGGCCTTGCCCGATCGCGTCGAGTCCTTCGTTGGTGGTCGCTTTCACGCCGACGCGCGACGGGGCCAGCCCGAGCAGTTCCGCAAGCGTCGAGCGGATCAGCGGCTTGTGCGCGCGGAGGTTGGGGGTTTGCGCGTGGATCACGACGTCCGCGTTGACCAATTCGAGATCGTGCTCTGAAACCAGCTCGACGACTTGGCGCAAAAGCGTACGGCTGTCGGCATCCTTGTACTCCGGATCGTTGTCGGGAAACAGCTCGCCGATGTCTCCGAGTCCCGACGCGCCGAGCATTGCGTCGCAAATCGCATGCAGAACCACGTCGGCGTCGCTATGGCCGAGCAGACCCGCTTCGTGGGGGATCTCGACGCCGCCGAGCACGAGCCGCCGTCCGCGGTGTGTTCGATGCAAGTCGTAGCCGATTCCGCTGCGATACATTCTCGTGTGCTCACCCTGCGCGTGGCGGGTCGCTTTGGCGATCCGCGGATTTCGGGATCGATCGCGACTATAATAGACAGCCATGAGATCGCACAGGGCAGCGCGACGCAGACCACTCGGGCTCGATTCGTATCGGCTCGAGTTGGCCTCGATCGATGAGGTTTCGATCGGAGCGTACGCTCGGCGTCAGAGGCGGCGTCGCGTCGGAATCGGTCTGTGCGGTTTGTTGATCACGGGCGCGGCGCTTGCGCTCTATTGGATGCTCGCTCCGCCGAATGACGCCAACAATCCGGACCGCTACGGCGTTTGGGTCCATTGCGCAGCGTGCGACGCCGAGGAATTGCGCTACCTGGGCTACGCACAGACGTTTCCGATCGTGTGCCGCCAGTGCGGGGAACGCGCCGCGCGGCCGTTGTGGCAGTGCCGTGCGTGCGGGCACAAGTTTTTGCCGAAGGCGGAGTCCGGGCTCGTTCATTGCCCGATCTGCGACAGTGAGTCGGTCGGAACCGCAGTGCAGAGCTCGTCCAACGCGCCCCACGCCGGCGGAATCGAATAGAATTCTAAGAGACGCGATCGGAGAACGGTCGATAACGTACTCTGCATGCGGTCACGCTTTGCGTTGACCCGGTTTATCGGTCGATTTAGCATCGGCCACATGACGACCGCGCGGCGTTGGATCATCACCGGCGGTGGCAGTTGCGCCGCCGCAAAGCGAGGTCCGATCTCCGCCGATGGACAAAGCCAGGGAGGCGTGCGATGTCCAAGCTCGACAATATACATTCGATCATCGATAAGCATCTGGACGATCGGAAGTTTCGCCAGCAACACTGGGAGGGGACGTTCCAGGATTATCTCGAGCTGATTGTCGCCAACCCGCGTTTGGCGCGGAACGCTTTTCAACGCGTCCATGACATGATTCTCCACTTCGGGACCGAGCGCTACACCAGTCTCAAAGAGGAAATCGTCCACTACAAGTTTTTCGACGATCCCTTCGAGAACGGACGCGACGCCGTCTTCGGTTTGGACGGCGCGATGATGCGGCTGGTCGAAACGTTCAAGTCCGCGGCTCACGGATACGGCAGCGACCGGCGGATTTTGCTCTTGCACGGGCCGGTCGGGTCGAGCAAGAGCACGATTGCGCGGCTGCTCAAGAAGGGGCTCGAGTACTACTCGCAGCTCGACGACGGAGCGCTGTACAGCTTCACGTGGAAGCTTGACAGCGAGAATGGCGAAGAGCTGGCCGCGTGCCCGATGCACGAGGAGCCGTTGCGGTTGATCCCGCGCAAGGCGCGTGACGAGATTCTCGCGCAGATCAATGCGGAATTGTCGGAAGATCAGCAAGTGCGCGTCGAAGGCGATCTCGACCCGTTCTGCCGGCGGATGTTCGAGGATCTGCTGCTCGAGAACGACGGCAACTGGCGGAAGGTGCTCGACCACGTGGTCGTTCGGCGGCTGATCTTGTCCGAAAAGGATCGCGTCGGCATCGGCACGTTCCAGCCCAAGGACGAGAAGAACCAGGACTCGACCGAGCTGACCGGCGACATTAATTACCGCAAGATCGCGCTCTACGGGTCGGACTCGGACCCGCGTGCGTTCAACTTCGACGGCGAGCTGAATATCGCCAATCGCGGCATGTGCGAGTTTATCGAAGTGCTCAAGCTCGACGTCGCATTCCTGTACGACCTGCTGGGCGCGTCGCAGGAGCACACGATCAAGCCGAATAAATTCGCTCAGACCGACATCGACGAAGTGATTCTCGGCCACACGAATGAGCCCGAGTACAAGAAGCTCCAGAACAACGATCTGATGGAGGCGTTTCGCGACCGCACGATCAAGATCGACGTGCCCTACAACATTCGCCTGAGCGACGAGATCAAGATCTACGAGAAGGACTTCAGCAAGGAGCGGGTCAAGGGCATCCACGTCGCGCCGCACACCGTCGAGACGGCGGCGATGTGGGCGGTGCTGACGCGACTGGATGAGCCCAAGAAGGCCGGGCTGACGCTGATGCAGAAGCTCAAGCTCTACGACGGGCGCAGCATTCCCGGCTTCACCGAGGATTCGGTCAAAGAGCTTCGACTCGAAGCGCCGCGCGAGGGGATGCAGGGCATCAGCCCGCGCTACATTCAGGACAAGGTCTCGAACTCTCTGGTCAGCGAAATGGCGCAGACCGACCGCTGCATCAATCCGTTCATGGTGATGAACGAGCTCGAAAGCGGATTGAGCCACCACAGCCTGATCACCGACGAGGAGCAGAAGAAGCGCTACAAGGAACTGCTCAGCGTCGTGCGCGAAGAATACGAGGACACGCTCAAGAACGAAGTGCAGCGCGCCATCAGCGCCGATGAGGACGCCATCCAGCGGCTATGCACGAACTACATCGAAAACGTTCGCGCCTACACCCAGCATGAAAAGGTCCGCAACAAGTACACAGGCCGCGACGAGGAGCCGGACGAGCGGTTGATGCGCTCGATCGAAGAGAAGATCGACATCCCCGACAGCCGCAAAGACGATTTCCGCCAGGAGATCATGAACTACATCGGCGCACTGTCGCTCGACGGCAATAAGTTTGAATACCATACGAACGCGCGGCTGCTCAAGGCGCTCGAGCTCAAGCTGTTCGAGGACAGCCGCGACACGATCAAGCTCAAGAACGTGGTCAGCGGCGTCGTCGATGATGAAACGCAGGCCAAGATCGACGTCGTCAAGCAGCGGCTGATCAAGTTCTTCGGCTACAACGAGACGAGCGCGACCGACGTGCTGAACTACGTCGCGAGCATCTTCGCACGCGGCGACGCCAAGCAGAGCGAATGAGACGGGGAGCGCGTCCGGCGGCCACGATTTGATTTAACCGAGCTTGGGGTAGAGCGCCGGCATGGTCCTGCGAATCTCGAAAGATCACCAACGCTTCCGCCAGATCGTCAAGGGCAAGATCCGCAAAGACCTGCGCAAATTTCTCACGCGCAGCGAGCTGCTCGGCAAGGAAGGCAAGCACCTGATCTCAATCCCCGTACGCGGAATCGATTTGCCGCACTTTCGCTATGGAGACAACAACGACTCCGGCGTCGGGCAAGGTGACGGCAAACCGGGACAACAGGTCGACGGCGAAGGCGACGCCGGACCCGGCGGAACCGAAGAGGGCCGCCACATTCTCGAAGTCGACATCTCGCTCGACGAATTGGCCGACATCCTTGGCGAAGAGTTGCAACTGCCGCGCATCGAACCCAAGGGCAAGCACAACATCACCACCGTCAAGGACCGCTACAGCAGCGTGCGCCAGACCGGACCCGAGTCGCTGCGGCATTTCAAACGCACGTTTCGGCAGGCGCTGCGGCGAATGATCGTCTCGGGCGCGTACGATCCGGACAATCCGACCATCATCTTTGAACGCCGCGATCGGGTCTACCGCAGTTGGAAGCCCGTAAAGAAACCGCAGTCCAACGCCGTCATCGTCTACATGATGGATGTTTCCGGTTCGATGGGGCACGAGCAGAAAGAACTCGTGCGGCTCGAAGCGTTCTGGATCGACGCGTGGCTGCGGCGAAACTACGAGGGCACCGAGAGCCGCTACATCGTCCACGACGTGCGCGCCGCCGAGGTCGATCGCGAAACGTTTTTCCATCTACGTGAAGATGGCGGGACGAAGATCAGCAGCGCGTTCAAGTGTTGCCGCGATTTGCTCGACAAGCAGTACAATTCGGACGAGTGGAACATCTACCTGTTCCACTTCTCGGACGGAGACAACTCGAGCGAGTCGGACTCACGCGAGTGCTGCAAAATGCTGACCGAGAATCTCTTGCCGCGCAGCAACCAGTTCGGCTATTGCCAGGTAGCGAGCGCGTACGGCAGCGGGAACTTCATCAACGTGCTGCGCGAACACGTCAACGACGAAGAAAACATGGTCACCTCGCGCGTCAATACCAAGGACGACATCTACGACAGCATCAAGGCGTTCTTCGCGAAGGGTCGCTGAGCATCGCGTCGCCCACGGCCTCGCCCGAGGAGGGTGGGCATCATCCACATTTTGCCTGCTCGCTGTGGCGTCGGTTTCCCAATCGGTGTGCGCGATCAAGCGGTGAGTTGTGGCACCGGTTTCTCAGCCGGTGTGTTGTGGCACAGGTTTCTTAACAGTCCGCCGCGAAAGTCGTGTAGCGGCCCGCGCCCCCGCGGGCCGTAGTCCAAGCTACCGTTTCCGACTATCTACGGCGGGCGAGGGCGCCCGCCGCTACGTCGTCTCTCGCCAATCTCGACTTTTGCGGCGGACTGTTAACCGGTGAGTTGTGGCACCGGTTTCTTAACCGGTGTGTGCGATCCGCGATACCGTCAGTCGCAGATCGTTCCGAAACTTGAAAGAACGATAGCGAGGTCGGCGAGATCGACGTCCCCGTCGCCGTCCAGATCGCCGTCGGCGGGCGTAGCGCCGGCGGGTGTTCCGAAGTGAGCCAGCAGGATGCCGAGGTCGGCGAGCGTGACCTCGTTGTCGCCGTCGATGTCGCCGACACAATCGCTCGGCGAGACGACGATTTTGATTTCCGAGGCGATCTGGATGATGGGTTTGATGACCGTACTGTGCGCCGGCGGAGTCGCGATCGACGCGAGCACGTTCACATCTGCGTTGGTCAGGCGAAAACGGTAGACGCCGGTCGCGCTGGGTGCGATGATCGAGCCGGCGGCGATGATCTGCGGCAGCGGTCCCTGCCCGATGCCGGCGTCCGGGTCGACCGATTCACCGAGCCCCGTACCGGGAACGCCGAAGGTGTTTTGTGCCCCGCCGATCTGCGCGAGATTGCGCTGCCCGTCGGGGCCGAGGGGCGTGCCTCCGAAGCCGGACCCGACGCCGCCGGGACCGGCGTTGCTGATCCCGGCGGGGCGGTCGAAGTTGTCGAGTTCGGGCGGTCGCTGCCCGGGCGTCAGATTGAGCAGCGCGGGATTGGCGCGATCCTGAACCAGATCGACCGTGAGCAGCGCCAGCCCGAGGTTTTCAGTGGAAGCGACGGCGGCGGTGATCGTCCAGTCGATACGCTGCCCTGGCTGAACCGAAAGTCCATTGCTCGGAGAAGTTAGAGAGAGCGTGACGATCGGCGTGGCCGATGCCGCCGCCGACCAACACGCACAAATGACCGCGATGGGCAATCGCCGCACTTGGTATCCCCTAGCGACGCCGAAGAGCCGTGAGCGCTCCGAGGCCGATCAGTAGCAGCGCGCCCGGCTCGGGAACGGACGAAACCGCGAACTCATAGTGAAAGTGAAACGGCTCGAGGAATCCGCCGGGTGCGGGCAATCCGGACGGAACGGTCAGCGGATTGGCCGGGTCTTCCTCGAAGTGACGGAAGATAGAGTACGGCAGCGTGACTACGAATCCGAGCGTGTTGGTCCCGTCGCCTGAGACCTGCATCGCGGGCAGGTCGCCGAGTGAGTAGTTGGCTGGATTGTCCTCGAAGACGTTGGGCGGGAAGAACGCGTCGAAATCGCGGAACGGGTTTTCCTGTGTATTGTGGTTATGCACATGGGTATGCAGGAAGCCATTCGCCGCGTCGACCTGGTCCACCTGGTCCGAGTCCCAAAGTTTGTGGAGCAGGACGGTGTCCTGCTGAACGAAGACCGGCTGGTCAAAATGGATGTTCTGCACGCTGAGCGTGACATCGGCGCCTCCGGCCATGTTGGCGAAGAAGTCGGTCGAGTGACCCGCTGGTTTGAAAAACGCGTGTGAGAGCAGTGATTCGTTGGGACGCAGCCCGCCGGGAACGACGGTTCGGCGGCCGAAGGCGTTGACTGAATTGAAGTAGCCGATGTTGGCGTCGCCTCCGAGCGGAATGACGTCGCCGGGTCCGACGCCGCTGTAGTCGACGGAGCTTTGCAGCGTGCGTGTGCGCCCGTCCGAGGATTGATAGCTGAACGAGACGTCGGCGCTACCGACCGGAAGCGGCCCCTGCGCGAGCGCAGCTCCGCTGAGCAACACGCAAAGCGAGACAGCACTGAAAACTCTGGTTGTCATTGGGAACCCTCCTAATTGTTTGCGTCTTGAACCACTATTATGGTTAACGATTTAAGTGTTGCGGCGGCGCAGGTCATGGTGCCGACAGGCACACGCCCGGCGCGATGAAGTTCGGCGCGATGGCGTTCCAATTGAAGACATCAATGTCGTTGTCCGCGTCGAGGTCGAACTGTTGACATTCGACGCTCAGGAATCCTTCGTTGTTCTCGCCGGTGAAGCAGCGCTGCAAGCCGGCGAAGTCCGCCAGGTCCACATCGTTGTCCACGTCGAGATCGCCGGCGACGATCGACCCGACCTCGGTCGCGTCGTAAATGACACGCGGCGGTGTTCCGCCGGCGGCAGCGCCGTTGAAGCATGGAATCGCGTCGGCGCCGGGCAGAATCAATCCGCCTTCGTGGCAGGTGTACAACTCGAACCCCGCGTTGGGCATCCCGACGAGGTTTTCGGGGTCGTGTCGATTGAACAGCGTGACTTCGATCGGGTACGCGCCCGGAAGCTGGAAGATCGCATTATCCCAGCGGAACGGCAACGGTGTCGGCGTGTTCGTACGGAAGATCGTCGTATTCGAAATCCGAACGCGACCGCCGTCGAACGTCGACAGTCCGAAACTGATCCACGTTTGCGGGTTGGCGATCGGTAGTTCGTTGTCCACGGTCTGTATGTTAATCACGCCGCGAGCGCGTAGAAGAAAGCTGTCGATCGGCAGCGCAAGCGCCGCTGGGTCGGACAAATCGGTGATGTAGTTGTCGAGCAGGTCGCCGAGCGTCGCAAGGTCCGCGTCGTTGCGGCTCGCCGCCGGCCCGGAGGGCCAATCGAGGAAGTCGGCGTGAAACGTAAACGCCGGCGTCTGTCCGTTGGCCCACAGCTCGGCGATCAACAGGCTCGAGGCGTTATCCACCGGCACGGGGTAAAAGCACTCGACGCTCCACCCCCCGCCGGGCGTACACGGCGCTGCCCCGATGCGTTCGCTCTGAAAAATGAAAATGTGGGCGTAGGCGGCGACCGCGGAGCAGACGCCGAGCACAAGCGCGATCACTACAATTTGTGTGCGTGTCGTGCGTAGTCGCATGTCCGTAGGGCGTTCCTTTGTGCCGCGCAGGCAGACCGCATCCAACTGTAGGCGCGCAATGCTCCGATTTCTCGGGTGGGACGCGGAATCTTCGCGAATTCGGGTACGTGCATGACTTGCGAGTCGCGCCCGCGCGTCCCCGTCTGTCCGTAACTCACGTTTCTACAAAGTGTTGCTGCCGACCGTGCGGATTCCGTTTGACAGCGCTGCGTACGACAGCTTAGCTTTTCGGCGCGACGTATCGGTGAGCCATACGCGTGTCGCGCCGGCTCAACGTCGCACGTTGGCGCACGCTACGTCGTTATGGCGGGAATCCGACGAATAGGAATAGTTCACACGGATGAGGATCAAAACGATGACAATCCGATCAGATCGAAGACCGCTCCGTCGCACTGCGTTCGTACTGCTGGGTATCGCCGGCGTCCTTGCGAGCGCGGCTCGGGCACAGCTCACCGACACTGTGCTCGCCCCGAATACGATCAACGCGGGGATTCACAAGTCGCTCGAAGAGCAAGTCGGCACAGGCCGCGGCGGCGTGATGATTCCCGAATCGTCGCTGTTCATCATCAAGCGCGACCCGTTTCGATCGATCAGGCGCGGCAGGCAGCTCTTCCAGCGCAAGTTCACGCGCTCGCAAGGCTTTGGGACGCGGATCAACGACGGTGTCGGCAATTTCGATCAGATTCCGGCGCTGGGCGCGGGGCTGGTAGATAGCTGCGCGGGTTGTCACGGGCGGCCGCACGGGGCGGCGGGTTTCGGCGGAAACGTCGTGACGCGTCCCGATAGTCGTGACGCGCCGCACCTGTTCGGGCTTGGTTTGGTCGAGATGATCGGCGACGAAATCACGAGCGAGCTGCGCGCGACGCGTGACGCGGCGCGTGATCAGGCGCGCGACGCAGGTCAATCCGTGACCGTCGATCTGTTCGGCAAGGGGATCAACTACGGGCGCATCACGGCGCGGCCGGACGGAAGCGTGGACACATCCGAGGTGAAGGGCGTCGATGCGGACTTGCGCGTTCGCCCGTTCTTCGCCGAGGGATTGGTTTTTGCGATGCGCGAGTTCATCGTGGGCGCGTTCAAGGACGAAATGGGGATCGAGGCGGTCGATCCGGACTTGCTGGCGGCCTCCGGCGGCGGCAGTGCGACCACGCCCTCGGGGCTCGTGCTCAACGGTGCAATCGACCGCGTCGGCCCGCCGCCGGTGGCTGACGCAACCGAAGACGCCGATGGGGACGGCGTAGCGAATGAAGCGCCGACCAGCGTGGTCGATCATATCGAGTTTTACCTCTTGAACTACTTCAAGCCGGGGCGTTATCTCCAATCGAAGGTGTCTCGGCAGGGGCGTGCGATCTTTGACCGCATCGGGTGCGCCGAGTGCCATATCCCGGATCTGACGATCGTCAACGATCGGCGCGTAGCCGACGTAGAGACCAACTTCGATCCCGCGCGGGACGGTCTGAACGGCTTGTTCGCGACCGCTGAGCCGCGTCTTGTCGAGGCCTCAGACGGCAGCGCGCATGCGAGCCTGAAGACGCCCGCGGGAGGATCATTCGTCGTTCGCGACATCTACGCCGACTTCAAGCGCCACGACCTCGGGCCGGCCTTTCACGAGCGCAACTATGACGGCAGCACGACTACCGAGTTCATGACCGAACCGCTGTGGGGCGTTGGTTCGAGCGCGCCTTATGGACACGACGGCCGCAGTATCAACCTGCGCGAGGTCATCATCCGCCACGGCGGCGAGGCGACCGATTCGCGTACGGCGTTCACACGACTGCCCGCGATCAAGCAGCGAGCGTTGCTCGAGTTCCTGCGCACGCTCGTGCTGTTTCCGCCTGACGACACCGCATCAAACCTGAACCCCGCCGATCCGACGGTGCCGGGTTTTCCGCAGTCCGGCCACGGCAGCATCAACCTCGGAGCGCTGTTCAACGACCCAACAGACGGGGAGTGATCGCACGCTCGGGATCCAATCGTACCTAGGAACAGGTTGACCCGAACGCCGAGAGCATGATTCCCAAGTCGGCGAGGTCGACGTCTCCGTCGCTGTCGAGGTCGCCGTCGGCGGGTGTCGCGCCGTCGGGGGTGCCAAAGTTCGACAGGACGACGGCGAGATCACTGAGTCCGACGCCTCCGTCACGGTCGATGTCGCCGGTACACGGCGGATCGGGCATGAACAGTATCGACGCGGCGGCCGTGATGCCGCCTTCGTTAGGACTGACAGGCATGTCGATATATTCGCCGGTCAACCCGTCGTAGCGTGTGACGGTGATGCTCTGCTGGCCGGCGACGTAGAGATCTTCGATGCCGTCGCCATTGGCGTCGTGGCCGAAGATGATGCCGTGCGGATTTGCGAGTCCGCCGCTGCCTGAGGGTACGAAAGCCAGCCCGTCGCGGCCGGTGGTCGCGTCGACGCTGACGATTCCGTTGCCGGCGCCGTTGCAAACGTAGAGCCGGCCGTCGGTGTGAAAGAGCAGATCGCGCCCGGTGAGATATCCGGCTTGTCTGCGGCTGAAGTTCTCGATGAACGCTCCGCTTGCGCCGTCGAACTTGTAGATGGTGTTGGACGCACCGGTGGTCATATAGATTTCGGGCGTGCCGTCGGCCGTCGTGTCGGGGCCAAACGTCATGAACTCGGCGATGGTGTACCTCGCAGTGTTGTCGAAAATCAGTACGCCGCCCCTGGCGCCTGTAACGCCGTCGACCCAGACGAGTCGTTTTCGGTTCACGTTGTTGAGGACGTAGAGATCGGCCACGCCGTCGCCGTTGCGGTCCGGTCCCCAGTCGAGATCGACGGGCGCGACGATCTGCCCGCGGCGTGAGAAAACGCCGTCGCCGATGGGTTCTCCAGTGACGCCATCGTAGCGATGGATCGCGTTGCTCTGAAGCCCGGCGACGTACACATCCTCAATTCCGTCGCCGTTGCCGTCCGGCCCCCAGATCATGCTGTGGGGAAAGCGCAGCGACGTTGCGAGTGCGGGTACGAACTCGCCGACGTAGTTGCCGTCGATGTCGTAGCGGTGGATCGAATGACCGACGCAATCCGCGACGAGCATGTCCCCGGCCGGCGCGGTCGTTGGAAAGGCGACGGCGCTGCACGCGGCGATGCAAAGGATTGCTGCGGAGGAGCAGCTAATTCGAGCGTTCATGGAGTGGCTCCTATGCTGTGTGGGTGCTGTCGGTTAATCCGGCGCGTTTCTCGATCGCACCGTCGTTTTCCAGCCTGGCGCCCCGCGGCGCTCGCCTCAACGGCCGAAGTTCGACCGCCGTGGCGTAATCCGCAGGAACTGGTTGTTTCTGACGCGGGAGCATAAAAACCTCGCGAGAATCTTCGACTTCGGTTGCCGGAGTCTCCAATTTGGACGCGCTGTAGCACGATTCGCGCTTGAACTCCGTCGCAACGGTGCGGATCGCCGAGCGACGATGTAGCGGCCGGCGCAATCGCCGTTCGCAGGCAGCCGGATACGTCGAATTGGACGATGGCCCGCGGGGGCGCGGACCGCTACACGACTTTCGCGGCGGACTGCTGAAGTCATGGTGCGTGACAGAACCCGCGGCCTGCAAGGCGCTCCGTAGCGTCGTCCCCCCGTGGGCGACGTAGAATGGCGACGGCGTCCAGCGAGAATACGTCCGCCGCGAACACGTCCGCCACGAATACGTCCGCCACGGGGGGCGGACGCTACTGTTTCCGCGGCGCTCCGTAGCGTCGTCCCCCCGTGGGCGGCGTAGAATGGCGA
>Ga0114931_10005944_pt1 | contig 15071 bp, 11 predicted proteins | sample 2SBtaG_FD_89579 | JGI IMG/M metagenome (GOLD analysis project Ga0114931, IMG submission 89579) | Deep subsurface microbial communities from Kolumbo volcano to uncover new lineages of life (NeLLi) - 2SBTROV14_V59a metaG | ecosystem: Environmental > Aquatic > Marine > Volcanic | place: Kolumbo...
ATTCGGTGCTGGCTGAAACCAGCCATTTGCCCCATTTGCTGGCATTTGCATTAGTTGATTTGCTGGGACGCAAGGATGAACAGCAGGAGATTTTCCAATATGCAGCCGGCGGGTTTCGTGATTTTACGCGTATCGCTTCCAGCGACCCCAGAATGTGGGCGGACATTTGCCAGGCAAACCGGGGTAAGATTGTGCCTTTATTGCGACAACTTGAAAGCGAACTGGAGAGTATTGCAGGGGTGCTGGAGGCGAACAATGACCAGCAGCTATTTGACATTTTTAATTACGCCCGGAACGCAAGGCAACGTTTTCTTGATCAGTATGAATAAACTCCGGATTCTGCAGGTAATTGACAGTTAAATAATATTTTCTGTGGTCTCCGTGTTTATAAACAACTGTTATTAACCCCACAAAACCGCATGGCGCCCGATTATTTTTTGCTGGAAATCATTGCAATGTTATAGGCGGCTGTCTGGCAATTTTGGTTTTTGGTTTGATAAATGGATTCTTACAAAAGCTCAGAAAACGTTGGTACTTTGTTCACAGGCGATGTGTCACGACCCGAAACGTAAAATTTGCTGATATTTGTGCTAGAAACCGTGATTCAACTGATTTATTTAGGTTAATAGACATAAAAATTACATTTAAGTAGACTATGAAAAAAAATATTACCTTTAAAATTCAACCGGGGGGAGGGCTGCAAGGTCAGATTCGTGTTCCCGGCGATAAATCAATCTCTCACCGCGCCATCATGTTAGGCTCCCTTGCGGAAGGGATTACGCATGTCAAGGGGTTTTTACAAGCTGAAGATGCTATGGCAACGTTAAAGGCGTTTCGTGCCATGGGTGTTAACATTGACGGGCCGGTACAAGGTGAGTTGACGATTCAGGGGGTCGGTTTACAGGGCTTGAAAGCACCACAAGCACCTTTATATTTAGGTAATTCCGGAACTTCAATGCGTTTGTTGACGGGCTTGCTGGCGGGGCAGGCGTTTAATTCAGTGTTAACCGGCGATGAATCATTATCGCAGCGGCCAATGAAGCGTGTTACCGATCCCCTGACTCAAATGGGAGCGGTCATTGCTACAACAGCGCAAGGTACTGCGCCGTTATAAATAACCGGTCATGCATTACAGGGTATTAATTATCAAATGCCGATGGCCAGCGCCCAGGTAAAATCCTGTCTGTTACTGGCCGGGCTTTATGCGCAAGGTAGTACTGCAGTCGTAGAACCCGCACCAACACGGGACCATACTGAAAGAATGCTGACCGGGTTGGGTTATGGTGTCCAGCGTCAAGGCAGCAAAGTTTCGCTGACCGGCAACGGTAAATTGATCGCAAAGGATATCGATGTGCCCAGTGATATTTCATCGGCCGCATTCTTTCTGGTTGGTGCAGCAATTACGCCAAATTCAGATGTATTGCTACAACATGTCGGTATTAATCCGACCCGGGTTGGTGTGATCGAAATTCTCAGATTAATGGGTGCGGACCTTAAAATTTTTAACCAGCGTACTGTAGGTGGTGAGCCGGTTGCTGATATACAGGTTCGCAGCAGTACACTGCGGGGTATCCAGATACCCGAAGCATTAGTGCCGCTGGCTATCGACGAATTTCCCGTGCTGTTTGTTGCTGCGGCCTGTGCGGAAGGCGAAACCCGTTTGACCGGCGCGGAAGAATTACGTGTAAAAGAGTCTGACCGTATTCAGGTCATGGCTGATGGCTTGCAGAAACTGGGCGTGGATGCCCAGGCAACCGTGGATGGGATGATTATTCAGGGTAGCGGAGGTTTGAAGGGTGGTGTTGTACAGGCACAGGGTGATCATCGCATTGCCATGGCCTTTTCAATCGCCGGATTAATAGCGGATGCCCCGGTATTGATTGAGGATTGTGAAAATGTCAATACCTCGTTCCCTGAATTTGTAGATTTAGCGGGGAATTTGGGGATGGCGATTGCTGCGGGTGCAGCACCATGAAAGCGCCGGTTTTAACCATTGACGGACCCAGCGGTGCTGGCAAGGGAACCGTTAGTCGTGCTGTAGCCAGACAGTTGGGCTGGCATTACCTGGATAGTGGCTCAATATATCGCTCCCTGGCTATTGCAAGCTTGCAGAACGCCGTTGATTTGCAGGATGAGCAAGCCATTGTGCGGCTGGCCGAGGCAATGGTGCTGCGCTTTGAGTGCGATAATGGTTTTAAGGTTATTTTGAATGGCGTTGATGTTAGTGCGGAATTAGCGTTGGAAGCGACTGGAAATACGGCTTCAAAGCTTGCGGTGTTGCCTGAGGTGCGGCGGTCTTTGCTGCAAAAACAGCGGAATTATCAGCAGTTGCCGGGTTTGGTTGCCGATGGGCGGGACATGGGTACTGTGGTTTTCAGTGCGGCGGACTATAAGGTTTATTTAACAGCCAGTGCGGCGGAACGGGGAAAAAGAAGATATAAACAGTTGATAGAAAAAGGAATTGATGCTAACCTTGCAAGGATAACTCAAGAGATTGAAGAGCGCGACCGGCGCGATATGGATCGGGAGACCGCGCCTTTGGCGGTTCCCGAGCAAGCACTTTATCTTGATTCGTCTGCTATGTCCATTGAAAGGGTGATTGCCGAAGTGATGAGTTTTATCCAGTGATGGGTTTGGGTGGCTGCAGGTAAGTATGTTATGTAGCTATAATTTTAACATTTATTAAATATTATGACCTGTTTGATTCTTGGCAGGTTTTGGGAAAGAAGAAAATGAGCGAAAGCTTTGCTGAATTATTTGAAGAAAGTCTGGCCAAGACTGAAATGCGGCCGGGTGCGATGTTAATGGGTACTGTCGTCGATATTGAAAACGATAAGGTGATTGTAAGTACTCAGTCAAAATCTGAAGGCGTTATTCCGAAATGGCAGTTTCTGAACGCGGATGGCGATTTGGAGGTTGAAGTTGGCGACGAAGTTGAAGTGGCACTCGATTTATTTGAAGACGGTTTAGGATCAACGCTTCTTTCCCGCGATAAGGCGAAGAAAAATCAGGCCTGGGGCGAGCTTGAAAAGGCCTTTGAAGCCGATGAAACAATAACCGGCCGTATTACCGGTAAAGTGCGTGGTGGGTTTACTGTCGCCGTTGCTGCTTTGCGTGCATTCCTTCCGGGTTCCCTGGTCGATGTGCGCCCGGTCAGAGATACCGCCTTTCTTGAAGGGCGTGATCTTGAGTTTAAAGTAATCAAGATTGACCAAAAACGTAATAATGTTGTGCTTTCCCGACGTGCAGTCGTTGAATCTGAATACAGTGCAGAAAGAGAGGCCTTGCTGGAAAGTCTGACTGAAGGTGCGATAGTCAGCGGCGTAGTCAAAAATCTGACGGATTACGGTGCGTTTATCGATCTGGGCGGTATTGATGGTTTACTGCATATTACGGATATGGCCTGGAGGCGTGTACGTCATCCTTCAGAATGTGTGGAAATCGGTCAGGAAATCCAGGTCAAGGTACTTAAATTCGATAAAGAAAAAAACCGGGTTTCATTGGGCATCAAACAGATGGGTGAAGATCCCTGGCAAAATATTGCCCGCCGTTATCCTGCCAGTACGCGTGTTTTTGGTAAAGTAAATAATTTGACGGATTATGGTTGTTTTGTAGAAATTGAGGAAGGTGTTGAAGGTTTGGTCCATGTTTCAGAAATGGACTGGACGAATAAAAATGTCAACCCTTCTAAAATTGTGCAGTTGGGTGATGAGGTTGAAGTGATGGTTCTGGAAATCGACGAGGAACGTCGCCGTATATCGCTGGGTATGAAACAATGTAAATCCAATCCGTGGGATGAATTTTCTGCGATGCATAACAAAGGCGATAAGATTAGCGGTAAAATTAAATCTATTACTGATTTCGGAATCTTTATTGGCCTGGATGGTGGCATTGACGGTTTAGTGCATATGTCGGACATTTCCTGGGGCGATGATGGCGAAGCAACGATCCGCGATTATAAAAAAGGCGATGAAGTAGAAACAATTATTCTGGCTGTTGATTCTGAACGGGAGAGAATTTCTCTTGGGATCAAGCAGTTGCAACAAGATCCTTTCCAGAATTATTTGGCCATTCATGAGAAGGGCAGCATTGTCAAAGGAACGATTAAAGAAGTTGACGCAAAAGGTGCTATCATTACCCTGGCGGATAGTGTGGAAGGTTATCTCCGTGCTTCAGAAATACAACGTGACCGTGTGGAGGATGCGCGCACCCATCTGAAAGAAGGTGACGAAATCGATGCCAAATTCATTGGCGTGGATAAAAAGAATAAATCTATTTCACTGTCCATAAAAGCGAAAGAAATGGCGGATGAATCAGAAGCCATTAAGGGCTATTCAAAACAAAATGCAGGATCGCCAACATTAGGTGATATTTTTAAACAAATGGAAAAATAAGTTGCTTTGATGCGGGCAGAGGCTGACCCTCTGCCCGTATCTCTTCCGTCAAAATTATCTGCCAAGGAAATAACGTGACAAAATCTGAATTAATTGAAGAACTCGTTAAAAAACAACCGCATCTTGCGCAAAAGGATGTTGAACTTGCAGTAAAATGTATTTTGGAACAAATGAGTCAGGCATTATCATCAGGTGACAGAATTGAAATAAGAGGTTTTGGCAGTTTCTCTTTACATTATCGTCCATCACGTTTGGGGCGTAATCCAAAAACCGGCGGATCAGTCGCGTTGTCGCCAAAACATGTGCCTCATTTCAAGCCGGGAAAAGAATTGCGCCTGCGTGTTGATGCGGCCCGTGAAAAGTGCAAAATCATTGATTAATGCACGCTAGTTTTGTAAAGAAGTTATAAATTGAGTATGAAGATATTAGCCGTACTGATTTTTTCTGTAATCATTATTATTGCCATCATATTTTCATTGCTGAATTTTCAATTGATAGCAATCAATCTCTATTTTACCCAGATAAAATTACCGCTCGCTTTAGCATTGACGCTGGAACTTTTTGCCGGTATTGGTATAGGTTTGCTCGCAGCGTTTATCCATATTGTTAAACTCAAAAGTCAATATATCAGCTTAAACAGAAAATTAACCAAGGCTGAAAAGGCTAAAGATTCTGTCTTGTCCTGATAACTTTATTTCTCAATAGTGGCATAAAAAGTATCGCAGTTCATAAAAAAATGAACGCAGCGTTTTTTTCAGTCTATATTTTGATTGACAACGTTCGCTTGAAAAGCGATAGCAATATCCGTAAACCTAAAAAACCTCAGTCAATTATGGATTTCTCGCCCGGATCTTTTTACGGAACCGTAAAGCGAAGCTTAAGTACATGCCGGGTACGTTATTAAACAATAAGTTCAGACAAGTTTATCTTACGGATTATGCTGTGCCATCCAACTAAAGCGTGCTTGGTGCTGATGATCGAAGTCCAATCAATGCTCTGATCATGTTGAACTTTGTTTTTCTGTACCAGCCTATTATTTGTTTAATAAAACAACGTAAGTTAAAGGTTGAGTTCTCTATTGAGTTGCGGACGTTGTTAGAAAATTGAAGGGTTGATGGTAAGAAAGTAAAAAATGTTCTCGATAATGAAGCTCATTAAGTATTTTTATAAAAGGGAAAGGTATGATTTCCACACTGAAAAATAATATTGGCTGGCTAATTTCCCTGGCATTTGCCGCGTCAATGTTAGGCTTTGCATTTAGTGATGGCCTGGTTAATATGGAGAATACATGGCAACGGGATGAGTATAGCCATGGTTATCTGATTCCGGTCATATCTTTCTGGTTTATCTGGCAAAATAAGGAATCCCTAAATAAATTAATTGGCCGGGGTAGCTGGACGGGGGTATTTGTCGTGCTGGCCGGACTGTTGCTTGGTTTGATGGGGGAGCTTGCAACGCTCTTTATAATCATCCAGTATGCATTTTTAATAACTTTGTTCGGTTTGTGCCTGTCGTTGATAGGTTGGAAAGGATTGCGATTGATTTGGTTCCCACTGGTATATCTGGTTTTTATGATCCCGCTGCCAAATTTTCTCTATAATAATCTTTCCTCCCATTTGCAGTTAATTTCTTCACAATTGGGTGTTGCTGTCATTCGGTTATTTGATATCAGTGTTTATCTGCAAGGCAATGTTATTGATTTGGGCAGTTACCAACTACAAGTCATAGAGGCATGCAGTGGGCTGCGTTATTTATTTCCGTTGGCCAGTTTTGGCTTTTTATGCGCCTATTTATTCCGAGCTAAATTGTGGATGCGGATAATTGTGTGTCTGTCTACACTTCCCATAACGGTGTTAATGAACAGTTTAAGAATTGGTGTGATCGGTGTTTTGGTGGAGTATTGGGGAATAGAACAGGCGGAAGGTTTTTTACATGATTTTGAGGGCTGGATAATTTTTGTTGGTTGTCTGGGTATTTTGTTTTTAGAAATGTGGGTGCTGACTAAGATTTTTATTCGCGGCAAAAGTTTTGCTGAAATTTTCGTCGTTGATGGCACTGTTGCGGTGCCGGATGGCTATTTTGCTGAAGAAGCTGCTGGGCCGGATCAGACAAAAAACAATAAAAAAAAGCATCCCTGGCAATTTTTTGGCCTGCCGAATACTTATTTCACAGCCTGTATTTTACTATTGCTGACTGTCCCTTTAAGCTTTTATGTTGGCGACAGGACAGAATTGAAACCCGCCAGGCAGCGCTTTGCTACGTTTCCTTTGCACATCAATGACTGGAAAGGCACGGAAGTTGCCATGGGACAAAATTTTATTGAGGCATTGAAATTTGATGACTACATAATAGGCAACTATTTCAAGATGGGTGACAGATTGCCGGTAAATTTTTATGTCGCTTATTATGCTTCGCAGCGTAAGGGTGTTTCTGCACATTCACCAAAATCCTGTATTCCAGGTGATGGTTGGCAAATTGGCCAATTTACACAGCGCTCACTCCCCGCGATCATTACACATTCGGGTGAACCATTGACTGTTAATCGGGCGGTCATTAGTAAGGGTAAACAGCGACAACTGGTTTATTATTGGTTTCAGCAAAGAGGCCGGATCATTACCAATGAGTACCGGGTCAAATGGTTTTTATTTTGGGACGCTTTAACTCGGCAGCGAACGGATGGTGCTCTGGTCAGACTGGTGATAGCTTTGCCGGATGGCGCGCAGGAAGCGGCAGGCGATGAAGAACTGGAAGATTTTTTGTCTGCGGCATTTCCAAAATTGGCCAATTATGTTCCTAATTAAGTGTTAACGGCAATGTCCTTAAAAATTCAGTTAACCACAATTCAGCATGCTAAGCCATTGAATGTTAAGTTTTAGTAATCAGCGCAGCGTTTACCTGGCGGGTGATTTAACCTTGCGGTACAGTTTATGAAGAATTCCGTACTCAAAAACAAAAGTTTTTACCGTGAAATTCGCTGTTTTATAGGCTGTGCTAAGGAACGAAGCGCATCATGGGCGGTTGATGCGCCGCCTGCGTCAGCATAGCCTATGGCATTTTCAATTTGAAGGGGTATTGCTTGTACATCATGATCGTTAGGTTAAAAAATTTACTATGGATCTGTTTCTAAGCTTTTTTACTTCGGTAATCATCAGCATCGTGCTAATACCGCTATTAATGCGCAGTGCGGTCTTTTTGCATATGATCGATGAACCCGGGGAAAGAAAAGTCCATAGTTGCGCCATCCCAAGATGTGGCGGACTGGGCCTGGCCATCGGTGCAGTAGTGGCTGTACTGCTGTTTATTCCCAGTAATTCTGAAATTATCAGCCTGATGCTGGGTAGTGTGGTTATCCTGTTTTTTGGTTTGCTGGATGACCGTTTCGAATTGCATTACAAATGGAAGTTCGCGGGCCAATTGCTGGCAACTTTTATCGTCATCTATGGCGGTATCTCAATCTCCTATATTCCTTTTGGTTCTCTGGAGCCTGCATCGCCCTATTTTACGCTGCCCTTGACAGTATTATTCGCCATCGGTGTGACCAATGCCGTTAATCTTTCAGATGGTCTGGATGGGCTGGCCGCCGGTATAATGCTTATGACGCTGGCTGCTATCGCTTTTCTGGCTTTGGTTGTGAGCGGCCAGGAAGTTGCTCTGATCGCTTTGGCCGTTGCCGGCGGTATTGTCGGGTTTTTATGGTTCAATACCCATCCGGCAATGGTTTTTATGGGTGATACCGGAAGCCAGTTCATTGGCTTTATGGCCGCTTTTTTGACGATTTATTTAACGCAAAATGTATACCAGACATTAAATCCTGCCTTGCCTTTGCTATTACTGGGAATGCCGATACTCGATACGATTTCGGTCATGGTGCGCAGAATCCATGATGGTAAATCACCCTTTTCAGCGGATAAAACGCATATTCATCATCGCTTGCTGGAATACGGGTTTTCCCATGCTCAGGCGGTTGGAAGCATTTATTTTTTTCAAGGCATCTATCTATTAGCGGCATTTAATCTACGTTATGCTTCAGACGTATTAGTCTTGACAGTATATATGTTAATTTCAGGTCTTATCCTGCTGCTGTTTTATGTGGCCGGAAAAAGCAGATGGTCATTGCGTCATGCGGAACAGAAACAACAGCGCAGAGGTTTTTCCATTTGGCGGAGCCAAAGGCTTTATCAGTTTACGCGGATTTATATTGAAACCGGTCTGGCATTTTTTTTATGGATAATGATTGCGAGTTTTGCCAGAAAAATACCGGAATTGCCGGAAAATATTGTATTTCTGCTATTAGTGGGCTTTGGTGCTTTTATCTTATTGCCCAGAACGCTTCAGGACATATTCGTACGGGTGAGTGTGTATATTTCAGCGGTTTTTTCTTCGATTATTGCGGCATCCTTTCCGGACTTGAAAATAGTGACGCACTGGGGGTTCGATGTTTTTTTACTGGTATTGATCGTGATGGTATCGATGGCTGTACGTATGACCCGGAAGAGCAGATTTAGAATGACTACCCAGGATATTCTGGTCGTTATATTTGTTATTGCCGAACTGTTGTTAGTTAATGTCGAGTTAGTGACACATGTAATATTCCGTTTGTTTTGTCTTGCCTATGCGTTGGAATATTTGTTGAACCGGGAGGTTTATTTGATGCGCCTGGTCCGGTATTCTGCCATTACATCAGGATTGTTGGTGGTATCGGTCGTATTATCGAGTCAAATTTAGTAGTCTGACAAAGGCTGTATTGGCATAAATGGGCTATCCACTTGGCACGAGTAACTACGATTTTAGCACTAAAAATTGTGTTTTTTTAAGCATAATTACACTCGATATCGTTCAACTTGCGTTAAGTGTATTGCTCCCTTGGTATGAAAAAAATTCACGAAGGGTGGTTCTGGAGCTTAACGGGTAAAAGCTGGCTGAGCAATTTTTGTTAAACCAATAACCTGCATCCTTTTTGAAAAGGCTGCATAATAGATTTTTTTTAAAACAATGGAAAACTGAGGCGCAAACTGAAGTCTCCGGAACTAGCTTAAAAGAGGAAAATAACAATGGCATTTCAAAAGGTTTTTTGCTTTGTGTGGATAATGGTTTTAGCTGCAGTCGGGCTGGGTGGCTGCGGCGGGTCTGAAGACCGTGAAGCTAAATATTTCTCTAAAGCACAGACTTATTTTAATGAGGGCAATATGGACAAGGCCCGTATTGAAGTAAAAAATGTCTTACAAATAAATCCTAAAAATATTGATGCCAGGTTTTTATTGGCGCAGATTGCAGAAAAAAACCAGAACTGGCAAAAAATGTTTGGTCAATTATCGGCCGTTGTTGATGCGCAGCCCGATCATATCGCAGCCCAGTTAAAACTGGGTAAATTGTTTTTGTTAAGCAATAGCATCGATAAGGCCTTGAAAAAAGCCGATGGCGTATTAGCCAAGGCACCGGATAATGCCGATGCACTCGCATTAAAGGCTGCTATTTTAATGCGCCAGGGCTATATTTCCCAGGCAAAAACATTGCTGGAAAAAGTATTGGCGCTTGAGGCCGGTCATGTCGATGCCAGTTTGTTGATGGTTAAATTACTGAGTGACGAGAAGAATTATCCTGGGGCATTGAAAGTTATAGACGATGCACTGCAAGTTCATCCCGAAACCTTAAGATTGTCGTTGGTCAAAATCAATTTACTGGCTGTGGATAATAAAAAAGCGGAAGCCGAACAGGCTATGAAGGATCTGATCGTCCGTTTTCCGGATCAAACGTTTTTACATTACAGTCTGGCAAAATTTTATGTCGCAGATAAACGGCTTGATGAGGCCGAAAGCGTGTTGCGGCAGTTAATCACTGCCTTACCGGAAGAAACACAACCAAAACTGGCGCTCATTGATTTCCTCAACAGTCAGCGCGGCGCGGCGGAAGCGGAAAAAGCCCTGCAAAAAATGATTGCCGAAAACCCGGACAATTACGATTATCGCTTCGCATTATTAGCCTTGTACAAAGATCAGCCGGCACGCAGGGTGGAAGTGCTGGAAAAGATAATTGCCGATGATAAATTGGGCGTGAATGGCCTTAAGGCCCGCAACAAGCTGGCCGTTCTGGCTATCGCTAAAGATGAAACCGATAAAGCCAGGAAACTGCTGGATGAAGTCATCGACGAGGATGTGCGCAATGCTGAGGCGCTGTTATTAAGGGCGGGGCTATTAATTGATGCCAAACAGTATGACGCGGCGATAGCCGATGTCAGGACTGTGCTGCGAGATGAGCCGGAATCAGAGAAAGCCCTGCTGCTATTGGCAAGTGCGCATCTCAGGAACGGGCAATTTGAGCTTGCTCAGGACGCCCTGGAGAAAATACTGATCGTCAATCCCAAAAACCTGCTGGCCAGTAAGGATCTTGCCCGGCTGCTGGTCAAAAAAGGCGATAATCAGTCAGCCGCAGAATTATTGGAAAAAGCCCGGCAATTATCAGCAAAAGATCTGGATATCTCCATGATGCTGGTTGATTTATATGCCAAACTCAAGCAATGGGATAAAGCGGAAGGTATTGCACTGAAACTAGATCAGATGACGGATAAAAAAGAGCAGGCGTACTATAAACTGGCGCTGGTTTACATGGGGGAAGGCAAATTTGAAGCCGCTATTGCAGAATTAAAAAAGGTGTTGCAGATAAAACCGGCTGCGGTTGATGCCTTGAGCGCACTGATTAATAGCTATCTGGCGATAAAAGAAATTAAGCAAGCGGAACAATTGTTAGACGACGCAATTGCCGGAAGTCCGGAAAATATTGCTTTTTTAACCATGCGCGCTGAATTGCATGCGAAACAGCAACAATGGAAAGCTGCAGAAACATTGTTTAAAAAAGTGCTTACGCTCAATCCAAAATTTGAACAGGGTTATCGTAATCTGGCCGCAGTGTATCTAGGGCAGAATTTGCCGGACAAAGCACAGCAAGTTTATCAACAGGGCCTGCAGGAAACACCCGACAGTATCGGTTTATTATTGGGTCTGGCGGCACTTAATGAGAAAAATGCTCATCCAGACAACGCTATTGACAATTACCGGAAAATATTGACGTTGGCACCTGAAAATAAACTGGCTATCAACAATATGGCTGCTTTGCTGGCGGGTGCCGATCAAGATAAGCAGAATTTAGCTAAAGCGCTGGCTATGGTGACACTATTTAAGGATTCAGAAGTCCCGGCATTTTTAGACACTTATGGTTGGCTGAGCTATCTGAACGGTCACTATGATGAAGCGTTGCGCGCATTGGAAACAGCGGTCAGCAAGCAGGGTGATACGCCTGAATTCCAATACCACTTAGGTTTGGTTTACTTGCAGAAAGGGCGCACTGAGGAAGCAAAAATGGCATTGGAAAAAGCAATCACGCCGGGCGCAAATTTTGTCGGCCTGGAAAAAGCCAAATCTGAATTGAAAAAATTGCAGGCCCCCTCGTAGACCAGCAGTTTTTATGTATTTATGGTTCCCACGCTCTGCGTGGTAATCCAGTTGCCGACGCTCTGCGTCACGAAAGATGTCAGCTTTATTTAATGCGTAAATAAAAGGAAAAAAAATGATTCCAGTGATTTTATCGGGGGGCTCCGGAACACGCTTATGGCCATTATCGCGCAGTCAATACCCCAAGCAATTTCTGCCTTTGACGTCCGAATTTACCATGCTGCAGGAAACCATTACCCGCTTAGAAGGCATTGCAGCAATACAGGCGCCAATTGCGGTATGCAATGAACAGCATCGTTTTATGATGGCTGAACAATTATGGGAAATCGGCCGCAAACCAGCGGCCATTATTCTTGAGCCGATGGGCAAAAATACGGCACCTGCGGTGGCTATAGCGGCTCTGGCGGCAGCATCACTTGATGACATATTGCTGGTATTGCCAGCAGATCATGTCATAGAAGACAAAAGGGCTTTTCACGCAGCGGTCAATCAAGCCGGTGAACTGGCGGCACAGGATTTTCTGGTTACCTTTGGAATCGTACCCAGTCACCCGGAAACCGGATATGGTTATATAAAAAGAGGCACGGCGCAGCAGGATAAAGTCTATGCCGTTTCGGCATTTGTTGAAAAGCCGGATCAGGCAACGGCAAGCGCTTATGTGCAATCCGGGGAATATCTATGGAATAGCGGTATGTTTGCCTTCAAGGCCGGACGTTATCTGACCGAACTGGAAAAATTTAATCCGGCGATGTTGAAGGCCTGTAAAAAGGCTTTTTCAGAAGCGCAGGTGGATATGGATTTTATACGCTTGAATAAAGCGGCGTTTTCGGCGTGCCCCGCTGATTCAATCGATTATGCGGTCATGGAAAAAACCGAACAGGCGGTTGTTGTAGCGCTGGATGCCGGTTGGAATGATGTCGGCTCATGGTCGGCAATCTGGGATGTGACACCGAAGGATGATTTTGGAAATGCCATTAGCGGTGATGTGATGGTGGAGGACACGGTTAACTCCTTTCTTTATTCGCAAAATAAGCTGGTGGCGGCCATCGGCTTAAAAGATATCGTCATTGTGGAAACTGATGATGCGGTGATGGTCGCCCCGAAGAACCGGGTTCAGGACGTTAAAGAAATTGTTAGCCGCTTAAAAGCAGCCGGCCGGGATGAAGCTGAATATCATCGCAAAGTTTATCGGCCCTGGGGACATTATGACTCGGTAGATACGGGTGACCGTCACAAAACCAAGCGTATTGTGGTCAAGCCTGGAGCGCGCTTGTCATTGCAAAAACATCATCACCGGGCAGAACATTGGATTATTGTTAAAGGCACCGCGATGGTGACCAAAGGGGAGGAAAAAATACTGCTTACTGAAAATGAATCTATTTATATTCCATTGGGTACGCTGCATAGCTTGGAAAATCCTGGTGTTATTCCGCTGGAAATGGTTGAAGTTCAATCCGGCAGCTACCTTGGAGAGGATGATATCGTGCGTATTGACGATATATATGGCAGAGCGGATGACACATAGGCTTCGTCGTAATGCTTGCCGCCTAAGTTCAACCTGAATGCGTGACTTCAATATGGATTCAGGTTCAAGTCTTTGAAATTTCAAAAATCCGAATAGTATGAAACAACAGATTAAAAAAGCCGTATTCCCCGTTGCCGGGCTGGGAACCCGGTTTTTACCGGCGACTAAAGCCAGTCCCAAAGAAATGTTACCGGTTGTTGATAAACCTTTGATTCAATATGCTGTTGAAGAGGCTGTTGCAGCGGGTATCGAGACCATGATTTTTGTTACCGGCAGAAATAAAAGGGCCATACCTGACCACTTTGATAAAGCCTATGAACTGGAAAATGAACTGGAAAAAAGGGGGAAAACAGCAACGCTGAAATTATTGCGGGACAGTATACCTTCTAATGTGACGTGTGTATTTATCCGCCAGTCCGAAGCTTTGGGTCTTGGGCATGCAGTTTTGTGCGCCAGGCCGGTGGTGGGCGATGAACCGTTTGCAGTCATTTTAGCGGATGATCTGGTGGAAAACAGCCGTCAGGGCTGTATGGCCCAAATGACCGAACTTTTTGTCCGGCAACAGGCCAGTATTCTTGGTGTTGAAAAAGTGGATCCATCGGAAACCGATAAATACGGTATCGTCGAAACTGCCGAATTATCGGCAAAACTAGGCAGAGTTGAATCAATTATCGAGAAGCCCGCACCGGAAGTTGCGCCTTCCAATCTTGGTGTCGTCGGCCGGTACATTCTGACGCCGGCAATTTTCCAGAAAATTGAGCAGACAGGTAGAGGGGCAGGCGGGGAGATACAGTTGACGGATGCGATTTCGGATCTTTTAGCGGAAGAGCAGGTACTGGCCTATGAATTTTCAGGAAAACGTTATGATTGCGGTTCTAAGTTAGGTTATCTGATAGCAACAGTAGAACACGGTTTATTACACGAAGAGTTGAAAGATGATTTCATGCAGTATTTAAAGGGGCTTATTCTTAAATAAGCCTTAAATATTACCCAATAAAACCGTACCTTGATACAATATATGAAATGCTTTTAAAAACAGGCTGTTCGCACCGAATAGATTATGAATGGCCCTAAATTAGTACCTTTGTACAATAGTCAAGTCGGATTTTAAGTGAAATAATACAGCCAACGTTGATTATTAAACTTATTACCTTGTTAGGAATGCAGTTATGGCAGAAGACGGTATTGTAAAATCTATAACGGGTGTCGTTACAGCCGAAGCGGACGATGGCACCCGGCGAATCCTAAAAGTGAATGATCTTGTTTATTCCAATGAGCAAATCGTCACCGGAGATGCGGGTTCTATCCATATCGAATTCAGCAATGGTGAAATGATGGATTTGGGACACAATGCCTCCACCAGCTATGATCAGCAGTTAGAGCAAGCGGATAATTCCGCCACTCAAACGGATGATGCGGCAATGAATGATGCAACAGCCCTGGCCGGGACTGATGTACAGGCGATTCAAACCGCGTTGCTGCAAGGCGAATCCTATGATCCAACGGATCCGACCCAGGGCTTGCCGCCTCCGGCGGCTGGTGAAACAGCATCCACCGGGCCTCTAGAGGATGATGGTTACAGCATTATCCAGGTAGACTACCAGGAACCGCGCCTGACACCTGTCAACGGTTTTGAAACGACGGGCATCACTTTTGAATTCGGAGAACTGCCGGCAGAACTGATTCAGCGTGCGCCGGATCAGCAGA
>Ga0114931_10005945_pt1 | contig 15070 bp, 11 predicted proteins | sample 2SBtaG_FD_89579 | JGI IMG/M metagenome (GOLD analysis project Ga0114931, IMG submission 89579) | Deep subsurface microbial communities from Kolumbo volcano to uncover new lineages of life (NeLLi) - 2SBTROV14_V59a metaG | ecosystem: Environmental > Aquatic > Marine > Volcanic | place: Kolumbo...
CTGTTCGTGCGGGCGCGCTGGCAACCCATTGCCGAAACCGCCCAGCCCTACTTTGCCCAGGCATCCTCCTTCAGCCTGATCCTGTTGATTGTGCTCATGCTGATTCTGAACTTCAGCAGCATCGTCAGCCTGTTTGGGTCCGGTGGTTTGCTGGCCAGCATCATCCTCATCATCGTCGCTGCGGCCGCCGGCTATTTGCTGGGTGGACCTGGCGCCTCCAATAAATGGGTGCAGTCACTGGGCGCGGGTCAACGGAACATCGCCGCCGCCATGGTGGTCGCCACCATGAACTTCGGTGACGAAGAACTGGTGATGATCATCGTCTTTTCGGTGATTACCATGGTTGTCATGGCGCCGCTGGCCGGAGAACTGGGCAAGCGGCGGGGCAAAGCGGCTTCTGCAGAGACTCCGGCTTAGGACTGGCGGCTAAATAACTCGGCGATCTTCCTGGAAGCTCGGAGCTTCCAGGAAGATGAATTCGATAGTTTATTTTTTCGTCGATCTTCAAGGAAAATCATGGCATGACAGAATCGAATGCACACCTGTCTCAGCGAGCACTCAGAACACCGCGGACGGCAGCCATCGCTGGCATCATCTTTAGAAAACATGCGTAGACGGATCGATTCTGCCTTTCCCGCAGACGCCCACAGCCAGCATCTCCGGGCGCACGCTGGCAGAATCCTAACGCAACAAAATCAACCAGCCATATTATCAAAGTAAAGGAGACTATCATGAACAAGATTACCCCGGAAGAAGCAAAACAGATTGCAGAAGATGCGTATATCTATGCCTTTCCGATGTTAATGGGATACCGCTTCGCCTATGCGACGTTCCTGCAACCTGCTTCGCCAGCGTATCGCGGCCCGGCTAACGCTGGCCCATTTGGGAAGGCGGTCACATTAGACTACACATTCAAAGATGTGATCACCCCCAATGCCGACACCCCTTACTCGTTCGGGATGCTGGATCTGCGCGGCGGACCAGTGGTACTCACCGTGCCGGAGGTGACGGATCGCTACTATGTGATGCAGTTTGAGGATTTGTTAGGCTACAACGAACTCTTCATCGGCAGCCGTACAACAGGCAGCGCGGCTGGTTCATATTTCCTGATGGGACCAACCTGGGATGGTGAAGTACCAGAAGGGTTCTCTGGGTCTTTCCGTTTTGAGACGGAGCTGGTGCTCCTGCTCGGTCGTACCCAATTATTGGGACCTGATGATCAACCCGCACTTGCGGAAGTGATGCGCCAGTACCGACTGGAGCCGTATGAACAGTTTCAAGGTGGAGAAGCCCCGTCGCTGCCACCGTTTGATTGGCCTGATTGGGACGATCCTGCTTCCCGTGATGAGCGTTTTATTAGGTATATGAATGCCTTGCTGCCCCTGTGCGAGCCCATCCACCCCAGCGAAACGGAGATGTTTGCCCGCTTCGCCTCGATTGGAATTGGCCCCGGCGTGCCGTTTGACCCTGACACCTTGAGCGATGAACAGCGTCAGGCCATCGTACAAGGCATTGCCGCAGCCATAGAAACATTCGAACGAAAGCTTCCAGAAATTGGGCAGATTATTAATGGCTGGACGACTGCGTCTGCATTCGGAAACCGCGACTTTTTCAACGGTGATTACGCCCTGCGCGGCTTGGCTGCTCAGCTTGGCTGGGGAGGGAACGACCAAATCGAGGCATTCTATCCATCGGCGTATGTTGATGCTAACGGCGAGACGCTCGATGGAGCGCACACATATCAGATCCGATGGGAAAATGACCCGCCCGTAAATGCGTTCTGGTCGCTCACCATCTATGACAAGTCGTATGACGGCGTGGCTGGCTATCTGGTGAAAAATCCCATCAATCGCTACCTGATTAATTCAACAACGGAAGGGCTTGTGCGCGACGCTGATGGCGGGTTGACAATTACAGTGCAACACGCAGAACCCAGTGATCCAGCCAGACGGGCAAACTGGCTTCCCGCGCCAGAAGGAGTGTTTTACCTGACGCTCCGTTTATACTGGCCTAAGCCAGAGGCGCTTAATGGCACATGGGAGCCGCCGCTGGTTGTACGTGTAGATTAAAGATAAGCAGTATGAATTGCCAGGAGAAGGCAAATTGAAAATCAATGAATCTTATTTTGTGACTGCTTAGGCATAACATCAAGATTGGTTCAATTTCCTGTGGATACTACGATCTGTAACTCAAAGAAATTGAACCAATCTCCAGAGAGGTTGAGTAGTTACTTTATTCTTAAACAGATAATACAAGGAGATGTAAAATGAAAGATGTAAATATTGCTAACTTTGTACGTGCCGAAACGGATCATATGTTTCGTACCAACATGAAGATGGTCGGCGTGAAGATCGGAGCCATGGTACATTTGCGTGCACCCACGACACCAGATAATCAGCCCGTTATCCGCATGAACCAGGACACCCTTTATTCTGCGACCATTCTGGATTTATCCAAGCCTGTAAAAATTACCCTGCCAGAGGTGGATGGTCGCTACATGTCGATGCACGTTGTCAATCAGGATCATTACATGTTTGTGGAAGCGAAACCTGGCACCTACGTGCTGACCGAAGATGAGGTCGGCACGCATTTCGCTCTGGTTTCCGTTCGAACCTTCGTCGATATCAACGATCCTGATGACCTTGCCAAGGCCCACGCCGCCCAGGACGCAATCGAGCTGTCCGGTGGCGGAGATGGCCCCTTCGAGGCGCCGGATTGGAACACCGATCAACTCGCAGTGGCGCGCAAAGCCCTCAACGATTTAGCAACCCTCGGCTTTGATACCACCTACGCCTTTGGCCGCAAGGAAGATGTCCGACCAGTGGACTATCTCGTCGGCGCGGCCGCTGGCTGGGGTGGGTTGCCGCGAAGCGCGGCGATGTACACCATCGATAGCGTTGAGAAAAATGACGGCCAAACACCTCACGCGGTCACGGTAAAGGATGTGCCAGTGAATGCGTTCTGGTCGATTACGGTTTACAACGCCGATGGGTATTTGGATGCCAATGAGCGGGGCGTGAATAGCTACAACAACTTCTCGGCTAAGCCGAACGAGGACGGCTCTATCACCATTCATTTCGGTGGATGTGGCGATGGTCGCCCCAACTGCATTCCCATCTCGCCCGGCTGGAACTACGCTATCCGCCTGTATGAACCAAAAGAAGAAATTCTTGATGGCTCCTGGACTTTCCCCAAGATCGTGCCAGTCGAATAACAGACTGACTTACAATGAACTCTCGGTTCGCTGATTTTGAAAGCGGTTGACTGAATTCAAAACCCCCAGTATATGGCGAATAATCAAAATAATTTCCCATATACTGGGTGGACAAAAATGGATATTTACAAAATCATTGTTATGCGTCGATAAATAATGATTTGTTATGTAAAGTTTTTGTGTATTTGATGAAAAACACCCCGTATATGAGGGATAATGTTGAATACCGCTTTTGATATCAGCGAACCCAGAGTTTAGGGTTTGATTTAGGAAAAAAGAGTGTCTATAGGCATTCTTAAATCCATATCTGACAAACTGAAAACTTAAAAAACGCCAAGAGGAGTTTTTAACGATCCCACATTAGGGAAAACTAAAGGAAACAAATGATTGATTTATTGCTATCTCGGCGTGATACGCCAACAAAACAGGCCATTTTGGAATTTGTGGCCGCAGTTACAACTGAGAATGGCCCGGACTATGTGCCGCCGAGCGAGCGTATTGCTGCTTTTGATAATGATGGCACGTTGTGGTGCGAGCATCCGGTTCCGGTGCAGGTGATGGCCATGCTGGACGGGCTAACCCAGGCTGTACAGCAGAATCCAGACTTGGGCGAACAACCGCTTTACCGAGCGGCCGTCGAGAAGAATATGGCGTGGTTCGCGCCTTATATGAGCAATGAGCGTATTCCGGAGTTGATTGGCATGATGCTGGAGGCAGGCGCGGGTGAGACCCAGTCCGAGTTCGAGGCCCGGACCTCCGCCTGGTTGAAGCAAGCCCGGCATCCCCGCTTTGGCACACCTTACACCCAGGTGATTTACCGGCCAATGGTCGAACTGCTGGATTTCCTGCGGGATAACGATTTCCGCGTTTTCATCGTTTCCGGTGGTGGCATGGATTTTGTGCGTCTCTTTGCGGAGGAAATCTACGGTGTACCGCGCCAGAATGTGATTGGCTCCAATATGAAATTAAGTTGGGAGTACCGGGATGGTGCGCCGGTGCTTGTGCGCCAGGCTGGACTGGTGGATCCGTTCAATGACGGTCCCGGCAAGTCCATCAACATTCAACTGCATGTGGGGCGTCCCCCCATCCTGGTGGGTGGCAACTCCAACGGCGATGTGCCTATGATGGAATTCGCGGCGGCCAGCGGTAAACGGCATCTCAATTTGCTTCTGCACCATGATGACGCCGACCGGGAATATGAAACGGAGCATAGTGCGGAACAAGCGTTGAAAACGGCAGAAGAGCGTGACTGGACGATTATCAGCATGAAAGAGGATTTTGACGTTATGTTTCCAGCGTAAATGCCTCGGACGAAGCCGCTGAGATACCCGTTTTTTCTGTTCCTCCGTGTCTCTGCGTTGAGTTTGTTTAAGTAATTCGTGGCGAAAACAACGCCACTTTTACATACTATCAATCTGTTTCACCCAAGCTGTATCACTCAAGGAGATTTAAGAAATGTCTAGCGAAAGAAAACAAAGTCTGTTCATCGTCGCCTACAAGGGACATGACACGGCCGATGAGGTGTACAAGACCTTGCGCGGCCTGAAAAAAGAGAAGCAGATCAAAATCAAAACGGCCGCTGTCGTCACGCGCAAGAAGAACGGCAAACTCAAGCTCAAGCACAAAAGACGTCTGACTGTGTGGAAAGGCACGTTTGCCGGCGGTATCATCTCCTTGCTGCTGGTGGGAACCGGCGGCGGTGCTGTATTGGGTGGGGCAATGCTTGGGGCGCTGTTAGGAAGCGGCTATTCCAAGAAACGGCGTCAAACCAAGAAGTTCCTGGAAGACAAACTGGGCCAGGACGATTCGGCGTTGGTGATTTTGATCAAAAACGCAGATTGGGAAGCTGTGAAAGAAGCGACTGCCCAATATGGCGGCGAGGAACTGGCCATTGAGCTAACACCGGAAGCGGAAGAGCAACTGAAAGCGTTGGCAAGCAATGAAGAGGTGGCGGAAGCCGTTTCTGAAGAAGTTGAAGTCGAAGATGACGCCGAGGTTGAAGAAGTAGACGACACAGAAGAGGAAGCCTAAAACGGCCGTTTCATTTGGGTGCGTCCTAAATGAGTTGGGTCTGCATCACCTTCCAGGAAGCTCGGAGCTTCCTGGAAGGTTGGCGAGCGACCGTCTCTAACTCATTTAGGACGCACCCGTTTCATTTCCAAGAGACCCGAAGGATTTCGTCGCTTCGCGGAATCCTTTGGGTCTTACTGACAGACAAAGTCGGCATGCATGAACGACCTAGTATTACTGCTCATCCCATTGGCGATTGGCGCTGCCTTGCAGCCGCCGCAAATTATTGCCATGATCGTTCTCCTACAAACCAAACGAGGTAAGGTAAACGGGTTCGCCTATGTAGGTGGCATGACCCTCTTCCATATCGTTCTGGGCGCGATTTTCTGGTTCATCACCACCGGCGTAGAGTCCTCGGTGGAATCAGATGGCGGCCAGTTTAACCTTGTGGTGGGCTCCATTATGGCGCTGCTGGGGTTGCTGTTGCTCATCCATGCCCTGCGGCGCGTTTTCTCGGCGAAGGGCATGGATGAAGCTGCCGGCGATTGGCTGCTAAAGGTGCAATCGCTGACGCCGTTGCATGCTGCATTGCTTGGTATTGCTTTTCTGGCGTTGGATCCGGAGGACTGGTTGTTTGGTTTAATAGCTATTGATGCCATTGCCGCCGCCGATTTGAGCGGCGCAGCCAGCCTGATCACCTACCTGCTGTACATTCTGATGGTGCAATCGCTGCTCTTGATTCCCTTGCTGATAACCATCGTGTTCCCGCAGCACACGCACAAATGACTGGGTGTCCTCAACGCCTGGATGGAGCGCCACGTCCGCGCCATCGAAATCACTGTGACATTTTTATTGGGCATATTCTTGCTGTATATCGGGCTGGAGTATCTTGGACTATTTTAGAAAACGCACTTTTCAGAAAGACCGCATACTATGCTCGCTAATTTCTTCCGCATTCATTATATGGCCGTCCTGGCCGTTATTGGTTCTCTGTTCGGCTCATTGTTATTGTTACTGATTGGCGCTTATGAGATTTTTGAGGCCTTTCTTCTCTTTTTTGGACTTGGGCATCCTGCAGTTCCAGGTGAGGAACTTACAGAAGCAGTGGCCACCGTCTTGTCCGCCCTTGATAGCTTCCTGCTTGGTTTTGTGCTGCTCTATTTTGCCTACAACCTCTTCTTCTTGGTCACCTATCCAGAACAGCGGGAGAAGCGATTTGGCCCGGTAAAAATGCCGCCATCCATGAAGGTGGAGTCACTGGGACAAATGAAAAAGGGAATCCTGATCATTATTGTCGTTTCTCTATCAGTGTTTCTCCTGAGGGAAAATATGGTAAGTGTCGAGCAATATGAATGGACGGATTTGTATGTGCCGCTCAGCATCGTGGCCGTTGCTGTTGCCATTAAATTGATCAACTTCGATGATTAGAATAGACGTTATCTATACAGATGATGGTCAATGGTTTTGTTGATCTGGCAATCATGACGGCCATTACGCGTTGAAGGAAAATTCATGACAAAGAAATCTCTGCGGATTCGCGAGTCCATCGTAAACAAAGGCTTCATCAACCCACACACCCTTCAAGACGACCTGAAGGCCGGGCTGGTTTTGGGCGTTGAAAGTGTGCCTGATGGCCTGGCGCAAGGCTTTCTGGCCTTTGTCAACCCCGTCTTCGGTCTGTATGGCTATATGATGGGCACTTTTGTTGGCGCCTTCTTTACCAGTTCGGTGTATATGACCATTCAGGCGACCGGAGCGATGGCGCTGGTGGTTGGCAGCGTGCCCCAAGTGCATCATCCTGAGTACGGCGATCAAGCGGTCTTTATGCTGGCAATTCTGACCGGAATCATTATGCTGGGGGCAGGCTTGTTCAAACTGGGCTCCCTGATCCGATTTGTGCCCAATGCGGTGATGACTGGCTTTGTCAATGCAGTGGCCTTGCTCATTATATTGGGACAGTTGGGTGACTTTTCGGGATATAGCGCTGTCGGAGCCAACAAGGTCACACAAACAATCGACCTATTCTTCAACTTGAACCAGATGCATTTACCAACGTTGATGGTGGGATTGGTCACCATCTTTCTGATCACCACCCTGGAAAAAACCCGTTTGGGCGCATTGGGTTTGGTGGCGGCCATGATTGGCGCATCATTGTTGCCGCCGCTCTTTGGGTGGGATTCTGTAGCGATCCTGAATGATATTGCTGATATGCCGGGTTCATTGCCACGTCCGGTGATGCCCGCCTTCAATTTAATCCTGCCGTTGATTGTGCCTGCGTTTTCATTAGCCTTTGTGGGTCTTGTGCAGGGAGCGAGCATCACCCAAAGCTACATCAATCCCGATGGCAACTATCCCGATGCTTCCGGTGATTTTGTCGGGCAGGGGGTTGCCAATCTCGCCTCTGGTCTCTTCCAGGGCATGCCGGTGGGCGGTTCCTTCTCAGCGACGTCGTTGGTGACGAATGCTGGCGCCAGGTCACGCTTCGCCAATATCTTTGCCGGCATTGTGATGGCGGTCATCATTGTCTTGTTTGGCTCATTCATTGGCTATATTGCTATGCCGGCCATGGCCGGGCTGCTTATCGTCATCGGTTTCCGCACCTTCAAGCTGGATCGGGTGGAAATGGTGTGGAAAACAGGCCCGGTGCAGCAGATGGTGATGGGCATTACTTTCCTGGCATCTTTGGTGATCCCGTTACAATACGCGGTGCTGGTGGGCATTGCCATGTCACTGCTCCTCTTTGTGATCCAACAGTCGAACAAGATTACGGTGAAAGAATGGACGCCAACCGAAACCGCTCTCCCGCTTGAGCAAAATGCGCCCCAAACAGTGCCGTCCAATTGCCCCATTGTGCTGGTGACGTATGGCAGCCTTTTCTTTGCCACGGCACCGCTGTTTGAGGAGCAACTGCCGAATGTGGTTGAAGAGACGCATAACGCGGTCGTCATTATCAACTTGCGAAAAAGTATTGATTTGGGCAGCACTTTTCTCAAGATTTTGGATCGGTACGCCTCCGATTTACAGGACCATGATAGCCTGCTGATGCTGGCCGGGGTTAAGCCAAAGGTCGTGGATCAATTGGAAAAAACGGGGTTGATGCGGAAGATTGGACGGGAGAATATCTTTGTGGAAGGGGACATCGTTGGGCAGTCGGTGTTGGCTGCCCTGGAGAAAGCGGAGAAGTGGGTGGCCGAAAAACCACAGCGGCAAGCGGCTAAAGCGAAATCCAAAAACGATGGAGTCACCTGACAAAAGCCAACATCAGCCAATTCGAATCCGCGCAGAAGTCCGGCTTTTGTCAAAAGCCGGACTTCTTTCAAAGAATCAAGGATAAGCAAGTCGAAGAATTTCAGGAGTGGCAGACCTCCAGGCAACATTCGGTTGCAGAACTGCCACTCCTAACCACCCACAATAAGGAACGGAAATAAAAAATGAGTAAGCAAGGAAACCTGCAAGAAATTGCATACGAAGCATTTGTGTACGCCTACCCTATGCTAGAGCAAGTAAAAACTATCAACAACATGATGAAGTTTATGGATTTAGGATTTAACGAACCGGTCTTCAACCGTACATTGCCATGGGAAACTGTGGGGATGCCTATTGTGGCCCCCAACTTAACATCAATGACCGGGGGGATACTGATTGGCACGACCAATGGCCCCGTCACCATTGAAATTCCTGAGGTAAAAGACCGCTACATCGTTTATCAGTGCATCGATGCTTTTACCCACAATTTTTACTATATGGGTACGCGGGCTAACAATGGGGAAGGGGGGCGTTTCACTTTCTACAATAAGGGTCAGCAACTGCCTGATTTGGACGCTACGCCAGTCGAATTGGAGAGCGATCACGCCATTATAGTGATCAGAATTGATATAAAAGACGCCTCTGAAAAAGATCTGGTGTACAGCATTGAAGATGCCATCAAGGTTATCGATGCGCCTGTGACACACAGGAAGTATCCAGTTTATGACAAAGAAAAAGCGTTTTCTCCCGATTTCGTGGAAATCATCAACGATCTGCTAACTGAAGCGCCGGCAAGCGAGACGGAGCTTTTCGAGCGCTTTGCCAAAATCGGCATTTTCAGCGATGTCACACTTACAGAAGAAGAAAGAAAAGAAGTGCAAGCCGGTACAGATGCCGCGTATGCCGACATCCAGACGCAAAGCAAAACGGCAACTGCTCTGGGTGATGGCTGGGTCGGGGCGACGACAGTTTTTGGCACGCGCCAATACCTGAACAAAAACTATATGAACAGAGCAATAGGCGCTTATTTTGGCTTATGGGGCAACTCAAAAGCAGAGGCTAATTATTTTCTTGGTTATTTTGAAGGCGAAGGAGAACTTGTCTTCAGTAAAGAGGAATTACCACCGCTTACAGATATTGGCTTCTGGTCTATTACGGCTCACGATGAAAATATGATGGTAAAAGCCAATGAGTACGATTCCTATGTGATTACCATGGACAATATGGAATTTGATGAGGATGGGGGCATTACCTTCAAATTCTCAAGCGAGCCGGAAGATGGGAACTGGTTGTATACGCCCGGAGATGGTTTGGGCATCCTCTTACGCGCTTACCAGGCGGATGCGGAGAAGATTGAAGGATACGTTCCGCCGCCCTTTATTAAACGATAAGGGTGCGTCCTAAACGAGTTAGCATTCCAGGATTCGGCCAGACCATCTGCCGTTGCGGCGCATCTTGTGGCCGAATCCTGGAATGCGGTTTCAACTCATTTGGGACACACCCAAAATGGTTCCGGTGCACCTTGTCACCTTTTCACCTTAGTCATTCCTGCGGCGGATTGGCGATCACCCGGGCCAGCGCATCCAGACCTTGCTCCAGTTTCTCCATGCTGGGGCCGAAGCTGATGCGGCTGTAGTTGCCGTAACGGGCCACTTCGCGCCGGCGCTCGGGGTTAACGTCGAAAAAGACGCCGGGCACGGTGATGACGTTCTCCTTCAGGCCGGCGGCGAAGAAAGAAAGCCCATCATTGAGCGGCGGCGGCAGTTGGGCCAGGTTGGCCCAGACATAGAACGCTCCCGCCGGCTCGGCCTCGACCATGATCCCCATGTCCCGCAGTCGATCCAGGGTGTAAGACCGCTTCTTCATGAAGTGGCGTTGGATGGCTTCCGTCTCCTGATAGACGTAGTCCGGATCCAGCAGTTCCATGGCCGGCGCCTGGAAGGGATGGTTCGGCCCGCCATCCAGGAATGATCCCGCGCTGGCGATGGCGTTGATCACTTCTTTTGGTCCCAGAGTCCAGCCCAGCCGCCAGCCCGGATAACGCCAGTTCTTGGTCAGTCCGTCCACCAGGATCACCGGGTCTCTGTCCACATCCTCTACATAGGCCGCGGCCGAAACGATCTTGGGAGGGTGTGCGTTGGGTGCGCCGGTGTAGATGTAATGGGAATAAAACTCGTCCAGGATCAATGAGCAATGCAGGTCGCGCGCCATCTGCACCCAGCGCCGCAGCCGCTCGCCCTCCACCAACTGGCCGGTGGGATTGCACGGGTTGGAGACCAGCAACGCCTTCAGCCCTCGCCCCAGAATCTCACGCTTGAGGGTGGCCAGGGGCGCCTGATAGCCCTCGTCCGGATCGAGCAGAATGGGGATGGGGATGAAGGCCTTGAAGACGCTGAGCAACTCTTCATAGGCCGTATAGTCGGGTAAAAAATGACCCATGTTGATGTTGCCCAGGGCCGCGGCCAGCCGGGTCAAGGCCACGCGCCCCCCACCGGCGATGCTCACGTTCTCCCACGTGTACTGGGATGACTTGCCCTGGCGGAAGAGATTGTTGTAGAGGTCCGCGATCTTCTGGCGCAGGGCCATTTCACCTGCCACCGGGCCATACTCCTGACGGGGCGCGTCGATGGTGATAGTTTCGACGCGTGGCGGCGCGTCTGGCAGCGGGCCGGCCTCGGGCATGCCCTGACCCAGATTGGACCAGGCGGGGTCGGTGTACGCGTACCCGCGCCGCCTGGCGCGGTTCATGACATAGATGACGCCCGTGCGCGGCACCCGGCGAAACCCTGGGATGGTGGATTCTGGCATAAGATATGTTCCTAAAATCAAAGAGGGGCGTCCTAAATCAGTTGGCATTCAACCCGTTGAGGACACGCCCAAATCAAAGCGATAACTCAGTTGCTATTGCCAATGGCGATTCCGATGATACGACGGGTGATTATGGAACAGGGCCCCGATTGTGTCAAAAAAGAATGCTGGAGCAGATGGTTAACAATGTTAACCTTTAGTTAACATTGAGCGACTCTGTTAAATTCCACTTGACCACGGCCATAAGTCATGGTAGCATGTTCCCATCTTGTTTGACTTCCTCTGGCTTCCCCGGGGCAACGCTTATTTTAGGCGGACTTATCATGATCGTAAACTCGGATAGACTGGTCGCTTTCTTGCAGTCGTTGATTCGCATAGAGTCATTGTCAGGCCAGGAGGGCGCGATCATCGATCGGATCGAGGCTGAGATGCGTTCCCTGGCCTATGACCGGATCGTGCGTGACGAGAACGGCAGCCTGATCGGCTTCATCGAGGGCGAACGCCCCGGCCCCACCCTGCTCCTCGACGCCCACTGCGACACGGTGGGGATCGCACCCGGCGCGCCCTGGTCCCACGATCCCTTCGCCGCCGACATCGAGGACGACCGCCTCTACGGGCGCGGGTCATCAGACATGAAGGGGGCGCTGGCTGCCATGGTCTACGCGGCCGCGGCCGTGGACCGTTCGCAACTAGCCGGGCGGGTGGCCGTCAGCGCGTCAGTGATGGAAGAGGTGATGGAGGGCGTGGCCCTGATCGCGGTCATGGAAATCACACGCCCCGACTTCGTGGTCACCGGCGAATCCACCGGCCTCAACCTGAACATCGGCGGCCGGGGACGGGCCGAGGTTCACCTGGAAGCCCTGGGCAAACCGGCCCACTCCTCCTCGCCACAAGAGGGCGACAACGCGGTCTTGCACATGATCCCCGCCATCCAGGCCATCCAGGCCATGGACCTGCCCAGCGACCCGCTATTGGGTCCGGCCATCATGACCCTAACAGACATTATCTCCGATCCCTATCCCGGCTACTCGGTCGTGCCCAGCCGTTGCCGGGTCACCTATGACCGACGGCTGCTGGCGGGCGAAACCTCGGAAGACGTGCTGTCCGCCCTCCGGGCCTTGCCTGAGTTGGAAGGACTTGACGTTTCGATCGCTCAAGGTGAGCATGAAACGTATACAGGCGCGGTTCTGTGCGGCCCCAAATTTTTCCCCGCCTGGAAGATGGAACCCGATCACCCCTTCGTGGAGGGTGCGCTGGCCGGCTTGCGCTCCGCGGGGCTGGACCCCAAACTGGGCGCCTACGCCTTTTGCACCAACGCCGCCTATAGCGCCGGCCACGCCCACGTCTCCAGTATTGGCTTCGGTCCGTCTCTGGAAACCCAGGCCCACGTGGTCGACGAGTACATCGAGCTGGATCAACTGATGGCCGCGGCCAATGGCTATGTCGGAATTATTGGGGGTGTAATGCGCGACGACGTAAAACATGAAATGTAAAACATGAAACGTAAAAACGTGACTTCGCACTCGCCATTTGCAACTTGCCACTTGTAACTTGCCACTTGTAACTTTCAATGTTCAACTTGCCTGACCAAACGGTTCATTCGTAACCAACAAAGGAGAAAAGTCCATGAAAAGTCCACGTTCATTGATCACCCTGCTGGCGACGTTGGTCGTGATGCTGTTGATCACCGCCGCCTGCACCGCACCGGCGGCTCCGGCTGCACCCGCAGGCGAAGCGGGCGCGTCATCTGAAGCGAGCGCACCCGCGGAGGGCGGCGGCGAAGTAGTCGAACTGACCTACTGGCATACCAATCCCGGCCCGGCCGGCGATGCCCAGGACGAGTTGGTGCAGAAGTTCAACGAATCCCAGGACGCCATCCAGGTCACCTCTGAATTTCAGGGCGGTTATGGCGATCTGGCCACCAATCTGCTGACCGCGTTCGCGGCCGGCGAGGGGCCAGAGGTCAGCCAGTTGGGCACCTTCGAGATCCGCGAGTTCTGGAAGTCGGGCGTGCTGGAAGACCTGACGCCCTATCTCAACGGCGACAACGGCATCGACACCAGCGACTGGCCCGGCACCATGCTGGACGCTGGCAAGTTCGATGACGGCATCTACTGGCTGCCCTTCAACGTAGCCGTGCCGGTCCTCTATTACAACAAGGAAGCCTTCGAAGAGGCCGGGATCGACGGTCCGCCTGCAACCTGGGACGAGTTCTTCGAGGACGCGCGCAAGCTCACGGTCAAGGATGACAGCGGCAATGTCACCCGCTACGGCGTCGCCTACATTCCTGGCTGGTTCTCATGGGCCATGCAATCGGCCATCTGGTCCGAAGGCGGCGAGCTCACCAACAAGGACTATACGAATATCACCCTCAACGATCCGGTGGTGGTGGAAGTGGTGGGCAAATTCAAGGAATTGCTGGACGAGGACGCGGCCATCTACCCGGACAACGCGTCCGGCGGCCATCGGGGCATGTTCATGAACGGGCAGGCGGCCATGATCCTGGATTCGCCCGGCCCCTTCGGCGACATCATGGCGAACTCCCAGGGCTTCACGCCCATGGTGGCCAACTATCCCGCGGGCAAGGCCGGTAAGGTCTACAATCCGGGCGGCGGTGGCATCGTCATGCTCACGGTCACGCCCGATGAGAAGAAGGACGCGGCCTGGACCTTCATGAAGTACATGCTCTCACCCGAGAGCCTGGCCTACTACGCCGAACGCAGCGGCTACACCGCGTTCACGGGCGCGGCCCAGAAAGCTGCCGGCGATCTGCTCCAGGATGAGCGCTACGCCACCATCCACGCCGCCCTGCCCTACCTGCGCGGCGACTTCTCGGTGAACATGTCGCCGGCCGTGCGCACCGCGTTCGACGAAGCCTGGCAGAAGGTCTTCGTGGAAGGCGCCGACGTACAGCAGGCCCTGGACGAAGCCCAGGCCAAGGCGGAAGAGAACATCAAGGATGAGATTTTCGCGCCATGAGGATATCACCTCAATAATCCGGGGATAGTCCATCGCATTGACCGGGCAATCCAGGAACATCGGCCTCGTCTGGGTCAATGCGACGCACTCGCCCCGAAATATTGAGCAGGCGCCCATGAAGCGTGAAACGTGAGGTGTGAGCGAAGAGATTGGGAGATTGAAGAGATTAGCCGACGGATGCAGTCGGCCAATCTCCAATCTCCTGAATCTCTTACGTCTTCACGTTTCACGCCTTACGTTTTTACGTCTTACGTTTTACGCTTTACGCCCAACCGCCTATGTCTTCAAATATGCACCGGATCCGAACCAGTTGGCGTAAGAATCGTCGCGAATGGCTGACGTTTCTGGCCTTCATCGCGCCCAACTTTATCATCTTTGCGGTCTTCACCTACTGGCCCATCATCTACAGCTTTTACCTGAGCTTCGTGCGCTGGAACTTCCTGACGCCCAATAAACAGGCGGTGGGGATGCGGAACTACGTCCGCCTCATGCAGGACGATAACTTCTGGGAGGTGTTAGGCAACACCTTGCTCTACGCGGTCAGCGTGGTGCTCATCGCCCAAGCGTTGGCCTTCCTGCTGGCCCTGTTACTCAACCGCCGGGTGAAGGGACAGCCCTTTTTCCGCACCATCTCCTTCACCCCCCACATCACCACCACTGCGGCCGCGGCCTTGGTCTTCGTACTCCTGTTGGATCCCAAGCTGGGTCCCCTCAGTCACGTCTACAATTTTCTCAGCATCCAGGGTCCCCGTTTCCTGGCCAGCACCACGCTGGCCATCTGGGCCATCATCATCGTGGGCATCTGGAAGGAGA
>Ga0114931_10005946_pt1 | contig 15070 bp, 10 predicted proteins | sample 2SBtaG_FD_89579 | JGI IMG/M metagenome (GOLD analysis project Ga0114931, IMG submission 89579) | Deep subsurface microbial communities from Kolumbo volcano to uncover new lineages of life (NeLLi) - 2SBTROV14_V59a metaG | ecosystem: Environmental > Aquatic > Marine > Volcanic | place: Kolumbo...
CGCGAATGGAAATACCCGGCGCGCCGCTGCATGCAGCAAGATCCCACACTGTGGGACATGGATGACATGGACCTACCCGACGGCGCGCCTCGGTCTACCGAACTGACGCAGTAGTGCTAGCCGCGTCGAACGCGGGCGCGCTCAGCACGCGCCGTTGACGCAGAGCCGGGAAAGCGGCGGGGCGGTTCTTCTACGACGGTTCGTCGATTGCGCCGTCGGGAACCTCGAGCGCGCGGCGGGCGACGTCGAAGCTGAAGCCGGCGCGGGCGAGCGCGGCGAGATCGCGCTGGTAGCGCTCGGCGCGCTGGTGCTCGGGGCGATGCGGCCCGAGGCGACGACGGCGCACGAAAGCCCGCGCTGCGTCGAGCTCGGCGTCGTCCGAATCGCGGCCGGTCGACGCGATCGCGGCGTCGATCGCTTCGGCGGAAACGCCGCGCGCGCGGAGCTTGTGGCGGACCCCGCGGCGTGAGGTGCCTCGGGCGTGGAGCCCGCGCGCGAGCGACTCGGCGTAGCGCGCGTCGTTGATCAGCCCGGATGCCTGGTAGCGCTCGAGCAGCTCGTCCACGAGGCGTTCGGCCGCCGGCACGTCGAGCTCGGCGTGCGCGCGCGCCGCGCGCGCCACGTGCCCGCGCAACACACGCCGGAGATTCGCGGCCGAGCTGTCGAAGCGCTCGAGATAGCGGAGCGCCGCGCGATCGAGGTTGTCCCGCGTCGGCAGCGGCGGCGTCTTCTTCTTCGCCTTCCACCTTCCGCCACCGGACTCCATGTCCGATGGCGTGCCACGAAGCGCCCCCGCCCGTCCATCCGGCGCCCTCTGCCCTGCCCAGACCCCCGACTAGAACGGGCAGGCCGCGGGCGGGCAGGTGCCGGTGCGCAGCGTGGCGCTGCCCGGACCGATGCCGCACCAGGACGGATCGGAGACGGGCAGACCCTGCGCGACGTAGGGCGAATAGCCCTTCGGCAGCCCCGGCGTGCCCACGCCGCCCGGCAGCGACTCGAAGCTCGACCCGGAACCTTCCGCCGGAACGTCGAGCCCGGGCTCAACCGCCGCGCTTGAGCTCGGTGAGCACGAGCTTGCTCACCGCCTTGAGCGTGTCGAACACGCCGCCGCCGGAACGCGCCACGGCCTCGAAGTCCGGCACGCGCGTCGGGTTCAGAAGCTCCCGCAGCTCTTCCACCGGCACGATGTTCGGCAGGTCGCGCTTGTTGTACTGCACGACGTACGGGATCTTCTCGAGCGAGTAGCCCTGCTCGGCCAGGTTGGTGCGCAGGTTCTCCGCGCTCTCCTGGTTCGCCTCGAGCTGCTCGATCTGCGAGTCGGCGACGAAGATGACGCCGTCGACGCCCTTGAGGATCAGCTTGCGGCTGGCGTCGTAGAAGACATGGCCAGGAACCGTGTAGAGGTGGAAGCGCGTCTTGAAACCGCGGATTTCGCCCAGCGACAGCGGCAGGAAGTCGAAGAACAGCGTGCGCTCCGTCTCCGTCGCAAGGGAGATCATCTTGCCCTTGGCGTCCGGATTCGTGCGCTCGTAGATGTACTGCAGGTTGGTCGTCTTCCCGCAGAGGCCGGGACCGTAATAGACGATCTTGCAGTTGATCTCCCGGGCCATGTAGTTGATGAAGCTCATCGCCCGGCGCCTCAGTCGTTGAACAGGTTGTCGATATCCTCGTCGGTGATCTCGGCGAACGGCGAGTCACCGCCCGGCTCCTGGACCTTGCTGAGCAACGATTCGAAGATCCGGTTCATCTCGTCGCTGGCCTTGCGCACGCGGAGCCGTACCAGACCCAGGCTCGACTTCGAGTCGAAGATGACGACCAGGATGACCCGGTTGCCGACGAGCTGGATGTGGATGTTGGCGTTTTCGCCTTCGTGGAACTGCGTCGCGAACTCGTTCTCGCGCAGGAGCTTCGCGATGCCTCCGGTGGCGGCGATGTTGCCGGCAGTGAGCGATGCGAGGGACGTGGTGTCGATGTTGTCGACCTCTCCGCTCGCCGCGATGAGCTGACCATTCTTGTCGACGATGAAGACGACCTTGGCGTTCGCTTCCCTCACCAGACGGTCCACGACCGCCTGGATCTGGTTGAACTCCTCTTCGTACATCACCATCTGCGGGTTGACCATCCGAGCCTCCAACGCTTCCTCGATCGCCCCGAGCCGGCAATGCTCCACCGAGCCCGGTCCACCCGCCCTCGTCGTGTCTGGCCAGTCGGGCGGAGCGGACAGCCCCTGTCGACAACGCCTCTGCGCGCGAAGGGGATCGAGTTCGCTTGACGTCAGACTCTTCTATATGAGCGCCACGAACCCAGCAAGCGCGGCATGGAATTTCCTGACCCGGCGAGCCGAAAGCTCGGGCAGTCGGCCCCGGCCGGAGGGCCCGCGGAGGCGGGGTCACTGAACGCGCGCCCCGGAGCGTCGCTGCCGGCGGCTTTCTCGTTTGCCGGCGCAGTCCTGACCAGCTAAGGAGGGAGCGGGCCGGTCGTGAAGTACTCCGTTCTGGCGCTCCTGGCGGTGCTGCTCTGCCTGGCCCCGCACGCGGGGGCCCAGGTTGCAGAATTCGACCACGACCTCAATCAGGCCGTGACACGGCTGGATGCTGCGCGCGGCCCGGAGGCGTACGCCGCGCTCCGCGAGGTGTGGGGCACCTGGAACCACGCCGATCCCGCCCACGTGGAGGAGGCGCTGCTTGCCGCGGCGCAGGATCGCCGGCTGTCGCCGCCGGTCCGGGCCTACGCGGGCCTGCTCGCGGCCTACGGCAAGAACCGCCGCGGCGACCTGCGCGCCGCGCGCGAGCGCATCAGGAAGCTCGGCTTCGTCGACCGCTGGCTGGTGGTGGGGCCCTTCGACAACGACGGCAAGGCGGGGCTGAAGACGCAGCTCCCGCCCGAGCTCGAGTTCGACAAGGCGATCGTGCCGGGGCGGGCCTACACCGGCAAGCAGCGACCGGTGCGCTGGCGCACGGTACCAGATGCGTTCCCGTACGGCTGGCTCGACACCGGCGCGCTGGTCCGGCCGGTCAAGAAGGTGTGCGTGTTCGCGACGACCTTCGTGCGAGCGTCGAAGGGCTCGCGCGCACCGCGGCGCATCACCGCCTGGGTGGGCACTTCGGGCGCGTTCAAGCTGTTCTGGAACGGCGAGCAGGTGCTCGAGGACAAGGCCTACCGGGGCCACGACGCCGATCGCATGGCGGCGACGGTCCAGCTCGAGCCGGGGCTGAACAACCTCACCCTCAAGCTGTGCGGCGACAAGACAGCCCCGGTCGCCTCGCTCCGCCTGGGAGACGCGCGCGGAGCACCGAACACGAAGCTCGAGCTCTCGAACCGGATCACGGACAGCGTCGCGGCGGCCAAGCTGGTCAAGAAGCTCCACGCCGGAAAGCGCAAACCGAAGGCGATAGCGAACGGCGTGGAAGGGCCGCTGCAGGTGTTCCAGCGGCGGACCACGAAGAAGCACCCGGCCGCCACTGACCTCGAGAACTACGCCCGCTATCTGGTGGCCACGAGCGGGGACGACCCCACCGTGCACGAGGCCCGGGACCTGGCCCGACGGGCGGCGGAGAAGGCACCGACGGTGCGCCGCCTGCTGCTCGCCGGTCGGCTCGCCGAGGATCACAACCAGCGCGCGGAGTGGGTCAAGAAGGCGGTGAAGCTCGCCGACAAGCAGAAGGTGCGCGCTCCGAGGCGGGTGGGGGTGCTGCTGGCGCAGGCAAGCCTGGCACGCGAAAGCCCCAACTGGCAGAGCGCCTTTCCCTTCTACGACAAGGTGCTGGCGCTGGAGTCGGACAACACGACGGCCATCCACGGGCGAGTGGAGCTGTACAACGAGGCGGGCCTGAAGCGCACGGCGCTGGCCACGCTCGCGCGCGCGCTCGAGCGCCGCCCGCATTCGGTGAACCTGCTCAACATGTACGCGTCGCAGCTCCGTGCGCTGGGGCGCGACACGCACGCCGCCGAGGTCGAGGACCGCTACGCTTCGCTGCGCTTCGACGATCGCAGCTTCATCGACCAGATGATCGAGCTGGCCGTGGCACGGCGGAACCGTCCGGCGGCCGAACGCTGGACGGCACGGCTGCTCGACGTGGCGCCGGACAGCCTGTGGGCGCTCGGGGTCGCGGCGCGGACCTACCGCCAGCTCGGCGAGGGCGAGCGCGCCGTGGCGACGTACAAGCGCGCCCTCGCGCTGGCGCCCGAGGATGTGGGCACGCTGCGCACCCTGGCCGATCTGGAAGGCGAGCTCGGCAAGCGCGAACAGCAGCTGGCGCTGCTCCGCCACATTCTGGAAATCCGCCCGCAGGATCGCGCCGTGCGGGAGTACGTCGAGCACATCAATCCCCCCAAGGCGCGGCAGGACGAGGCCTACGCCTGGGCACCGAAGCGCTTCCTCGAGCTGCGCAACGCGCCGACGGCCGGCGAGAACCGCCGCACGCTGCGCGATCTGACGGTGACGACGGTCTACGAGAACGGGCTCTCGAGCAAGTTCCGCCAGGTCGTCTTCCAGCCGCTGACCGACACGGCCGCGGCCATGGGGCGGCAGTACAGCTTCCAGTACCAGGCCGACACGCAGGTCGTGCAGCTTCGCGGAGCGAAGGTGTTCCGCAAAGACGGTCGCGTGGACCAGGCCATCGAGTCGGGCGAGGCCGCGGCGAACAACCCGTCCATCTCGATGTACACCTCGGCGCGCAACTTCTACGTCCAGCTGCCGCGCCTCGAGCCGGGCGACGTGGTCGAGTTGCGCTACCGCATCGACGACGTGACGCCGCAGAACGAGTTCGCCGACTACTTCGGCGACGTGCACTACATGCAATCGAGCGAGCCCATCGCGAGCTCCGAGTACGTGCTCATCACGCCGAAGGACCGCTCGTTCTACATCGACGAGAACCTGCCCGGCCTGAAGAAAAAGACGCAGGTTTCGGGCAGCCAGCGCATCTACGACTTCTACGCCAACAACGTGCCGGCCGTCCTGCCCGAGCCGGCAATGCCGCCCTGGCCCGAGCTGCTCGGCTTCGTGCACGTCTCCACGTACAAGACGTGGACGGAGCTCGGGAAGTGGTACTGGGGCCTCGTCAAGGACCAGTTCGACCTCGACGACGAGACGCGGAAGCTCGCCCAAGACATCGTCAAGGGCAAGACGACGGACGCCGAGAAGGTCAAGGCGCTCTACGACTGGGTCGTGACGAACACGCGCTACGTGGCGCTGGAGTTCGGCATCTACGGCTTCAAGCCGCACCGCTGCGTGCAGACGGTGGCGCGCGGCTGGGGTGACTGCAAGGACAAGGCAACGGCGCTGTCGAGTTTGCTCGATGTGGTCGGCATCAAGAGCACCATCGTGATCGTGCGCACGCAGCTCCGCGGCGACTTCCACTCGAAGGTGGCGAGCTTCGCGCCATTCGACCACGCCATCGTCTACGTCCCGTCGCTGGACCTGTACCTGGACGGGACAGCCGAATACACCGGTTCCACCGAGCTGCCGAAGATGGATCGCGGCGCACTTGCCCTGCAGCTCAACGAGGGGAACGCCAAGCTGGTCCACCTACCGAAGGCGGCTCCGGCGAAGAACGTGATCGAACGGGACGCGACGGCGGTGCTCGCCCAGAGCGGCGACGCCCGGCTCGACCTGTCCTACGTGACGCGCGGGACGAGCGCCGCGGAATGGCGCCGGCGCTACCACGCGGACGCAACCCGCCGCGAGCGCATCAACAATGACCTCGGACGCGAGTTCCCCGGGTTGACGATCCAGGCAGGCAAGCAGGGCATCGTCACCAGCGATCTGCAGGATCTCGAAAAGCCCGTGAAGATCAGCGTACGGGGCAAGACGCAGGGATTTGCCCGCAAGGAAGGCGATCAGCTCAGCATGGCGGTAACGAGCAAGTTCCGCCTGACCCCGACCTACGCGTCGCTGTCCAGACGCAAGCTGGACGTGCGCATCCTCGCCTTCCCCACGCGCGACGACACGTTCGTGGTCCAGCTGCCGCCGGGCGCGAAGGTCGTCTCTGCGCCGCCGGCGGCGTCCGGTGACACGCGCTTCGGCTCGTACTCGGTGAAGGTCGAGCAGAAGACCGGCCAGGTCACCGTCAAGAGCCGCGTTGCCATCAAAGTGAACCGCGTCACGCCAGCTGAATACGCCGCATGGAAGAAGTTCTGTGCGGAAGTCGACCGCGCACTCACACCGCGTCTGGTGGTGAAGCCGTGAAGCGCGGCGGGACGTGCTGGCGCCTGCTCGCGGTGATCACGCTGGCGCTGCTGGCTCTGACATCGGTTTCCTGCGGCGGCACGCGCGGCGCAGGAAGCGCCCAGCCGGCGCTGTCCTCGCTCAGGGACAAGGGGCAGTCGAGCCGCGATCCGGAAGTAGTGGCCCGCTGGCTTCTGGGCGAGCTGATCTCCCCGGGGGGTGATGCCAAGCAGGCGGCGCGCGCGCGCAAGCGGCTCGACCAGCTGGGCGGCAAGGGGATGCTGGCGGAGCTGGCGCGCGGCCTCGACGACTCGACCCACGGCCGGCTCCGGAGCGCGCCCGACCACTTCCTCGGCGCGACCCAGGCGGCCCGGGTCTCCAAGGATCCGCGAGCGCCGTTCATCGCGTGGTTCGCCGCACACAAGGCGATGGTGCTGCGCGACAACGCGCCGGATCTGTACAAGCGCTGGAAGCCCTTCGTGGCCGACGCGATGAAGGCGCCGCTCGGCATGGGCTGGCGCGCCCGCGGCGAGCTCGTCGACTGGTGGGCCAACGAGGCGTACGAGGCAGCGAAGAAGAACGTCGAGGACCTGTCCGCGGAGCAGTTCGGCTGCGTGAAGCACCTCCGGCTCGCGGGTCCCTTCGGTCGCGGCGCGACGCCGGATTCGCACCGCCATTTCGCCGCCGAGAAGCCCGGCCCGTGGCCGACCCAATGGGACCCTGAGCCGGGCATCGGGCACGCGCCGCACGTGCTCCACACGAAGCGCCACGGCTGTTACGTAGGCACCGACGAGCCGGTGACCGGCGGCATATTCTACGCGGAAACCTACGTCGACTTGCCGTCGGCCCAGGAGCTCATGCTGTCCGCGCAGGGCATGCTGGCGATGTGGGTGGACGACCAGCTCGTCGTGGATCGCGATCCGCGCGTGTGGGGCAATTGGCCGCACTTCGGCACCCAGCTCTGGCTCGACAAGGGGCGGCACCGCATCCTGGTGAGGCTCGCCGATCCCGAAACGTCCATCCGCGTGCTGTACCCAGGCGGGCGGCCCTACGGCGCTGATAGCAGTACGGACGCGGCGGCCCCCTACTCGATCGTGCCACCGCGCGTGACGCGCGATCCGAACATCCTCGACCGCTACATCAAGAACGACAACGTCGTCGACCCGGACGACGACCTGCTCCGCTACATCGGCGCCTACCTGACGGACGTGGAAGGACAGGGCGACGTGGCGTCGGTCTGGATCGAGCCTCTGGTCGAGGATCCGCCGAGCGCCACCGGGGCCTCGCTGAGCCTGGCAGCCAGCTTCGTCGACGACGATCCGATCTTCGATTCGACGCAGGCCAAGGATCTGGTGCGCGCGCTGCACGAGCGCGCGGTCGCCAAGGATCCCGGGCTCTGGAGGCCCGAGCTGGCCCTGGCGCTGTGGGAGGTCCAGCGCGCCGGAGCGGCGTCGGGAGTGCGCCGGGTCAAGGCGCTGGTCGATTCCTTCCCCGAAGTGCCCGCCGTGCTGAGCGCGCTGTCCAGGCTGTACGCCCAGCTCGGATGGGAGACCGAGTACGTCAACGCGGTCAAGCGCATGGTGAAGCGCTTTCCTCGCGACGTGGACGTGCTGGCTGTGGGCGTGGAGGTCTACGACTCCATCGGCGAGACGAAGAAGGCCAACGCGCTGGTAGAGCGCATCCACAAGCTCGATCCGGACCACGAGATCGTGCTCACCCGCGCGCTCGCGCGCGAGGACTACAAGACGGCCCTGTCCGAGCTCAAGCGCATCGGCAAGCGGCGCCCCGAGCGCAAGGACATCGCCGAGCGCGTCTACGACGTGATGGCGCGCGCGGGCAACGCCAGCGAGACCTGGAAGAAGCTCGAAGAGGCCATCAAGCAGAAGCCGAAGAGCGGCAGCGCGCGCCTGGCGCTGGCCGATGCCGAGTACGCGGCGGGCAAGCACGGCGCCCTCCGGAAGGCCCTGGTGGAGGCGGTGGTGAAGGGCGCGAACAGCGCGCCGCTCAAGGACGCCCTCGACCTGGTGGAGGGCATGAGCGAGCTGGCTCCGTACCGGCTGGACGCCATGCCGATCATCCACGCCTACGAGAAGAGCGGGCGGCACATGCCCGGTACCGCCGCGCGCATCCTCGACTACTCGGCCGTGTGGGTCCATTCGGACGGCTCCAGCCGTCTGCTCGAGCACGAGATCATCCGTATCCAGAGCGCCGAGGCGGTCAGCAAGCTCAGCGAAGAGCGGCGACCGGCAGGCCTCATCCTGCACATGCGCGTCATCAAGAAGGACGGCCGCATCCTGCAGCCCGAGCTCGTCGCGGGAAAGCCGACGGTGACGTTCCCGCATCTGGAAGTGGGCGACTACATCGAGACCGAGCACATCACCAGCACGCAGGGTGACGGCCAGCACGGCCAGCACTACCTCGGCCCGCACTGGTTCTTCCGCGAGCAGAACATCGCCTACGCGCGCAGCGAGTTCGTGGTGATCACTCCGGAGGACAAGAAGCTCATCGTCGAGACGCACGGCAAAGTGCCGGCGCCCGCGATCAGCCGCCAGCCCGGACTGGTAACGCGCCGCTGGCGCGTGGACTTCAGCCCCGCGGCTCCGGTGGAACCGAACAGCGCGCCGATCACCGAGTTTCTGCCGAGCGTGCAGGTCGGCTGGGGCATCGACCTCGAGCAGCGCCTGAGAAGCCTCGGCGACTCGGTCGCTGTGGTGACGCCGGTCGACCCCCGCATCACGCGCATCGCGCACAGCATCACCAAGGGAGTGCCAGCCAGCGCGCGCACCAAGCAGGCGTTGAGGTTGTATCGCTGGGTGCTCGCCAACGTGGAAACGGGCGCCGAATCAGACGGGCGCCGCGTCATCATCGGCAAGCACGGCAATCGCTGGCGGGGCTTCATGACCCTATGCCGCTCGCTCGACATCCCCGTCCGCTACGCTATCGCGAAGAATCGCCTCGTCTCTCCGCCCGTGGGCCCGATCTCGAAGGCCGGACAGTTCACCGATCCGCTCCTGCGCCTGCAGGGCGACAAGGGCCCGGTGTGGCTCACCGTCAGCAGCAAGTACGCGCCCTTCGGCTACGTGCCCGCGGAGCTGCGCGGCACCACGGCGTACCTGCTCGGCGGCGACCACGCGAAGGAACTCACCACGCCCGGCAGCGGCACGCAGGACAGCGTCGTCTACCAGGGCACCGTGAAGCTCGCCACCGACGGCTCGGCGAAGATCCAGCTCTCGCAGAGCTTCTACGGCAAGTACGCCATGGCGCTCAGGAGCGTCCTGTCACAGCTGCCGGAGGGCCGTCTGCACGACGTGATCGAGTCGCGACTGCTCGGCCGCGAGCTGCGCGGCGCGCGCCTCGAGCACTACTCCATCCAGCACCGCGACGATCTCGACGCGCCGCTTGTGATCCAGACCCAGGCCACGATGAGCGGCTTCGCGCAGCAGAGCGGCAACAGCCTGGTCGTCTCGCCGCCGTTTGCGCCACGCATCAGCCAGCTCACGACCCTGCCCGCGCGCCAGACGCCGCTCTTGATCGGCGAGGCCACGCACCAGGAAGTGCGACTCACGATCCAGCTGCCCAAGGGCGCGCACGTCGAGAGCACGCTCGCGCCGGGCACGATCAAGGACGCCGACCGCTCGGTGATCGTCAAGGACTCGTTCCAGAACGGCGCTCTGGTGCTCGACCGCGTGATCGACATCCCCGCGGGACGCACCCAGCCGGCGGACTACCCGGCCTTCGTACAGTTCGCGCGCCAGGCCGACGACGCCGTGTCGAGCAACATCCGCGTCAGGGCACGCTAGTCCCGTTTGTTGGGGTCGCAGCAGCGCCCCCTCGGCTTCGCCGAGCCTCCCCCTCGACCGCTCCGCGGTCGTCTAGCCCCTCGATTCAACAGAATCGAGGTACTAGCCGGCTACTTGGCGGTCTTCTTCGCCTTGGCGTCGGCTTCCTTGAGCCGCTGTGCGATGCGCTTCTTCACCACCCCGTAGTCGGTGAGCATCTTCTGCCAGGTGGCGATCACCTTCTTCCGGTCCTCGGCGGACTCGGGATAGGTCTTGACCTTGGGGTTTTCCTTGGCCAGCGCCTCGTACTTGTTCCAGATGTCCTTCGCGTCGTCGTAGGACTTCTGGCGCTCCCGGAGGTCGGCAAGCACGAACAGGATCTTGGCTTTCAGCGCGGGGTCGTTTCCGGCAAAGCGCAGCGCCGACACCCACGAGGCTTCGGCTTCCTGCGTGGCGCCCTTTGCAAGCTGCGCCTCACCCATGCGGTAGTGGCCCATCGCGTTCTGCGGCTCCTTCGTGATCGCCTCGCGATACGCCGCGATGGCGCCGTCGAAGTCGCGCGCGACGTAGGAATCGTCGCCCTTCTTGACCGACTCCCAGAACGGGCTTATGCCCTTGATCCCGTCCGGATCGCGTCGCACTTCGCCCGCGCTACCCTTCGCGCTGTTGGCTTTGGCGGCGTTCGTACCGGCACCGCTGCCCTGGGCAGAAGCGACGGGCGGAAGCGCCAACAGGCAGAAACCGACAGGAATGGCTAGCCAGCGTGTGCGCATGAAGCGGAAACCTCCGGCGAAAACGCTACCACGGTAGACCGGCGCGCCGCCAACAGCAGCGCGTGGGCCTGGGCACTCCCTGGAGCATCGCTCGGAGTCTGACGCGGAACCCATGGAGATCACGGAGCTATCCACACGTGCGGATTACCTGTGGATAACTTCAGGGCTCGAGACCCGCCGCTGGCGCCGATCATGCGGAAACTACTAGGCATATCCGGGCAGGCACGGCCGCCCGCAACTGCGCCTCGCCGCCCCTCGCGATGCGCCCTGCCGCTGGGAGCTCCCGGCAAGGCCGGCTAGGATTGCCGGCCCATGCGCCAGGTCTCCCTCTATCCCTGGGAAGCGCTCGACGTCGAGAGCCGCGCCTCGATCCGCAGCGGCGCCGCGGCCCGCCGGCGGCTTGCGCGCGCGATCGATCCGGGGCGTCTCGGCGAGGCGCTGGCCGGGGTGCTCTCCGCCCGGACCGGGCTGGTCGTGCGGCGGATCCGCACCCGCCACCAGCCGCCGTCGCGACGCGGCGTGCGCATCGGGCTCGAGCCAGCCGATGGCTCGGCGGAGCTGTACCTGTACCTCGACGGCGACCTGACTGGAGCCGTGCTCGCCCGCGTACTGGGCCGGCCCGTGCAGCTGGCCTCACCCGATGCACCGCTCGACCCGGCGCTGTCAGGCGCGCTGTCGGCGCTGGCCCTCGAGGTCGCCCGCCGTGCCGGAACCACGCTGCCGCTCGCCGTGCGGCGGGGACCCCCGACCCAGGCGGCAGGCATCGAGCTGGACGCCACGCTGCTCGTCGACGACAGCCCGTACGCCGTCTCCGCGTGGATCCGCATCCCGCCCGAGCCCACGCGCGAAGCCGTCCCACCGCGTCCGGAGCGGCTCGCCCAGCTCGAGGTGTCGCTGTGCCTCGTGGCCGCCCGCTCGCTCGCGTCGCGCGCCGAGCTCGCGGAGCTTGCGCCGGGCGCCGCCTGGATGCCGGGCGACGGTTGGTGGATCGACGCCTCGGGGACCGGCTACGGTGCACTGGCAGGCCCCGCCGCCGAGAACGGTTGCGGAGTGACATTCCCGCCCGGAGGCGGGATCGTGCTACGGGGCGACAGCATCGCACTGGGAGCGGACGCGACAATGGCCGAATCGGACGATACCGGGGTCGATGCGCTGGGCGAGGCGGCTCTCGACGCACCCGTCGTGGTGCGCGTGGAGATCGGAGCGGTCACGCTGAGCGCGCGCAAGTGGGCGGAGCTCGCGCCGGGCGACGTGATCGAGACGGGGCAGCGTATCGGCGAGCCGGTCGTGCTGCGCGTCGCGGGACGCGAGCTCGCACGGGGTGAACTGGTCAACGTGGAAGGCGAGCTCGGGGTGCGGATCCGCGAGCTTTCCGGGGAGAGCTCCGGATGAGACGCACAGCGCTGGTCGTCCTGTTTGCCTTCGCTCTTGCCGGCTGCGATCACAAGAAGGAAGCGCCGCGACCCAGCGCAGCGTCGGCCAGCGCAGTGGCCAGCGCCGCGCCGGCCCCCAAGCCCCCCTGGTACATCGGGCATTGGTCGGGCACCTACGCCTCGGTCAAGCACTACATGGACCCGATGGTCGGTCCCGAGATCGCCTGGAAGAAGGACGAGGGCGGCACAGCGCACGGCTTCGGGAAGCTATCGCTCGACATGGACAAGGACAGACACGTCACCGGCAAGGCCTCCGGACCGCTCGGGGACATGGCCGTGCGCGGCACGCTCGACGGCGACACGCTGCGCGTGCGCCTGCTGCCGGTGGAACAGGACGTGGGCGCCTTCAAGGGCAAGCTCATCGCAAAGCGCCAGGGCAAGACGGACAGCTTCGAGGGCAAGCTGCACGCCTCGGGCGGTATGAGCCAGATCGTGCGCGGCGCGCCGGTGAAGATCCAGAAGGGCGACACGGCTCCCAAGGTCAAGATGCCGAAGCCCAAGGCGCCCGAAGGCGGCGTGGACCTCACGTCGCAGGCCTCGCCGCACAAGAAGCGGTATAGAAAGCCCCGCGCAACGACGAAGTAATCCCTTGCCCACGGCTCTGATCGATCTGTCGGTGCTCTCGACCAACACGCGCACGCGTGGCATCGGTCGCTATGTCGCCGATCTAGGGCGGGGTCTCTCGTCCCTGGCGCGCGGCAGCGACGACCTGCGCGCGCTCGGCCTGGAGCGGCTGTACTGGTCCGGCAAAGCCGACGTGACCGAGGACATCGGCGGCGCCATCGAGCGATTGACGCGCGGTAGCGCGCGGCGCGACGCGCACAAGACCTGGGCCTACCGCACGCGCGTTGCACTTTCGCGCGCGGTGCGGGCGCTGCAACCCGATCTCGTCCACAGCGGACACCCCAACGCGACGCCTCTCGGCCGCCTTCCCTGCCCGCGGGTGGTGACCTGTCACGACCTGATCCCGCTGCGCTTTCCGGACAAGTACCTCGACCTCGGCGACGGCTACCGGCCGGGACGCGAGCGGCTCGATCACCGCCGCTACCATTCAGCGGACCACGTCATCGCTGTCAGCCGCACGACGGCGGACGACCTCGTGAGCATGCTGGGCGTGCCCGCCGAACGCATCACGGTCGTGCACAACGTCTTGGATCTGTCGCGCTGGTCGCCGGAACCCGACGAGCACGACGCCTCCGTGCGGGCGCACTACACCCTCGACGACAAGAACTACGTGCTCTACGTCGGCGGCGCCGACTGGCGCAAGAATCACGAGGGAATGCTCGCCGGAGTGGAGCGCGCCCGGCGCCTCTCGCCCGGGCTCGACGTCGTTCTCGCCTGGGCCGCGCGCCTCGACAGAGACGAGCGCCGCGAGGTCGAGCGCACCGCACGCCGACTGGGCGCGAAGAACGCGCTGCTGCTGCTCGGCTACGTGCCCGACGCCGAGCTTGCCGCGCTGTATCGCGGCGCCGCGGCGCAGCTGTTCGTGTCCCGGGCCGAAGGCTTCGGCTACCCGGTGGTCGAAGCCATGGCCGCGGGCTGTCCGGTGATCACGAGCAACGTCTCCAGCACCGCGGAGATCGCCGGCAACGCGGCGCTGCTGGTGGACCCGGAAGATCCGGAAGCGATTGCCCAGGCGGTCGTCGAGCTCGCATCCAGCGCTTCCAAGCGCCGCGACCTGAGCCGGCGCGGCACCGTACGCGCCGCCGGCTTCAGCCTCGAGCGCATGGCCGAGGGCACGCTCGAGGTCTACCGGCGCGTGCTCGGCGCCACGCGCCACGGCGTCTGAACCCGTCCGCAACGCCCCGGACAGGACCCGCCGGCGGGGACCTGGCCGGGCCCCGTGTAGTAGGCTCCACCGCATGGATTCGGTGGCAGAGCAACTCGCCCAGGTGCGCGAGCGCATCGCCCGCGCGGCGACGGAAGCGGGGCGCGACCCTTCGAGCGTCCGGCTGCTCGCCGCGTCGAAGACCAGGAGCCCCGAGCTCATCCGCGAGGCGTACGCCGCCGGTCAGCGCGACTTCGGCGAGAACTACGTGCAGGAGCTCACGGACAAGGCCGAGGCCCTCGCCGATCTGCCGGACATCCGCTGGCACATGATCGGCCACCTGCAGAGCAACAAGGCACGCCACGTCGTGCGGCACGCCAGCGCCGTGCACACCGTCCACTCCGCCAAGCTCGCGCGCGAGCTCGGCCGCCGCGCCGCCGATCATCCCGTGCCCGAAGCGCGCCGATTCGCGGGCGACGCGCGCCTCGTGGTCCTGGTGGAAGTGAACGTGGGCGGCGAAGCGCAGAAGAGCGGCTGCGCACCGGAGGAGATCACCGCCGTGCTCGACGCCATCGACGCGGAGCCCGCGCTCGCGCTGTCGGGGTTCATGACCGTCCCGCCCCACACCGACGACCCAGCGGGCGCGCGTCCCTTCTTCGACGAGCTGGTGCGCCTGCGCGACGCCCACGGCGGAGCCGCGCGCCTGCCCGAGCTCAGCATCGGCATGACGCACGATCTCGAGCCCGCCGTCATGGCCGGCTCCACCCTCGTACGCGTCGGCACCGCTATTTTCGGCGCACGAGAGCGCAAAGAGTAGCGTCATGGCCCGCCGCGCGCCCCACCCCGATCAACCCACGCTGCTCTCCGCCGCCGCGCGCAAGGGCAAGCTCGGCGGACAGCCCGCGCCGCTCGCCGATCGTATGCGCCCGCGCTCGCTCGACGAGGTCGTCGGCCAGGGCACGCTGCTCGGCCCCGGCAAGCTGCTCGCCTCGTCGATCCAGGGCGACCGCGTCCCCTCGATGATCCTGTGGGGTCCACCGGGCGCCGGCAAGACCACGCTCGCTCACGTCGTCTCTCACGCCACCCGCTCGGAGTTCGTGCCCTTCAGCGCGGTGCTCGGCGGCGTTGCCGAGCTGCGCGAAATCATCGCC
>Ga0114931_10005947_pt1 | contig 15069 bp, 11 predicted proteins | sample 2SBtaG_FD_89579 | JGI IMG/M metagenome (GOLD analysis project Ga0114931, IMG submission 89579) | Deep subsurface microbial communities from Kolumbo volcano to uncover new lineages of life (NeLLi) - 2SBTROV14_V59a metaG | ecosystem: Environmental > Aquatic > Marine > Volcanic | place: Kolumbo...
GAAGGCGGTGATCCGCGTTTCTGGCTGGGAACCGATGACCTTGGCCGGGACATCTTTTCCACGGTACTGTACGGATCGCGAATTTCACTGCTGGTCGGTTTTGCCTCGGTGTTTTTCTCGGTGCTGGTCGGTGTCGGCCTGGGCCTGGCCAGCGGTTATGCCGGTGGCCGGATCGATGCAGTGATCATGCGTATCGCCGACGTGCAACTGTCGTTTCCGGCGATCCTCATCGCCCTGCTCATCGATGGGATCATCCGCAATCTGCTGCCGGGAAACTCCCACGAGGAACTGGCTCTGTATGTGATTATTTTTGCCATTACGGTATCCGGCTGGGTGCAATACGCACGGACCGTGCGCTCATCGGTGATGACCGAAAAAATCAAGGAGTACGTGCAGGCCGGTCAGGTCATCGGGCTTGGGCCGGTGACCATCGTGCTGCGGCATATCCTGCCCAATGTACTCGGCCCGGTGTTCGTCATCGGCACCATTCACCTGGCACTGGCCATTATTATCGAGGCGACCTTAAGTTTTCTGGGCGTGGGTCTGCCACCGACCACACCTTCGCTCGGCACCCTGATCCGAATCGGCAACGACTATTTGTTTTCCGGTGAGTGGTGGATTACCATTTTCCCCGGTATTGCCCTCATCCTGCTCGCTCTGTCTGTCAACCTGCTGGGTGACTGGTTGCGCGACGCCCTGAATCCGAAACTGCAATGAGCCTGCTGGAAATCAGTAACCTGCAGGTGGATTTTCCATCCCGGCGTGGCAACTTCACCGCTGTGCGCGAGGTCAATCTGCAGCTGGCGCCCGGTGAAATCCTGGGGGTGGTGGGAGAATCCGGGGCCGGAAAATCCACCATTGGCAATGCCATCATCGGCCTCCTGGAACCGCCGGGTAGAATCGTCAAGGGCCACATCAGCCTCAACGGGGAACAGATCGACGATCTCGATGAAGAACTCATGCGCGGTATCCGTGGCCGGCGCATCGGCATGATTTTTCAGGATCCCCTCACCTCCTTGAACCCCCTGGAAACCATCGAGGACCAACTGGTGGAAACCATCCAGTTGCACCTGCATCTGCCGGCCAGCCAGGCTCGTAAGCGGGCGTTGCAGTTGCTGGATCAGGTTGGAATTCCGGATCCCACGGAGCGCATCCGCCAGTATCCACACCAGTTTTCCGGCGGTATGCGTCAGCGGGTGGTGATTGCCCTGGCCCTGTGCGCCGATCCGGAATTAATCATCGCCGATGAACCCACCACCGCCCTGGATGTGTCCGTGCAGGCCCAAATCCTCGATCTCATGCGCAACCTGTGCCAGGAACGCAATGTGGGCATGGTCCTGATCACCCACGACATGGGTGTCATTGCCGAGATTACCCACCGGGTGTCGGTCATGTACCGAAGCCGCACGGTTGAGGAAGGAGACACCCTGCAGATTCTCGGCTCGCCCCGCCATGCCTACACCCAGAGTTTGATTTCGGCGGTGCCCAGACCGGATCAGAAAGTTGATCGCTTCCCGCTGGTGACCTATATCGAAGATATCGAACAGCGCACTGAATCCCTGGATTTGTCCCGTCACTGGCTGGGCCAGTCGCAACAATACAATCGCGGCGATGCGCCGTTGCTGAGCCTGGAAGATCTGGAAATGCGCTTCATCATTCGCCGCGCATTGCTGGAAAAAAACCGCTCCTACCTCAAAGCGGTGGACCGGGTCTGTCTGAAAATCAAAACCGGAGAGGTATTCGGGCTGGTAGGTGAAAGCGGCTCCGGTAAATCCACCGTGGCCCGCCTGATTACCGGCATCTACAAACCAACAGGTGGTCATGTCGTTTTCGATGGCACGGATTTGACCGCACTTAAAACCAGCCGTGAAGTCAATCCCTGGCGGCGCCAGATGCAAATGGTTTTCCAGGACCCCTTTTCCTCCCTGAACGGGCGCATGCGGGTCAGTGACATCATCGCTGAACCGATTCGGTTTCACGGCCTGGCCCGGGATGCCCGGGAGCGCCGTCGCATCGTCAATGATCTACTGGAAATCGTCGAACTGGGACGCCAGGCCGCGCACAAATTTCCCCATGAATTTTCCGGCGGCCAGCGCCAGCGCATTTCCATCGCCCGGGCCCTCGCCACCCGGCCACGGTTTCTGATCTGCGATGAACCCACCTCGGCTCTGGATGTCTCGATCCAGGCACAAATCCTGAATCTGCTCAAGGATTTGCAGGAAGAACTGGGTCTGACCATGCTGTTTATCAGCCACGATCTACCGGTGATCCGGCAGATGTGTGATCGGGTCGCGGTCATGCGCTATGGTCAGTTGTGCGAAGTCGCTGAAACCGAAAACCTGTTTGAGCACCCCCAGCACGAATACACCCGGCAACTGCTCAAACTCATGCCACGCCTCGATATGCTTATGTAGTCCGGCACTGCCCAGCCAGCGGGGGCAAGGGGATGCTGATACCAATAAAACACCAGGAGATACCCATGCCCGTCATCAATCGAATCGCAGATTTTCACGAGGACATGTGCCGCTGGCGCCGTGATTTCCATGCGCATCCGGAACTCGCCTTCGAAGAAACCCGCACCGCCGGGGTAGTCTGCGGGCTACTGAGGGAATTCGGAATGGATGTGCACCAGGGGCTCGCCACCACCGGCGTGGTTGGCACCCTGCGAACCGGAGACGGCCCGGTTATCGGCCTGCGCGCGGATCTGGACGCCCTGCCCCTGGAGGAGAAAAACAAGTTTCAACATTGTTCCTGCCACGCCGGGAGAATGCATGCCTGCGGCCATGACGGCCACACCAGCATGCTCCTCGGTGCGGCCCGCTATCTGGCCGAGACGCGGCGTTTCAAGGGCACCGTGCATTTCATCTTTCAGCCCGCCGAAGAAGAAATCGGCGGGGCGCGGGTGATGATCGAAGAAGGCCTGTTCGAGAAATTCCCCTGTGAATCGGTTTATGGCATGCACAACATGCCGGGCTACGCGGCCGGCAGTTTCGCGCTGCGCAGCGGGCCGATGATGGCCGCCTGCGATACTTTCGAACTACGTATCGGTGGTCGTGGCTCGCATGCCGCCATGCCCCACCAGGGAATTGACAGCATCGTCGTCGCGGCCCAGATTGTCACTGCGCTGCAGACCATCTGCAGCCGCAACACCGCGCCCGTGGAAGCCGCGGTGGTCAGCGTCACCCGCATCCACGGCGGTGCCGCGGACAATGTCATTCCCGATGAGGTGGTGCTGCGCGGAACCACCCGTGCATTCACGCCCCGGATCCGGGACAGCTTTGAGCCCAACATCCTGCGCATCGCCGGTGGCATCGCCGCCGCCCATGGCGCCAGGGTCGAGCTTGATTATCAGCGTGGCTATCCAGCCACCGTCAATCATGCCCGCGAGACCGCAATCGCCACCGCCGTGGCTGTGGAAATTTCCGGCACTGAGCGGGTGGATCTGGATCCACCGCCCACCATGGGCGGCGAAGACTTCGCTTATATGCTGGAGGCAAAACCGGGCTGTTATATTTTTATCGGCAATGGCCCCGGTGAAGGTGGCTGCCTGCTCCACAACCCCCATTACGACTTCAACGACGATATTCTGACCACCGGTGCCAGCTACTGGGCACGCTTGGTGGAGCGGGAACTGCCCTTGTCCTGAGCCGGCGGCTATTCGACAGCGGAATTCTTTGGCAACTGTGGATGCGACCGCGGGCTGAGGTTGCCGCGCAGTTCCTCGAGTTCCCCCATGCGCTTGTGAATCGTCGGCCATTGGCGCTGATTGAGGGCACTGATGAGGATATCCAGCAGCGCCAGAATGGAGACCGAGGAATCCCAGTTCGATGGTGTCTGGGTATGACAGGCGAACACCAGGGTCGCGAATTTCGATACCGGCGACAGCCACTGGTCCGTGAACAGCACCACCTGCACGCCCCGTGCGGCCGCCTGGCGGGCGAATTTCACCACATCGTTCTGGTAGCGGCGGATATCGAAGACCAGCAAAATGTCGGTTTTGGACATGTCCAGCAACGATTCCGGCCAGGTATCGGTCTGGCCTTCGATGCGCAGCACCCGGGGCCGCAAGGCATGCAGGTGCACGAACAGGTAGCTGGCCACCGGCTCCGTGAGCCGCCCGCCCAACAGGTACACCCGGCGCCGGCTGTCGGCAAGCAGATTCACCACTCCATCCAGATCAGCGGCGGTCCAGGAAAATGCCGACTGGCGGAGGTTTTCACACAAGACTTCCACGAATGCATCGAGCAACTGCGAGGAGCCGCCTGCGGTGCCTGAATGGGGCCGCTGGCGGGTGATCGGTGACTGAACCCGGGCCTCGAGTTCGCGTTTCAGGGCCTGTTGAAAATCCGCATAGGCGGCATATCCCAGCTTGTTGATCAAACGCAGTACCGTGGGTCCACTCACGCCGGCCAGTGCGGCAAAGCGCGCCACGGTCTCCAGCCCGGCAAACGGATAGTTGGCCAGCAGCAGGCGGGCCGGCTTGCGCTGCGTCGCCGTGAGCTTGTCGAGATTCTGGCGAATCGCCTCGGCCAGTGTCGGATAGTCCCGTTGCATGCGGTCAGTTCTGTATTGCCCTGAATTGTAGTATTCGTTACAGTAACTAAAATTATCCATTAATTGTAATATTTATAACAAATGCCCGTCACTGAAATGGCAGTTTTGAGTGAACAGGAGCCCAATCCGGTTGAATGGATCCCTGGACAGGAGGGCTCGCCCTTCCTGCTGACCTGTGATCATGGCGGCAGGCTGTTTCCGCAATCCTGCGCCAGCCTGGGATTGAGCAGTGCCGATACCTTCAGCCATATCGCCTGGGATATCGGTGCCGCCGGTGTGGCCCGGGAACTGGCCCGGCAACTTGCCGCACCGTTGATACTGCAAAGCTATTCCCGCCTGCTGATCGACTGTAACCGTCCGCCCGCGGTGAGCAGTTCGATACCCGAGATCAGTGAAAACACCACAATTCCGGGCAATCTGCACCTGGATCCCCAGCAGCGTGAAGCCCGTAGAGCCGCCATATTCGTTCCCTACCACCAGGCGATCAGCGCGGAACTGGATCGGCGTGCCGCTATCGGTCAGGCCACCGTACTGGTCAGTGTGCACAGCTTTACGCCGACATTTAACGGCCAGCGGCGGGAACTGGATATCGGGATTTTGTTCAACCGGGATACCCGCCTGGGGGAAATTCTTCTGCAACTGGTGTCGTGCGATCCCAGCTTACGGGTAGCGGCCAATCAGCCTTATTCGGTCTCGGACCAGACCGACTACACCATCCCGGTGCATGGCGAGGCCCGGGGCATCCCCCATGTGATGATTGAAATCAGAAACACCCTGATTGAACATGGACAACACCAGATCCAGTGGGCCCAACGCTTCGCCGATTGGTTGCAGATTGCCGATCAGCACCTTGCCGCCGATCCGACTGTTGCGCAGTCATCGGCACACCCATAACCACAACATGACCCAGGTCAGTCCCGGCACAGAAAGAACAATACCCAAGGGAGGATAATGATTACCACACAGCGAGAGTTCCGATTCGCCAGGTGCCGCACCTGGAATACCACCAATCAGTACACCCAATTAAGGAGCCGGATAAATGAAAAAACGTGATTTTCTGAAAACAGCAGGTGCAGGCACCGCCGCCGCCGCGGTTTCCGCAATCAATGCGCCTTATGTGCACGCCGCAAAAAAGACCACCATCAAGTGGCGCCTGCAAACCTATGCCGGGGCCACTCTGGCCAAACATGTGGTCAAACCGGCCATCGGTAATTTTAACAAGGCCGCCAATGGCGAGATGGTGATCGAGCTGTACACGGCGGATCAGCTGGTGCCCACCGGCGAACTGTTCCGGGCCATGCAAAAAGGCACCATTGATGCGGTCCAAAGCGATGATGATTCCATGGCCGCACCGGTGGACGTACGTGTGTTCGGTGGCTATTTCCCGTTTTCGACCCGCTACAGCCTCGATGTTCCGGTACTGTTTCACGAATACGGGCTGAATGAAATCTGGGATGAAGCCTACAATGAAGTCGAGAACGTCAAATGGCTGAGCGCCGGATCCTGGGATCCCTGCCACTTCAATACCGTCAAGCCAATCCGCAGCCTCAAGGATCTCAAGGGCCTGCGCGTCTATACCTTTCCGACCGCGGGTAAACTCCTGTCGCGTTTCGGTGTGGTTCCGGTGTCCATCCCCTATGAAGATGCCGAGGTGGCGGTACAAACCGGCGAACTGGACGGCATGGCCTGGTCCGGCATTACCGAGGATTACACCGTCGGTTGGGCCAATGTCACCAAGTACTTCCTCACCAACAACATTACCGGCGCCTGGATCGGATCATTTTTCGCCAATAAAAAGCAGTGGGACGCGGTGCCGGCGCATCTGCAGACCCTGCTCAAACTGGCCATGGACAGTTCCCACTACCACCGCCAGTACTGGTATTGGAACGGTGAAGCGAAATTACGCACCCAGGGCACCAAACTGACGCTGACCTCCATTCCCGATGAAGAGTGGGCGAAAGTTGAGACTGAGGCCCTGAAGTTCTGGGATGAGATGGCGGCCAAGAGCCCACGTTCAGCCAAGGTCGTCAAGATCTTCAAAGAATATGCCGCGGTCATGGAAAAGGCTGGCCGGCCATACCGTTACAGTTAATCCCGATCAACCACTGTCTGCAGGGACAAGGCGGCTGTCGGTGAACATCGACAGCCGCCACTCTTTTGCGGCATCCTTTCGCGTTTGCAACCGCACCAACCTCCTTGCGGGCCGCCACCAGCGCCCCGGAAATTGTTCAACTACCGGGCGCTGCCCGACTGTAGAAGGAACTTAGATGCCGAAAGCGATCAGACTTTATGTACGTTATGTCGATGCGGTCAATCGGGTCGTGGGCCGTTTCGCGATGTACATGATTTTCCTCATGATCGGCCTGCTGTTTTATTCCTCCATTTCCAAGAGCTTCTTTCATCCATCCCTGTGGACCCTGGAAATGGCCCAATTCACCATGGCAGCCTACTATCTTCTCGGCGGCGGCTATTCCATGCAACTGGACGCCCATGTACGCATGGATCTGATCTATGGCCATTGGTCACCCCGCGGGAAAGCCTTCGCCGATTCCCTGACCGCCTTCTGTCTGGTGTTCTATCTGTTGTTGCTGTTGTATGGCGGCTTATCCAGCACTCAGTATGCCTTGCATTATAAAGAGACAAGCTACTCTTCCTGGGCGCCCTATATGTCGCCGGTCAAAATTATCATGACCATCGGTATCGTACTGATGCTGTTGCAGGCCATCGCCATTTTTTTCAAAGATCTGGCGCGGGTGACGGGGAAACCGATCGATGGTGATCCGGCTGTGCCGGAGAATTCGGTATGAGTTATGAACTGATCGCCATCCTGATGTTCTCGACCATGATGCTCATGCTGCTGACCGGGCAGCGGGTGTTCGGGGCGATTGGTTTTGTCGCCGTGGTCGCAGCGCTGGCGCTGTGGGGTGATGGTGGATCCGAGATGGCCTTTGCAGCGGCCATGAAGTTGATGAAATGGTATCCGCTGTTGACCTTGCCGCTGTTCATCTATATGGGCTACATGCTTTCGGAGTCCGGGATCGCCGACGATCTGTACCGGATGTTCCACGTCTGGTCCGGTCCCATCAATGGTGGGCTGGCGGTAGGTACCATCGGCTTGATGGTGGTGATATCGGCCATGAATGGCCTGAGTGTTGCCGGCATGGCAATCGGCGCCACCATCGCTTTGCCGGAGTTACTCCGGCGCGGCTATGACAAGGTCATGATCACTGGAGTCGTCCAGGCCGGCAGCTCCCTGGGAATCCTGGTGCCGCCGAGCGTGGTCCTGGTTCTGTACGGAATGATTGCCCGTCAGCCGGTTGGCCAGCTGTGGCTGGCCGGAGTATTTCCAGGGCTGCTGATGGCCAGCCTCTTCATCCTCTATATCCTCATCCGCTGCAAACTACAGCCTGAACTGGGGCCGGCGCTGCCACCGGAAGAGCGGCAAATCAGCTGGGGTCAGAAACTGCGCCTGCTGCAGGCCGGGATTCTGCCGTTGCTCATCTTCTTTGCCATGACCGGCCTGTTTTTGATGGGCAAGACCAATCTGACTGAGAGTTCGGCGGTCGGGGCCACCGCGGCAACCCTCGCCGCGCTGATCAAGGGCCGCCTGAACCGGCAGGTCATGGAGGAGACCATCCGCAAGACCCTGGGTGTGAGTTGCATGTTCATGTGGATCATTCTGGCGGCGCTATGCTTTGGCGCAGTGTTCGACGGCCTGGGAGCGGTCAAGGCCATTGAGTCATTTTTCGTTGGACGGTTGGGCCTGAGCCCCTGGGAAATCCTCATCATGATGCAACTGTCGTACATCATCATGGGCATGTTCCTGGACGATACCGCCATGCTGGTCATCGTTGCACCTTTGTATGTGCCACTGGTCAAGGTGCTGGGGTTCGATCTGATCTGGTATGGTGTGCTGTACACCATTACCTGTCAGATTGCTTACATGACTCCGCCGTTCGGCTATAACCTGTTTCTGATGCGGGCCATGGCGCCACCGGAAATATCGCTGACGGATATCTACCGCTCCATTATTCCTTTCGTGGCGGTCATGATTCTCGGTCTGGCCCTGGTGACCCTGTTTCCCGACATCGCCCTGTGGCTGCCCAACCGGCACTATGGAAGATAGCGCGGATGAACTTCCAGGAACTCCCAACCCGGACAGGCCAAATCACAGAGCGTCACAAGCAGGATCTTTAGCGGGAGAGACCGGTCTCCCCCGCGCCACTTGCTTATGAACCAAGGAAGCTCTGATTTATTCAGAGCTTCCCTGACCTATGAACAGAGCGTTAGTGGCGATCCCGGACGAGGCTGCGTGCCCGCCAGCCGGTGGCCAAATTTACCGGCACTAAACCGGAGCGTATTGACGGGCGGTTATTTAGTTCCCGTCCAGAAACTGCCATCCTGGCCGTTTCCGGACGGACACTATTTAGGCCGTGATCACTTCCAGGCCACCCATGTAGGGTGCCAGAGCCTGCGGTACCGAGATGCTGCCGTCGGCCTGCTGATAGTTTTCCATTACCGCAATCAGGGTTCGCCCCACCGCCAATCCGGAACCGTTCAGGGTGTGCAGCAGTTCGGGCTTGCCGGTCTGCGGATTGCGCCAGCGCGCCTGCATGCGCCTGGCCTGGAAATCTGTACAGTTGCTGCAGGACGAAATTTCCCGGAACCGGTTCTGCCCGGGCAGCCAGACTTCGAGGTCGTAAGTCTTGGCGGCGCCGAAGCCGATATCTCCGCAGCATAAGGTCACCACCCGGTAATGCAGGCCGAGACGCTTGAGAACCATTTCCGCATGCCCGGTCAACTCTTCCAGGGCGGCAAAGGACTCCTGGGGTTTGACTATCTGTACCATTTCGACTTTTTCAAACTGGTGCTGGCGCAGCATACCGCGGGTGTCCTTGCCGTAGGAGCCGGCTTCGCTGCGAAAACACTGGGTCTGGGCAGTCACTTTGATGGGCAATTCCGAAGCTTCCACTATCCGCCCACGAACGATATTGGTGAGTGGCGGTTCGGCGGTCGGGATCAGGTAATACTCGGGCTCTACCATGCGGAATAAATCTTCGGCGAATTTCGGTAACTGGCCGGTACCGGTCAGGGTCTCGGCATTGCACAGTACCGGCAGATTCATTTCCCGGTAACCGTGTTCGCGGGTATGCAAATCGATCATGAACTGGGACAGGGCCCGGTGCAGGCGCGCCAGCGGGCCACTTAAAGTGACAAAACGGCTGCCGGTGAGGCTGGCGGCGAGATCGAAATCCATGCCGCCCAGGCGCGCACCGAGATCCACATGATCGAGCACCTCGAAATCAAATTCCGGGGCGCAGCCGACACGCCGTTCCTCGCGGTTGTCCTCCTCGGTCAGACCCGCGGGAATACTCTCGTGGGTCAGGTTGGGTATGTCCAGCATGATGGTGTCAATCTGCTGCTGGATGTCGCGCAGGCGGGCTTCGCAGTCTTTGAGCTCATCCCCCAGGCGGCTGACCCGTTCCAGCAACGGCGCAATCTCCTCGCCGGCAGCCTTGGCCCTGCCAATGGCCTTGGACTGGCTGTTACGCGCGCCCTGTAAGGTCTCGGTGCGCACCTGCCACTCTTTGCGCGCCTGCTCCAGCTCCAGGTAGCGTCCGGTGTCCAGACGATAGCCTCTGCGGGCCAGGTGGCTGGCGGTGGCATCCAGATCCCTGCGCAGCAGTTGTGGGTCGATCATGTCGGTGATTCCCCGGCTTGCTTGGTGCCGGGTGGTTCCTTTTCCAATTGCTCTTGCGATGATTTCCGGGTGGCCTGGTCATCCTGATCACGCAGCCGGCGAAGCCGATCCGCTATGCGAATTTCAAGGCCGCGTTCAAGCGGCGCATAATAGCGCCTCGCGGCCATCTCGTCAGGAAAGTAGTGCTCACCAGCGGCATAGCCATCGGCTTCGTCATGGGCATAGCGATAACCCCGCCCATGGCCCAGTTTTTTCATCAGCGCCGTTGGCGCGTTGCGCAATCGCTCCGGCACCGGCAAGGATCCGTGCTCGCGGACATCTGCCATGGCCGCGTTGAACGCGCGGTATACGGCGTTGCTCTTGGGTACGCTGGCCAGATAGACCGCGGCCTGGGCGAGGGCCAGTTCGCCTTCCGGCGATCCGAGACGGCGCTGGGTTTCCCAGGCATCGATACACAGGCTCAAAGCCCTGGGATCGGCATTGCCGATATCCTCAGAGGCGATCCGGGTCAGGCGCCGGGCCAGATAGATGGGATCACAACCGCCGTCGAGCATGCGCGCCAGCCAATACAGACTGGCATCCGGATCCGATCCGCGAATGGATTTGTGCAAAGCCGAAATTTGATCGTAGAAAACATCTCCACCCTTGTCGAAGCGCCTGCTGCCGCCTTCGGCCAGCAGTTGGGCAACCAGTGCCAGACTGATAGGTGCTGCACCACTGGAATCTGCCGACAGACCCGCTGCCATCTCCAGCAGGTTGAGCGCGCGCCTGGCATCTCCGTCGGCAGCCTGCGCCAGAGCGCTCAGAACCCCCTCCTCCACTGCTTCCGGACCCAGCCCCAGGCCCCGCTGCTGATCCATCAATGCCAATTGCAGGATCTGCTCCAGGTCGACGGCTTGCAGTGCTTTGAGTACGAACACCCGGGCCCGGGACAGCAACGCACTGTTCAGTTCAAAGGACGGATTTTCCGTGGTGGCGCCGACAAACAGAAACGTACCGTCTTCCACATGGGGTAAAAATGCATCCTGTTGAGCCTTGTTGAAGCGATGCACCTCGTCGACGAACAGCACGGTACCGGTGCCGTGCTGGCGGCGCTGAAGCCGCGCCTGCTCGAGGGCCGCGCGGATATCCCTGACCCCGGCCAGCACCGCGGACAAGGCGATGAATTGTGCCTCCTGGTAGTCCGCCAGCATGCGTCCCAGGGTGGTCTTGCCGGTGCCTGGAGGCCCCCACAGAATCAGGGACTGTGCGTGCCCGGATTCGATCATCCGGCGCAGGGGCTGGCCGGACCCGAGCAGCTGCTGCTGGCCGAAAAACTCCGTGAGGCGCCGCGGGCGCATGCGGTCGGCCAACGGCGCAAAGGAGCGGTCCTGGTGCGGCTGAGCGGAATCCGGGAACAGGCCGGGCTGGCTCACTTGGGGTTGTTCTCAATGACATCGACGCCCGCCGGGGCCTTGAATCGGAACAGGCTGTCAGCAAAGACCGGGTTGCGGCTCTGGTTGTGGAAGCTCAGGCGGGTGGTCTGATCCAGGTTATCGCTGAAATCCATCGCCACCAGCATGTCGTTTTTAAATCCGAGTCGAATATCGCGGAAAGCCGGATCGGGCACCTTGGGTTTTAACGAGACCCAGCTGCTGCCGTCATTACGCGTACCCAGATCACTGATGTCGAAACGTTGTTCGACCGGTTGCCCGGAACTCAGCAGGGATGCCGGAGTGGCGCCCAGACTCTGCACCTGGTCCCGGACGGTCACCTGGGCCAGTTCCGGATCATAGATCCACAGGCGCTTGCCATCGGCGACGATGATCTGCGGCAACGGCTTGCGGTACTCCCAGCGCATGCGCCCGGGGCGTTGCAGATCGACCGTGCCGTCGGCTTCCTCGATGAGACGCAGATTCTCATCAAACAGGCGCTGGTGAAATTGCGCCTGGAAGCCGGACAGGTTTCCGAGAAACGCATCCAACTGCTGGCGCCCGGTCTGCGCCGCACTGGCACCTTGACACAAGGCCAGCCCACAGACCGCCGCACAGATGAGATTTCTGAACATGTCAGTCAGCGCGGCAGCGCATCAGGGAGCCGGAGGCGGTGGCGCGATGACCTCGCGCGCACCATTGGGTTGCAGGGGACCGATCACGCCGGCGGCTTCCATCTGCTCGAGCATGCGTGCGGCACGGTTATAACCGATTTTCAGCCGCCGCTGAACTCCGGAAATTGAGGCGCGGCGGGTTTCGGTCACAATCTGTACCGCCTGGTCATAGAGCGGATCTTCCTCAGCACCGTCACCGGCAATCGGAATCCCTCCGGCGGCGACGCTGTCGTCGCCAAGGGCCGCGCCATCGAGCAGGCCGTCGATATATTCCGGCTCTCCCTGACTCTTGAGGAAATGCACCACGGCGTGGACCTCATGATCATCGACAAAGGCGCCGTGGACCCGTTCCGGGTTTGAAGTGCCGATGCCGAGGTACAGCATGTCACCGTGGCCGAGCAGTTGCTCGGCCCCCATCTGATCGAGGATGGTGCGCGAATCCACCCTGGAGGAGACCTGGAAGGCAATGCGGCTGGGAATGTTGGCCTTGATCAGGCCGGTGATGACGTCCACCGACGGCCGCTGGGTGGCCAGAATCAGATGGATTCCGGCGGCACGGGCCTTTTGTGCCAGACGGGCGATGAGCTCTTCAACTTTTTTGCCGGTCACCATCATCAAATCCGCCAGTTCGTCGACCACCACCACGATGAACGGCAGGCGTGTCAACTGCGGGGCAATCGCATCATCATCACCGCTACTCTTCCAGAACGGATCGAGAATGGGTTTGGCTTTGCTTTCGGCTTCTTTCAGCTTGCGATTGTAACCGCCGATATTGCGCACCCCCAGGGCGGACATGTACTGATAACGGCGTTCCATTTCCGCCACACACCAGCGCAGAGCATTGCCGGCATCCTTCATGTCCGTGACCACCGGCGCCAACAGATGAGGAATGCCTTCGTAAACCGACAACTCGAGCATCTTCGGATCGATCATGATCATGCGCACATCATCGGCGCGGGCCTGGAACAGCAAGCTGAGAATCATCGCGTTGATGGCCACCGACTTACCCGATCCGGTCGTACCCGCCACCAGCAGGTGTGGCATCCGGGCCAGATCCACCACCGTGGCCTGGCCGGAAATATCTTTGCCAAGGGCCAGCCGCAGAACCATGCTTTTGTCATCGAACGCTGAGGATTTGAGGATCTCGGACAGGCACACCATTTCCCGTTCTTCATTGGGAATTTCCAGACCAATGGTCGGTTTGCCGGGTATCACATCCACGATCCGTACGCTCAGGGTCGACAGGGAGCGGGCCAGATCCTTGGCCAGATTGCTGACTTTGCTGACCTTGAGCCCGGGTGCCAGCATCAGTTCAAAGCGGGTGATGACCGGGCCGGGGTGGACCGCTACCACTTCAGCCTCCACGCCGAAGTCCGCGAGCTTGATTTCCACCAGTCGCGATAGTGCCTCCAGGGCCGCCGCGGATACCGGGGTCTGTTTGGAAGTCGCCGCATCGAGCAGCGACAGCAGCGGCAAATCACCCGCTTTTGGCGGGGTTTCGAACAGCGGCACCTGGCGTTCTTGCTCGGCCCGGGGACTGGGCGCAGGCGACTTGAGGGTCGGCTCAATGCGCGGCGGGGTACGGGCTTTGAGTTTTTCCCGGGATTCATCCAGCTGGCGCTGGCGTACAATTTTTGCCTCCCGGCTGTGCCACCGGTCGCGCAGGGCATCCCGCCCGAGCATGAGCAATCCCAGCAGTTTCAATGTGTAGCGCCCGGTCAGATCCATGACCGTCAGCCAGGAAATGCCCGTGAACAGAGTCAAGCCGGCCAGAAACAGTGCGAGCAGCAACAAGGTGCTGCCGAGGGGGCTGAGCAGGTCCGCCAGACCGCCGCCGACCAGGTTGCCGAGTACTCCACCCGCATCCAGCGGCAGGGGTCCCGGACGGAAATGCAGGGTTGCCAGGCCGCAACCGGCGGCCAGGGTCAGAATAAAACCAAAGCCCCGGATCCCCCACCCCCATAGATCGTCACGGACCAGGCGCAAGCGACCCCGGAACAGCATCCAGCCGGCCGAGGCGAGCATCACGGGAAACAGATAGGCAAGATAGCCGAACAGGTACAGCAGAACGTCCGCCAACCAGGCACCGACGATGCCGCCGCTGTTCACAACCCGCGACACCGGGCCACTGTGAGACCAGCCTGGATCTCCGGGGGCAAAACTGGCCAGCGAAAGCAACAGGTAGATGGCCACCGCCGCGGCGATGATCAACAGCCCCTCGCGCACTCCCCGGGCCAGGGAGCCCTGTAACACTGAAGCCAGACCGGGTTTGTCCCGGGACGCCTGCGCCACCTCAGTTAACCCTCTGTACCGATCCAGAACATGGTGGTCAGTCTAGCGTTATTCCCTCCCCAACATAAGGCCAACGTCCCAGGACAGCGGACACCGCAAAGATTGGAATACTGGAATAAACACTCGACAACCGTTGCAGTTGCCGATCAGCATCAAAGGCCACGGGAGATGCAGGAAGAGATAATGAAGAACGAAGTGAATATTGCACAACGACAAAAACAACAAGCCCGCATACCTCTGGCCCGGAATGGCAGTAAACTGTAGCCAGTCAAATCCACTCCCATAAACCAGGATAAAGGAACCACACCAATGTCCGAGGCGAAACATTGCCGGCTGCTCATCCTCGGATCCGGACCCGCTGGTTACACCGCGGCGGTGTACGCGGCCCGGGCCAACCTGTCACCGGTGCTGTTGACCGGGCTCGAAGTGGGCGGCC
>Ga0114931_10005948_pt1 | contig 15068 bp, 13 predicted proteins | sample 2SBtaG_FD_89579 | JGI IMG/M metagenome (GOLD analysis project Ga0114931, IMG submission 89579) | Deep subsurface microbial communities from Kolumbo volcano to uncover new lineages of life (NeLLi) - 2SBTROV14_V59a metaG | ecosystem: Environmental > Aquatic > Marine > Volcanic | place: Kolumbo...
AAATTGTTCGGGAAGGGACACCGAAGATATTGGGAACAATTCAACTCTACCGGTTTTATCCATTTCTTTCAATTTATTCACGCTGGCGAAACATAGAGAACATGAATCATCATATATAAGATAATATTTATCCATTTGTATATTAACAAGTTGAGAAGAACTATGTTCCGGGAACCATATCAGAGAATAACTTAAAGTGGTTCGAACTATTAGATTTTTTTATTTTTCCCATTGCACTAAAATATTTTACAAGACACCATATAAAAACTTGTTATTGTTTCGAATATGCTTTATTTTTCTATTAAATATATATTTAATAACCCCTTAAATTATTTCCATAAAGGGGAACATTACCGCCGGTGAAACTGTTTTGATTTAGTAGTATAGATAGTTTCTCCGGTCTAACTGACGAGGATTTATGTCGGACCGGGAAGAGGATAAATTCCTCACAAAAAAAGAAGAGCATAATAAAAGAATAACATTTGAAACCGAAGCTCTGCCTCATATGGATGCTCTTTATCGAACAGCTCTTCGTATGACTAAAAATGAAAACGATGCTGAAGATTTGGTTCAGGAAGCCTATACGAAAGCATATCGTTTCTGGGATAAGTTTGAATCCGGTTCCAATTGCCGAGCATGGTTATTTAAAATTATGACGAATATTTTCATTAACAATTACCGCTCAAAATCGCGGTCTCCGATGGCTTTAAATGTGGACGAAATTGATGACAATTTTCTTTATGGCCAATTATCCAGTTTAGACCTTGAAGAAAACCCAGAGAAAAAATTCTTTTCTAAAATATTTGATGACGATGTAAAAAAAGCTATCGATAATTTGCCCGATGATTTTCGGGTAGTGGTAGTGTTATCTTTTCTGGATGGTTTTTCCTATCAGGAAATCGCTGATATTACTGACCTTCAATTGGGTACGGTAAAATCCCGCTTACATCGCGGGCGGAAACTTTTGCAAAAAGAGTTATATGATTATGCAATAAAAAACGGATTCATCAAGGAAAAGACAAAATGAACTGTCAAGAGGCACTGAACTTATTATATGAAATAATTGATAAAGAAGCTTCAGAAATCGATACCAAACAAGTTGAAGAACATCTTAAAAATTGCCGTAATTGTTTTGAAATATATCGCATGGAACAGGCAATCCATGATTTCTTGAACGAAAAAACGAAAAACTATGATTCATCTGTAAGTTTAGACAGATTGAAATCAAAAGTTGTAAAAAAGCTCGACGAAATAGATAAAGGGGAATCACCACGAGGGCAAACGCATTTTTTTAATTTAGGCACCAAGATGCTGGTAGCCGCAGCTTCTTTGGTGCTGTTAATAGCAGGTGGCTTTTATTTATCAAAATTCTATAACCATTCTAAAAATTTCCTCCCTTTGGAAAAAGCTCATTGGGCCGTGGCACAAAATATAAATACTTTTAAAAATGACGACTTAGCCTCTCAAGAATCGAAAATAAAAAAACTTTTTCATTATAACCTCTCTGAAAATATTTCTAACTATACTCTTTTAGGGGGACATCCCGAAAATATTATGGGGGTGGAAATGATGCATTTTATTTACAGTAACGGGAATAATCTTATCTCGGTGTTTATTGCTCCCGCTGACAAATTTTTCATCCCTTCCAGTTTAAAAAGCTCCGGCATTACCAAAGACCAGATAACTTTTTATGATCATAATTGTCGTGGCTGTCGTTTGGTTTATCACAAAGTAAATTCATCGATTATCATCACTGCCTCCACCAATCATGATTTCGATTTACTTGATTTTATCCCCGAATTAACCGCTATTTAATTTTGCAGTTAAATATTGCCTAAAAAAAATATCCGCTTCATCTTTGCTTGATGAATTGCACCACAGTATTTAAAAAAAATATTTCCATCTTTTCCGTTCCTTGGTTCGATTTATCACGGAAAGGTTATCTGATTTTTTTTCTAATATTATTTCTTCATCAACCCACAGTCTTTGCCGGGCAATATCTCACTACTTCCAAAAAAAAATTATTGCTTCAAGCTCAAACCTATCTTTTCAATGACCAATTCTCTTTTGCCCATCGACAGTTGGATTCTTTAATCAAACTCTATCCTAATGACCCCATTGGTTATCTCTTTCAGGGCGCTGTTTGTTTGGCACAAATGATTGACCAAGAAGATAACCTAAATTCCAAGGAATTTGCTCGACTTATGGACACAGCGATTTTTTTAGCAAAGGATAAAATCGATACAACTAATCGAATACGAACATCGTGGAGGTATTACTGTTTAGGTCAAGCCCATGCTTATAAATCTTTATGGGAATCGAAATATGGTTCTTTTACCTCCGCTATCAAATCGGGTAGAGAAGCAAAATCAGAGTATGAAAAGGGATTACAATACGATAGTACGCTATATGATTTATATGGCGGTTTGGGAATGTATCACTACTGGAAATCAGTCAAGGCGGGAATTCTCCGTTGGCTTCACCTGTTTAAAAATGAGAAGCAAAAAGGCATTAATGAATTATATCTTACTTTGGATTCTTCCTCAATATCAAAATATTCTGCTCGCAACGCCCTTATCTGGATTTGGATGGATAAAAAAGTATATGATTCCGTTATAACCATTAGCCAAGAGATGCTTTCCCAATTTCCCGAAGGGAAAATCTTTCTATGGCCTTTGGCAAAAGCTTATTATCTTAATAAAGATTACACGAATGCTCTTGATACCTATCTTAGATTAAGAGAACGTCTATTAAAATCTCCCGGGAATTATTACAATATTATCGAATGTGATTATTCTCTCTATCAATGTTATGATAAATTGAAAAGAAAGGATAAAGCGAAACAAATAGCTACAAATCTAACTCAATATTATCAAAAGATACCTAAAAAAATCCGCTGGCGGCAGCGGTCAAAATTAGCTTTTCTAAAGCGGATGGCTAAATAAAATGTTGTTCCTTTAACTAAATATTGTTATTAAATAAGATTCCCCGCTTTGGCTTTTTCATCAATAATCCGACAACCTTCCATTAAAATGGATTCATTATTCAAATCCGTATTGGGTTCGGGTAAATCCTCTTCCGGTAAAGTAGTTACCGACCATATACCGTCAGTCCACGCAATAGCCTCATAAACCGCTTCGGCTCCCTTAAATTCTTTTAGAACAGCGTTAACAATCTGTCCTTGTTTGAGGTAAAGTTGAAGTTGTCCTTTTTCTTTATTAGTATGGTTAATAATAATTTTAACCGTCCGTCGACTGGGTCCCAAAGCTTGAATTAAATCAATGAGATTCATGTCAGCCAAGCGTCCTTGAGTACCACTATTATGATGAAGGCTATTTTTATATTTCATATTTGTTTGCAGTTGTTCTTGAATTTTGATTAATTTTACAATTAATAAATCAAGATTACCATCAAAACCAATTACATCCTCGATTCCCTTTTCCAAAATTTTGGATGATTGAACAAGTTCAGGGGTTTTTACCATTATAAACGTCCTTGTATCTTTGAAGTTAACACCCTGCTGAATTAATTTTTCAATCGATGCGGTGATAACGGTGTCATCACTTTCCAGCAAAAGAATCATTATCTCCGGTTGATGGCGATGATAAAGTTTTATAAGCACTTCACTATCATTTACTATGAGAGTGCGAAACCCTTCGTTTTGTAAGCGAAGTTCCAGAGGATAAACATTCTCTTGAAAAGTAGCAAAAATCATTATTTGACTATTATGTGGTTTTATTTGGAATTGGAGAATCTCTTCCTTGACAGTAATTATAAATGCTTCCGCAACTTCGGCTAAAAACAATTTACCCGTTAAATCGCGAATCTTTTTTTCAATAGCATCAAATTTATCAAGGGTTAATTTTTCATCGAAAGAGATATTATCACAGAAAAGGTCAACAATAGTTAAAATATTTCCACCCAAAACTTCAATAGGTAACCGTTTGGTATATTTCTTTTTCAAATCGATATACATAGAACGTAGCATCTCTATGATTACCGGCGAGTAATTTAAAGATTGGAGAAGTTTCACCGTCAAATTTATAGTATTACGAGGGTCTATTTGCTCATCTATTTTGTAGTAATACCTTGACAAATCATGTATATAAGCGGCATTTATTATATTCCCCTTTTCCTTATGGGGAAGTTGCATGTGAGAACATAATTTTTCCACATATTTTCCCACTCTACGATTATAATTGTAGCTAAGATTATCTTTCAATGACAACAAAGAAGTAAATAGCTCCAGATTTTTTATCAGCAAGTCGCCTTCACTGTTAGATGGATCACTGTCCAACAAAAGCGCTGAAGCTGACTCGTAATATCGTACGACCGTGCGTGGGGAGATTTTTCGCAGCCGATCGATAAGGTCAAGATAATCTCCCGATACCGTATCTTTTATAAAAACGGTATGGAACTGTTTATCTTCCAGCATCTCAATAGCATCATCAGCCGAATCGGTAATAAGGACATGATAGTTATCACGCTCCAAAAGTGACTGTAAAAGAGGACCGGTATATTCTTCGTCTGTGACCAAAAGAATGTTCCCTCGGTTTTTTTCATCGGGATAAATATGATCAACAATATTCTTACCTTGCTCCAAAGAAACCTTTCCGGTATCGGTGGTAAAATCGGGAATCTCTAACAACAAATTATTATCCAAAGAAGTGTCATAGCCCAAATAATATTTGGCAATAGCCGTGTTCAAAGCCAACTCGGCGGCGACATAAAGCTTTATTTCTTTTCCACGAGCAACAAAACTAAGCTCATTATGAAGAGAAGAATCGGTGGGGGTTTCACAGGCAATTTTTAAGATATTGTTATCCGTATCATAATCAAACGGTAAAACCTTTCGGGCAACAGCTATTTTGGAAGGAACCATTTTTATTATGAGGTCGGGTATTTCAAGCTCACCCAACACCACCCCTTCACAGTTAAATTGCTTTGATAAAGCTTTTACCAAAGCACTCTCGTTTATATAGCGATGATACAATAATTGGGAGCCGAATTTTCCCCCATGGGCGTGCTGCCGCATCAAGGCTTCTTTGACCTGCTCCTCCGATATCAAGCCTTCTTTTATTAAGATTTCATCTAAACGTAATTTTTTGTTTTTCTTTGCCATCAGACACCGGTTAATTCTTGTGATTCTTCGGTTTTCATTGCGTAAAATTGAGAAGGATCAATCGCCACCCTAATCGCTTCTTCCGAGGTAATTTTACCCGTATCCACAAGAGCCTTAAGGTGGTTATCCAAAAGCCGCATCCCATATTTTTTCCCCGTTTGTATGGCGGTCATCAATTGATGTATCTTTCCTTCTCTTATAATATTGGTTATCGATGTTGTCCTCACCAAAAATTCGTAAGCAACGAGACGCCCGGAACCATCGGCTTTATTCAATAATTGCTGGGAAACGACGCCGGCTATGGTATCAGCTAACATAACTCTAATCTGTTGTTGCTGTTCCGCAGGAAAAATATCGACTATGCGGTTGATAGTACTGGCGGCATTGTTGGTATGAAGGGTCCCCAAAACTAACAAACCAACTTCGGCAGCAGTAACAGCCAAAGATATCGTCTCCAAATCTCTCATCTCTCCGATTAAAATAACATCGGGATCTTCGCGTAAAGCGGCTTTGAGAGCATGAGCGGAGGATTGTGTATGAAGTCCAATCTGCCGTTGTGATATTAATGAATTTTTGCTCTCATGCACATATTCTATGGGGTCTTCCAAAGTGATAATGTGCTTGGAAAAATTGGTGTTGATATGATCCACCATAGCTGCCAGAGTGGTTGATTTTCCCGAATTTGTGGGACCGGTTACTAAAATTAAACCAGCTTGATTTTCTACCAATTTAGCCACATTATCGGAAAATCCCAGAGTATGTAAATTTTGTATCTCTTCGGGGATAAGACGGATAGCGGCTCCAATTCCTCTGTGTATTTTATATATATTTATGCGAAAGCGGCCAGTATGGCTTATACTATAGGCGAAATCAAGGTCGCCGGTTTTTTCAAACTTACGTATTTGTTCATCGGACAATATCTCATAAATAAGTTGACGAATATTTTCACTCCCCAAAACTTTATGTCTGGTTTTTTCCAATTGCCCCTTTACCCGAATTACCGGAACAGAACCCGCGACAAGGTGTAAATCGGAAGCCTTGGCTTCTTTAATAATCTGAAGCAGTTGGTCTATTGTTGCCATAATAATTCTTTATTAAAAACTTTTATTTATCACCTTATCGGAAATTTCTCTAAAAGATTTAAAGAAGGAGACAGCAAAATCACTACTCAATATTTGCACCGTTATGAATTCAATTCAAAAAATGTGATTATTGTTTTTTTCTTGATAGAAATTGATAAGATTTGTTTTTAACTTGCATCTATTTTGAAAAAATTTTTATTGCTTCTATGCCCCGTAGAATAAAACAAAAACCTTCCCTTTTAGCCCCTATGATGGATAATTTCCTCAAAAAGCTTTCAGGAACTAATTTTCGTTGGCGCCGTAAAATCATAAAATATGGCTTCTGGATTATCGGTTTGTTGTTTTTCTATTCTCTGATGAGCGGGACTTACGGTATCCCCCGTATAATCAGTCTTGAGCTTCAAAAAAAAGCCCTTATGGAAAATAATCAAAAAGATATCATTGATTTAATTGATGGTGCTCGAGAAAAAAAAATGTTACTCTATGATAAATATTACATTGAATCCATTGCCCGCACTCGTTACCACATGATTTATCCCCATGAAACTATTTACCGTTTCCTTGATAAATAAAAAGATATGTCCATAGAAAAATCAGAAGCTGTGATATTGAAATCCTTCAACTGGTCTGAGTCATCCCGAACGGTTGTTTTTTTTACCCTTAATTTTGGTCGGTTGGCATTGGTGGATAAAGGAGGGCGAAGCCTGAAAACGAAACGTGGCAGGCTTATCCCTTTTTCTCGTATGGAGATAACTTTTTATCATTCTGAAAAAGAATCTCGAGGATATATTTCCGATGCGGAATTATTAGAGCCATTTTCCATGGAAAAAGACGGCAGTTTGGGGCGGTTGGCATATTCTTCAGCCGCTTGTGAACTTCTGCTAAAATTACTGCCCGAAGAACAACCCCAAAATCAGCTCTATCACTATCTAATCAACTTTTTAAAACATATGGAGAAAGACGATAAAAAATATCTACCGGCAGTATTTATTGCCTTTTATTTGAGATTATTATCCCAATTGGGCTACCACCCTTCGTTGGCTTACTGTGCTTCCTGCGGAAATGATATTGATAAGACAATTACTGGAAATCAGATATTTTTCGATGTAAGAAAAGGGGGAATAATATGTGCTACTTGCCAAAAGCCGACAGATGATTATATTAGCTTTCCAAAAGAAACCTATAAACTTTTGTTAGCCTTACAAACGGCATCGTTAAATGAAGCCGCCACTTTGCCGATTGGTTATAAAAAAGCTGCTTTACTTTTGGAGATACTGACAAAATTTATCGGCAATCAAACAGGAGATATTATAAACTTAAATTCACTGGAATTCATTGAAAAATTGAAAAACGGACAGCAATAGGATAAAAGTAATATGAGTAAGAAAAACAGCAACAACGACTTAATGGATAAAATCGTATCATTGTGCAAACGCCGCGGTTATGTCTTCCCCTCATCGGAAATTTACGGAGGGCTAAATTCATGTTGGGACTACGGACCGTTGGGAGCCGAATTAAAACGAAATTTGAAAAACTACTGGTGGGATTCGATGACCAACCGACGGGAAGATATTGAAGGTTTGGATGCGGCAATTTTGATGCATCCTCAGGTCTGGCATACTTCCGGCCATGTTTCCGAATTCAACGACCCTATGGTGGATTGCAAAACCTGTAAAGCCCGTTTCCGAGCTGATAAATTGGCAGAAGCCCGCTGTCCTTTAAAGCCGTCAAAATCACCACTGGAATGCGGCGGAGAATTAACGGAACCACGCCAATTCAATCTGATGTTTAAAACCTTTATGGGACCTGTGGAAGATGATGCCAATGTTATTTATATGCGACCTGAAACCGCTCAGGGAATATATGTAAACTTTTTGAATGTCAAAAACTCCTCTCGCCAAAAAATCCCCTTTGGCATTGCTCAAATCGGCAAAGCTTTCCGCAATGAGATAACTCCCGGTAATTTTATTTTTCGTACCCGCGAATTCGAACAAATGGAAATGCAGTATTTTATTCACCCCTCCGAAGATGAAAAATATTTCGAGTACTGGCGTCAGGAACGCTGGAAATGGTATCAATCGCTGGGTATTAATATGGACAAAATGCGCTGGCACAAACACGGCGACGATGAATTAGCCCACTACGCCAAAGCGGCTTATGATATCGAGTATGAATACCCGTTTGGTTGGCAGGAGTTGGAAGGTATTCACAATCGTACCGATTTCGATTTAAGCCGCCATATGGAAGCCACCAAAAAAGATTTACGATATCGGGACGATCATTACCAAGAAAAGTTTATCCCTTATATTATCGAAACCTCCGCCGGATGTGACCGAACTTTGTTAACTCTGATTGTCAACGGCTATGACGAAGTAGAAGTTAAAGGCGAAAAAAGAGTTTTCCTTCGTTTATCTCCCAAAATTGCCCCTATTAAAGCCGCTGTCTTTCCCTTGGTGAAAAAAAACGGTATGCCGGAATTTGCTGAAAAAGTTTATCATGAACTGAAAAAACATTTCAAAGTATTCTATGATGTCTCGGGAGCTATTGGCAGAAGGTATGCCCGCATGGATGAAGCCGGTTGTCCCTATTGTATCACTGTTGACGGTCAAACTTTGGAAGATGAAACCATGACTTTGCGTGACCGTGACAGTATGGAACAAAAACGAATGAAAGTTGATGAAATAATTACTTTTTTGACCGAACAAATAACAGTTTAGCCCTTATCAAAAAGTAAAAATGCTATTGATTTAGCTACTTTAAATTGACTTTAGTGAAAGATTAAAAAATATCTGTTGCTTCCCCTTCACAATATAAAGGACACAAAGATAATCACTTAGACAACAATACTAAAATCATCGTTATCTAACATTAAATTGAGGTAAGTAAAAATACAATCCATAACCACCATAGTAAAACAATTTACAAACACCAAGCATGCATTTCTAAGGCTTTGGCAATATCTTTCAAGCTAGGGAAATGGGAAGTTTTTTCCCCGCGGGGTTTTTTACGCAAATCAGTCAAAGCCAAGCCATCCACAATAACAGTAGGTGATTTTACCGGCTTATCGGTTTCAATCACATTCGCCAAAATACCCCTTTCCTTAATAAAGTTTTTTATAAAGTCCCGAGTTTTAAGCTGTCGCGGGTCTTTACTTGAATAAACCAGACCAATTTCCATATCAGCCTCCTTTCACGACAAATTGTTTCTTAAACTACATAAAACATCCTTATGTAATTATCAATTAAAACTTCTATTTATTAGTTTAACAAAGATGTCTATAGTAACGTTCCCAATTAAATACAAAATGATGAAAAACCCCAGAAGTATATATAATATAATTAGAATAATTCTAAATGCAAATTAAAAAACAAATAATTTTCCCCAATAAGGTATAATACGAACCAACCGAATAAAAAAGAACGCTATCATCAAGCGACCAAAAAAATGCCAGCCAATCCGTCGGGTCACACCCGCCTGTGGTGAGCGAGACCCAACCCCAACATAAAAAGTTATTAAATGTGGTAGACGGGGACGTCTGCCAAGCACAGAAACCCTGCTTAAAAAATGTCATTCCTGCGGAAGCAGGAATCTAAAGAGAGATTCCCGTTTTCACGGGAATGACGGATGAATGTTTTCACGGGAATGACTGGGGTTGGTGTTTTCACGGGAATGACGGATGAGTTGTGTAGGGCAGAATTTCCGTGAACCTGATAAAAAATAATTGAAAGTTGGGGTCAGGTCTTGTTCGCCTTTGGCGAATGTGACCTGACTTTTTAATGCCAACCAATCAGTCGGGTCACACCCCTTCAGGGCAAGACCCGACAGAACTTTAAATCTGAATCAATCGAACGAAAATGAAGCGGGGCTCAATATCGGTTTGGCAAAATCAAGACCCGCTTTTTATTTAACTTCTTACGGACAAGCAACCGGTGCAGGTCCACCACTAAACATATAGTTAGCCAGATAAATAACATCACCGACATTGACAGAACCATCTCCATTTACATCAGCCTCTTCTTCGCAAGGTATTTGATAATTATTTACAAAAGCATAATTTATTAGAGTCACTAAATCTCCCACATCTAATTTTTCTGAAAGGTCATAATTAATATTTCCTCTTGAGCCAAAGCAACAAAAAGATAAATTCAATAAAACTGAAATGTCATGGTAATAACTATTCGCCACAGCTAAATCATAATCGCCATCTCTATCAAAATCAGCTGAGACTAATGACAAAATACCTTCTCCAGCTTGATAATCAACTGGTCCATTAAAAACAGCATTACCATTATTTAATAAGATTGATACTTTATCAGAACTGCCTGAATTGTAACCAACAGCTAAATCATTGTCACCATCACCATCAAAATCAGCAGAAGAAATTGCCCACGGATGTAAATACCAATATGGCTCCGGTACAACCTGTGTACTATAGTATATAGGATCTGCAAAAGTTCCATCTCCATTATTTATGGAGATAGCTACTTCATCAGTATTTTGCAAAGCTGTTACGATATCATAATCACCATCCCCATCAAAATCAGCAGTAAGAATCGCTCTCAGGATATAAGCATGAAGAGGATACTTGATAGGAATAGCAAAAGACCCATCACCATTATTAAGCAAGATTGATACAAAGCCATTCAGAGTACATAAGCCGATATCATTATCGCCATCTTTATCAAAATCAGCTGAACATATTGACATTGGAGCGCCATCTACATTATAGTTAACAGCTCCAGAAAAAGTACCATCACCATTACCCAACAGAACTGTCATAATATGAGTATTATAATTAATTGTTATTATATCATCATTATTATCATTATTCAAATCCGTTGTAAAAACAACGGATGAAGCGATTCCAATAGTAATGCTAATTGTTGATATAAAAGTACCATCACCATTATTCATTAATATATAAACATTATCTGAACTACTGTCAGTAACAGCTAAATCATAATCACCATCTCTATCAAAATCAGCTGAACAGATAGACATCGCATCAGAGATGCCAAAATCATAGTCCACGGGTACTGAGAAAGTCCTATCACCATTATTAAACAAGAGGGATATCTTATTATGATTCGCTACAGCTAAGTCAATGACACCATCGTTGTTAAAATCCATTGATACAATACTCTCCGGTCGATTATTCATATGATAATCAACAGGATCACTAAAAAGCGGCTTAGCGGTTACACCATTGTGCATTAAGAACAAGATACTTACAACCAAGAAAAAACATTTTTTCATGAGTTTATCTCCTCTCTAAAAAAGTTAATCTTATCCCGACTATTTATATATAAAAATATTTACAAAATTTCACACAACAAAAGCAAGACACTTAATGCTTACTTTCTCCCTAAGGAAGAAAGTATCTTGTTTCTTTAACATTTCATGAAACAAGTGAATCTGAATCAAAAAAGGGACTTAATATACTTTAATATATATATCCATTGTTATTATAGCAAGTAAAAAAAGACAATTTTATATAATTAATAATATTTCTCCACCACAAATAACCTAAAAACAAATGAACCTTTGTCTTGAGTGGGTTAATGGTGTTGTTGACCAATGTGTTTTACGAATACAATATCTATCAATTTGTTAGTTAACATTCTCCAACGACAAATTTAATTAAGGTGTTGCGGGAGAGATTTTCACTCCGAATTGTTTCATCGTTTGAAAATACAATTGATTGGCAAGATTAGCTTTGTAAGGATTGACGATGGTCGCTTTTTTGTAATATTTTTGCGCCAAACCAACCAAGGTTCTATCTTTTTTTTGCAATCCCAATATTTGTAGAATCCGACCGCATTTAAGATTGATAGAAAAATCTGTCGGGTAATAATTAGCCAATCGGCTTAATACGGAAGATGCCTGCTGTAAATTTCCTTGCTGAAGATACAAAGCCGTTGACAATAAATTGGCTGATTTGGAATTGGGGTAATTTTTAATGAAGCCGTTCAATATAATGCGTGCGCTATCAGCCTTCTTTTGAGAGAAATACCAAGCGGCTTTTTCATAATCCGTTTCTTTATAATTATTCGCCCGCTCATTATGGAAAGCCTGAGAGATATTATAAATCTTCACTTCATAGTCACGAACCCAATAGGATGTTATAGGAAGTAACCCTTTCAATTGAGGGTAATCTTCAACAGCTTTCTGCCAATTGGAAGCATCTATGGCAAGGTGCGTAATAGGGTAGCGGTCAAAAAGAGTGGAATCAACACGAGCCACACCGAACAAATAAATAAACGATTTTAGTTTTGTGTTGATGGTCAATGCCGGTCCATAAGAACCGGAGATAACGGCATCGTGCCCGACAATCTGTTCCAAATCTTCATTAGCTTCTATGATATTCTTATTATGTTCCATATAAAACCATCTTCGGATTCCATAGACATTGGTAACAATAATAATAAGAATAAGAACGTTCAAACTAATATTGAGGAATCTGCCATTGATTTTTATTTTATATCTATTGATTAGTCGGTATACAAAGTAAATTAAGATTACAGCTACTGGAAATGTTAACCAAGTCAAAGTTCCGGTGGGAATGTTGTTAAAAAAAAACAAAATTCCGATAATCTGAAAAAGAGCATTCCATACTATGAAAAAGAAAAATATTAAATCTTTTATTTTTAATTGATAATTCTTTGCAGTTTGTTCCCCATATATTTGATCTATCATCGTTAAACAAAATATGATAATAGCCGGAATAAGAAACAAAGCATACCTAAGCGGAGAATAATTCAAAGGCATCAAGCCCAAAACAATAAAAATAATCCAAAAGAAGGAAAGAACAGTGACAGGTGATAACTGGTTAAGTCTTTTTTTCAAACTGAAAAAATAAGATAAAAGGAAGCCTCCCCATAAAAGCATTATCAATAAATCAAAATCCAGATAAAAAAGATGATTGGAAAATCCATACGAAACCAGATGCTCCAAAAATCCCCATGGTGAGCTTAAGCCTTTGGGAAAACCTCTCAATCCATAAGACTGTTCCCCAAAATAACCCAAAACAGCCGATAAATTACCTCCATACAAAATAACTACCAAAATAATAGATGTGACTATAAATGATCCTACTGAAATTAAAGCATATTTCCAGCGTTCATTTTTCCGAGAAAAAAGCAAGGTGAAAAATAATACCGGCAATAAAAGAGCACCAAAAAGTTTACCGAAAATCATAGCACAGGCAACCAAAGTACCAGACAAAACTACTCCCCATAGCTTATCACCCCACTTTGAAAAAACAAAAAATACCAATGCGGAAATAAAAATTAATCCGTTTTCAAGATATGATAATCTTCCGTAAGTTATCAATGTTACATTAATTATAAATGTTAGAGCTACTGCCATTAACACCCACGGTTTATGATAACGCATAAGGGCTAAAAGGAAAAATATCAGCCCCCCTAAGCTTAATATTAACCCCACCGCATTGGCATGCTCTAAAGAAACACCAACCAGCAAGAACCAAAGGTACGCAACAAAAGAAGTTAATGAATGCTCATACACCACCCATTTGGGATAATTAAAAGGGTCAAAACTGCCAAACAAAACTTTATTGCGAGCATGAAAAACATATTGTGCCGGGTCGGTTGAAAGCGATTGTCCCAAACCGGAATAATACATCGGTGGATCAGAGGTTAAATCCGACGCCCAAAAGATCAAACCGCTTATAAAAATTACAACGGTTAAAGCATAAAAAATATGCTTTCGGGATATTTTTTTCATCATTGACAAGATTATACGATAACCAAAGGATAAGCTTCTTGTTCTTCTACTTGACCGATACGCTTGGCGAAAATGTCTTTGTCTTTTAATTCTTTCTCAAAAGATTCCGCATATTTCTGAGGGATACAAATAAGCAATCCCCCCGAAGTTTGAGGGTCAAATAAAACATCTTCCAAATAATTATCAATTTTATTAGCCATTAAATATCTATTTTCCATAAACTGTCGGTTGGCTAAAGCTCCCCGGAATCATACCGGCTTCGGCAAGTTTGAGAGCATCGGGAAGCAAAGGCAAGCGGTCAGAAAAAAGACGAATAGTCTTTCGAGAACCATCGGCAAGCTCAAAAGTATGGCCTAAAAGACCATAACCGGTAACATCTGTTGCCGCTGTTGCATGATATTTAACCATAAGTTCCGCCGGTTTTCTGTTCAGTTCAGCCATAAGGTTAATTACCAATTCTGTTAGTTCTTCGGAAACGATATTTCTTTTTATCCCCGTAGTTATCAATCCTATACCAAGAGGTTTGGTCAAATAAAGCTGGTCACCTTCCTGAGCACCGACATTGGTGACTACTTTTTTGGGATCCACTATACCTGATATGGCAATTCCATATTTCAGTTCCCGATCACTTATAGAATGACCTCCTACAATTACGGCACCGGCTTCTTCTACTTTTTCCGAACCCCCTCGCAATATATCGGTCAAAACCGATGCTGGCAAATTAGCAGGAAAAGCAACAATATTCAAAGCCGTAAGCGGCTTGCCACCCATAGCATAGACATCGGAAAGAGCATTAGCCGCCGCTATCAGACCAAATTGATAAGGGTCATCCACTATCGGAGGAAAAAAGTCAACCGTTTGAACCAAAGCCATATCATCACTAATTTTATAGACACCGGCATCATCGGCATAATTAAAACCAATTATCAAGTTAGGATGGGTCGTTTGTGGAACTTTTTGTAATGCTTCCGCCAAAAACTTTGGCGCCAATTTCGAAGCTCAACCGGCACAACTAACTTCAGCCGTTAATTTTATTGTCGCTTCTTTGCGTTTATCATCCATAATTTTTGAATAATATAATAAAAATTTTAAAAAGCAATGGAGGAAATAAAAAAATA
>Ga0114931_10005949_pt1 | contig 15067 bp, 5 predicted proteins | sample 2SBtaG_FD_89579 | JGI IMG/M metagenome (GOLD analysis project Ga0114931, IMG submission 89579) | Deep subsurface microbial communities from Kolumbo volcano to uncover new lineages of life (NeLLi) - 2SBTROV14_V59a metaG | ecosystem: Environmental > Aquatic > Marine > Volcanic | place: Kolumbo...
CGGGCGATCCGGAAACGAGCCTTTTCGGCACTATCGATCACATCGGCACGATCGACACCAGCGGCGGAGCCGGCCCGTACACCGTCACCTGGGACGTCTCCCTGGTCGAGGCGCAGGCGGACGCACGTTTCAAACTGCGGGCTGTGGACATCGACGTGGATGCCAACGGAGACGGCGTGGTGGACGGTAAGGATGACGCCGAAAACGTAGGCAACGCCCCAGGCGGCGTCTCGGCGCCATTCACCCTCTCGCGCAGCTTGGCGGTGGTCGGGTTCACTATCCCTGACTTCCAGCCGGCGTTTATTCAGGCCGACAAATCCACGGCTGTGATCGACCGCTATATCGATCTGCCGGCCGATGCGGGCGCCTATGATAAAGCGTACATCGTAGGCTCACATTACAACAATCCACGAATCGCCATCAACGACTCGGCATCGTTCAAGGCGTTTCAGACCGGCGAAGACATCTGGGCATTGTCTGTGCGCACCATTACAGGAAAGGTGGTCAACAATAGAAATAAGATCACCTATGAAGCTGTGCGTTCTTCACCCGGCGGAGAGTTTATCGAGGAACCGGGTCCCATGATCGTGCTCAAGCGCACATCCAACCCGGGGGTGGACGCCACCAAGCCCTGGGTGCACCGCATGGCGCCGGCGGACGGCAGCGCAGATGTGCCGGTAGACGCTACTATGACCGCGCAGATCTACGATTCCAACAGCGGCGTAGACCGCAGCTCCATCCAGATGCAGATCGACGTTGGCAACGGCTATCAATCTGTGACCCCGGCGATCAGCGGCGGCAAGTACAACTATAAACTCACCTACGATCCACCCACAGCCCTTCCCTATGAACGAGCCGTTAGTGTCAAAGTGATCGCGCTCGATCTGGCGGGCAATCAGGTTAGTAGCACCTGGTCGTTCGTCACCATGCCAGAATTCACACCAGCTAATGTGGAGTCAGATGATTTCAACGCCTGTCAACTGGATACAAGCCGTTGGCAATTCGTCAATCCCGGTGGCGATGGATTGTTGGTAAATACCGGCACAACCGTTGAACTGACTGCGCCTGAAGGCCGCACGCATGATCTGTGGAATTCCAACAAAGACGCGCCACACCTGATCCAGACCATCACCAATGGCAACTTCGATATCGAAGTCAAGTTTGATTCTACTTTCAGTGAGGCGACTGCGGATAATCCTCGACCGGTGCAACTGCAGGGGTTAATCGCGGGAGTGAACACCAGCGGAAATAACGGCGATTTCTTACGTTATGACGCCGAATTCTCCAGCAGCGGCATCCGTCTCTATTGGCAAGTGTTCAAGAACGGCGTCGCCGATCCAAGCCTGAAAGGGTCGAAGAATATCGGTGGGCAAGCGCCGCCGGCCTATTTGCGTATTAAACGCGATGGATTCAATTGGACCCTCTACGCCACTAATGATCCAGGCGCCTGGGGCCAACCTGTCGCCGTTTTCACCACTAACATTGCTGTGACGGAGGTGGGGTTCTTTGCCGGCAACGCCGGCCAAAACCCGGAGCACACCGCTATCGTCGATTACTTCTTCGATCGCAACAACCCCATCGTTCCCGAAGATCCTACTGCCACTGTGTTGCCGGTGACAGTGGTGGGCGAGGGGGTGGTGGATAAAAACCCGGCCTGCGGCAATCCGGTCACACTGACGGCCTCTCCCGTCCCCGGATGGGAGTTCAGCGGCTGGAGCGGCGCCCTCAATTCGACCAACCCGGTGGAGACATTCGCTTTCAACTGGGGTGACGCTGTCACCGCAACGTTCGAAGTCAGTTATTATGCGTTGGATGTAGAGGCGGTGAACAAGAACGGCGATCCCACCGACAAGGGCGGGGTGGACATGACGCCACCGGCCAATCCGCTGGGTTACACCTACGGCGAGACCGCTACATTGACCGCGACGGCCGTCGCCGGATGGATCTTCACCGGCTGGCAAGGGGATTTGAGCGGAAGCGAAACGCCGGTCGAGATCACCATGGAGAGCGACCGATCGATCCAGGCTGTTTTCAGACAACTCTTTACGCTGACAACTACACCGGTGGGTGACGGCGCGGTGACGGCTGAGCCGCTCCCCCAATCTGGCCGCTATGTGGATGGTGATATTGTGAAGATCACCGCGACCCCGGATGCAGGCAGACAGTTTGTAGGATGGACCGGTGACGCCGCTGGCGCAAGCCTCTCCATAGATGTCACCATGGATGGGGACAAGGACATCTACGGCCACTTCCTGGACGTTGAGACCGAGGGATCGGGTGACGTCGCGATCGCATCCACCCGCCCCGTCAGCCCCGGCGCGCTGGAAGTCGTCCTGGAGGCGACGCCGGCCTCCGGATGGGGGATGGCGGCTTGGCGGGTCAATGGCGTGGACATGGACGCCGCAGCCCAACTTGCGGTGACCGTGGATAAGCCCACAGACGTTGTGGCGATTTTCAAGCGCACATACAGTTTGTCGATCGCGGCCGACGCCAATGGCGACATTCAGGTGACGCCAGAGAAGCCTCTCTACTTCGAGGGCGATGTCGTGCGTTTGACGCCGGTCCCGCATGAGGGCTACGCCTTTATCGGCTGGCTGGGCGATCTGGTGGATCGGGGCAATGAGACGCCCGTCGATCTGGTGATGGATAGTGATAAACAGGTGGGCGCTCGCTTCGTCCCCGGCTATGGAGTGACGGTCTACAAAGAAGGCGCTGGCACAGTCACCCTGGATCCAGATCAGCAACCCTACATGTTCGGCGACATCGTGACGTTGACGGCGACGCCTGACCAAGGCTGGGAGTTCTCCAACTGGAGCGGTGATCTGATCAGCGCGGCCAACCCGGCTCAGGTGACCATCACCGCCAGTAAGACGATCACCGCCACCTTCACCGCCATCCCATACACGCTGGATGTGGAGATCGGCCCAGAGGCGGGGATAGGCGGCAGCGTCAATGTCAGCCGGCCGGAACCCTATACCTATGGCGATGAGGTGATCCTGCAGGCGATAGCAGCCGATGGCTGGCGTTTCGTTCGCTGGAGCGGTGACGTCACTGGTAATGATCCGCAGGTCACCGTCCGCATCGATGGCGATATGCATGTGGTCGCCCACTTCGGCGGTGAGAATGCAGTCTATCTTCCCGTGATCAATCGCAGCCAGTAGCGAAGGATTGCAGGGTTCAATACGATTCATCTAACGAACAGTTTGAAAGTGTCTTTTTTTTGTCACGTAGATAGGATTGATTATGGCGTTTTATCTGGTAACAGGGGGGGCGGGCTTTATCGGCTCTAATCTCGTCCACGCGCTTCTCGAACGGGGAGAGCAGGTACGAGTGTTAAATGATTTCAGCACTGGGCGGAGAGTCAATTTGGCCGATGTCCTTCCTCAGATCGAAGTGATCGAAGGCGATTTGGCCGATCCGGATGTCTGCCGCCGGGCCGTAGAGAACGTTGACTATGTGCTACACCAGGGCGCCGTGCCGTCGGTGTCGCGTAGCGTACAGAATCCCCTGCGCAGCCACCACGCCAATGCCACCGCCACCCTCAACATGTTGGTGGCGGCCAGGGATGCAGGCGTCAAGCGTTTCGTCTATGCTTCTTCCTCATCAGTGTACGGCGACTCTCCCACGTTGCCCAAACAGGAGGATATGACGCCCCGGCCCAAATCTCCCTACGCCGTGGCCAAGTTGGCGGCGGAAAGCTATTGTCGCATCTTCTATGACCTCTATGGTCTGGAGACGGTGAGCCTGCGCTATTTCAATGTGTTCGGTCCTCGTCAGGATCCCACGTCAGCCTACTCAGCGGTGATTCCCCTCTTCATCAAGGCCATGCTGGCCGGCGAATCGCCCACGGTTCATGGCGATGGAACCCAATCGCGTGATTTCACCTTTATCGCCAACAACCTCCAGGCCAACCTGCTGGCCACCCAGGCTCCCGACGTGGGGGGACAGGTCTTCAACATCGCCTGTGGACAACGGTATAGCCTGCTGGATCTGATCGAACGTCTCAACCAGGCGTTGGGGACGAGCATTGAACCGGCGTTTGGGCCGCAACGCGCCGGCGATGTCAAGCATTCATTGGCTGACATCGCTAAGGCCCAGGATCTGCTGGGGTATAACGTCGATGTCGATTTCGAGGAAGGGTTGGCCCGGACCATCGATTGGTACCGCGCCCATCCTGAGGAATGATAGGAGTAATTTTTTCATGAACAATATCGAAAAGCAGCTGATCGGGAAGTTGGACGCCCGTAACGCCCATGTGGCGGTCATCGGCCTTGGGTACGTAGGGTTGCCTCTGGCTGTGGCGTTCGCCCACGCTGGATACCGGGTGACCGGAATCGATCTGGACGCGCGCAAAGTGGATGCCATCGAACAAGGGGAATCGTACATCGAAGATATTCCTTCCACCATTCTCCAGGCGCTGCGTCCGGTCCCGGTGGGCGAGGCCGTTGTCGCGGGAGTTGGAACGCCTGTGGCGGACAGCCGGATGCAGCCCAGAGGCGTACTGACCGCCACCACCGACTTCCGTGTGCTGACCGACTGTGACGCCGTCTTCATCTGCGTGCCCACGCCTCTGGGCAAGACGGATGAGCCGGACATTTCTTATATCGTCAGCGCCGCCGAAGAAATTTCCCGCTATCTCCATCCGGGTATGGTTGTCGTCCTGGAATCAACGACCTTTCCCGGCACGACCACGGAAGTCATTCTGCCGTTGTTGCAGGCGGATCATGACGAATTAAGCGTGGGCGAAGATTTCTTTCTGGCCTTTTCACCGGAACGCATTGATCCCGGCAGAACTGACTGGACGGTCGAAACCATGCCCAAAGTGCTCGGCGGCGTAACGCCCGCCTGTCTCGCCGCGGCCCAAGCCTACTATGGGCCGGCTGTCGGCCCCATCGTGCCTGTCTCCTCGCCGGAGGCCGCTGAGATGACCAAATTATTCGAAAACACCTTTCGGGCGGTCAACATCGGCCTGGCCAATGAAATGCTCCTCATGTGCGACCGCCTGGGGCTGGACGCCTGGGAGGTGCTGGATGCGGCCGGGACCAAGCCTTTTGGCTTCATGAAATTTACGCCCGGGCCCGGACTGGGTGGGCACTGCATTCCCATCGATCCCCATTATCTATCTTGGAAGCTACGAACGCTGGAGTACAACGCTCGCTTCATTGCCCTGGCTTCAGAGATCAACACGGAGATGCCCCGCTATTGGGTGCAAAAGGTGCAGGATCTGCTCAACGACGCCGCCAAGCCGGTCAACGGCAGCCGTATCCTTGTCCTGGGTGTGGCGTATAAAAAGAACGTGGGCGACATGCGTGAATCCCCGGCTTTGGATATTATTCATCTGCTGCGGGAGAAAGGGGCGAATGTGGAGTACCATGACCCATACGTACCATCATTCTCGTATGAAGGAACCGCCATGGCCAGCGTCTACGATCTGGACGCAGCGCTTTCCCAGGCTGACTGTGTGGTGATCACCACCGATCACGATAGCTATGACTGGGCGTATATTGGCAAACGCGCACAATTGATCATTGATACTCGACACATTCTGACGAATCGTCGATAGTGCAGTCGAGCGTAAGCAATTGACGGGTTCGTAGTATGCACGAAAGTGCATGGCTCGCCTGCAAAAGCGCTAAAGCGCTACCGTGAAATTCGTGAATTTTTGCTTTCGTCGATCTGCGGCGATGAATAATCCCTTGGTTCTATTTATGCAATCTGCACTGAGACGACAACGCGTCCGCCGGGCGCCGCACCAGATTCCGTTTGGAATATTGATCTGTTTTCTACTTTTGATCCTCGTCGTTCGGCCGGCTTCGGCCCACCCCCTCCCCCAGTCGGGCGACGGGGAAGAGGATGGAATTCCCACCCAGGAGACGCCTTTTCAAGATATCCCTTATCTGCGCGGGAAAGCCGCCGAAGGGCTATTGCGCGGGCCGGGGGGCGCCGATCCTCATTTCTCCCTGCCAGCTGCAGCCACGGGAATCACTGCAGCCACAGCCGAGAATGGCGGCGCTTCCGATGATTTCAATCGCGCTAACCTGGATCCGGCGCGCTGGACCCTGATCAACCCGCTCAATGACGGCGCCGTGCGCATGGTGGGCGTGGGCGCAGGCGACGCTCATCTAGAGCTAACCCTTCCCCAGGGACAATCCCATGATCCGTGGAACGCCAATCGGGCCTTGCGCGTGATGCAACCGGCGAGCAACGGCGACTTTCAGATCACTGTCAAATTCGATTCGACGCCCACCCAAAAGTATCAGATGCAGGGACTGATCCTGGAACAGGACGCTGATAACTGGCTGCGTCTTGAGATTCAACACGATGGCAGCGCGTTGCGGATATTCACCGCCGCCACCCTCAATGGGTCCACACAGAGCAGGGGATCGCAGACGGTCACGCCGGGCGCGGTCGCCTACCTACGCGTCATCCGCACCGGTGACAACTGGGATGTGGCCTATTCCAGTGAGGGAGCGGCGTGGTCCTCGCCCGTTAGCTTCACCCAGCCCATCACCATCACCGCCATGGGCCCCTTTGTGGCCAATCACGCCTCTGCCGGCGATCCGTCGCCTGCATTTACCGCACGCGTTGACTATATCTCCAATACGGCCGCGCCGGTGAGTGGAGAGGATAGCTCCGCGGTCGCGGATACGCTGGCCCCGCTGATCCATACCGTGCAGACGAGTAATGATATTGTCGGCGAGACCATTGTCTGGAACACAGATGAGCCCGCTTTGGGCGTAGTCGAGTACGGAACAAGCCCCGCCTATGGCATGAGCCAGAGCGATGGCGGCGGAATCTATGCGCACGCCATTCAACTCACCGGCTTGACGCCTGGCGTCACCTACCATTACCGCATCAAATCCCTGGATTCCGGCGGACGCGAAAGCGTGACGGACGATGCAACGTTCGTCTTTTCCCCGCAGGGAACGGACGGCCCTGAAATCGTCGTTTGGTATGGGGACCGTCAGAATGTCGGACAGTTGGGACGGCCCCAGATCTGGTTCAATCTGCTGGGGAACGTCTCTGATCCGGACGGCGTGGCGGAACTCACCTACACCCTGAACGGCGGCGTCCCTGTGGCCGGGGCCATTGGCCCTGACGGCAAACGCCTGGAAAATATCGGCGATTTCAATCTCGATATGGCCATGTCGGGTTTACAGAACGGCGAAAATCAGGTCGTGATCACCGCCCGCGACGAACTGGGCAATATCAGTAACAAAGAAGTGATTCTCGTCGTCAGTGACAATGGTCCCTGGCCTTTACCCTACAGCATTGACTGGAAAGATGTAAACACAGATGCGGAGATTCAGAATGTAGCCCAGGTTGTGGATGGCAAATGGCGGTTGGAAAATGGCGCCGTGCGCACTGCAGAGCCGGGCTATGACCGCCTGATCGCCGTGGGCGATGTGCTTTGGCGGGACTACGAGGCGATTGCACCTGTGACCATCCATAGCGAACCGGCTTCCGGAGAGAGAGGGGTGGGTCTGTTGTTGCGCTGGACTGGTCACACGGACGTGCCGCGCGAGTGCGCTCCACCCCTGCCCAAATGCGGTTGGCAGCCCTTGGGCGCGCTGGCCTGGTACCATGGTCGCTCACTGGAATTGTTCAGTTATGATCCGGACGCCTGCGAGACGAATTCTTGCACCCGGATACTGGGCGTTCCCAAATCGAGCCGGTTGGATAGAGACGTCACCTACTGGTTCAAGGTCCAGGTGAAGACCAGCGCCGACGTGGGCGTCTATGGATTCAAAGTGTGGCCGGTGGGGGATCCGGAACCGGAAGGCTGGGACACCGAGGGAACGGCCCTTCCACAGGCGCTGGGGCAAGGATCGCTGCTGTTGTTGAGCCATCGTATAGACGCCAGTTTCGGCCCTGTGCAGGTGACGCCCATCGGCCTGCCACAACTCACTATATTGGGTGACAACCCGCTCATACTCGAGGCGGGAAATCCTTATGTGGAACCGGGTGCGATTGCCATCGATCCGGAGGATGGCGATATCTCTGGCCAGATTCAGATCGACAGCAGCGCCGTCAATACGAATGAACCCGGCGTTTACACGGTCACGTACAGCGTGACGGATTCCGTCGGCAATAAGGTGGAAGCGGAGCGCACAGTCAACGTGGTCGACACGACGCCGCCGGTGATCACGCTGCTGGGAGACAATCCCCTGACCCATGAGGCGGGAACGCCCTACGTCGATCCCGGGGCGACTGCGGTTGACAACGTAGATGGCGACCTGACCGCCGCCATCGTCATCGGGGGCGATGCGGTGAACAGCGAGCAGTTGGGAACGTACGTCGTCACTTATGACGTCAGCGACGCCGCCGGCAACGCGGCGGTTCAGCGCACGCGCACGGTCAGCGTGGTCGACACGACACCGCCGGTGATCACGCTGCTGGGGGACAACCCCTTGACCCATGAGGCGGGAACGCCCTACGTGGAACCGGGGGCCACGGCTGTTGACAATGTGGATGGGGACCTGACAGCCGCCATCGTGGTGGGCGGAGATGAGGTGAACAGCGACCGGCCGGGAACGTACACCGTCACCTACGACGTAACCGACGCTACCGGAAACCCTGCGATTCAGCGCACGCGCACGGTCAGCGTGGTCGACACGACGCCACCGGTGATCACGCTGCTAGGGGACAATCCGCTAACGTTGACTGTAGGAGACAGCTATACCGATCCGGGGGCCACGGCTGTTGACAATGTGGATGGGGACCTGACGGCTGCCATCATAGTCGGGGGGGACAACGTCGACGCGGAGCAGGTCGGTGAATACACGGTCACCTACGACGTGACCGACGCCGCCGGAAATCGGGCGCCTCAGGTGCGACGCCTCGTGCGGGTGCTGGATAAGAACGGGGGAATTATTTACCGTGTTTATCTGCCAGTGACGATACGTTGAACGAAAGTTCAAAAAATTGATCGTCGGATTATTCAGGCTATTCCAAATCCGGCGACACTTGAAGTAGAATTGCAACTTGCTGTCCAGTACGAAAGAGATGCTGAACCGTTAATGGTGCGTTCAGATCGCACCAAAATCACTAGCGAGGTTAAAAGATGAAATTGTTGCATCAGCGTAATATGAAGCGTCATCGCGTATTGCATCACCTGACCGCGTGGGGCGTGGCATTGGCGATGATTATCACCCTGATCGGCCCGACGACGGATATCGCCTCCGCACAATCCGGCGGCAATGAGGATCCGGATGGAACAAGTGTAAACATTTATTTACAGGAAAAATATGACGAGGGAGAGGTCGGCGGCCGAGGCGCGCCCGACTATCATTACGCCTCGCCCCAGGAAATGGTGGGCGCGGCCAGTATCGACGTGGCTCCGATCTTTTCGGACAACTTCAACCGCAACAACCTGGACCCGACCAAGTGGACCTTCAAAAATCCACTCGACGATGGACAGATGCGCATGGTGGGCGCCGGATCCGGCGACGCCCGCCTGGAGCTTTCCGTACCAGAAGGCGTTTCCCATGATCCATGGGGATCCAACAAGTCCGTGCGCGTGATGCAACCCGCGCCCGACTCGGATTTTACGGTGGTCGTTAAGTTCGACAGTATCCCCTCCCAAAAATTTCAAACCGAGGGCATCATTATCGAACAGGATCCGGACAACTGGATGCGGGTGGATGTGCTATATGACGGCGCCAACCTAAGGCTCTTCGTCGCGACGACGGTGAACGGCGTCACCAGCGGCGTGCCTGGAACGGACAGCGACGTGCTGCCGGGGGCGGCCGTCTATCTGAAGCTAACGCGCAGCGGCGACGACTGGACGGCGAGCTATTCCACCGACGGCAATACGTATTCGACGGTTGTCAACTTCACCTACGCGCTGACCGTCAGCCAGATCGGTCCGTTTGCAGCCAACCATGCATCGAGTGGACAGACGCCGCCTGCCTTCACCGCAGAAATCGACTGCTTCGTCAACACGACGTCGCCGATTGATTGTGACAATGAAGGAACCCCGCCCGCGGACACGCTTGATCCCTATATCTATGGCGTCGATTGGGTGTCTCCCACCTCCGGTGAGATGACGGTGACCTGGTACACCGACGAACCGGCCAGCGGCGTGGTCAAGTATGGTTTGACGACGGGCTACGAACTGGGAAGCGAAAGCGATCCCAACGCCAGCGCCTACAAACATACGGTCCAGCTAACCGGATTGCAGGGCGGGCAGACATACCATATGCGCGTGCGTTCGGTGGACGGTGACGGAAATATCGCCAACGGTGAAGATATCGAATTCAATTTCGACACCATCACCGTCTGGTATGGCGACACCCAGAATTACGGCCAGCTTGGCAATTCACAGCCCTGGATCAATATTCTGGGACGGGTTTCCAGCGGCGCGGCGCAGCTCTATTATCGTCTCAACGGCGATGCGCCTGTCCGGTTGACGATTGGACCGAACCTGAATCGCCTTCAGAATCGGGGTGATTTCAACATCGATCTCGCCCGGGATAGCCTGGTCGATGGCGCCAATACGGTTGAAATCCTGGCATACAATGCAGATGGAAACCTCATCAGCACAAAAAACGTGACGGTCAATTACCAGTCAGGCAATGTCTGGCCGCTTCCATACTCCGTTGACTGGAGCACCATCGGCTCTCCTGCACAGATTTTGACCAAGGCGGAGATTATCGACGGCAAATGGAAACTCGATGGGGGAGGCGTCCGCACGGACGAACCTGGCTATGACCGTTTTATTGGCATGGGCGACCTAATGTGGAATGACTACGAAGTGACGGTTCCCATTATCATCAACGAATTGCCTGACAGCGGTGAGTTCGGGATCGGGCTCCTGCTCCGTTGGCGCGGTCATTCCGATCGTCCAAAAGATTGCGGGCAACCTAAGTGTGGCTATCTGCCGATGGGTGCTTTGGCCTGGTACCACGGCAATGTGACGAGCGACGGCAATATCAAAGATCACCTCCAGTTGTTTGGCATTTATGATGATCCTAAAGATGATCCTAAAGTCGATCCGCCATTTGAGGTAAACACTGGCGCAACCTATTGGCTCAAAGTCCGGGTCGAGACCAATGTCAATGGTGGGTTGTACCGGCTGAAATTTTGGGAAGATGGGCAGACTGAGCCGACTGATTGGAATCTGGAGGCCCAGGAGGATCTTCAAGACCCACAGCGTGGATCGGTCGTTCTGGTGGCCCATCAGGCCGATGTGACTTTTGGCGACGTCAATATCGTTCAGGCGGGATCAGGGACCAACTTCCCCCCTGTAGCCAATGACGATGCAGCCATCGTCGCGCCGAGCGGTACAGTGCTTGTGAATGTGCTTGCCAATGACGGCAAGCCGGGCGGCGCACTCGATCCCGGAACCGTGACCATCGTGCAGCCGCCAATCCACGGGACGGCTGGCGTAGATCCGGTAACGGGCCTCGTGACCTACAGCCATGACGGTTCTGACTCTACGAGCGATTCCTTCGCCTATCGGGTGTCTGACGATGAGGGGACGCAGTCGAACGTGGCTAATGTGGCCATCACCATTTCGGAGGATGCGCCCAGGGAGATCACCTCTGATGATTTTGCTCGCTGTACATTGCAGCCCTTCTGGACAGTAACGGACCCGTATGACGATTCGGACAACAGCATTGATGGGCCGGGTGAAGTTGAGATCATCGGCGCCGGATCGGGAGACGCCCATCTGGCGCTGCGCCTGCCGTCCGGCACGGCGTACAACGCCTGGACTTCCGGTAGACCCAATGTCAACAAGGCGTTGCGGGTGATGCAGCCGGCCCCCAATACCAACTTTGTGATTGAGGCTCACTTCAATACCGAGCCGCAGGGCGATAGCAATGATCAGGGGATTCTGATCGAGCAGGACACCGACAATTTCCTGCGTTTCGATGTGTATCACACGGGCAGTAAGCTGAAAGTCCTTGCGGGGAGCGTCACCAATGGAGCGACGAAAACGGAGTTCACCGTCAACGCGCCCGTTGACTCCACCTATTACCTGCGCGTCACTCGTAACGTCAACCAGTGGACGGTCGAATACTCTCCGGATGGCGAAGGCAGTACATGGACCACGGCGGGCACAGTCGATTTCCCGTTGAACGTCACCAAGGTGGGCGTCTACGCCGCCAATCCTAACGCTGTCGCTTATACGGCCGAAGTCGACTACTTCTTCAACAATGACGACCGCATCAATCCTGAGGACGGCTCGCGCAACACGCTGGACGTCCAGTTCCAGGGAATTGGAACGGTCATCAAGAGTCCGGAAGCCGAAACCTACGCCTGTGGGCAGGAAGTGCAGTTGACGGCCAACCCAGGGGCCGGCTACAAATTCGACCGCTGGTCCGGCGCTGTGAGCGGGCTGGCCAACCCGGAGACTGTGACCATCAATGGGCCAACGGCTGTAACCGCAAACTTCGTGCCCGAGGACACTGACCAACCGCCGGTGCTCACGATCCAGGGGGATAATCCCTTGGTGATCGAGGTGGGCGACCCCTATGTGGAACAGGGCGCAACAGCCACCGATCCGGAGGACGGTGACATCTCCGCCCAGATTCAAATCGACAGCAGCAGCGTCAACACCAATAAACTCGGACTCTATACGGTCACGTACAGCGTGACTGATTCCGGCAGCAATACGGTGGAGGCGGAACGCGCTGTGAGCGTAGTCGACACCACGCCGCCTGTCATCACGCTCAAGGGAGCGAATCCGTTGAAGTTGGCAGTGGGCGATCCCTACAATGAAGCGGGAGCCACGGCAGTGGACAACGTGGATGGCGATCTGACGGCTGCCATCGTGGTCGGCGGAGACGTTGTCGACACGAGCAAGGAGGGGACCTATCTGGTCACCTATAGCGTCAGTGATAGCAGTGGCAATGCAGCCACCGCGACCCGTTCAGTGATTGTTGGCAATGCTGGTGACGTGGGCGTGTATCTGCCCATCGTTGTCAACGGAGAATAGCAGCGCATATGTGACGGCTGTTCAGTTGGGTGTCGTTTGAACGCAGGTTTGCGCTGCTTGAACTGAAATTGGGTGGAATCATCGTTGCCGCAGCCTGCCGGGGAGGTCCGAACTCCCCGGCAGGCATGAACGAAGCGCATGATTTTAAATGAATTTCAGTTTATAAGGAGACGTTACAGTGATTCTGGCAAAACGCCGGTGCAAAGGGTTCTTTCTGGCGTTGATGATAGTGCTGGCGGGCATGGGCGGAAAGGCCTACGCCCAGACCGGTGCAACTGCATATGCCGCCTTCGATGCTGTATCAGATAGTTTCAACGCCTGCGTCGTCGATGATGCTCTCTGGACGTGGGTCGATCCCCAGGCTGGCGAGGCGGGCGAATCCACTTATCGGGTGACGGGACGCCAATTCGAGATCGTCGTGCCTGGCGGCGTAGGCCATCCCGTGGACGCCGGCGGCAATCAGGCCCCCCGGCTGATGCAGGCCGTCAACGACGTGGATTTCACGGTGCAGGTCCGGTTCGATTCATCGTTGACGGATGGTTCCCAATTTCAGGGCGTGCTGATCGAACAGGATGCGGACAACTTTCTGCATCTGCGCTTCCAGTACGATGGGGCGAACGCTGCTTTGGAGGCGGTCAAATTCGTTGGCGGCGTCCCCGCTACGATCTGGACGCGACCACTGGTTCCCAACACAGGTCAAGGCCCCATCTACCTACAAATCATCCGGAATAGCGACGCCTGGGAAGTGGGGTACAGTTTTGATGGCATCGACTGGATTAACGATGTCTTCACCTATACATTGACTGTGAGCCAGATCGGCCTTTCCGCGGGAAACTACGGTGACAATCCAACCTTTACAGCGCTGATCGACTATTTCTATAACGCCGACTCCCCCGTTTCGATTCAAGATATTGATATTTTGACATTCGATGATCTGGTCGTCTCTATGGTCTCGAATCCCATCTCCCCCCCCGGTTTTGGCGAAGTGGTTGGGGAGCCGGAGACGCCAACGCCTGGAAACCCCCAGTGCGGCTCTCCTCTGAAAGTGACCGCAAATCCGGTTGTCGGCTGGCGCTTTGATCGCTGGCGACTCAATACCGGCTCCGGTATGACTGAAGACACGAACAATCCCCTCGTCTACGCGTTCAAAGTAGGCGACTCTCTGGAAGCGCTCTTTGAACAAGTGAGCTATACATTGGACGTCTATCCGGTTTACCAGGGGAAAGGAAGAGGCGGTGACGTACTTATCGTCCCTGACAATCCGGTCTATTACTATAATGACGTCGTCACCTTGACGGCCCAGGTGGAGACTGGATGGACTTTCGATGGCTGGAGCGGCGATCTGGTCAGCAGCAATCCGATTGAAACGGTGGTCATGACTGAATCTAAGGTGATTACAGCCACCTTCGTCCAGTTGAGTTATCCGTTGACCGTGACGACGGCCGGCAATGGGCAGGGGACGGTTACAAGGAATCCAGTCAAAGACGCGTATCTCTACGGTGAAACCGTAACAGTCACAGCCACCGTCAGTGCGAATTCCGTCTTTGGCGGCTGGAGCGGCGATCTGCCGGCCGGAGCCGACCCAATGCAATTGGCGCTTACTTTAATCATGGATCGTCCCAAAACGCTAACGGCTACATTCAATCGTGTGTATTTTGTTTACCTTCCTACCGTTTCCAGATCAGAGTGAGGCATTTCTATACACGAGGCGATGCCAAGTATATTGTATAACATAGAAAATTACCGGTTGTAATCGGACGGCAATTCAATTTGAAAGATGATGAAGTCAAAATATCTTTTCGCGTTGTTGTTTATTCTAATGATTATAGGCGCCATTGTATTCGATGCGAAAAATACGTTTGCTACATCGCCGGCACACCCTGGTCAGACCGTACCTCTCATAACTTCGTTGACGACAGGCGTGAGTGGTGCTGGCCAGGTCAACGCGAATCCCTCTGGAGGCGTCTATGCCTACGGCCAGGCGGTCACCCTCACCGCCGCGCCTGACCCCGGCTGGTCCTTCGACCACTGGGAGAGCGAGACCACGCCTCCCCTGCCCTGGTGGGACGACGGCTGGGACTACCGCGTCCTCATCGACGTCAACGCCCAAGGGACGGCGCGCAC
>Ga0114931_10005950_pt1 | contig 15067 bp, 19 predicted proteins | sample 2SBtaG_FD_89579 | JGI IMG/M metagenome (GOLD analysis project Ga0114931, IMG submission 89579) | Deep subsurface microbial communities from Kolumbo volcano to uncover new lineages of life (NeLLi) - 2SBTROV14_V59a metaG | ecosystem: Environmental > Aquatic > Marine > Volcanic | place: Kolumbo...
ATTATATTTATCTGCTAGACTAAGTATGGATTCAGGATTTTATGATAAAATATACAACGAAAATAGCTATGACCTTAATTATTCTAATAAAAGATATATTAAAAACTCAGGAAAATCTAATCTTGACATTGGTTTAACTAAATCAATTTATTTTCTAGGCGAAAAACTTGATTGTAATTTGATGCTTGGCAATCTTGGTTCTATTTTGTTTAACGAGCCTCAAGTTGTTAGAACTGTGAAAACAACAAATGGTTTGGAACAAATTTATTCTCCTACAATAATTAATATTGGTATTTCTTGGAATGGAGAAATATAAAAAATAAAAAAAGTGTGCGCAACTATTGCGCTAATATTTTAACTTTTTCCGGATCATATTTCCAATCAGCAGGAAGTTTCTTTGTTGCTTTATAGTGTTTAGCAAGTCTTCTGATTTTTGAATCAGTTAATTGTAAACCTCTTTTTGAAGAAACATCCTTTTTATTGTTTTCTAAGTGTTTTCTTAAAAGAACAGATTTTCTAATTAGTGCTAATAAATCTTCTGGAATTTCTGAACCCATTTTTTTATCTTTTAAAATTTTAGTAATTGTTTTTCCAACCAAGATTTTAACATCAGGAATTCCGTATTCATCTCTTAGGAACATTCCTATTTGGGAAGGCTTCTTACCTTCTTTTGCATATTTTACCACTAGTAATTCTACTTCTTTTGCTTTGTATTGAACCCAACTTGGGGTTGATTTTTTTACAGGTTTTGTACTGCCTGATTTTCCTCTTGCTCTTGAGTGCATTCTTGCCATTTTCTCCTCCAATGAATTATAGCCGATAAGAATTAGTATCTTTACCGGTGTGAGTAAGCGTTAACCGACTCATCCATTAAGTTGGAGAAATCAATTTCCCTTTATAAAGGTTACGTCAAACTTCTGAATGTATGTGTATTTTGCATAGCATAAACACCTCCTCTTTTCTGAATAATTCTTCATCTACTCTTTCAAAACCATATTTTAATAAAATTTGTTCTGCTTCCCATTCTAGTATTTTTTTTAATAAAAGCTGATCTTTACGTAGTTTTACCGCATCAAGTATTCTGCCTTCTGATTCTATAAACATGAAAATAATAAAATACAACTTATAGAAATAGCTTTGGTCAACACTTGTCTAGTGCTTCAATTTATAGACGTCGAAAACTTCACGAAGTGTCTTGTGATTTTATCCGGTTAATCTTCTTTGTGTTCAGGAATATTAATATTTACTTCGTCTGCTTCAGGACTTTCGTTAATCATTTGATCAAGCTTATCTTTGAACTCTTGTTCACTAATAACTCCTTTTTCAATTAAGAGTTCAAGTAAAACATCAAGCGCATATTGTGTGCCATAAGCAACTTCTTCTAAAGCCAAGTTTTCAACGTTTTTTTCTGTTTTTTTATTCATATAAATTCGCCTAATCAGAGAAAACGCTATCTTGTTATAAAGTTTATCAATCGTAATTCTTATAAATGTGACAATCTGCATATTGTTTGATGAATCAGATAAAAAACTTTTACTTAACATCCTTTCTTAAAAATCAGACTTATTTTGCACCAGTATTTATACTTCTTCTCCAATTTTATCATTTATCATTCCAAGAAATATTCTGGGTTTTTACAATTGGATCAATAATTTCTTTTATTCTAGAAATACCTTCAGGAGTAATTGCAGATTTATATGGGAAGAGAAACAGTTTGTTATTTGCTAAATTTCTAATATTTATTTCATTTATTATATTTGGTTTTGCAAATAACTTTTGGGCATTTATATTTGCTCAAATAATTTTTGAGTTTGGAAATGCATTCAGATCAGGAACTGAAACATCATATGTTTATGATTATTTGAAAAAAAACAAAGATGCTCTTTCTTATGCTGAAGTTAAAGGAAAACAAAAATTTTACGCTAGACTAGGAGAATCTATTGCAACAGCAATCGGAGGAACAATAGCATCATTACTTGGTTTTAGCTATGTCTTCTTATTTGCAGCAATTCCTGCATTAGCAAATTTTGTGTTGTGTTTATCTTGGCCAAATATTGACAAAAAAATAAATATAAGCATCAAACAAATAATAACTTTTACAAAAAACTCATTCAAGTTAATAAAAAATGTCACTGTAAAAAAAATAATGCTAAATATTTCTTTATTTTCTGCAGGAGTTGTGGCAGCAGATAAATTTATTCAACCATATATGGTTAAAGCAAACATTCCTGTTTTTTGGATTGGAATAATTTATGCAATAATACTTGGAATTGCTGCTCTTGCAATTAAATATTCAATTAATATAAGTAAGAAAGTAGGAGAAAACAAAACAATTAATTACCTATCAATTCTAACAGCAATTCCTTTGTTCATATTGGCATTTACTTCTATTACAATATTTGGTGTAGCTTTATTTGTTCTAGTAATATTATTTTTTAATATGCGCTCACCTCTAATTACAAATGTTTTTCAGGATAAAATAATATCAAAAAGCAGATCTACGGTAACATCAATTTTAGAGTTATCAAAGTCATTGGGAAAAATAATTATTTTACCAATAATAGGTCATTTTGCTGATTTTTATTCGATGTTTACAGCATTGCTAATAATAGGAATATTATTAATACTCGTAAGTATTGCTTTTCCTTTAGCTAAAAAAACATAAGAATTATTACTTTTTCTTTTTTTCAGGAGTTGATTTTCTATTTTCAACTTCCCTTTGGTATCCTCTTATTAGTACCTTATTATTTTTATGAATAAGATATATTTCTGCTAAATCATTAACAACGATATGAGGTCCTTCTAGATAATATGAAACATTAAGTCTTCTAATTCTGGTTTTTTCTGTGTTTGTAAATTCATAGATTGTATGGGGAAATTCTTGTGTTTTATGAGGATTATTTACGTTGTATAGCCTTATTCTAAGAGTTGGATGATCTCCTTCTACTGTTCCTCTTTTTTTGCTTATAAGTGCGCTTTTTGTTTTTATTTTAATGTGTTGGTCCTTTGGGTCTATTATTGTTTTCATGTTAGCACATCTAAATGTTTAATTATTTAAATATTGTTTATCACTGTTTAGGGCGTGATATAAAATGCATCGCACCACACACTAAAGTGAGTAGGTAACATTTTCGCGAATCTCTTACGATATTTTAGATAATGAGTATTAATTAATAAAGATTGCTTTTTTACAACTAATTAGTAAAAATATGTATCTTCCACAAAACTTAAAAACCTCTCATAAAAAATATAATAAACATAGGGGGCTGATAATGTGAAAAAAATGTTACTTATTTTAGGATTAACATTAGTTCTGTTATTATTTTTAGCAGGATGTAGTTCTGAAGCAAAGCAAAATGACAGTAAATATGACTACGCTCAGCAAGGACAGGGAGGGGGTTGTGGAGTTTCTGGTCAAGAACCAATAAAAGATTCAGTTGATTTTACAAATTCATTAGTGGGTGTTAGTATAAATTCTGGTTTTTAAATAGGTGAACAAATAATGGCGAGTAAAGCGTTCAAAAGAAAAGAAAGAGTAAAAAGGCAAAAAGCTCAAAGAAAACCAAAATCTGATAAAAAATACGCAAAATATGCAATTTACACAGTATTTGTTGTTCTTGCAGTGTATTTATCTGTAACTGTTGCTCTAAAACCTCCTTTTTTACCAGGAGTTGATGATGACCCTTCAACAGGACCCTCTGATGCCGCAGTAACTGTAATTCAATTTGGTTGTTACACTTGTCCATATACTAAAGAGTTTAATAATAATGTTTTACCACAGCTAATGGAAGAATATGCTGGAAGAATTAACTTTGTTTTTAGAAGTGCTCCAATTTACAGTAATGCAGGTGCAAAATTAGCTCATATGGCAGCAGATTGTGCAAATGAACAAGGAAAATTCTTTGAATATAGTAAACTTCTATTCAAAGGACCTTCTACTTTTGATAAAGCAATTCTAAGAGGCTTTGCCGAGTCTTTGGATCTTGATATGGTCATGTTTAACGATTGTCTTGATTCAAAAAAATACGAAGATGAAGTAGACAAGGATTATCAAGATGCTAAAAAAGCAGGTGTTTCAAAAACTCCGACTCTTTTTGTTAATGGCATACGAATTGATGGGGCAAGAGACAAAGCTTTGTTAGAAAGATTATTTGATGATATGCTTGAAGAAGAAGGAAGTTAAGCTGCGTTTCTGTATCCGAAAGGATTAAATCCTACTTTTTGTTCTGCTTCTCTATCAACAGCATTTTCATTTTGAGACTCTCCTGCATATGCTCTTCTTCTATGAGCATGTTCATGAGCTCTAACAAATTCTTTTACATCCGGAGGTAAACTTCTTAGAATGTATACTGTATCTGTTCTAGGATTATACATTCCAAGTATTCCTTCTCCCAAATAATCAACTTCGTGTTCTACTCCAAAAGAAGTATCATTTAGATAAGTTTCAAGATTGTGAGAATTATTAGTTACGTATTGTGTGGATAAAGGATTGTTATATTGTGTTTTTGGAGTGTTGTTTTCAACTATTTTGTCAAGAGTATTCAAAAGTTCATCTTTTTTTTCATCTTGTTCTTTTTCAAACCATCTTATTCCAATTATTTCTTTGTTATTAGAATAAATTGCTTCAACTAAAATATATGTATCTTTTTTTAATTCGTATGATTTCATTTAGCAACACCTGATTCTATAGCCGCTTTTTTTACAGCTTCTGCCACTTTTTGAGCAAGTCCTTCTAAAAAGGGATCAGGAACAATCATATCAACAGTTGGTTTTGATACTGCACTTGCAATAGCTTCTGCTGCTGCTATTTTCATTTCTTCATTAATTTCAGATGCTCTGACATCCAGGGCTCCTCTAAAAATACCCGGAAATGCTAAAACATTGTTTATTTGATTAGGATAATCACTTCTTCCGGTTTCAATAATAAATGCGCCACCTTCTTTTGCATCCTCAGGATTTATTTCTGGATTAGGATTTGACATTGCAAAAATAATTGGTTTATCATTCATGCTCATAATCATTTCTTTTGTTGCAATATTTGGTGCAGAAACTCCTATAAAAACATCAGTTCCTTTTATAACATCAGCCAAACTTCCTTTTTCTTGTTCAGGATTAGTAATTAAAGCAATTTCTTCTTTAATAGGGTTCATATTTTCTTTTCTTCCTTTGTAAATTGCTTCTTTTGAATCAACTAAAATAACTTGTTTTAATCCTCTGCTAATAAGAAGTTTTGTTATTGCAATTCCTGCCGCTCCTGCTCCTGAAACAACAACTTTTATTTCTTCAATATTTTTATTAGCCAAATTTAATGCATTTATCATTCCTGCGAGAACTATAACTGCTGTTCCGTGTTGATCATCATGAAAAACAGGAATATTTAGTTCTTCTTTTAGTCTTTTTTCTATTTCAAAACATCTAGGAGCAGAAATGTCTTCTAAGTTTATTCCGCCAAGTCCTGGACTAATTAATTTAACAGTTTTTATTATATCTTCTACATCTTGAGAATTAATAGCTATTGGAAAAGAATCAATATTTGCAAATTCTTTAAACAAAATTGATTTTCCTTCCATTACAGGTAATGATGCTTCAGGACCAATATTCCCTAATCCTAAAACTGCTGACCCATCAGTTATTACTGCAACAATATTTCCTTTAGAAGTATATTTGTAAACATCTTCTTTGTTAGTTGCAATTCGTTTGCAAGGTTCTGCCACTCCAGGAGTATAAGCAATAGATAAATCATCTTTATTTTTTACTTTCATCTTTGATACTATTTCTAATTTACCTTTTTTTTCTTCATGCTCTTTAAGAGCTAATTCAAAATAGTTTTTAGTCATATTCTTTCCTCTCCATATTATGAGTATAAATTAATCATAAATAAACTTATCGGAATACTGATTATAAAATAAAATGAGACACACTCTTTAAATTAATCAGATTAAGAAATTTAGGAATATTTGTAAATCTTTTTTAAATTGTATTGGGTTTTCGCTAACTTTTTTAATGAGGACTTATATTTAATAGCATGAATTTGCTATTTGTTTGTAATTTTGGCCAGATACGAAGTAGAACTGCTGCAGAACTCTTTCAAAAGGAATATGACTCTTTGTACGCAGGATTATTTTCTCAAGAACACCCCGTAACAGAAGATTTGATTATTTGGGCAGATAAAATTTTTGTTGTAGAAGAACAACAAAAAAGCATGATAAAAGAAATGTTTTCAGAATACAAAAAGGACATAATTAATTTAGATATTCCAAATTCTTATTTTTATAATCAACCAGAATTAAAAGAGTTGATAAAAACTAAAACTCAACAATATCTTCCTAAGATTAGAAAGAATTAAATAATTAGAACATTTTTATTCATTGTATGGGGGATACAAAAAAGAGTGTGCTATATTATTGGCTATTTAGATTATTTCTTGTAATAGCTATAGCATTAACATTTTACAAACAAATGTGGGTGAACATTGTTTTGTCAATATTCATTCTATTTATCATTTCTATTCCTGATTTAATGTCAAGAAAAGTATTATTTGAAAAACCTTCAAGTTTTGAGGTAATTCTTATTTTATTTGTTTACTTCTCAATATTTGCACAGGAAATACTAAAATATTTTATTAGAACTGATTGGATAGATAATGCATTAAGATTAATACTAGGAATAATAGTTGTATTAATTGGCTTCTTTTTAGTATATGCTATAAACAGAGAAAAAAAAGCAACAATGGTTTTGTCATCGTTTTTTATTGCTTTTTTTTCATTTTGTTTTGCTCTTTCTGCAGGACTGACTTGGGAATTATTCAAGTATGCTTTATCATTGTTATTTGACATAAACCTTCAAGTTACAACTCTTAACTACCTTTTATTAGGATTAAGTTCATATTTTTTAGGAGCACTTCTTGCAGCAACTCTTGGCTACATACATATGAGATTCTTTGACAAATCATTCATGAAACAAATAATAGTTGGTTTTCTCAGAAAAAATCCTGTACTTTTCTCAAATGTGCTAAAACCAAAAGAGTACTACAAAGAATTATTAAGAATGGGAGAAAGTGAACAAGTAGAATTTAAAGGCTCAATAAGAACAAATCTTTACACAAAACAACATGACAAAAGAATGGAATATTCTCTTCTAAAAACAATTGTTGCTTTTCTAAACACAAAAGGTGGAACATTGCTATTAGGAGTTTCTGATGAAGGAGAAATCTTAGGTTTAGAACAAGACAATTTCAAAAATAAAGACAAAATGAAACTTCATATCTCAATGCTTCTTGATATGTATATGAGAAGCGAACTACTAAAAGAAATTAATTTTGAATCAACATCAATTAATCACAAAAATATTATGAAAGTTATTTGTGGAAGAGCAAAAAAGCCTGTTTTTCTAAATTATAATGGTTCAGAAGAATTCTTTGTAAGAATAGGTCCTTCAAGCGTTAAACTAAGGGGTTCAAAATTAATTTCGTATGTTAATTCAAGATTTAAGAAAATTAAGTAGATTTTTCTCTAACTTTTTTTGCTAATTCAGAACTACTTTGGACTTTTGCTCCGCCAACATTGAATTCTAGTCCTATTCCATTTTCTTCACAATAAACATATTCTGGAATGTTGTTTGCACCTCTGTCTCCTCCATTAGCAAAAATTATTTTATCATTAGGATATTTTTCTTTTATTTGCTTAAGGGCATTGCAGACACTTCTATCTTCATCATTTGGTTTGTGACTTGTAAGAATTACTTCATTCACTCCTGACAGCGCTTCAATGATTTCCTTTCTTTCAAGTTCAGGCATAAACGCATATCCTTTTTTCTTATTAAGCCAATTATCATTATTAATAACAACAATAACATAATCTGCTAACTTGACACATTCTTTAATCATCCTTACATGCCCTACGTGAACAGGGTCAAAACCCCCACTTACAATAATTCTTTTCATAAAGAAGTATTTATTAACAAAATATATAAATGTTATTCTAAATATGAAAAGTATGGCTCTAACACCTGAATTTATAGAAGGTTCTTTTTGGTTTGTTCTTTTCGGATATGTTCTAGCTTTAGCTTTTCAATTATACATGCTTTATCTTAATTGGAAACAATCTAAAGTTAATAATCAAATGGGAGATCTTCTAAATGAAGTTAAAGAAATAAGAAATTTACTTGAGAAAAAGAAGAAAAATAAAAAATAAAAATTTTTATTTGCTTAGTTCAAGTATTGGTCAAAATCAGCTAAACATGTATTTGCACACTGTGTGAACTGGTCTTTAGCCATTGCAGCGGCTTCTTGAGTTGTAGGATCACCTACAGATGTTTTACATTGTTCAATGCAATCTTTTGTAGGGTCAACCCAGTTTGTTCTTATACATGTTGACGAACAATCCGTAAATTCCCGTAGAGTGGTTGTTGATGCATCACACTCGTCAGTACAGCTATTTATTGGGTCAGGCGCATATTCAGATGCACAACTTCTAACTTTTGTGTTAAAATCTGATTTGTATTGTGTTGTACAGCTCTTGAAGTCTTCCATACATCCTTGTGCACATGCTTTTAATCCTTCTTGATCATTTCCATAACTTGCGCTACATGAATCAATACATGTTCTTGGATCGCATTGAGATTGTACATTTCCTTTAATCTCATCTGCTGCTCCTCTCACACAATTTTTAAGAGGTGCGTCGTATTTTTGCAAACTACCTCCTAATCCCAATCCTTTGCTTCCTTGTCCTGCTCCTATGTTTCCTTGGAAGTTTCCTTGTTGCCAGTCATCAGCAGAGACTGGAGGACCTAGATACTCAGGAGTAGAAGGGCCAGATGGTTGTTGTGCTCCTCCTCCAAATCTGCTTTGAATTGCAGATAAATCAAAAGTTCCAAATGCTTGACCAGCTGCATTTCCGTTTGAATAGAATACTTTTTGTGGCGCTATCATAAAAACCATTGCAACTAGCGCAATTACTGCTACAATTCCAAATATTACATATAATGTTTTATCTTCAGCCATAAATATATCACCTTATAATAGTTTTTAACGTGTTTTTGTTTTATTTATTTATAAATTTTTTGTTTAATTTACAAAGTTTTGGTTATTAAGTAAATATTTATGATTTTTTTTCACAAGTAGTACATATGCCTTTTACTTCGAGTTGAAAACTCGTTATACTGAAAAGACGAGGCAAGACTGCTTACTTAACTTGGTAGATATATTTGTGGAGCAAATATATGAGAACGTTAGTGATCATATGATTCGTCTTTTGGTACGCTAGAAACCCCTGGTTTCGCGTATACGAAACTATGTTTCGTTGTATCCTAGAAATCGGTCAATATTTGTAAGTGTCCGAACAAACCCCTTCCTTAAGGTAGGGGTAGGACACTTACGACCGATTTCTATGATCTAGTTCAAATATATCCTCCCTGCCTGTTGCGTCTCTTAGTGCTGCAAATACAAAACTAGTTAATAATAAGAGCATAATTACTAATACTTGTTCTTTCATTTTTTTTAAGGAAAAGAAATTATTATAAAATATATGACTTTGTTGTCTATAATGAAACAACTTAAAAAAGAATTTTTTAATCGCGACACGGTTATTGTTGCAAAAGAACTAGTCGGGAAAATACTTTCTGTTGATAATATTAAAGCAAGAATTATTGAAGTTGAAGCATATAAAAATGATAAAGCAAGTCACGCACATAAACTTACCCCAAGAAGTAAAATAATGTTTGATACTCATGCACACATATACATTTATTTGATTTATGGTATGTATCATTGTTTAAATATAACAACTGATTCAAAACCAGGAGCAATTCTGATAAGAGCACTTGATTATCCTGGTTGTCAAGGACCCGGAAAATTATGTAAGACACTAAATATAACAAAAAAAGACAACTATCAAATTCTAGGAAAAAGATTCAAAGCTTTTGATGATGGTTTTAAAGCAAAAATAAAAAGTTCTCAAAGAATAGGAATTAAAAAAGACAAACATCTTAAATGGAGATTCTTTCTTTAGAAATAAGTTTATAAATATAAAAGTTTTTTGTAGTTATGAAACAATTAGATTGTTGTTTAAATATATGCCTTCTTTTTCGTTTACTGAAACGTTGATATCTTCAATACTGCTGTCGTCTATAAATTTGATATAATTCATATTTGTGGTAATGAACTTCTATTATAAATTTTATTGATGATTGCTATTGTTTTGTGGTTACACAATAATTATCTCATTCTAGAAACTAAATAAAGCATGTGTTCTCTGTAAATATTCATCTCTTTTGGAAACTTATTGATACTTTCAAGAGTTTTTTTGTATTTCTTTCTCAAAAGCTTTGCATCTTCTTTAGATAAACCTTTTTTTTGATCATAATTTATTTTATCTGGAAGCATTTTGCGTTTAGTTTTTGTCACATTAGAAATGGAATATTTATCTGGATTTTGTTCAATAAGTGAATTTTCTTGCAATCCAAAAATTGATGTTGATACCAATTCAATGAAAAAGGAGTTTTCTCTTAAAAAGTCTATTGTTTGAATAAATTCTTCTTTTGTTTCAGTTGGAAAACCAAACATGATGTAAAGAACATTTGTTATTCCCACATCTTCGCTTGTTTCTAGCACTTCTTTAATATCAGCAACATTAGTTCCTTTCTCCATTAATGATAATATTCTATTACTACCTGATTCAACTCCCCAAATAACAACTCGTAGTCCAGATTCGTGAAGTGCCTTTAATGTTTCTCTATCCAAATCAATTGTTGGTTTTAACTGACACATCCAATGAATATTAAGAGGTTTTAGTACTTTAGCAATATCTAATAAACGTTTTTTATGAATCATATCATCAATTAAAAATACTAATTTAGCTTTCGAAGCAATTATTGATTTTTTTATATCTTCTAAATCATACTCTATATATTTTCCAAAATTATGGTGTGTGCAAAAAGTGCATTTTTGATAGTAACAACAACTTGTTGTGTGAAGACAAATAATTTTTTCAGGTGCAAAATAATCCTTAGGTTTATAAGAAGAATAATCTAGTGTTTGTTCTGTATTAATTTTTTTGAAATCTGCTTTTTTTCCTGTTAATTCTTCAAGTAGCGCAACTTCATTTGGAAGATAAAGCGCCTCTTTTTTTATTTGAGGAGTAACTGCAGGACCTCCAACAATAACTATAATCCCTTTTTTCTTTAGTTCCTTTATTATTGCCATTGAAAAGAAAGCTTGACTGTTATAAACAAGACTAAAAAGAACAATATCTGGTTTTTTTGATAATATTTCTTTCATACTCATATCAAAATAATCACTTTTCTTTCCATCTCTTAATAAGTTATTTTGTTCTTTAGAAAACTCTTCAATTTTTTGTTTTATAATTTTAATGCTTGAACCATAATCTTTGATATTGAGTCTGCTAAGAGCTGAGATAACGTCATCATATTCATCACTAAACACTTTTTTGTGAAGCCACGCATTATGATCAAATAAGATAAATTCAAATTCAGTCGTGTTTCTTTTCAAAAAATCAGCGATATATGTGATACTATAAGGCGGACTAACCGGTGAACAAAATGGAGGAAAAACACATAAAACTTTCTTCATATAATAAAAACAGAGCGTCTGTTTAAGTAATTATCTACTATTTTGGCAAACAAATATATAAAAGCAATAATAATTAGATAATATTATGGAATTCAAAATTAAACGAAAAAATAAAAATTACAACAGATTTAACAAACATATTGATTTTGAACGCGAAGGAAAAAAGAGCAGTGCTAGAAAACGTCCTACTGAAGTAACATGCGTTAAATGTAGAAAAAAAGTTATTTTACCATTTAAACCTAGAAATCCTGAAGTGTATTGTGCTGATTGCTTTAAGAAAAAGAAAAGATAGTTCTATTTTGTATTGCTTAATTTAAGACAATCTTTAAAAATAGATGATATTTACACATGATTAGAATGAAATCAAAAGAATTAAAAGAAGCGTACATGAAATTTTTTGAAAAATATAATCATAAAGTTATAGATAGTAGTTCGCTTATTCCTGAAAATGACCCTTCTGTATTATTTACTACAGCAGGTATGCATCCATTAGTTCCCTTTCTTAAAGGAGAACCTCATCCGCTTGGAAAAAGAGTAGTTAACGTTCAAAAATGCATTAGAACAGGAGATATTGATGAAGTGGGAGATAGTACTCATTTCACTTTCTTTGAAATGCTTGGAAATTGGAGTTTTGGAGATTACTTTAAAGAAGATGCAATTAAAATGAGCTTTGAATTCTTAACAAAAGTTCTAAAAATTCCTATTAAAAGACTAGCTATAAGTTGTTTTGCAGGAGATGATGACTCTCCAAAAGATGAATTCTCAGCAGTTCAATGGATGAAACTTGGAATTCCAAAAGAAAGAATAGCATTCCTTCCAAAGAAAAATAATTGGTGGGGCCCTGTTGGAGAAGCAGGCATTTGTGGACCAGACACAGAAATGTTTGTATGGAATGGACCAGGTGAATCGCCAAAAGAATTTGATCCTGATAATGATTTTTGGGTAGAAATATGGAATGATGTATTCATGGAGTATGAAAAGACAATAGATGGGAAATACTTGCCTGCAAAAAACAAAAACGTAGATACAGGTATGGGTCTTGAAAGAGTTTTAATGATTCTGCAAAAAAAGGATAATGTCTTTGAAATAGACACAATCTTACCTTTAATTAATCACATCAAAAAAATAGCAAAAATCAATGATGCAAATGATGAACAAATATTTTCATTAAGGGTTATTTGTGATCATATGCGTGCAGCAACATTTATCTTGGGTGATGAAAGAGCAGTAACTCCATCAAATATTGACCAAGGATATATTCTTAGAAGATTTATTAGACGTTCATTAAGACACTTAAAACAATTAGGCGTTAATATAGATAAAGAAATTATAACAACAAAAATAGCAGAAAAAGTAATAGAAGTTTTTGGAGAAGATTATCCGTTACTTGTTAAGAAAAAAAATAAAATTCTAACAGAACTAGAAAATGAAGAAATAAAATTTAAAAGAACACTTGAAAAAGGTTTAAGACAATTTGAAAAAATAGCTGATAAAGATATTGATGCTGTAAAAGCGTTCTTAATGTTTCAAAGCTTCGGATTCCCAATAGAGATGGTTGAAGAATTAGCAAAAGAAAAAGGAATAAAAGTTGACATTGAAGGATTTAACAAAAAATTTGAGGAACACCAAGAAATATCCAGAAAAGGAGCTGAACAAAAGTTTAAAGGAGGATTATCTGATCATAATGAAAATACAACAAAGCTTCATACAGCAACACACTTACTTAATCAAGCTCTAAGAGAAGTTTTAGGAGAAGACATAAGACAAAAAGGTTCAAACATTACTTCTGAAAGATTAAGATTTGATTTTAATTTTGATAGAAAATTGACTCCTGAAGAAATAAAAGCAGTAGAAGAAAAAGTAAATACTGTCATTCAGAAAAAATTAGTTGTAACAAGGGAAAAAATGAAATTAGCTGACGCTCTAAAAAGTGGAGCTCAATCAGAATTTGAAACAAAATATCCTCCAGAAGTTTGGGTATATTCAATTGGAGATTTTTCTAAAGAAATATGTAATGGTCCTCATGTTGAAAACACAGAAACTTTAGGTAAATTTAAAATTAAAAAAGAACAAAGTTCTGCAGCAGGAGTAAGAAGAATAAAAGCAGTATTAGAATAAATAATTTTTAGTCTATATAACAACCATATCTTTTTGATAGGGATTTATTGAAGTCCCAGTCTTCTTTTGACAAAACATAATTATTAGTATTATTTTGAATATTTTAGGAGTTATTTTTTTAATATATTCTTCTTCTATAGGATAATTACCAAATCGCAAAACTTTTCCTTGAACTTCTGATTGTTTTTTTAACAATTTATGTAGTTTTTGCAAACCTAATTTTTCATAAATAAGGTCTTTCAGCTAAACAAGGGAATAATAAATATATTCAGCATATTTTATAAATATTAATCAGTTTCTTTTATTGAAACATGGTAAGAAATCATACAGAATACTTATATAAATGTGTAATGGAAGAAACAGGACTTGATTCTATTGAAGCTATGTTTTACACGTCTTTTTGTGATTCTGCAAATCTTTCTGATAGAATTGTTATGCCTGGCAATGTAACATATGATTTGTGTAACCTTATTGAAAGTTTTGGTTTTGAAGTTGTTAAGAATAAAAAAACTGAACTTTACAATTATTGGGAAAATATTTTTGTAGAAAAAGGTTTAGTTCAGAATCAGATTTTGCAAAATGGAAATATATATCCTGTGATAAAGGGTTATTTTCCATATGATGACCCCAGACTTTATGTTGCTTATAGAAGAAAAGGAGAAAAAGAATGGAATGGAAGAATGTCTACAGGAATTCTTTTGGATAACAATTTGATATATCCTGAACCATTGTGGACAATTCATCATGGCTATGAATTTAGAGAGCCATTTGTAAAGCAACTTCTAGAGAATTAACATGCTTAAAAAAAGTAAAGTGATGCATTTACATTTTGTATGAATAACATCAGACAATTGCATTTCTTTGAAATATTCCTTATCACATCAAAACCCTCTTTTCTTGCGCAAATTGCTGCAATAATACCTGCTAGGCCTGCACATAATATTACTACTTTCACATATTGAGAATTGTTATATTTTATTTAAAATCTTCTCTATTCCATATTAACTAACAATATTAAAAACTTGTTAAAATAAGCAGTCCTGCCAGAGCTACGTTAAAAAAGTGTTTTTGAGCATCACACAAAATGAATATAGCCAGCACCCGAGAACACGGACATTAACTTCATTTCTTTTTATCAATCAAAGCTTATGAATTCATTTTTTTATTAAGACGTTCTTTAACAGAGTCAACAAAATCTTCAGTATTTACATAGTCTTTTTCAGTCAGGGAGTCTTTATAAATAAGAAGAGCTAAATCTTTTGTCATAATACCATCTTCAACAGTTTGAATACAAGCATTCTCAAGTTGTTTGCAAAAACCCAATAATTCATTATTTGAATCTAGTTTTGCTCTAAATGCTAA
>Ga0114931_10005951_pt1 | contig 15066 bp, 13 predicted proteins | sample 2SBtaG_FD_89579 | JGI IMG/M metagenome (GOLD analysis project Ga0114931, IMG submission 89579) | Deep subsurface microbial communities from Kolumbo volcano to uncover new lineages of life (NeLLi) - 2SBTROV14_V59a metaG | ecosystem: Environmental > Aquatic > Marine > Volcanic | place: Kolumbo...
ACGGTAGAACGATATTTTCGATTTGGATTTTCTCCCCGGAATCGTTCCCGAATGTGATGTTGTCAGTGTATTTCCCCTCCTCAGTGAACAGGCCCACACTCCTGGCCAATTCCCAGCTGGCCAGAATCGCCGCCGTGGTCACCATGGCTTCGTGAGGACCGATCTCCTTCCGGAACTCGTATGCTTTCTCCAAAAGATTCTTCGGGGTCGGTCCACTGCTTCGCTTTGATTTCTCCAGTAGGTTGAGAATCGGTACGAGCCGCTTTTTCACCTGCATCAGGTCTCCGATGCCGACCTTTTTACTGAGGGGCGATGGCCCCAAATACCTGGCCAATGCCTGAGCGCTTCGATTGATCTTCGAGGAACCGCCCTTCAGCGAGACCGCCGTCCCCATCACGCTTAGTAGAATGAATGCCCAAACGGGCCAGCGAGTTGAATGCATCATTCTAAAGTTTGGAACCCTCGCAGAATCAACAATCAAATGCAAAACATTTCGGGCTGAAATTTACCTCGTGAACCAGGCCCGGGGGAGGCTCTTGAATTTCCATGAAATTCTTCCCGGACCGGAAGCCGCATTTTTCCCCGGCCTGACATAATAAGAGAGCAAAACGCGATCTCTCAGGAAGTCGATGCTGGCATAGGAATAGGTGTTTCTCAAATCCGCCTCGACAGGCTTTGGTTCCGACCAGCTTTGCCCCTCGTTTTTCGACAAGGCGGCGACCAGAGGAGTCCGCTCTCCGTTGTGGCTGTCCCTGGGATTGACGGTGGGATTATAAACAATCAGCCAATCACCTGAACCGGGCAGCTTTGCCAGAGTCGCCGGGGCTTCGGGGGACACCACATTCCAGGGACTGGCACTGGTCCAGGTGTCGCAGCCGTCCTTCGATTCGGCAAACCACAGTTTTCCAGTCTGAGTCCTTATGATTTGCAAAACAGTGCCGTTCTTTTTCTCAATCAGTCCAGGTTCCATGGCGCCTCGCCCGGGCGCGCTGCATTCGCCTTTTCCCCGAATCCATGATTCCCCCCTGTCATCAGAATAAAAGCACACTGTCTTGAAGGTGTTTCCCCTTTTCCAGACCTCCCGCGTATGGGAAGTCGGGGCCACTATCCGGCCGCTTCGCAATTGAACGACGCGGGAGTTATTCATGACAAAATATCCTTCATCCGCTGTGACCAACACCGGAGATGACCAGGTCTTCCCATCGTCAGCCGAACGGACCGCCATGACATCCAGATCGGAGCGGGAGTTCTTTTTCAGGTAAAACAGGAGCAGCTCCCCCGAATCCAGTCGAAGAAAACTGACCGACATCACGTTGAGTTTGCCGGAATTTTCCCGGAGGGTGAATTTGGAGCCCCAACTGCGGCCCCCATCTTTTGATCGCCTTGCGGAAATTTTCGCTTTCGAATCGTCGCGGGCGCCACCGTAGAATTCCGACCAGGCGGCCAGAAGCGAACCGTCATTCAAAACGACGATGTCGCCCTCGGAATTGCGCGGAAACTGATCGCTCGCCGGGGCGATAATCCGCTCGATCACACCCTGTTGGGCCAGGGTGGCAAGAGGGTTGAGTGGAAGCAGAGCGAGCACCGAGGTGAAAATGATGTTCCGGGCGGGTCGTTTCATAGGCGATTCCGGGTGTGCTTGATCCACGGTCTCTCAGGGGGCGGCAGTCTTGTTCCCGGCGCCGATATCATAGCAAATGAGTCGCGACCCCATTTCATTCTGATTGACGTAGAGCCTGCCCTCACTCACGACGGGTGGCGCCCAGGTTTCCGGAGCATAAAACAAGCGGGCTTTGGCCAGAATCTGATACCCGTCTCCGTCCAGTTTCAAGCGAAGCAAATCTCCGTTTTCTCCGAGACAAAGAAAGGCGCCGTCAACGTAAATGATATTGGCATGCCCCAGGCTGATGGGGATTTCCCGGCCTTTCCAGGGGATGGTTGTCTGGTAGAACATTTCGTTCCACAAATTTCTCCCGGTCACCACATCGTGGGCCACCATCAAACCTCCATTTCCACCCAGACCATAGATGACTCCTTCATGGTAGATCGGCGTCTGAAACTGGCAGCCAAATTCGGGATAGTTCCAGATGATGTGTCCTTTGAAATGGGAATCAAACTGAATCATGGCTCCTCCCTTTCCGTAATCTTCCGTAATGAAAACCCGGTTTTCACCACAGGGGACGGGACTGGCGGCGTTGACGCTGGCGAACATGTCGGAGCGCCAGGGGATGGCGTCATCAATGGCTCCGTTTTCCGGATTAATGCACAGCAGGCCTCCGTGGGGGGGCTTGGTCATTCCCCCGGCAAAGACAAAGACGCGCTCCTGTCCGTTTACCTTTCCCGGCACGGGCGAGGCATAGCTTCCGTTCCACTGGTGAGGTGTCTTCCAAATTACGGCGCCGTCCTTTTTATTGAAGGCCACCACACAGGCATCGTTCGACCCCACCTGAACGATGAGTTTTTCTCGGTAAGGCAGCGGACAGGATCCCTGACCGAAGAAAAAGGGCGCGGCTCCGAATTCTTTTCTCAGCTTTTTCCGCCAGATGATCTCGCCATCGTCCAGCCGAAATGCAATCAGGTCTCCGTCGTTTCCAAGAGTAAACACCAGACCGGATTCGACATCAATGACCGGGCTCGACCTGGGAGCATCACTGATTCCATAACTCTGGGACACCACGACCGAATAGCGGTGCTCCCAAATCTTTTTCCCGGTGACGGCATTGTGACATTGAACCACTTCTTCATCCCCCAACTGATGAATGAACACCAGTTTCCCCATGGCAACCACCGGACCGGCATGGCCCTTCCCCCGTTTCACCTCCCAAAGCTCTTTCGGTCCTTCAACGGGAAAATTCAGGTCGAGGTTCTTTTCCGCCGAATGCAAATCGTGGTTCGGCCCGAGAAAATGAGGCCAGTCATCGGCGGAACCCGGGGTGAGTGTCAAAAAGGTGAACCCGATGAACCAGATCCCCGGAGCCGAACGAAAAATCATCATAGGGAGAGCGTAGCATTACAACCTGACTGCACAAGTGGCAGCATAGGTGGGCATCCATCGATTCAGTGCCGTTGATTTGTCGTCCCAATCGTCTTCGTAAAATCCAGTGACGGCCAGGCCAGCATGGCATTGGCCCCCAATCTGCGTTTCCCAACTATGGCTGTATTCCAGGGCAAGTTGTGCCTCCAGTTGTTCGGACAGCAGGGTTTCATCAATGGATTCCAGATCGGAGTATGGCAGCGGATATTTCACCACAATTTCTCCTGTTTCTTCAGCCCGTTGATGATCGAACAGATAGAATGCCGGATTCATGAATCCACACAGGAGTCTGCCTCCCGGCTTCAATACGCGGCTGCACTCTCTCCAAATGGGCGCCAAATCGGGGGCGAAGACATTCGAAACGGGGTTGAAAATCACATCAAACTGTCCGTCTCTCAGTGGGGACAAGTCCGCCATTTCGCCCTGCACGATCTCCACTTCCAGACCGTTTCGGGAGCAGGTTTCATGATCCTTCCGCAACTGGACATCAGAATTGTCAAAGGAGGTGACCAACGCTCCCGCGGATGCGAAAACCGGAACCTGCTGTCCGCCCCCTGAGGCCAGGGCAAGCAGACTGACGCCGCTGAGATCCGGGTGGGCGGGAAACCAGGAAGACGGCACCGGTCGATTCGGCGTCAAAAGAACGCTCCACTTCCCTTTCCTGGCCTGGGCAAATACTTCATCTCCGTAGGGAGTGCTCCACCGGCATCCTTCCAGTGATTGCAAATTCCAGGCGTTTCGGTTGTACTCGGTTATGTCCATTTCATTTTCCCTCCAGCGACTGGTTTTCGGAACTGTCGAGCTGGTAGTGAATTTTCTCTGTCCCCGGCAGGAATGTGATCAACTCGTAGCTGTCACCGCTCTCATCAAAGCGGCACCTCAGCCAATCATCTTCCGGACTGCCCCTCAGATAGGATTGGCCAGTCCACGGGCTGATCAAATCTTCAGGTAAGAATTCTTCTTTCACTAACATGCCGACCAGCGCCATTCCCGTCATGGACCGAACCGGATATTGTTCCTCTTTCACATGATGGTTCTGCAGAGCACTTTGTACTACCAGCAAAAACAACTTCACCCGCTCATCCAGTTGCTTTTTCTGAACCGGTGCTATCAAGAGAAGAACTCCCGCCGTGAATACCAGTATCCACCCAAAAATTCGAGTCACCCACGATCTGCCCGGCAATTTCATGGATTTTTCGTTACATACAAAAAAATGGCCCAGGCAAGCAGCATCAGCCCTGCCCAGTCCCGCATTCCAAAACGCCCCGGATCGCTTCTTCGGCGGATGAATTCCAGGAGCCAGCCCGTGGGACATCCATACTTGCAATAGATCATGGGGAAAAACAATGACAGGAGCAACCCTGCCATGGCGACTCCGATCGTGGCCCAGCCGGCCGACCGGATCAAATAGGCATCGAACGGCTCAATTCCCGCCAAATCAAAATCCAGGCTCAGAAAAGACGCAGTGATTACGACCGCGAGCAACATCACCGGAATCCATCGGAGTATCCATTTTCCATCCTCTGAAAGGGTCCGGGACCATTGGGCGGGGAGCAGTTTCATCGCCCACCTCTGCAAGTTTCCGTGAGGACAAATGTATTGGCAGTAAACCGGCTGTCCCGTAAACCAGGGAATCAGAAAAACCGCCGCGGCAAAGAGAACCAGTCCCGGAGTTTGTTCAAAAGGAATCCGGCGCTCCATCCACCCCACCAACAGCGACTGAGCCATCAGGTCGCCCATCCACCACCCCAGCAACCCGACGGTCAACACGGAAAAAACCCAGCGCCACCGCTGAAGGGCTTGTTTTTTCACAAAGGCAAAGGCGCATCCCAGCAGAAAAAACGAAAGCAGAATCCAATCCCTGACAGCCCACTCAACTGAGTTTTCTTTTGCGGAGGCATCATCGGATTTCAGAGCCAGTGTAATACTCTCCCGAAGGGCTTCACTGGTTCGTGTGGCGCCGGAGACGGCATAGATTCCCGCCGCATCGAAATCCTCTATTCTGGAGATTTCCTCCCGACTCTTCCCGTTCCAGCTTTCCATGAAGAGCAGGTCTTTCGACACGTCCTCCACATGACTCGGCGTGTCGTAACTGTGCCGAATGGCCACACCGATCGCCCGAAAGTTCTCATCAAAAACCACCAGAGCATCTATGGGGCCCGAGTACCCGATAATTTCCCGGCAATACGGCATCGTTCTCAGCGCATAACCGATTTTCTGCTCCTTGCCATCCAGAACGATCAGGTCCCTCCGCACCGGGTTTCGATCCACTTTCAGGGTCTTTGCCCGCGGGAGAAAGGCTCTCACCTCGGCGACGCTGACGGGCCAGTCTCCCTGAACGCGAAGCTGAACCTGCCGATCACGAATCAGCCAGGCAATGCCGAGCAGAAGCGCCAGGCGACCGCATTGCATGAAGCTGAGTGGCAGAGCGGTTCCCGGCATGAATCAAATGGGTCGATTCCCGACCAACTGGCGCAATCGACTTTTTAATCGCTCGATTCCTTCGCCGCAGCTCGCGGAAAGAGGAAAAATTTCCTGTCGGGGAAATCGACGTTTCAACTCCTCTACAAATAGCTCCGATTCTTCCAGATCCATCTTGTTGGCCACAATCAACCAAGGCCGTTCGCTCAATTGAGGATCGTAGAGATTCAGTTCGATTCGGAGCATTTCCAAATCACTGACCGGATCACGCTGATCCACCCCGGCTGTATCCACGACAAACAGATACAATCGACAGCGGCTGATGTGACGGAGAAAATCGTGACCCAGTCCCACGTTGGCGTGGGCCCCCTCGATCAATCCGGGAATATCAGCGATGGTTGCCTTGTAAAATCCCGGAAAGTCAATGACACCTATCAGCGGTTTCAACGTAGTGAAGGGATAAGCCGCAACTTTGGGCGTGGCATTCGACAAGGCCCGCACCAATGTTGATTTGCCCGCATTCGGAAAACCCACCAGTCCAATATCGGCGATTTTTCTCAGCTCCAGAAAAAACCATCCTTCCTCCCCTTTTTCTCCGGGAGTGAACTCCAGGGGCGCCTGATTGGTGGAGGAGCGGAAATTCCAGTTCCCCTTGCCGCCGGCGCCACCTTTGCAGAGTACAAATTGTTGTCCGGAGTCTGTGAGATCGGCCAGCAATTCACCGGGAACATCACCGGAGGGGCCTGTCGCAGGCTCATCCAGTTCTTCCGGCTCGAGAAAGGTTTCTGCTTCACAGGCCATTTCCAACATTTCTCCATCGACTGCTTCCTCTCCGTTCAATTCCGACAAATCTCCTCCTGAAAATCCCGCCAGGAATTCCAGGTCACTCTCCTCCGCCGCCTCGTCGGGACCGGGGCAACGATACACCAGAGTTCCCGGTGGAACCCGCAAGGTGAGATTCTTTCCCGACTTTCCCGTTTTCCGCTGACCCTTCCCTGGAACTCCCGATTCTCCCCTGTGTTTTGAACGGTAAAAAAAATCTTTCAAGTGGTTCACCTGCGGATCCACTACCAGGATCACATCCGCGCCGTTCCCGCCATCACCACCGTCAGGCCCGCCCTTGGGTGTGAACTTTTCACGGCGAAAGCTGGCGCTTCCGTTGCCACCATCCCCCGCTTTCACGTGGATCTTAATATGATCAACAAACATTTGCCCGGATTTTGAATCGGTGAAAAACCGTCTCCCAACCAAGCTGGATTTCGGAGTTTTTCACAGACTTATTCACATTTTGTTCACAACTTGGCCTTTCACGGAAAATCAAAGCACGCCCTCTTGCAAGCCCTCAAACACCCTGACATTCTTTACTTCTAATTCCCTGAACATCAACCGATTCCAGCCAGGTAATATTTTTATCATAATATGGTATTAAATAACCTTGTTCATTGTATATAAGATAGTTACATTGGTTTCGTATTTTTCTATTCAGTGCTGTCCAAAAACCAGTCACCACTTCAGTCCAGCCTCGAAAATTTGCCGTCGTCAACAGCCGGTTCGAAGGATTGACGCTCAGCAAAACGGAAACTCCTCACAAAATATCCTGCTTTTTCACAGGTTATTAACAAAATTTCCGGATCAATTTTTTGAAACGATTAAATCCAAAAAAAAATTTGCCGTCAGCGATCCACCCGAGCGCCGCCTCCGCTGACAATTTTTTCCACTTCCCTGAGCGAAGCCATGGTCGTATCGCCCGGAGTGGTCATGGCAAGGGCACCGTGGGCCGCACCTAAGTTTACGGCCATTGCAGGATCGTTCCCCTCCAAAAACCCATAGATCAAACCCGACGCGAAACTGTCGCCCCCTCCCACTCGGTCCAGAATTTCCAATTGAGGAAACGGATCGGCTTCGTAGAATTCCCCTTCGTGCCAGCAGATCGCCCCCCAGTCGTTGACGGTGGCGGTATGGACTTCTCTCAAGGTGGTCGCCGTGGCTTTGAAGCCGGGAAACTCTTTCACCGCTGTGGCAATCATGTTTTTAAAATTCTCCACATTGATCCCGCGGATATTTTCATCAACTCCATCTACCTCAAATCCCAGGGAAGCGGTGAAATCTTCTTCGTTTCCAATCATAACATCCACGTGTCTGGCAATCTCGCGATTCACTTCCTGAGCCTTTTTCTGCCCTCCGATTGATTTCCACAGGGAAGGTCGATAGTTCAGATCGTAGCTCACGATGGTCCCGTGCTTCTGGGCTGCCCGACAGGCCTCGATCACCAATTCAGCCGTGGACTCGCTCAGGGCGGCAAAAATTCCCCCGGTATGGAACCAGCGGGATCCGTGTTTTCCAAAAATTTCGTCCCAGTCAACATCACCCGATTTCATCTGACTGGCTGCGGTGTTGGCGCGATCAGAGCAACCAACTGCTCCACGGATTCCGAAACCGCGTTCAGTGAAATTCAGACCGTTCCGAACCTCCCGACCAATGCCATCGTAGTCGCGCCACTGGATGAAGCGGGTGTCCACTCCCCCTTGCAGGATAAAGTCCTCAATCAATCGCCCCACCGGGTTGTCAGCAAAGGCGGTAATGGTCGCGGCGCGCTGACCGAAGCAACGGCGCAGGCCGCGGGTGACGTTGTATTCTCCCCCACCCTCCCAGGCGGTGAAATCCCGCGATGTGTGAATTCGACCTTCGCCCGGGTCGAGGCGAAGCATGACTTCGCCCATGGAAACACAGTCGTAGGCGACTTCGGAGGCCGGCTTAATATCTAGCATTTGATTGCTTCGTTAGAATTTGTTTGCCTGGATAAAATCGGAATTACCGTTCAGAAAATTGATTAAATTATGGGTCGCCCGCAAAGCCTGCCGGATCACACTTTCATGCGTGCGCGAGGCGATGTGGCTGGTCAGTATACAGTTCGGTGCGGTGAACAGCGGGTGGTTTTTCTGGGGCGGTTCGAAATCGAGCACATCGGCCCCGTAACCCCCGATCTTGCCGCTTTCCAGAGCCGCAACCAGTTCGTCGGTCACCACCAATTCACCGCGGGCGCAGTTCAAAACGATGACTCCATCCTGCATCTCGCCTATCGCTTCAGCATTGATCATGCCTCTCGTGTTGTCATCCAGAAAACAGTGCAGACTGATCACATTGGCCTTCTTCAACACACCATCCACCGAATCGCATTGCTCCACCTGATGTCCGCTGGCAAAATCTTCGTCCCAATAGGGATCAAAAGCCATCACCGGCATACCGAATGCCCTGGCCCGGGCGGCCACTTCCTTTCCAATACGACCCAGGCCAATGATCCCCATCGTTTTCCCCATGATCTCGTGGCCCACTGGCTTTTTCCAGCCTGCGACCCATTTCCCGGCGGCTACATCCACGGCATTCTCCTGAATTTTCTTGCTGAGTCCCAGTAAAAGTCCAAAGGTGTGCTCAGCCACCGTGGTATGATTCACTCCTGGCGTGTTGAGAACCGGAATTTTTTGTGCTGTGGCAAAATCCACATCGATTTTGTCCAGGCCAATCCCGTATTTACTGATCGCTTTCAAGCGAGGCAGCGATTTTTCAATGACAGCCCGGGTGATAGCATCGTCTCCGCAGAGAAAGGCGTCAAATTCTCCGGCCAACCGGAGCATCGCCTCTTCGGGTAAGGGTCCCCGTTCCCGAGCGATTTCGAATCCCCGCGATTCCAGAAGGTCGTGATGAGGCCCCGGCGTATCCTGATAGCTGGTCGTGGTAAGCAAAATTCGGGTTGTCATAAGCACGAGCAACCCTTAGCGAGAAGTATTCCAAAAACAAACTGAATTCTTCATGACGGAAGAAGAGAACGAAAACGAGAACCAAGCCCGCCAGATGGGGGCCCAGCCGCTGGGCCAAATAATGGAACGACTCGATCTGAGCCATCACGATCTGGTAACCGCCAGCACGGAACAATTGACCCACAAACAGGTGCGGAAAGCCCGCAAAGGCCGCCGGGTCAGCAGGAAAATCCAATCCAGGATTGAAAAAGCCCTCCATGCAGCCCGACCTGACAGCGCATATCGTATTGACCATCTTTTCAACTACTAATCCCATGCAGATTTCCAAAAAAGCCGACTACGCCCTCCGTGCCATTGTGATTCTCGCCTCCCTGCCTCCCGGTCAGACAATACAGGCTCAGGATCTTGCCAGGAGAGGCGACATTCCGATTAAGTTCCTCGAACAAATCATGCTCGTTTTAAAACGATCCGGTTTTGTCCAAAGCAAACGGGGGGTCGGCGGTGGCTCCAAAATGGGAAAAGAAAGTCGGCTCATTTCCGTGGGGGAAGTGATCGAGGCGATCGATGGAGAACTGTGCCAAATGACGATTCACACCGGGGAATTTCCTGATTTTCCGGGCGCCGCCGGCCTTGCCCATCGCCTAAACGAGGCCGCCCTTACCTTCAACCAGACACTGCTTGATACCAAAATCGAAGACCTGCTCCGCTACAACGAAGGAGACGCGATGGCGGGATTCGGAATCTAGCCTGAATGATTCACGGGGTTTTTCTAAAACGCCGTCAGGCCGCGAAAACGCAAGGCGCGGACCGATTTTCCCCGCAGGCGGTATTGAAAATACGTCGAGGACGAAAATCGGTCCGGAACGCGGCAGTTTCGTGGGCTGGCAGGTTTTCGGGAAATCTTTCATGAATAACTCAGGCTGGGACACCGTCGTGAAAATAGGGAGGCGGATTCGTGAAGATTTATTTCCTGGTCCGTTTCCGCTTGATCCGTGCAGTTCTTTTTGCGATGCTGTACCGGGCTGGCCGCTGGAAAATCCGGCGAATTAGATTAAAAGACTGTGGAAAAACGGTGGAATGAAAAACGGCGAGTCATTTTGTTCGATGGCGAGGCGCGGTGGAGGAAGGTAACCTTTTGTGCTACCTGACTGAATCGCAACGAAGCCAGCGGACAAAAAGGCCGCAGCCCGAAGGGGCGATTGAAAAACACCTCCGGCAAGACCGCTGTTTTCCAATCCAACAAACAGAAGATTTTTCGTTTCAGGGTTTTTCCACAGTCTCTTAAGCTGGCCCGACGGGAACAGCCGGACGCTCCATGCCACCGAAATCCATAGTTTTCTTCTCCTGCGGCACACTTCTTCTGCCAATATTTCTGGAGGCCGCGCCGGCTCCGGTTGATTTTTCACGCGACATCCGTCCTCTTTTATCGGATCGCTGTTTCAAATGCCACGGCTTCGACGACGAAAAGCGCGAGGCGAAACTGGCCCTTCACAACCGCGAATCCGCCATCAAAGTCAGAGACGGTCACCAGGCGATTGCACCCGGAGACCCGGCGGCCAGTGAGCTGATCGCCCGCATCACGTCCCGTGATCCCGATGAAATCATGCCCCCTGAAAAGGCCAATAAACCGAGGCTTTCACCCGATGAAATTGCGCTGGTCCGGCGGTGGATCGACCAGGGAGCCAACTATGAAAAACACTGGTCTTTCATTCCGCCGGTGAAATCGCCGCTCCCTGAAAAATCGGCCAATCCCATCGATGCGTTTGTGAATCAAAAACTCCGCCAACTCGGGATGACCGCCAATGCAAAAGCGGATCCCTACACCCTGATCCGGCGCCTCTCGCTCGACTTGATCGGTTTGCCTCCTTCGATAGCGGAGGCGGATGCTTTTGTCGAAAAATATCAGGCCAGTCCATCCACAGCTTACTCGGAACTCGTTGACCGTCTCCTCGCTTCGCCACGCTATGGAGAGCGCTGGGCCCGTGACTGGCTGGATTTGGCCCGCTACGCTGACACCAATGGATACGAAAAAGACCGAAAACGCTCCATCTGGCCCTATCGGGATTGGGTCATCGACGCACTGAACCGGGATCTGCCCTTCGACCAATTCACCATCGAGCAAATCGCGGGTGATATGCTGCCTCACGCCACCTTGCAACAAAGGATCGCCACCGGGTTTCATCGCAATACCATGCTGAACGAAGAAGGCGGCATCGATCCGCTGGAGTATCGCTTTTATGCCATGGTGGATCGCGTGAATACCACCGGAACCGTCTGGTTGGGACTGACCATCGGCTGCGCCCGTTGCCACACTCATAAATTTGATCCCATTACCCAAACCGATTACTATTCAATGATGGCTTTGTTAGGCAATGCCGACGAGCCGGATCTCGAAGTGCCTGACCTTCAAATCCAACACCAACGAAACGCCATACGCAGCCAGATCAGGAACATCGAGCGCCAGGCGGCGAGCGGGATCGACCGAAAGGCTTTCACCAAATGGCGGGACCAACAAAAACGCAAGCAGGTGATCTGGACGCCCCTGAAACCGGTCAAACTGGAGTCCAACCTTCCCTACCTTGAAGTCGTTCCAGAGGACAACTCCATTTTTGCCAGCGGAGATTTTACCAAGCGCGACGTTTTCACCATCCAGTTCGACACCAGCAGCATGAGCAACACCGCGATCACCGCGATCCGGCTGGAAGCATTGCCGGACAAACGACTTCCCGCCCATGGTCCGGGCCGATCCTATTACGAAGGGAGGAAAGGAGACTTTTTCCTGAGTGAATTCACCGCGGAAACCGATCAGGGTCCGGTTCAATTTCGATCTGCTTCCGTTGATTTTGGGAAAATCCAAATTGGCAGCGGCACCGCCGAGGGAAAAAACGTGTTCGATGGAGACGGTTCCACGGGATGGTCCACGGCCACCGGGGAAGGAAAATCACACGAGCTGGTCCTCAACCTCGAAAAACCCGCCATCAATCCGAAGACCCTGACAATCAAACTGCTCTTTGAACGACATTTCGTCGCGGCTCTGGGTCGGTTTCGGATTTCGGTGACGACTGATAAGAAACGGGCTGTTGCCAACACTTCCGGTGTGAAAAATCCGGCAACGGCTGGCGACGCCGAGTGGGAGGCCGCCTATATTCGCGGTGCCCCTGAATCCAAAAAAATTCAAAAACAGATTTCCAATCTGGAAAATTCCATGCCCCAGTTGCCCACCACCCTGGTTTTTCAGGAACGACCCAGGGAAAATCCCCGGGCCACTCATCTGCATCACCGGGGCGAATATCTGAAGCCGGAAAAAATCGTCCCGCCCGCCGTCCCTTCCATGTTGCAGCCCATTCCCAAAGGCCAGGCGGCCAATCGTCTGAGTTTCGCCCGTTGGCTGGTCAGTGACAGGAATCCTCTCGTGGCGCGAGTCACGGTCAATCGAGCCTGGCGCGCCTTTTTCAGACGCGGCATTGTCCACACCGCGGGCGATTTTGGCTACCAGAGCGAATTGCCAACCCACCCGGAACTGCTCGATTGGCTGGCTGTTGATTTCGTGGAGAAGGGCTGGTCCATCAAATCCCTCCACCGGCTCATCGTCACCAGCGAGGCCTATCAGCGAAGTTCCCGCGCGACCCCCGCGCAGCTTGCCAAAGACTCCCAAAATAAATTTCTGGCTCGTGGTCCGCGTCACCGGCTCAGCGGCGAGTTGATCCGGGACGCTGCACTCAAAGCCGGTGGTCTCCTCTCTGAAAAAAGGGGCGGCCCCAGCGTTTATCCACCACAACCAGCCAGCGTCACCGCGCTGGCTTACGGCAACGAAAAATGGGTTCCCTCGACGGGCCCGGACCGCTTGCGCCGCAGCCTCTATACCTTTTCCAAACGCACCGCCCCATTCGCCGCTTACCTGGTTTTTGACGGTCCGACCGGAGAAAATTGCCTTTCCCGTCGCAACAACAGCAACACCCCGCTTCAGGCACTGACCCTGCTCAATGACTCCATGTTTGGAGAATGCGCGGAGGCATTGGCAAAGTCAACCCTGTTGGATCAGGGACCTGACCCTGTTGACTTCCGCTCCATCGCCACGGAAATGTTTCGCCGAACTCTGACCAGACCACCCACCGAGGCTGAGCTGGACGATTTGCTGCACTATTTTCAGAAACAGAAAAAAAGGATGGCCGCCGGAGAGTTGTCATCCGCCGATTTGTCGGGCCAACAAAAGTCATCCAGTAACCTCGCCGCCTGGAAAATGGTGGCGCGGGCCATTTTGAACCTGAATGAAGCTGTAACCAAAAGTTAATCTGATGAGCCAACACCTCAAATTTCAAACGCGACGGCATTTCTTTCAGGACTGTGGTATCGGCCTCGGAAAGATTGGATTGGCGGCGACCATGGCCGGAGGTTTCGATCAGTTGCTCCACGCCGCATCGACCACGAATCCACTTTCGCCGGAGAAAACCCATTTCCCGGCAAAGGCGAAGCGGGTGATCTATCTGTTCATGGCGGGCGCTCCCAGTCAGTTGGAACTCTTTGATGACAAACCGAAACTCCGGGAACTCAGCGGAAAATCAATCCCGCCTTCTGCTCTGGAGGGAGAGCGATTCGCTTTCATCCAGCCGGACGCCGCCGTCCTGGCGCCACAATTCCCCTTCCGGAAGTTTGGACAATCCGGCGCCAAACTCTCAGACCGACTTCCGTTCTTGGGCAGGGTCGCTGACGAACTGGCCATCATCAAATCGATGCACACCGATTCTTTCAATCATTCCCCGGCCCAGCTTTTCCAAAACACGGGTAGCCGCATTCCGGGTCGCCCGGCCATGGGATCATGGATCAGCTACGGAATTGGAAGCGAGGCGGACGATCTGCCCTCTTTCGTGGTCCTGAAAAGCGGAGGCAACATCAGCGGTGGAGCCGCATTGTGGAGTTCCGGATTCCTTCCGGGAAGCTACTCTGGAGTGCCTTTTCGAAAATCGGGTGATGCCATTTTACATGTGTCCAATCCGAAAGGCTACGACAATCAGGCCCAGCGTGATTCGCTCGACCTGATCAGAAAATTCAATGAACGAGAGTTCAAAATGGTGGGCGATCCCGAAATCCAGACCCGAATCGAGGCCTACGAACTCGCCTGGCGAATGCAGTCCGCGGCGCCCGAGTTATTGGATTTTTCCTCTGAATCAAAATCTACCTTAGATCTCTACGGAGCCTCTCCCACGGACCCCAAAAAGGCTTTTGCAAACAACTGTCTCCTGGCCCGCCGACTGGCTGAGCGGGGAACCCGTTTCGTGCAGATTTACCATCCGGGTTGGGATCATCATTCGCAGATTAAAAAGGGCGTGACCGCCAGATCGTTGGAAATCGACCAGCCCTGCGCCGCCCTGATTCAGGATCTTAAAATGCGGGGCATGCTCGATGACACTCTCGTCATCTGGGGCGGGGAATTCGGACGAACTCCCATGGTGGAAGCCAGCGCCGCCCTGGGCAGAAGTCTGGGCCGGGATCACCATCCCAAGGCCTTTACCATGTGGATGGCGGGAGGAGGCGTCAAGCCGGGTATCACCCTCGGGGCGACCGATGAGCTGGGTCTCAACGTGGTGGAAGACCCGGTGGACGTTCACGACCTGCACGCCACTATCCTTCATTTGCTGGGCCTCAATCACCTGCGCCTCACCTACCGCTCTCAGGGCCGCGATTATCGCCTGACCGACGTTTTCGGTAAGGTCGTGAAAAAGCTGCTGGCCTAGGAGTCTGTCGGACTTACCTTGATTGACCTCGGAAAACGGTCTCTGTTTTGCCGGGGGGGGATTGCGCCCGGACTGTTGTTGGCCGGTATGAGGTCCCTCCTGCTCCGCCCCGCCGTTCAATACA
>Ga0114931_10005952_pt1 | contig 15063 bp, 11 predicted proteins | sample 2SBtaG_FD_89579 | JGI IMG/M metagenome (GOLD analysis project Ga0114931, IMG submission 89579) | Deep subsurface microbial communities from Kolumbo volcano to uncover new lineages of life (NeLLi) - 2SBTROV14_V59a metaG | ecosystem: Environmental > Aquatic > Marine > Volcanic | place: Kolumbo...
GCTCGACACCCTCGGCTTCCTCGAGGAGCTGCGTGACGAGGGCCTGATCGGCCACCTCTGGCTGACCAATTTCGACACCGCGCACCTCGCGATCGCACTGCACACCGGCTACCGGATCGTGTCGAACCAGGTGTGCTTCTCGCTGCTCGACCGGCGTCCCGCAGGGGGGATGACCGGGCTGTGCCTCGAGCGGGGCGTCAAGCTGCTGGCCTTCGGCACGCTGGCCGGCGGCTTCCTGACCGAGCGCTGGCTCGGTCGCCCGGAACCGTCCGTCGACGACCTCGAGACGTGGTCGCTGATGAAGTACAAGCGCTTCATCGACGCCGCGGGCGGATGGGCGCGCTTCCAGGGCGTGCTCGAGGCCGTGCACGACGTGGCCGACAAGCACGAGGTGTCGATGGCCAACGTCGCGTGCCGGCACGTGCTCGATGAACCGGCGGTCGGCGGCATCATCGTCGGCGCGCGCCTGGGCCGAAGCGCGCACATCGCCGACAACCTGCGCGTCTTCACGTTCGTCCTCGACGAAGAGGATCGGGCGCGGATCGACGAGGCGGTCGCACGTCTCGACCCCATTCCGGGGGATTCGGGGGATGAGTACCGGCGTCCCCCCTTCCTCACCGCCACGGGCGACCTCAGCCAGCACGTGACGAGCTTTCCCGCACCGTGGCCCGCGACCCCGGGTCCGATGGGCCGTACGCGGGTGCGTACCGGCACCCCCTGGGAAGACGACGCCGGCTTCAGCCGCGCCGTGCGGGTGGGCGACCGGATCGTCGTGTCGGGCACGACCGCCACGCACGGCAGGCGCCCGATCGGCGGCTCGGATCCGGCGGCTCAACTCCACTTCATCGTCGACAAGATCGAGGGCGCGCTCCACTCCCTCGGCGGACGGCTGGAGGACGTCGTGCGGACCCGGATCTACGTGGCGGAGCGCGCCGACGTGGAGGCCATCTCTCGCGCGCACGGCCGCCGCTTCGGGCACATCCGTCCCGCCAACACGCTGGTCCGCGCCGGAATCATCGGCCCGGAGTACCTCGTGGAGATGGAGGCGGAGGCGGTCGTCGGCACGTAGGCGCCGGGGCGCGGCGCGGCGCTCACCGCACGACGAAGCGCACCGTATCGACCACCCACGGTTGCAGCGGCACGTGCACCGCGTCTCCGACCACGGCGATCAGGCGGTGCTCGCCGGGCGCCACGGTCTCGAACGTGTACGTGTCCGAGCCGTCGCCCATATGGACGATGTGCCCGGGCTCTGCCGGGATCGGCTCGCCGGCCGGGGTCACGTCCCGATCGAGGAAGAGGTGGTGGTGCCCGCTGTCGGGCGTGGTGTCGCCCGCCGGCACGACGGAGAATCCGTGCGCGACGAGCCGCACGGTCACGGCCGGGCCGTCGACGGTGTCGCCGTCGGCGGGCTCGACGATCTCGACGCGGGGCCCCTCGACCGCCTCGGGGTTGGCCGCGGCCGCGGCGTTCTCGCCACCGGCCTCGCCGGCCGGGGCCGACGCGCCCCGGTCCGCCGGCGCACCGCACGCCAGAGCCGACAGCGAGAGCAGGAGCGTGGGCAGCACGATGTGGGGCAGTCGCATGGTGCGCATCCTCGTCTGAAGGGGAATCATCAGGCTCCAGAATGTGGCATCCGGCCGCGCGGCGAAAGCCCTCGCCGCGCTGTGGCGGGCCGGCGTGTTCGACCTCACCGCGGCGCAAGCCGACCGCGTGTTCCCGTCCGCCGACCGCGTTGCGCCGGTTGCGGGCATCATGCGATAGTACGGACGTGATGCGGGCGTGAGGGGTGGATTCTCATCCGACCCAGGAGGTCGTCATGCTGTCTGCGAAGGGGCTCGCCTGGACCGCCGGAATCGTGTGGGGCGCGTGCGTTCTGCTCGTGGGTATCGCCAACCTCATCTGGCCGGGCTACGCGGTCGCGTTTCTGGACATGGTCCGGTCGATCTATCCGGGCTACGCCGAGACGTCCGGATTCGTGGGCGTGATCGTCGGCACGCTGTACGCCCTGGTCGACGGATTCGTCGGCGGCTGGATCTTCGGCTGGCTCTACAACCGCTTCGCGGGGTCGCCGGCGGAGGGTTAGCAGCCCGTGGTAGAATTACGGCGGGCCTCACGCAGGGGTCTCGCGAGACTCAGAGTAGGAACGACGACGCGTCGTGGTGGTTCGGGCACCGCCACGGACGTTCGGCGCGACCGGGGCGCCGGCCCTCGCCTACGCGATCTCCCCGAGCACCTCGCGCAGCATGGCCAGCGCCCGCGCCGCGTCGTCCTCCGAGAACACGAGTGGTGGACGAAAACGGATGGAGCGCGCGCCACCGGCCAGCACCGCCAGGCCGCGCACCCAGCACGCCTGTACGGCGCGCCCGCGCGCCTCGCCGTCCGGTAGGTCGAGCGCCAGGAACAGCCCCTTGCCGCGTACGTTGCTCACGATCTCGAAGTCGCGGGCCAGCGCCTCCAGCCCCTGCTTCATCACCGCACCCACGCGCGCTGCGTTGCCGACGAGGTCCTCCTCGTCCATGATCTGCAGGTAACGCGCACAACGTACCATATCCACGAGGTTGCCGCCCCACGTCGAGTTGATCCGACTCGACACGTGGAAGACGTTCGCCTCGATCTCGTCGATGCGCCGGGTGCTCATGATCCCGCACACCTGCGTCTTCTTGCCGAATGCGATGATGTCCGGGGTCACGCCCGTCTGCTCGTACGCCCACAGCGTACCGGTGGCCCCCAGTCCGGTCTGCACCTCGTCGAAGATGAGTAGCGCCTCGTAGCGGTCGGCGTACTCGCGCAGCTTGGCGAAGAACTCCGGCCGGAAGTGGCGGTCTCCGCCTTCTCCCTGGATCGGCTCGATGAGGATCGCGGCGATGCCGTGCGGATCGGCTTCGAACGCCGCTTCGATCTCGGCGCACGCCTCGGCTTCCTTCGCCTCCACCACGCGCTCGTCCATCGGAAAGTCGATGTACGGGTTGGTGATGCGCGGCCAGTCGAACTTGGGAAAGTAGAGCGTCTTGGTGGGGTCGGTGTTCGTCACCGACAGCGTGTAGCCGCTCCTTCCGTGGAACGCGTCGCGGAAGTGCAGGATCCTCTCTCCGCCGCCCTCGATGCCCGCAGCGAGGTTGCGGCGCACCTTCCAGTCGAACGCCGCCTTCATGGCGTTCTCCACGGCCAGCGCCCCGCCCGCCACGAAGAAGAGGTAGCGGAAGTCGTCGGGCACGGCGAGCTCGCGGAAGATCTTGACGAAACCGGCGAACTGCCGCGAGTAGATGTCGCTGTTGGCCGGATTCGCGAGCGCCGCGGTCATGAGGGACTCGCGGAACCCTTCGTCGCTCATCCCCGGATGGTTGTGGCCGACCGGGAGCGTGGCGAAGTACCCATAGCAGTCGAGGTACTCCTTGCCGGTCAGCGCGTCGACGATGACGGCGCCGTGGGATTTCTCGAGATCGATGACGACGTGGAAGCCGTCGACGAGGATGTTCTCACGGAGGATCGGAAAGACCTGATCGGCGGGAACTTCGATGCGGGACATGATGTGCTCCAGGAGGCTCGGCGTCGTGGGGGCCGGGGCCGGGGGGCCTCCGGCCGTGCGATGCTCAGGCGGGCGCGCCGGCTCGCAGGTGCGGCGGCGCCCCGCGCTCACGCGCTCCCGGAGTTGGGCGGAGCGAAGATGCCGGGTCGGGCCTCGCGAGGTCGTGGTGTCATGGTCCCGCCAATCTAGGGGGCGGCCGCCGCGCTGTCGACGCCGGCCTCGCCCGGACGCTACACCGCATCCCGCAGATCCAGGCTGGGCGGCATCTTCGGCGCCGTGCGGTGGTGCGTCGCCTGCTCGTACGCGTATGCGATGCGCAGCAGCGTCGGCTCGCTCCACGCGCGCCCGAAGAAGAGGATCCCCACGGGCAATCCCATGACATACCCGTTCGGCACCGTCACGCTCGGATATCCGGCGATGGCCGCCGGACCCGAGCTGCCGGCGCTCGAAAGCCCTCCGTTGACCAGATCGGTCTTCCACGCCGGGCGCGTCGTGGGCGCGACGATCGCGTCGAGGTCGTGCGCCTCCATCAGCGCGTCGATGCCCTCGTCGCGCGAAAGCCGGCGCGCCGTCTCCAGAGCCTTGCGGTACTCGGGCGACGTCAACGGCCCCTTCTCCTGCGCCCGCTCGAAGATCTCCTGCCCGAAGAACGGCATCTCGCGGTCGCGGTTGGCCTCGTTGAAGGCGATGATCTCCTCGAGCGAGTGGACCGGCGCCGCCTCACCCAGCGAGGCGAGGTAGGCGTTGAGATCCGCCTTGAACTCGTAGAGGAGCACCTCGTACGAAGGCCGGCCGATCTTCCGCCGCGTGGCGAGGTTGGCGGGGTCCACGATCGTGGAGCCGGCGGCGGCCATCGTGCGGATCGCCTCTTCCATGAGATCGTCGATGCGGCCGTCGACCCCGAAGTACGAGCGCTCGACCCCGATTCGCATCCCCTCGAGGCCGTTGGCGTCGAGAAACTGGATGTAGTCGTCGTGGCGGCGGCCCTCGGACGCCCGCGTGGCGTCGTCGCGGGGATCCACGCCCACCATCGCACCCAGCACCGCGGCCGCGTCGGCCACCGTTCGGCCGATGGGGCCGGCCGTGTCCTGCGTGTGCGCGATGGGGATGATGCCCGAGCGCCCGACCAGTCCCACGCTGGGCTTGATGCCCACCACGCCGTTGACCGACGACGGACACACCACCGATCCGTTCGTCTCGGTGCCGATCGCGGCCGCGCAGAAGTTCGCCGAAGCCGCCGCCGCGGACCCCGACGACGAGCCGCACGGGTTGCGGTCCAGAGCGTACGGGTTGGCGCACTGGCCTCCCCGCCCGCTCCATCCCGACGTCGAGTGCGTCGATCGGAAGTTGGCCCACTCCGACAGGTTGGCCTTGGCCAGCAGGATCGCCCCCGCGGCTCGCAGCCTTTCCGCTACGAAGCTGTCGCGGTCGGGAATCGAGCCTTCGAGCGCCCACGACCCCGCGGTGGTCGTCATGCGGTCGGCCGTCCCGACGTTGTCCTTGAGGATGATGGGGATGCCGTGCAGCGGACCCCGGAGCTTGCCGTTCTTCCGCTCCGCGTCCAGCGCCGCCGCGATGTCCAACGCCTCCGGGTTGGTCTCGATGACCGCGCGCAGCCGGGGGCCGTCGCGGTCGAGCGCGGAGATCCGGTCCAGATAGAGTTGGGTGACGTCGACGGCGCTCCACCGTCCCGAGCGCATCCCCTCCTGAAGCTCGGCGACGGGAACCTCCTCGAGCTCGAACGCGAGGTCGGTCCACCACGGCGCCGCGTCCGCCGCTTCGCCGCCCGGGCCTTCGCCTCCCGGTGCGCAGGAGGTCGTGCCGACCCCGGCGGCGAGCGCCGCTGCGCCCGCGCCTCCGACCTTGAGGAAATCGCGGCGATCGAGGTGGCGTGGGTCGGTCATGGCTGAGCCTCGCATGGCGGGTGTGGATCGGCTGCGGCAAGCTGACGCCGCGCGTCCGACCCGGCAAGCGGAGCGCGGTCGGCGCGCCGCCGAGTGCTTCGCTCCTACGGCTTCAGGACGAGCACGCTGTGATACGCGTCGCCCGCGCGCCGGCTCTCGAAGTCCGCGTACAGCACGTACTGGACGCCCCGCAGCGCGGCGTCCACCTCGGCCGGCTCGGAACCGTACTTCTCATGGCGGATCTCCACCGTGTGGGGCCCGAGGCCCACCTTGAAACCCGACAGCCGCCGGCTCCCCCGCCGGAACAGAACGCCCGCCGAGTCTCCGTCGATCAACACCGTGGCACCTTCGATCTCCGGAGTCCGCTGGAAGTCCACCTGGATCACGGCGTGCCCGAGGCCGACGGCGAAGAAGGTCGCCACGAACAGGGCGCCGCCCACGATGACGCTGGCGGTGCGCCAGCGGAGCAGTCTCTCGACCATCGAATCCGCTTCCTTCGTAGAGGGCGAAGGCGGTCCTGTGGCGCGGACACGCGGCGCGCCGTACTTATGCACCCGTTCCTGCTGTCATGGTTCCCCCGCTTGCGTGTCCGTACACGCCGGCTTTGCTCCGACTCCGACCCTCACTCCGACGCCACGATGCGCAGACTCGTCGCCCTTACCCTACTCTGGCCCGTGATCCACACCGGCGCCGCCGCGCAGACTACCAGCACCGCCGGGTTCACGCACGCCGATACCCTACGGGGGTCCAACGGGCCCGCCCGCGCGTGGTGGGACGCCACGTTCTACGACCTGCACGTGACGGTTACGCCCGCCGACAGCAGCATCCGCGGCTGGAACGGGATCACGTACCGCGTGCTCGAGCCTGGCCGCGAGATGCAGATCGACCTGCAGCCGCCCCTCGCGGTCGACAGCGTCGTCCAGGACAGCCGCACGCTCGACTACCGGCGCGACGGCGACAGCGCGTACTTCGTCGAGCTGTCCGAGCCCCTGGAATCGGGCAGCGAGCACACGGTCACGGTCTACTACCACGGCCGGCCGGTGGTGGCCGTGCGTCCCCCGTGGGACGGTGGGTACATCTGGCAGCGCGACAGCCTGGGCTACGACTTCATCGCCACCGCCAACGAGGGGCTGGGCGCCAGCGCGTGGTGGCCGAACAAGGACTACCTGGCCGACGAGCCCGACAGCCAGCGCGTCGCGATCACCGTGCCCGATCCGATCATCGACGTCTCGAACGGACGCCTGCGCAGCTCCGTGCCGCACCCCGACGGCACCACCACGTACGAGTGGTTCGTCACCGAGCCCATCAACAACTACAACGTGGCGGTCAACGCCGGGCGGTACGCGCACTGGACCGAGACGTACGCGGGAGAAGCCGGCCCGCTGACGATGGACTTCTTTCCCCTGGCGTACCACTACGACGCCGCGAGAAAGCAGTGGGTGCAGGCGCGCACGATGATGCGCTGCTTCGAACACTGGTTCGGGCCGTATCCGTGGTACGCCGATGGCTACAAGCTCGTCGAGGCGCCCCATCTGGGGATGGAGCACCAGAGCGCGATCGCCTACGGCAATCAGTACGTCAACGGGTATCTCGGTCACGATGTCTCGGGTACCGGCCTCGGCCTGCAGTGGGACTTCATCGTCGTGCACGAGAGTGCGCACGAGTGGTGGGGCAACAACATCACGATGAAGGACGCCGCGGACATGTGGATCCACGAGAGCTTTGCCGCCTACGCCGAGAGCCTCTACACCGAATGCGTCACGGGTAACGAGCAGGCGGGCGCCCGGTACGTGCTCGGCACCCGCGAGCGCATCCTCAACGACCGCCCGATCATCGGCACGTACGGCGTCAACCACGAAGGCTCGGGCGACATGTACTACAAGGGTGCGAACATGCTCCACACCCTGCGGCAGGTCGTGAACGACGACGCGAAGTGGCGCGACATCCTGCGGGGGCTCAACCGCACGTTCCGGCACCGGACCGTGACCACCCGACAGATCGAGGACTACATCAGCGGGCAGGCCGGGATCGACCTGGCTCCGTTCTTCGATGAGTACCTGCGCACGACGAAGATCCCTGTGCTCGAGTACGCCGTGGAGGATGGAACGCTGCGCTACCGCTGGGCGAATGTCGTGCCCGGCTTCGCCATGCCGGTGCGCGTGACCCTCTCTCCCGGCCGCTTCGCCCGCATCCAGCCCACCGAGACGTGGCAGAGCGTTCCGATCGAGCTGGCCTCTCCCGAGCAGTTCCGGGTGGACCCGGACTTCTACGTCACCGCCCGCAGCGTTCAGCCGCCCGGCGACGTCTGATCCGCGTCCCTCACCATGTGCGCGGGCATCCGCACGGCGACGACCCGCGCGGTCGCGGTCACGACGCCGTCGGCCGACAGGGTCTCGTCGACGACCACCTTGCGGTCGGTGGCCTCGACGATTCTGCCGCGCACCTCCAGCTCCGGACCGAGCGGAGTGGGCTTGAGGTACTCGACGTGCAGCGAGGCGGTGACGAAGCGGGGCGCATCGCCTTCGCCGATCTCGCGCCCCTCGCGGTGCAGCGCGGCGATGGCGGCCGAGCCCGTGCCGTGGCAATCGAGCAGCGACGCGATCAGGCCCCCGTACACGTAGCCCGGGATGGCCGTGTGGTACGGGGCCGGGGTAAAGCGTGACACGGTCTCCTCGCCGTCCGGGAACGTCCTGAGCCGGTGTCCCTCCGCGTTCAATCGCCCACACCCGTAGCAGTGCGCCACGTCCTCGGGATAGAAGTCCTGGACCGCTGCGGCCTGTTCTGGCATCTCACGTCGCCGGTGTTGTGGAGGAGAGGATAGGTACCGGACGGTACTCGGCACCGTAGAAAGGTATCGTCGTGGCGAGGCGGGTTGCAGGGGCCCGGCTGCGTTGCGGAGGTCCGGCCGCGTCGCTCGCCGCGGCGGACGTCCGGACGTCGGGTTGCCGGTCGTGTTGACGGTAACCGGCGCGCCCTCCATCGTGCGGACGCCGATCCCGATCACCCGACGACCGCACGCACGAGGAGCCGAACCATGGCTCGTTCCCCCGGATCCGTCACACGCCGCCCGCACTCCGCGCGCCGGGTCGCCCGTTTCAACCGATTCCCGGCCCCGCTGGCCCTTCTCGTCCTGTCCGCCACGCAAGGGACCGCCCTGTCCGCAACGCCGGCGTCCGCGCTGCGCGCCGCAGCCTCTGCGCGCATCACGGCCCCCGCCGACAGCCTCTTCCCCGATCTGCGCTGGCGCTCCATCGGACCCTTCGAGGGCGGTCGGGTCGAGGCCGTGGCCGGAGTTCCGGGCCGGCCGGCCACGTTCTACTTCGGGGCCGTCGTGGGGGGCGTGTGGAAGACGACGGACGCCGGCGGCCACTGGACGCCGATCTTCGACGACCAGCCGATCGCCTCGATCGGGGCCATCGCGGTCGCGCCCTCCGACCCGAACGTCATCTACGTTGGCACGGGGGAGCCCGATCCACGCGGCGACATCTCGTTCGGCGACGGCATGTACCGCTCCACCGACGCGGGCAGGACGTGGCAACACCTCGGGCTGCGCGACTCGCGCCACATCGGCAGGATCGTGGTGGATCCGCACGACCCCGACGTCGTGTACGTGGCCGCGCTCGGCCACGCGTTCGGGCCCAACGAGGAGCGGGGCGTGTTCCGCTCGCGCGACGGAGGGCGAAGCTGGGAGAAGGTGCTGTACGTGGACGAGAACACGGGCGCCGTGGATCTCGCCCTTGATCCCCATAACCCGCGGGTACTGTTCGCGGCGATGTGGCAGGTGCGGCGGATGCCGTGGAAGCTGGTCAACGGCGGGCCGGGCAGCGGGCTCTACCGCTCGACCGACGGGGGCGCGACGTGGACGCGCCTGGAAGGACACGGGCTGCCCTCCGGCACGCTCGGGCGGCTGTCGGTCTCCGTATCGGGCGCGGACGGCAACGTCGTCTACGCGCTGGTCAACCACAGAACGCGCGGCGGGCTCTATCGCTCGACAGACGCCGGCGCCACGTGGGAACGGGTCAACGATAGCCAGACGATTCAGCAGCGGCCCTGGTACTACTTCCGCGTGTACGCGGACCCGCGCGATCCCAACACGGTGTACGTCTGCAACTTCTTCTTCTACCGCTCGACCGACGGGGGCCGGAGCATGGAGGCGATCCGCCTGCCGCATGTCGACCACCACGCGCTGTGGATCGACCCCGACGATCCGAAGCGGATGATCGAAGGAAACGACGGTGGCGCCACGATCACGCTGAACGGCGGGCGGACCTGGAGCTCCGAGTCCAACCAGCCCACAAGCCAGTTCTACCACGTCACCGCCGACGACCGCTTTCCCTACTACCTCTATGGCGCGCAGCAGGACCGGGGCACCGTGGCCGTCGCCAGCGCCTCGCCTCGCGGGGCCATCACGGGCAAGGATTGGTATCACGTCGGCGGAGGAGAGAGCAGTTACGTGCTGCCCAAGCCCGGCGATCCCTCGGTAGTCTACGCCGGCTCGTATTTCGGCTACACGACCCGCATCGACCTCACGACCGGAGAGACGCGCGACGTCAGCCCGTGGCCGCTGAACCCCGAGGGTGGAGCCGCGAAGGCGGTCCGCTACCGCTTCAGCTGGGTGTCGCCGACGGCCGTCGACCCGCGCCATCCCGAGGTCGTGTACGCGGGCTCGCAGAAGCTCCTGAAGTCCACGGACGAAGGAGCGAGCTGGAGCGAGATCAGCCCGGATCTCACGCGCAACGACACGACCAAGCAGGACCTCTCGGGGGGACCCGTCACGTGGGACAACGTAGGCGCGGAGTACTACGACGTGATCTTCACGATCGCGCTCTCACCGCTGACCGAGGGCCAGATCTGGGTCGGCTCCGACGACGGCCTCATCCACCTGACCCGTGACGAGGGGGCGCACTGGATCGACGTCACGCCGAAAGGCATGCCCACCTGGGCCAAGGTGAGCCTGATCGAGGCGTCGCCCCGCGACCCGGCCACGGCGTACGTGGCCGTCGACGCGCACAAGGCCGACGACATGACGCCGTACCTCTACCGGACGCACGACTACGGCGCGCACTGGACCCTCATCACCCGGGGCATCGAGGCGCCCGCCTTCGCCCGCGCCATCCGGGAAGACCCGACCCGCAAGGGCCTGCTCTACGCCGCCACCGAGCTGGGCGTCTACGTCTCGTTCGACGACGGAGACCACTGGCGGCCGCTGCAGCTCAACCTCCCGACCACGTCGGTCCGGGATCTGGCGATCGAGCAGGGAGATCTGGCCATCGCCACGCACGGCCGCGGCTTCTGGATCCTGGACGATCTGGCGCCGCTGCGGCAGTGGTCGGATCGGGTCGCGGCGGCTCCGCTGCACCTCTTCCAGCCGGACACGGCGTACCGAACCCGTGCGGCGGGAGGGCGCGTCCGACCTGGTGAGGCGGTGGGACGGAACCCGCCGAGTGGGGCCATCCTGGACTGGTACCTGGCCTCGCCGCCCGAAGACTCCGTTGCGCTGGACATCTTCGACGCGGACGGCTCGGTGGTCCGCAGCTACGTGCGGAAGGCGGGCGCCGACGCCTCGACGAGCCCGGGTGGGCTGCCGGCGCACGCGGGACTCAACCGCTTCGTGTGGGACCTCCGCTACGAGGGCGCCCCGCCGCTGAGGGTGCCGGGCGGACCCGTGTTCGAGGCGGGCGGGCCCGCGGCGCCGCGCGTCGTGCCGGGCGACTATACGGCGCGGCTTACCGTGGATGGACGGACGGCCCACACGACGCTGCACGTGGCGCTGGATCCCAGGGTCCACGCCCCGGCGCGCGATCTCAAGGCTCAACTCGACCTCATGCTCGAACTGCGCCGGGCCATGACCGACGACCACGAGGCGTTCAACCGCATCGCGGGCGTCCGGGAACAGCTTGGCCTGCTCGAGCGTCAGCTCGGGAGCGACCCCGCGATGTCCGACGTCGTGCGGGCCGTGCGGACGCTCGACGAACACGCCGACTCCGCCGCCACGGCGCTCTTCCAGTTCCGGGCGAAGGTTCCCAAGGAGCTGTTCATGAACCACCCGGCTACGCTCAACGTCAAGCTGGCTTCGCTGCAGCGCTCGGTGGACGCGGCCGACGCCGCACCGACGGCTCAGCAGCTCGCGGTCTTCCGGATGCTGCGCGCGCGGCTGGATGGGGCGCTGGGCGCGTGGGACGAGATCCGGAGCACCGAGCTTCCCGCCCTCAACCGACTCCTGACCGAGCGCGGCATCGGCCCGGTCTTCGTTCCGCCGGCCCAACCCTCCAGGAGATGAGCGACCCGTGAACACCCACGCCGTACCCCTCACGATCCCGCCCAGCGGCCGTCGCATCCTGTTCCTCCTGTCCCTCGGCGCCGCGATCCTTGCGCCGGGGCTTGCCGCGCAGGCGGCACCGGGTGCGCGGCGCCTCTACGAGCCGCGGAACCTCAAGCAGGCGTACGCCCGCGGTACACGCGCGCGCGACGGCATGCCGGGCCCGGATTACTGGCAGAACCACGGGCGCTACGCGATCACGATCGCGGCCGCCCCGCCGGACCGTACGATCCACGGCTCCGAGCGGATCACGTACTTCAACGAGAGTCCCGACACGCTCCGCGGCCTGGTCGTCAAGCTGTTCATGAACGTCCACAAGCCCACGGCCCCGCGCAGCGGCGCCACCTCGCCCGACTTTCTGACCTCGGGCGTGCACATCGACGCCTTCTCGGTCGACGGGGCGGAGCAGACGTGGAAGGACAGCCCCCGCTACGCGACGTGGCAGCCGGTGCGCCTGCCGGGGCCGCTCGCACCGCACGATTCCGTGCGCCTGTCCTTCGACTGGCACTATGAGCTGGCGAAGCAGGCCTCCCGGGAGGGCGTGATCGACTCGACGACGTTCTACGTGGCGTACTTCTATCCCCGCGTGGCCGTCTACGACGACTACGAGGGATGGGACGTGATGGACCATACGGGCAGCCAGGAGTTCTACTCCGACTTCAACGACTACGACGTGACGGTCCGGGTGCCCACAGGCTTCCTCGTCTGGGGCACCGGCACGCTCGAGAATCCCGACTCGCTGCTTCAGGCCGGGCCGCTCGCCCGCTACCGTGCCTCGTTCACCTCCGACTCGACGCTCCACATCGCCACGCGCGAAGACCTCGCGGCCGGCGCCGTCACGAAGGGCGGCGGCTCCGCCGCCTGGCACTTCGCCTCACGCGACATTCCCGACGTGGCGTTCGGCCTCAGCGATCACTACGACTGGGACGCGGGCAGCGTCGTGGTCGACGACGCCACGGGGCGGCGCGCCGGCGTGCAGGCGGCCTACGACGACACCGCCGCCGACTTCCGCAGCATGGTCCGCTTCGGCCGCCACGCGCTCGACTGGCTGTCGCACCACTGGCCGGGCGTCCCGTATCCCTACGAGAAGACGACGATCTTCCAGGGCGGCGCGGGCATGGAGTACCCGATGATGGTCAACGACGGCTCGTACCCGGACACGACGATGAGCCGCTTCGTGGCCGAACACGAGATCGCCCACACCTACATGCCCTTCTACATGGGAATCAACGAAACGCGCTACGGCTTCATGGACGAGGGGTGGGCCACGACCTTCGAGCACCTGATCGGCGGAGCCGACATGGGCCGCGAGGCCGCGGACAACTTCTTCAAGCAGTTCCGGGTGAGCCGTTGGGCGCGCGACCCGTTGCCCGAGGCGGACCTGCCGATCGTGACCCCCGGCGACGCGCTCCTGGGCGCGGGGCTGGGCATCAACGAGTACGGCAAGGCCGCGCTCGGGTACCTGGCGGTCAAGGACCTCCTGGGCGACGAGACGTTCCGGTTGTGCCTGCACGCCTATATGGACCGGTGGCACGGCAAGCACCCCAGCCCGTGGGACTTCTTCTACACCTTCGACGACGTCGCCGGCCGCGACCTCGACTGGTTCTGGAGCGGCTGGTTCTTCAGCCACGGCTACATCGACCTGGCCGTGGCCGGCGTGGATCCGGCCCCGGGCGGTTATGCCGTGACCATCCGCAACATCGGCGGCATGCCCGCCCCCGTGGACATCGTGCTGCACTTCGCCGACGGCACCACGCAGACGCGGCACGAGAGCCCGGCCATCTGGCAGGCCGACCCCGCGCGCGCCACGGTGTCACTGGAGGTCGACCGGCCGCTGGCCTCCCTCGAGCTCGACGGTGGAATCTGGGTCGACTTCGACCCGTCGAACAACGCGTGGAACGGAACGCAACGATAGGAGAAACCCATCATGGCCTACACGCTCATTCACAACGCCACGCTCATCGACGGAACCGGGGCCGATCCGGCGCCGGCAAGCGCTCTCCTCATCCAGGACGAGCGCATCGAGGCGGTGGGCGCGCTGGACTCGATCGCCCGACCCGCCGGCGACGTGACGGAGATCGACGCAGGCGGGGGCACGCTCATGCCGGGGCTCATCGACACCCACGTCCACCTGATGCTGCAGATGGACGACATGATGAAGATGGCCGCCACGCCCTTCTCCATGGGGTTCTACCAGGCGATCGAGTACATGCGGCGCACGCTCGACGCGGGCATCACGTCGGTGCGCGACGCGGGCGGCGCGGATCTGGGCGTCAAGCGCGCGGTGGAAACCGGCCTCGTGGAGGGCCCGCGCATGCAGATCAGCATCACGCCCCTCTCGATCACCGGAGGCCACCTCGACTTCTGGCTGCCGTCGGGCCAGCGCATGGGCCTCTTCGGCGGCCATCCCGGTATGCCGGACGGCATCTGCGACGGCGTGGACGAGGTACGCAGGAAGGTGCGCGAGGTGCTCCGGGCCGGAGCCGAGGTCATCAAGGTGTGCTCGACCGGCGGCGTGCTGAGCCCCACGGATCATCCCGATTTCACGCAGTTTACCATCGAAGAGCTCGAGGTGATGGTGCAGGAGGGAGCCTTCCGGCGCGGGATCCGGGTCATGGCGCACGCCCAGGGCGCGGAGGGCATCAGGAACGCGCTGCGCGCCGGGATCCACTCGATCGAGCACGGCATCTACCTCGACGACGAAGCCATCGAGCTGATGCTGGAAAAGGGCGCCTTTCTCGTACCCACGCTGCTCGCGCCCCAGGCCGTCATCGAGGACGCGGAGAAGAAGGGGAGCATGCCCGCATGGGCGCTCCAGAAGTCGCTCGAGGCGCTGGAAGCGCACCGCCACAGCGTGCGCCGGGCTCACGAAGCGGGCGTGCGCATCGCGATGGGTACCGATGCGGGCGTCATGCCGCACGGCACGAACCTCCGCGAGCTCGGCCTCATGTGCGCCCACGCCGGGATAACCCCGATGGAGGCGATCGTCGCGACCACGCGCACCGCGGCCGAGTGCCTCGGTTGGGAGGACCGGGTGGGCACGCTCGAGCCCGGCAAGCTCGCCGACGCGGTCGTGAGCGCCGTGGACCCCCTGGCGGACATCGACGCGCTGTCTCCCGAAGGGATGACGCTCGTGCTCAAGGGGGGGAAGGTGGTGAAGGATGCGCGGGCCGGCTGACACTCCATCCGGCCGGGCACCTACCCGCCTCGGCTCGGGTATAGGGGTGCCGTCTTCCCGAAACCACTCCTTCAGCTTCTCCGGAACGCCACGCCCATGGCCCACCCCCCCCCCCCCCCCCCCCCCCCCCCAGCCC
>Ga0114931_10005953_pt1 | contig 15062 bp, 15 predicted proteins | sample 2SBtaG_FD_89579 | JGI IMG/M metagenome (GOLD analysis project Ga0114931, IMG submission 89579) | Deep subsurface microbial communities from Kolumbo volcano to uncover new lineages of life (NeLLi) - 2SBTROV14_V59a metaG | ecosystem: Environmental > Aquatic > Marine > Volcanic | place: Kolumbo...
AACGAGCGCCGCGGGAACGCGCGCAACAAACAACGCCATTAACGCGGGGTGGAGCAGTCCGGTAGCTCGTCAGGCTCATAACCTGAAGGTCGTAGGTTCAAATCCTACCCCCGCAACCAAAAATAGCCCGCTATCCCAATAAGATAGCGGGCTTTTTCGTTTTCAGGAATTCCTAAAACCACGCTTCGGGTTACAGATGGGTTACATCTGAAAGTGAAAAATCGAGCAGGTCGGAGACGGTCAACTGGCCACGGTCTTTTGGGTAAATCACGTCTTTTCGGTGTGATATTGCGTGAAACTGTCGGTTAGGCTCGGCGCAAAGCATGGTTGGCACGCGTGACGCTCGACGCCCAGGTCCGTAAATTACTTTTCACTGCTGACCGGATGTTCATAGCGTAGTGGCAGGAAGAGGCCACTAAGGATGTAAGAGTTGGGATCGCTATGACCCCGTGCCGGCGCGTAACCTTCTTGATAGTCTCGCCGGTCTCCTGTTCGCGCTGTATCCCGTCGATCTGCTCCTCCGTAAATCGCGCTTTTTGAAAGTCCTCCTCCTAAGGGGAACCCTCTTGCCGCATGGCTTAGATTTGGGGGCAGGTCACTCTGAGTTCAGTTTGAACATTCTGAAGGTCGAAACGCGACCGGATATCCAGCAATTACCCTAAAAGGCCTTTTAGGAAGCTCGTCGTTGCGAGAACGTGCTCTCTCATCTCCTTGCGAGCTTTGGTCCCATTTCCAGCGGCGATTGCCTTTGCGATTCGCTCGTGTTGCTCGTTCGAGTGAACACAAGCTTCCTTGCTATAGGGAACCAAGGCCATGAGATCCGAAAGTTCCGCATGAATCTCCGCGAGGACCGCAGAAAGCCGCTGGACCCCGCTGGCCTTTGCAAGCGCAAAATGGAACTGTGTGTCTAAGTTTCGGTACTGAGAGAAATTGTTCACAGCATCACGCATTTGCCCGGCGATGTCGGTAATTTGTTTTTTATCCTCGCGCGAGGCGCGTTCGGCGGCAAGCTCGGCGATCCCGGTCTCTACCACCAATCGGTGATCGACAATTTCCAGAAGCGTCGTGTTGTGCGCGCGGACCTGCTTGTGTAGCTCCCGGACGTTCGGCGGCGTCAATTTCTTTGCAACGAAAGTGCCGCCGGAGCGCCCGCGGCGGACCTCCAGAGAGCCTTGGACCGTTAACACACGGATCGCCTCGCGGATCGTTGTTCGGCTAACGCCCATGAGCTCGGACAACTCTCGCTCTGTCGGCAGCTGTTCGCTGGGTGCAAAGAACCCCATCTTGATGGCTGAGCCCAGTCGCTCGACCGTCACTTCAAAGGCATTTGCGCTTGACCGGGGTGTCCGCAATAGCGCCTCGGCCGACGCGCGCCTATTCGAGCTCATTTCCATCAAGTCCATCCAGCACCTCGTATCCCGGTCAGGTGATAGCCGGAACAAAACAGCCTTGCAACAATTGGATAAAGGTATAACATAAGACCATAACATTATCAAGAGGCGACAATGGCACTAACGCTAGAAGAACTGACCTCCAAAGTCGATGATGGTGACATCGATACTGTGGTGGTCGCCGATACCGACATGCAAGGGCGCCTCTATGGGAAACGGCTTTCGGCGAAGCATTTTCTCGAGGTAGGGCAAGAAGGTATTGGGACCTGCTCAGTAGTGCTGGGATGGGGGCAGAATCATTCTCTCGATCCGGGTTATGCCTTCACCGGATGGGATTCCGGTTTTCCCGACTTCATCTCAGTGCCGGATTTGTCGACGTTGCGGATTTGCGGCTGGCAGCCAAGGACCGCGATCGTTTTGGCAAACGCGCAATCCCTCGAAGGTGGCGCGGTCGATTTTTCCCCACGAGTCATTTTGAAACGGCAACTTCGGCGCTGCGAGTCGGCTGACCTCTTCCCGAAATTTGTTTCGGAACTGGAGTTCTATCTGCTCCGCGAGACGCCGGACACGCTCCATGAAAAAGGTTACGTCAATATATTGCCACGTCACCAGGTCATGCATCCCGAAACGGTCCTGCGGTCTTCACAGGATGAGGATTTTCTGCAGGCGTTGCGCGCTGCATTGGCCATCTCCGAAGTTCCGGTCGAGATGGTTAAAGCAGAGTATTCGCCGGGCCAAGTAGAGATCAACTTGCGCTATGACGACGCTCTCAGGGCGGCGGACGCCCATGTGCTGTTGAAGACTGCCGCAAAGGAGTTGGCCTTAAAGCAAGATCTGGTCGCGACTTTCATGGCCAAGGTGAATCATGATCTGGGTGGCAGCAGTTGCCATATCCACATGTCCATGTTGGACCGGACCGGCGCATCGGCTTTCGATGACGGAAAAGGGGGGATGAGCAAGACACTTCAGTCTTTTATCGCCGGGCTCGTCCGGTATAGCCGCGACTTCTTCCTTTTCTTCGCGCCGACAACCAACTCATACAAGCGATTGGTGCCCAACACCTTTGCTCCGGCGCGGATTTGCTGGGGGCATGATAACCGGACGGTCTCCTTCCGAATTGTTGGCAAGGGAGTGGCCAAGCGGGTCGAGAATCGGCTTCCGGGCGCGGACATAAACCCCTATCTGGCGTACAGCGCGATGCTGGCAGCGGGTCTTCGCGGGGTGGAGGAAAAATTGGATTTGGGTGCTCCACCGATGGACGGGAATGCCTATACCCAGGATGCGGGCGATCCGATTCCCGGCAATCTTAACGAAGCGACGGATGCCTTGGCTCAATCCGAGGCAGTTGCCCAAGCCTTTGGAGAGGACGTTCGGGCGCACTACACCAACTTCGGGCGACAAACGGCGAACGCGTTCAAAACCGTAGTAACCGACGCGGAACGCCGGGTGCTCTTGCTCGATATTTGAAAAAGAATGGCACGTTCCAAACGAAAAGGAGTTAGGCATGAGTGTAAAAGGCGACAGAGCTGAATTGACAGTCGACCCCGTGGCTTTCGTGCGGGAAGTCGAAAAGGTCTGGCAAGCTCGGGATGGTGAAGGCGCTGCTGCGGGCTATACCAATGATGCTGTCGTCCATTATGGTCAGGGGCAATCGCATACCGGAGAAGCTCTAAGAAATTGGCCGGCGCGCTGGTTTGAATACGCCAAAGATCTTCAAATCAAGAAAACCTACCGGGCGCACAACGGCAACTGTATCGCGAGCACTTGGGAGAGCCGATATACGAGTCCTGAATCCGGTAAGGTGATGATCGAAAGCGGGGCGGAGCTCTTTTTTCTGCGCGGCGACAAGGTCTACGAACATTATATGTGGCAGCACACATGGTCTGCCGGCCATCCGTCGATTGATCAGGGATTCTCAACGTCGTGATAGAAAGAACTGTTAAGTTAACGCTCCCAGACTCTCGCGTCCGGCAGTGCCGGGCGCGGATTTTCTCTATCGAGGACCATCGAAGGTGAAGCTATCAAAAGAGGTGGCACGGCTGCTAACGGAGAGCCTTTGCGATCAAGTTACAGAAATTTACGCGCCGGTAAGTCCAATTCCCGCGAACCTGCCGGCACTTCCAGGCTTACCCGATCAGGGGCGTGGCTACGAGTCGCTGCCTGAACTCTGGTCGCTTGTCGTGGCCGGCAGTTCTCGCCTGGCGTCATCGCTAATGATGGGACACATGGACACCTCACCCCATCCCGTCGCGGCTTTGTCCGATGCGGTCGTTTCCGCGCTTAACAACAATCTTCTCTTTCGTGAACTATCGCCGATAGCGAGCCAGATAGAGGAGGAACTGGTTACGCTCTTTATCGAACGACTCGGCTTAGGCGAGGACTGGGCCGGTACCTTCGCAAGCGGCGGATCCTTGGCGAATCTAACGGCCCTGTTCGCGGCCTGTGGTGGCTTTGCCGAACCGGGAGAACGTGAGCGCACCCGCGTTTACGTGACGGACTCAATCCATGCTTCCGTGAAGAAATCGGCTGCCGTCTTGGGCATGACTCCCAGCCAAGTCATCATTGTTGCCAGCGACGAGACCGGGCGTATGCATCCGGATGCCTTGAACGAATGCCTGAATGACAACCGCAATTGCCAGAACATCGTGGTTGGGGTTCTGGGTTCCACAATCCACGGTGCGGTCGATCCCCTCGACGAGCTTGGGACGATCGCACGCAAGCACGGCGCCTGGTTTCACGTTGATGCCATTTATGGCGGAGCCTTGGCCTTTAGCAGCCGGAACCGTCAATTCCTCAAGGGTATCGATCGCGCGGACTCGGTGGTGCTTGGGCCGCAGAAATGGATGTACGTACCGAGGCTCTCCGCCGTGGTCTTGATCAAGGGGCAGGACCTCTTCAATCGATCTCTGGGTGTCGATCTGCCTTATTCGGCCACCGGTGAAGCGCACCGCGGTAAGTGGGGCTTGCAAGGTTCACGCCGTGCCGATGCCGTCACTCTCTGGCTGACGCTGCAGACCGTCGGACTAGATGGTATTGCGGAGATGGTCGACAACGGCATCGCCTTGACCCAAAAGTTTTACGACCTGCTGCAGGCTAATGACACATTCCAGCCAACTCATGCGCCGGACCTCAACCTGCAGTGCTTCAAAACCCGGCAGGGCCTTGGTGACGAAGTTATGTCGAAAATTCACCGCGCGCTTACGGAGGCCGGCGGTCCATGGGTCAGCCTTTCGCGATGGCGAGGTGAGCTTCTTTTCAGATCCGTGTTGTTATCGCCGGATATCGGAGTTGCAGATTTGCAGGCACTTCTGAAGTCGCTGGCGCCACTCGTCATCCAGGCTCACTAGGCAGGGCGCAGCCGTCGCGCAGGAGTATCGTAAATTGTCGACGACCTTTCAGATCATAACGCCGGTCAATGGCGTGGTTCACACGGTGTGTCCTTTCGCGACGGAATCAGACGTGCTGCAGGCGGCGGAGAAGGCCAGGCGCGCGCAGCCGGGCTGGGCCCAAGTTTCTTTACAGGAAAGAAAATCGGTTTGTAGCCGTTTTCTGGAAGTTTTCGCCGCACAAAGAGATCAGATCTCTGAAGAATTGGCTTGGCTGATGGGACGTCCGGTCACGGCCGGACCTGGTGAAATTAAGGGTGTTATAGAGCGAACGACCTACCTGCTCGGTGTTGCGGAAGAAACCCTGGCCGAGGAGCACTTCGAGGATCGCACCGGGTTTGAACGCTGGATTTCACGTGAGCCACTCGGCGTGGTCTTCGTCATTGCCCCCTGGAATTACCCATACCTTACGGCGATCAATTCGATCGTCCCCGCCTTGCTCGCCGGCAATGCTGTGTTGCTTAAGCACGCAACACAGACCGCGCCTTGTGCGGAGCGGTTGGCCAAGGCTTTCAGGCAAGTCGGTTTGCCGGAAGATCTATTGGTCTCTCTCCCCATGACTCATGAGGTGGCAGCCAAGCTCATTGCTAGTCCTCTTATCAACCATGTCGTCTTGACCGGCTCGGTAGGCGCCGGGCGAGCCGTTCAGAAGGCCGCGTCGGAGCGATTCGTCGGGGTCGCCACCGAGCTTGGGGGCAAGGATCCGGCCTTTGTGAGGGCGGATGCCGATCTTGCCAAGACGGTCCCGTCACTTGTCGACGGAAGTTTCTTCAACTCTGGCCAGTCGTGTTGTGGGGTCGAGCGGATCTACGTAGAAACTGACATTTTCGAGGAATTCGTTGAGTCGTTCGTTGCCGAAACGAGAAAGCTTGTTCTCGGAAATCCGTTGGACCCCTCGACATCCCTAGGACCGATGGTGACAGCGCGGGCGGCTGACCAGGTGCGCCGGCAAGTCGAGGAGGCCATGAGGGCAGGGGCCAATCGGCTCATCGGCCCCGACGATTTCCCCGCGGATGCGCCCGGGACCGCCTATCTAGCACCGCAGGTCCTGGTCGGCGTCGACCACGGCATGGGGGTAATGCGGGACGAAACCTTTGGGCCGGCGATCGGAATCATGGCTGTCTCCGGCGACGCGGCGGCCGTGCAACTGATGAATGACAGCCAGTATGGTTTGTCTGCATCGGTCTGGACTCAGGATGCCGATGCAGCCCGCCGGATCGATCGGGCCCTTGAAACGGGGACCGTGTTCATGAACCGGTGCGACTATCTCGATCCGGCCCTTCCGTGGGTCGGGGTGAAGGATACGGGGCGCGGCTGTTCGCTCTCGAAACTGGGCTTCCTCGCTCTCTCGCGGCCCAAGTCGCATCACTACCGTCTATCCGCTTAACGGACGACCTGTCGGGCAAAGCGCAGAATCCGTGAGTGAGAGCCCTCCGCTTGGTGCACGACTTACCTCTGTGAGGGCAGGGCATGCCCTGCCCTTCGGCCCCCACGGAGAGCTTAGCGCTATCGTCAAGAAGCCTTTGCGCGGCGTGACAAAGGTAACTCAAAACGGGTTGGTCGGGGACGAGCAGGGCGATATATCTCACCACGGCGGCCTGGAAAAGGCTCTCCATCATTATCCCTTCGAGCACTACGAGACGTGGCGTGAAGAGTGCCCTGATATTGTTCCGTCTGAAATGGAGGTCGGTGCGTTCGGCGAAAATTTCTCGACTGTCGGGCTAACTGAGAGGAATGTTTGCATTGGAGACGTCTTTGTCTTGTCTGATGCGACGCTCCAGGTCAGTCAGGGCCGTCAGCCTTGTTGGAAACTCAATGTCCGCTTCGGGAGAAGTGACATGGCGAAGCAGGTTCAGGCGTCTGGGCGCACAGGCTGGTATTACCGTGTTCTCGAAGAGGGAAGTGTCGTTGCCGGTGAGATGCTGACTCTCCGTGAGCGTCCACAGCCGGACTGGCCTCTCAGCCGGGTAATCGAAATCCTCTATCAAAGGACCCTGGATCGATCCGCCTTGGAACAACTCGCGGACATGGATTGCCTTGCGGTATCCTGGCGGCGGCTCTGCTGCCGTCGGCTTGAGACATGTATGGTTGAAGACTGGTTTCGTCGCATCACGACACCGTCCACTTAGCTTACCGGAATTGAATTGTCCGAGAACATCTCCTGTAGCCACACCCTAAAGAACTGTACCGAGCGTTCTTCGTATTGAGGTCCATGGAAAGCCGTCTCCTCCCGGAGAGATTTGACGGAAGCATCGGTCAACGATTTTATCTGTCGCGTGTGGCCGATCATCCATCGCTCGAGGCCCTTGCGGCTTACCTCTGGATGGAATTGCACGGCCATAGTGCGCCGGCCCCAGGAAAACACTTGGTTTTCGTAGGCGTCACTAGACGCCAATACCGTCGCGCCTTCTGGTAGGTCGAAGGTGTCGCTGTGCCAATGAAAGACGGGATGTGCTGGTCCGATGAGCTGTTGCAGCGGGTTCTCCATAGCGTCCTTCGCCCCACGAATTGGATGCCACCCGATTTCCTGCGAAGAGCCAGGGAACACGCACGCGCCAAGGGCAGCGGCGATCAACTGCGCCCCTAGACAAATTCCAAAAGTGGGTAGATCCGCCTGGAGCCTTTTCTCCAAGACTCTGATTTCGTCGCGTAGAAAAGGATAATCCTCGTCTTCATAGGCACCGATCGGGCCACCTAGAACCACGAGCAAATCGGGTTTCGACGGAACCAGGTCAGACAAGTTGTCGTAGCCGGCGTCCAGGTAGGTCACCGTGAAACCCTGTTGGCGAAGCAGTGGTTCGAGATTGTCCAGATCCTCATACATCACATGCCGAATTGCCACTGCCTGTCGCTCGCGCATCCAGAAGGTCTCCCGTGTTTCGGCCGGTTTCTACCGTCCTTGACTTCAAAATATAAAAGGTCTATCCTAATACCAATAATGAATTAAGAACACAAGCGTAAGTGGGTTTGGATTGCTCGATTTTCCGACAACGGGAAGGCAAGGGAGGAACGAAATGCATAGATTTCGAATTGGTCGGCGGGCCCTGCTAAGAGGGCTTGGGGGCCTTGGTGGGATTGCCGCTCTGCAGCGCACAATGCCGGCGTTGGCCGCAGGGGAAATGGTTGGCGGTGAGGAGATTAGGACAGTCGACGCTGACGAGAAAGGCGCCGTCCTGAATATCTTTGCTTACGAAGGATATGACAGTCCGAATGTCCTTGATCCTTTCGCGAAGAAATACGGCGCTCAGGTCAAGTTCCAACTCGTCAGCGGCGATGCCGACGCCTTCAACAAGATCAGATCCGGCCAGGCTAACGTCTTCGACCTCGTCAATCTGAACAATCCTTGGGCCAACATTTTCTACGATGCCGGGTATTTGCGGCCACTAGATCCAGCCACTTTCAAGCCCTATTACGACGCAATGATCCCGCGTTTCCGGTGGCCCTACAAATGGGCCCACTCGGCGCACGATGGCAATCTCCTCGGCATGGTACAGCGTTTCGGGCCCATGTCCTTCGTCGTCAACACGAAAAAGATCTCTAAAGCCACGGCCCGCTCGGAGGGTGCTAATATCGCCCTCGAAGCCAGCATGAAAGGGCGCTACGGAGTCTTGGATTTTCCCTATGAGACTATCTACATGTTCTGCGTCATGGCGGGTGTAAATCCCTATGTCCAGAAGACGCCCGAGCAAATCGAACGCTGCGCCGAGGTCACCCGCCAAACGATCAGCAACGCAAAATTGGTCGGCAGCCCGGCCACTTTGAACAATGCCCTGCTCAATGGCGAGATCGACATGTATGTGGCAGGCGGAACCTTCACCGTCTCCTCTCTCAGGCGCGACGGATTCCCCGAGTTCCTTTCGGTCAGCCCGGAAAAAGGGCCGATCAGTGGCCGGGGCGGCACGGCCTATGTGGAGATCACGTCGGTTGTGAACAATCCGAACCTGTCACCTTTGGCGGGAGATTTCTTGAACTATATGCAGAGCCCCGAGGGTGCGTTGGCGGTTTGCCGGTCTGGAACATCACTCAACCCGGTGGCGAACATCGACAAAATCGTCGACAAGCTCAGCAAGGAAGAACTGATGGCCATTCAATACGATGATCTAGAGGAGCATATGGAACTCTGTGCAGAATTCGAGCCCAATCCCGACTATGATACTATCGTCAAAGTCTGGGAAGAGGCACTCCAAGCCAGAGGTTAGTGTAAAGGCCAGTGTAAGAGCAAAGTGTGCCATGAACGACGTAGGCAACATCATCCTGTCGATTTCGGACCTGACAAAACGCTACGGCGGAAAGGTCGTGGCGGATGTGCCTACGCTCGACCTTCGATCTGGCGAGTTCGTCACAATTGTCGGCCCTTCAGGGAGCGGGAAATCGACGCTTCTTGGCATGTTAACGGGGACGATCGAGCCGACAAGCGGTGAAGTGCGTATTCGGGGGAGGGCTGTTACCGACCTTCCCCCGGAACGCCGGCCGACGGTCATGGTATTCCAGTCTCTTGCATTGTTCCCCCACATGACAGTCGGAAAGAACATTGAATTTCCACTGGAAGTGAAACGGGTGCCCAAGCCCGAACGAAAAAAACGTGCTTTGGAGCTGATGCGTCAACTCCGTTTGCCCGCAGACTTCTATGGCAAGGGAGTTTCCCAATGTTCCGGCGGCGAACGGCAACGCGTCGCGATTGCCCGGGCATTGGCCTACGACCCGGAAATCTTATTCTTCGACGAGCCACTCTCGGCCATTGATTACAGGCTCCGCAAGACACTCGAAGTCGAGTTGATGGATATTCATCAAGAAACGGGCAGGACGTTCGTTTACGTAACCCATTCGCTCGAAGAAGCGATGATCATGTCCGATCGGATCGCCATCATGCGAAACGGAAAGATTGTCCAGGTTGGCGATGCACAAACTATCTACAGCGCGCCAGCCAACAAGTTCGTCGCTGATTTCCTTGGGGAGATCAATGTATTCGACTGCCAGATTAGGTCAGTCAATGGAAAGACCGTGCAACTGGATTGTCCGGACGTGACCGGACCCTTGCGCGCGCCTGCCATACCGGGCCTTCGGGAAGGGCAATCCCTCTGCCTCATTGTCAGGCCTGAAAATATGTCGATCCTTGGCGCCGCCAATCTCTGCGACAACATTGTCGAGGTAACAGTGGAGCACGAGCTAATGCTTGGTTCCCGCATTCAGTATCACGCGCGCCTAGGAAAAAGAAAAATCATCGTCGAGCGACTTTCGGAAGTTGGCAGTTTGGTTCCAGCATTTGTGCCGAAGGAAGGCGACCGAGTGCGATTGGGATGGAATTCGGATGGCGGTATCCTCGTTGCAGAGTAACCCCGCTGAGAGCGGCGTCTCTTTGTTTGGCGCGCAAAGCGCGGCGGTGCCGAGCCGTCGACGGCGGTGGCGCCTTAGTCCCGGCCTTCTCTTAGCAGCCCCCATTATTCTCTATCTGTCCATTTTCTTTGTGGCACCGCTGCTCCTAGTCGTCGGACTCTCTTTTATGCCGAGCGAATCTACGGAGTTTCGATTTTTCTTGGATGAAGATGGCGCTACCTCGCGACCTACGGAGGTGACGCTTGGAATCGGCATGGCGGCTCAAAAGAATGCCGAAGAGGGTGTGGATACCGCCCCATATGGCGGCGCTGAACGGAAATTTGATGACATGGGGCAAGGCGGCGCGGAGGCACCGGAGACGAAGGGGCGGCAAATAGCGTTTACCCTGGACAACTACCGGCGCATCCTTGCCGCCAACTATGATAGGCCCTTTTGGACCTCCATAAAGCTGGCGGCCATGTCCACGATCATTCTTCTACTTCTCTGCTATCCCGTAGCGCACGGATTGGCGAAGACATTCGGGCGGCTCGCACCGGTTCTGACCATGTTCTTCGTCATGCCGTTGTTCGTATCGGAAACGATACGGCTTTATGGCTGGAGCCTGTTCTTCTTGAAAGGTGGCATTCTCAACGGTTTGGCCGATCTGCTGGGCATTCCGTTTGTCGAGATCATGTACACCGTTCCTGCCATCATCTTAGGATTGGTCAATATCTACTTACCCTTCATGCTATTTCCTTTGGTGCTGGGCATTACCCTGGTCGACGACGCTTTGGTAGCTGCCGCGCGGGACCTTGGGGCGACTCGGCTCAAGGCATTTCTGAGAATTCAAATCCCTCTGTCGATGCCGGGGATCGTGATCGGTGTGCTACTCACCTTCGTTCTAACTTTAGGATCCATGTCGGAGTCGCAGATTCTGGGCGGCCAGAAAGTCATGATGGTAGCTCATAGCATAGATTTCACCTTCAGCTGGCAGCAGGACTGGCCGTTGGGATCGGCCCTTTCCGTGATTCTCATCACGCTCACCTTGATTGCAATGCTATGGCTTCTGAGCCGGCTGGACATCGACAAGCTGTTCAAGAGGAGCTAGGCGGTGACACAGGTAACACGCCGCATTTGGCAGAGGGTCTCACGAGTTTCCCACGTCACCTATGCCTTGTTGATGCTCCTTTTCATGGTTTTACCCATGATCTGCATCGGCATTATTTCTTTCGCACCAACGCGGTTCCTGAATTTCCCATTCAGGAGACCCGCAACTTGGCGTTGGTATGAGGAAATGCTTTCCTCCTATGCCATTCAAGATGCGATGACCACTAGTTTCTTGGTGGCATCCATCGTGACGGTCTGCGCCGTGATCTTGGCGACAATGGGCGCACTTGCTTTCGTCAGGTACGATTTCAGAGGGCGCAGGCTCTATCAGAAAGCCCTGCTGCTTCCTGTGTTTTTCCCACAGACCGTGCTGGGGCTTTCCCTCCTTATTTGGTTTAGTAATCTTGGCCTTGAGTCGAGTTGGCAGACCGTTGTATTGGGCCACCTCGTGTGGATCGCGCCGGTTGTGACGCTGATCATTTCCATTCAGGTGTTCGGTTACGACACCTCGCTTGAAGCGGCGGCGCGCGACCTTGGGGCATCGCCGCTCTATGTCTTTCGCCGGATTACCCTTCCGATTCTCGCACCTGGCATCTTCAGCGGCGCGTTGTTCGCATTTCTATTGTCATGGGCGAATTTTCCAATCTCTCATTTCACCGCCGGTGTTGACGTTCCAATTCCAGTCTGGACTCATACCAAGACGGTGCTCGCCCCGATACCCTCGGCCAATGCGCTCGGGGTTGTGATCTTTCTATTCTCTTTCTTTCTCCTGATTCCCCCCTTCGTTCTAATGAACCGCCGCCGCCGTTAGTGTGCTGGGTGCCGCGCAATTTTTTCGGTTTTCGATCTGATCCATTCCAGCGTCATCTGTATGAAACAAAATCGGAAGATCGAGTCCTTTTTGTGATGTTCGGTCTCGGTCTTATTCACTGGTCGCGACACAAACAATGTCTTTAGCTGATGGAAAAATGAAGGGGAAAAAGTATGCTTCGCAAGCTGTTCGCCGAATGGCTGGGCACCATGTTTCTCGTTGCCGCCATTGTTGGCTCAGGCATTGTTGCCGAGCAGTTATCAGGCGGAAATGTCGCGATCGCGCTGTTAGTCGTATCGATGGTGTGCGGCGCAATTCTTGTGGTTGTGATTCTGATGCTTGGTCACGTATCTGGGGCCCATATCAACCCGGCGGTAACGCTCGCTTTCCTGTTACGGCGAGAGATCTGCGGTAGGGACGCTGCAGGCTATATCGTAGCTCAGATATTGGGAGGCGTGGCAGGTGCGCTGTTAGCCAATATCATGTTTCACGAGCCGGCGTTCGCCGCGTCGACAACGGCGCGTACCGGTATTGAACAATGGATCGGTGAATTCGTTGCCACTTTCGGTCTTGTCGCAGCCATACTCGGTTGTCTTAAGGCGAAGCCGGGGGCGGTCGCCTATGTCGTCGGACTGTATATCATGGCTGGCTTTTGGTTCACCTCATCTGGGTCATTCGCCAATCCCGCGGTGACTGTTGGTAGAATGCTGACAGACACGTTTACCGGCATCATGCCCGCGCATGCGCTAGGCTTCATTGCTGCTGAGCTAGCGGGAGCAATCGCCGCCACTTTTGTTTTCGGATGGTTGCTAGACCGGAGTGCGGAGGCGACGAATAGTTAGAAGTTGGTCAATGTCACTTTAACGCCCGGACACGTACAGGCACCTACGGTAGCCTGCGACGCTAGTTACGGTGGAACTTCATAGATTTTTGGATACTCGATCTTGTCGGTTCTAGCGCCATCGGTAGGAATCGATAACGATGTAGTAGACGCAGGGGCTTCTAGACAGATTCTGAAAATGGTGCTCGACGTCGCCGTTGAATACGATGGAGTCACCCCGATCAAGGACGTAGATATCGGTTCCTAGGCGCAGTTCCAGCCTACCCTGGGTTACAACAAGATACTCGTCTACACCGCGTTGATGGGGCTCAAAAGGACCGGCGCTTTTGCCCGGAGGAAGCGTGTTCATAACGAAATCGATGCCGCGGCTGGGGAGGAGAGGCGACAAGGATCGGCGCTCGAAGCCGCTCCTCGAGTCTCGAAATATTGGTTGATCCTGCTGCCTTATCAGGACGATGGGATGGCCGTGATCACCTCCTACGAGTTGTGAAACACTGACTTCCAACCCCTCCGCGATCCGGCTCAAGACATTCGTCGTCGGGTCTGCGTCGCCGCGTTCGATCTTCGAGATCATCGATTTGCTGACCCCCGTCGCTTCGGCCAGTTGTTGCAGCGTCAATGACCTCTGTTGACGAAGTTCTTTTAGGTGTTCACCGAGCCGCGCTACCATAGAGACCCCGATCGTTATTGATCTGTAGCTTGGCGGCCAGTTTCGTAGACCTGAAGATGACAGTAGGCGGCACGGATCAGCGGCGCCGCGATCTCCGCGCCTTGCGCACGGCGAACCATATCGCCCAGGATGTGATCCGCTTCGGTTCTGCCGCCGGACCGCATGTCTCTCAACATCGACGATGTTTGAGGCGACTCCAGCGTGGTGAGTTCGGTGCGCGTGCGCACCATGAAGTCGGCGTCGGGACGGTGATCCGTCGCCGCCGCGATGTCCTCACATTCTTGAAGCATTTCGATGATGAAATGGCGACCGCCTTTGCTCTTCATAATATCGCCAATCGAGGCACGCATGAGGCAAGTCGTGCCCGCCAGAGTCGCCAACATGACAAACTTGTTCCACATATCTTGAACAATGTCCGTGCTTAGACGTGCATTCAACTTCGCCTTGCCGAGAAGCTTCTCGAAGGTGCCGACCCTTTCGCTTCGATCTCCGGCAAGTTCCCCAAGCGCAATCGACTGAAGCTTGTTGAGATGGCGGACCGCACCGGATGGCGTGACAGTGACGCCGATGTGGCAGGTCCCGCCGAGAACATTTTCCGCGCCGAAGGCCTCACGCAAGAGGTCCAAGTGTGCGATCCCGTTCAACAGAGGGAGCACAGCTGCGTCCTGCCCGACGTATGGCACTATGTCCGAGATGGCCGTCGCCAAGTCGTAGGCCTTGCATGCGATGATCGCCATATCGAATGCCCTGTCGCTGGTGCCGCCGGTTATGCACTTGACCGGCAGCTTCACGTTCACAAAACCGCTTTCGATAACCAGACCGTCGTGGGCAAGCTGTTCCGCCCGCCGGGGCCGAACCAGGAAGGTCACATCGGCGCCCGCCTCGACAAGACGGCCGCCGAAATAGCCACCGATCGCACCGGCCCCAAGGATCAGAATTCGCATGGAATAGCTTGCCCCTAATCTTTCTTCGGCCGCGCTTGCGGTCTGACCGAATCCGTCATGGCGACAGCGACAACAAGTTCGTTATCGAAAGGTGCGTCTGGGATCCTGATTTCCACGCTGTGATAGCTCGCCTGGTTTTTATCGATGGTTTTATGGGCAACAGGTATTTCAAGGGAGCATCCGGCAGCACCCCGTTTCTGGCTAGAGACCATCCAGGTTTCGCCGCCGATTGCAGTGCGGATCGGATTCCCGAAGCTGACCGTGTGGATCAACGCGTTGCCGTGTTCGATCTCCCCCGCAAGACCAACCACCGCGGCCTTGCCAAAACCGACGACGTTCTGGGGTCCACCCAGTAGAGCGATGCATTCGCCGGCCAGTATCTCGCCTAATTGGGGAGAGATCCGTTCGATCTCGGGCGAGAGGTCTTCTACGAATCCCCGTTCCAACCAGGGGTTCTTGAACACGGCGGCAAATGCCACTTGCCGGAAAGGCCTTGCGAGCTCCTTACCCTCGAAATGAACCGTCTCTGTGAAGCCACAAACCTTGCGGAATGCTATTGTCATAAATCTTAGCCTTTCTCTAGCGAAACTGAATTTTCT